>Ga0209007_1000194_pt1 | contig 33004 bp, 29 predicted proteins | sample JacPinW_OM1H0_O2_FD_187961 | JGI IMG/M metagenome (GOLD analysis project Ga0209007, IMG submission 187961) | Forest soil microbial communities from Algoma, Ontario, Canada - Jack Pine, Ontario site 1_JW_OM1H0_O2 (SPAdes) (version 2) | ecosystem: Environmental > Terrestrial > Soil > Boreal... | reverse complement strand
ACCGAAATCAGTGCGGCTTCAGCCGCTGAGGGCCGAGTTCTACAGTCGCGATACAGACGCATACATGTTGATTCGGTTTGCAAAAACTCTGGCGTTGCCGCATCATAAGATGTTTTATTTCTCGCGTTTACCGCGCCGATATCGTATCCACCTTTGGAAGTGATTCGGTTTCGCATCGCGTGAGTTGGCGACGCGGGAAAATTCGCATGGACTGGGGGAATTTGAATGCGCAGGCCCGTAAATATTGCTTCGCCCAAGGGACGGCTGGGCGTTCTCACGCCGGGAATGGGAGCTGTGAGCACCACCTTTATGGCCGGTGTCGAACTGGTACGCCGCGGCGAGTCCGCGCCGGTCGGCTCGCTAACGCAGCTGGGCACCATTCGCCTCGGTAAACGCACCGAAGGCCGCACGCCGAAAATCAGCGAGTTCGTTCCACTCGCCAAACTTGACGACATCGTCTTCGGCGGCTGGGATGTTTTCCCGGACGACGCGTATCAGGCTGCCTCCAAAGCTGGAGTGCTCGACGCCAAAGATTTGTCCAAAGTCCAAAAGTTCCTGAAGACCATCAAGCCGATGAAGGCGGCCTTCGATCAGCACTACGTCAAAAATCTCCAAGGTCCTAACGTCAAAAAAGCTAAAAATAAATTCGAACTAGCCGAACAGCTTCGCGAAGACATCCGCAATTTCAGAAAGAAAAGCAAAGCCGACCGCCTGGTAATGGTCTGGTGTGGCTCTACGGAAATATTCCTGAAGCCGGAGGGCGTGCACAAAGATTTGAAATCCTTCGAAAAAGGCATGCGCGCGAACGATCCCGCGATTGCGCCCTCCATGCTCTACGCCTACGCCGCAATCAGCGAAGGCGTTCCATTCGCCAACGGCGCGCCGAATCTCACGGTCGATATCCCCGCCCTCGAGGAATATGCAAAAGCAAAGGAAGTTCCCATCGGCGGCAAAGATTTCAAAACCGGCCAAACTTTGCTGAAGACGATCCTGGCACCCGGTTTCAAAGCCCGCATGCTTGGCTTGAATGGCTGGTTTTCAACCAACATCCTCGGCAATCGCGACGGCGAAGTTCTGGATGATCCCGGCTCATTCAAGACAAAGGAAGAATCCAAGCTCGGAGCTCTCGAATATATTTTGCAGCCAAATCTTTATCCGGATCTCTACGGCAAGATTCACCACAAAGTCCGCATCAATTACTATCCACCGCGCGGTGACAACAAAGAAGGCTGGGACAACATCGATATTTTCGGCTGGCTTGGCTATCCCATGCAGATCAAGGTCGATTTCCTCTGCCGCGATTCGATTCTTGCAGCGCCCATCGTGCTCGACCTCGCGCTTTTCTTCGATCTCGCCAAGCGCGCCGGCATGCGCGGTATCCAAGAGTGGCTCAGCTTTTATTTCAAATCACCCATGTGCGCCAAAGAATTGTACCCAGAGCACGATCTCTTCATTCAGTCCATGAAGCTTAAGAACACCCTGCGCTGGATGATGGGCGAAGACCTGATCACCCACCTGGGCGCCGAATACTACGACTAACCAATTGCCTAAGGAGATAAAATGCGCATGGCGCTTCGCAAAGTTTTCAACGCTGCATTTTTTCTAGCAATCCTAATGACGATTACTCGGCCCTCCATCTCTTCCGCAGCTAGTGGAAGCGGACCGAAGTTCGAAATCGCATTCCCGCGCGAACGCAGCGCGCAGCCTCTCGACGGACGCTTGCTGCTCTTGCTTTCCACCGATCCCTCCGAAGAGCCGCGCATGCAAATCGATATTTCGCCGAACACGCAGATGGTATTCGGCATCGACGTGAATGGATTGGCGCCCGACAAAGTCGTTGTCGTTGACGCGGAAGCATACGGCTATCCCGTGCGCAGCCTGCGCGACGTCAAGCCGGGTGAATATTACGTTCAAGCTGTGCTTCATCGCTACGAAACGTTCCATCGCAGTGATGGCCACACGATAAAACTGCCCATGGATCGCGGCGAAGGACAACACTGGAATGTTGCTCCGGGAAATCTCTATAGCAAGCCCCAGAAGATCACGCTCGGCGCCGATACTTCGTTCAAGATTGTCCTCGATCAGGAAATTCCGCCTATTCCTGCGCCGGCCGACACCAAATACATCAAGCACGTGAAAATTCAGAGTGACCTGCTCACTAAATTCTGGGGACGCCCGATGTTTTTGGGCGCGAACATCTTAGTGCCGGAAGGATTTGACGAGCATCCCGAAGCGCACTATCCCATGGCTGTGAACCAAGGCCACTTCCCCGCTGATTTTGACGGCTTCCGTACCGAGCCACCCGACCCGAATCTGAAACCCGATTACAGCGAGCGTTTTCACATCGCCGGTTACAACCGCATACAGCAGGAAGAAGCCTACAAAACTTACAAACAGTGGATTAGCCCGGGCTTCCCAAGGATTCTGGTTGTAGAAATCCAGCACGCCAATCCGTATTACGACGATTCCTACGCGATTAATTCCGCGAACCTCGGTCCTTACGGCGATGCAATCGAGACCGAGCTGATTCCCTACATCGAAAAGAAATTCCGCGGAATCGGACAAGGCTGGGCGCGTTTCCTCTATGGCGGATCGACCGGCGGTTGGGAATCTCTCGCCGTGCAGATGTTTTATCCCGACCATTACAACGGCGCTTTTGTCGCCTGTCCCGATCCCATTGATTTCCGCGCTTTCACCACCATCGATTTGTACAAAGACAAGAACGCGTTTTATATCGAAGGTCCCCACAAAAAAGTCCTTCAACCGGCCACGCGCGATTATCTCGGGCACGTGATGGCGACCACCCAGGACGTAAACCACTACGAACTGGCGCTCGGTACGAACACACGTTCCGGAGAACAATTTGATATTTGGCAAGCGGTTTATGGGCCTGTCGGCAAGGACGGCTACCCCATGCCCATCTTCGATAAAGAAACGGGCGAGATTTATCCGGACGTAGCCGCGTACTGGCAAGAGCATTACGATCTTCGCTATATCCTGGAACGGGATTGGGCCACCCTCGGACCAAAACTTCAGGGCAAACTACACATTTATTGCGGCAGCGCTGATACCTACTTCCTCAATGATGCAGTTTATCTGATGGAAGACTTTCTCAAGAGCACTACGAATCCACCGTACGATGGCGAAGTGAAATACGGCGATCGGGCGGAGCACTGCTGGAACGGAGACCCAACGCTTCCAAATTATCTGTCGCGCCTGCATTACAACACGATGTATCTGCCAAAAATCTTGGATCGCATCGCAAAGACAGCACCGCCCGGCGCGGATGTGACCAGTTGGCGTTATTGAACCTGCGCTAGTTTTGTCCCGAAGCGTGGTCTGAAAAGCCATCAGTCGGAGCACGTTACAGTCGCTCCCGTCGCCTCAATCTTCGCAAAAGAAAAAGTCCTGGCAAATGAGCCAGGACTTTTCCATTTAGCCGAAACGTTGCCCGCGAGCTCCGAGCGTATAATCTAAAACAGGTTCCAAAGGAACTGGTTGTACACTTCGTGGTGATATTGAACTTCCGGCGCCTTCACAAAAGTTCCCAGCAGACGCGCGCAACGGTCTGCGGAACCCTGTTTTAGCTCCACGTAACGATGCTTCACGTCTTCGCCGAGCAATTCCGTAATCCACTGGGACTTCCGGAAACTATCCAGAGCCGTGTAGATGTTGTCGGGGAGATAGCGCTCTGCCTGTCTCAGATTCTTAATCTTGGCCGCTTCGCCTTCCAGACCGGTGCGGAACAGCGCGTACATCACCATATACGGGTTTGAGTCGGGCGCCACCGAACGAAACTCCACGCGCATGCTTCTTTCGTTTCCAATCGGAATGCGTATCATCGAGCCGCGGTCCACCGCCGATGCTTTAATCTGATTCGGCGCTTCGAAGTGTGGGTCCAGCCGCCGGTAAGCGTTCACGCTTGAGTTCATGATCAGGCATATATCGTTGCCATACGTCAGCACGCGGTCCACGAACGTCCACCCAAGCTTGCTGAGTTTTTCTTCGCCTTTGGGGTCCCAGAAAAGATTCTTCCCGCCTTTGCTGATCGAGATGTTTGTATGCATCCCGCTGCCGTTCACCCCAACCACGGGTTTCGGCAAGAAACTCGCCGTGAAACCCATCTTGTTTGCTACCTGCCGGCAAATCAGCTTGTAAAGCTGGATTTGGTCGGCGGCGGCCACCACTTCTCCGTAACCGTAGTTGATCTCGAATTGCGAAGGCGCAACTTCCGGGTGATCCTTCTCGTTTTGAAATCCCATCGCACGCTGAACTTCCGCCGTCGTGTCAATGAACGTGCGCAGCGGGTCGCCCGGCAGCGAATGATAGTAGCCGCCCGTATTCACGTACTCGAATTTTCCGGTTTCGTAATAACGGCGTTCGGCATCCGCACCACTGAACAGGAAGCCTTCGATTTCGTTTGCAGCGTTCAGCGTGTACCCTTCCTCTTTGTGCTGCCCGTCCGCGAATCCTTTCAGCACGCCGCGCATATCAGCGCTGTAAGGCGTCCCGTCTTTGTCGATCACATGGCCAAACACCAGCACCTTGCCCGATCCGAAAATGTCCGCCGGCGCCCAATAAAACGCGCTCCAGTCCATCGTCAGACGCAGATCGCTCTCGCGTTGCGCCGTGAAACCGCGTATCGACGATCCGTCAAACGTCAGGTTGTCCCAGCTCTTGATCAAAAATTTCTTGTCGTAGTCCAGCATATGCAGGCGGCCTTCCAAGTCGCTGAACAGAACAGTCACCGCTTTGATACGCTTTTCATCCGTAAGATACTTGAGCCGTTGTTCTTGAATCTTGCCTACCGGCGCGCGATTCTTCCGCGCCTCCTTCGCCTCCAAATTCAGTTCTTCCAGTTCATCGTATGGAATTGCCAAAAAATTTCGCAGCTCGCTAGTCATGTCTCTCCTCAAGGTAAAATACACGCCTGCTCTGCAGTTGGGTTGTCTGTGGGCTCCGCATTAGCGCAGTAGCGTATCGCGCCGGGATTCCAAGCGTCAAATCGAAAAACGTCACTTCATCGAAAACTTTTTGTTATCGCTACAATAAAAAAATCTTTGTTCCCGCCGTATCCTTACCCAAGAACCCCGGAGTTGCCGGCCTTAGTCTCGGTTTTGTCCTGGTCTTGGTTTGTCTTGGTGTGCCGTGCTTTGCCCTGGTTTGGTTTTTTGGCTTTTAAGTCGTCATCGCGACAGAGGCCGCCTTTTGCCCGACGAGGCCCGCTGGCAGGCAGGGGCCCACTGTGCATCCGCGCAGAGGTAAACAAATCGCAGCAACGTCCGATCCCAAACTCGCTATGAAGCTAGCGCCACTTTAGCCCGCAGTCCGTCACGCGAGTTATCTACAGTGATCTTTTTGGTCGCGGCGTCAGCCGCGACATAAATGGCCGCGCGCAGCGCGAAACCTTTGCGCAGCCTCACCCGCAACAGGTATTTAAAGTCCCGCGAATAATATCGAAACCGATCCATCACCTAATGCTTGAATCGCCCAATCAACTGCGCCTGAGCCAAAATATGCCCCTTCATCGCCGCGTCAAGCTCTTCCCTCTTCGCGTTCGGTTTTAGACTCGTCTTCGCATCCAACGCATACAGCTTGAAGAAGTAATGGTGCGCTGGCCCGCCCTTTTCCGGACACGGCCCGGTATAGCCTGACTTTCCTCGCACATTCTTCCCCTGCATCGACCCGTCCGGCAGCTTCTTGCTCGTTGGAACCCCTTCCGGCAGCGAACGCGTACCCGCTGGCACATCATAAACCAGCCAATGTGTCACAACGCCCTTCGGAGTGTCCGGATCATCCATGATCAACGCGAATGCTTTCGTCGCCGCCGGAGGATCCATCCAAGCCAGCGCCGGAGACACGTTCGCCCCGTCGCAACTGTACTTCGCCGGAATGTCCGCGTCCGCCTCAAACGACGAACTCGTCAGCTTCAGAACTGGCCCCGTGTCTTTCTGTTGCGCTTCTTGCGCACCTATCGCAAGACAACACAGTAGGGAGCACATCGCCGCAAGAAACCCAGCTTTACGTCTCGAAACAATATTCAAAGATGTAATCTTCAACGTTCACCCCTAAGGCCAATATGGCTGATTGTTTTCGACGGCGTCACTCTTATAGATGTCCGCGCAAGCCTTACAATTACAGCATTCTAATTTATTCTCGAGGTCCTATATGTTTGAAACGTTCCAACGTGGCGAATACTCAATCTCCACCGATCCAGCGCGCCTCAATCTCGACGCAGTCCACTCTTATCTAGTCCGCGCCTACTGGTGCGAGGGAATACCGCGGCAAACGCTCGAACGCGCCCTCGCAAATTCTTTGTGTTTTGGGTTATTTCACGGCAAAGATCAGGTCGGTCTCGGGCGAGTAATCACCGACTCCGCCACGTACGCCTATCTCTGCGATGTTTACGTCCTGGAAGATCACCGCGGGAAAGGTTTAGGTAAGTGGCTGATGCAATGCGTCATGGCCCATCCAGCCTTGCAAGGTTTGCGTCGCTTCAGCCTGGCAACTCGCGACGCTCATACCCTCTATCGCCAATTCGGTTTCCGCGAACTCAGCAAACCCGAATCAATAATGGAAATTCTGCGCCCCAACATTTACCGAGAACGAAAGTCTTAGTAGTCTTTTTCAACTGGAGATTCGTGTTGCAGCCCGCGACATTTATCGAAAGACAAAGCCAGGTTGAGAGCTCCGTAATCGTTAAATCTTTAATCTTTGTGGGTCTCCGCTTTAGCCGCGACATCCGCAGTGTTTATCTGAGCGGCTTTAGCCGCTGAAGTTCCGCTCTTCGATCTGCTAATAATCAGTGCGCCCAGATTTTTGTCGGATCCGTTTCGTACGGATAAACGTGCACCATCCAGTTGAAAACCAGCGGAATCCAACGCCCGCCCGCAGACTCGCACGCATCCTCGGTGACGATAGACCCTCTCAACCCGAACTCCTTCCAATTCGACTGAGTTATTCGCGCACCCTTGGGTGGCAAACAAAAGTTCACGTGCTCGTGCCAGCGCGCCACACTGAGCGGAACGCGTTCGTTCAATTGCTCTTCGGTATATCTTTTCGGCGCGGTGTACATCGCGCCCTCCAACTGATACCCGTCGCCCACTTTTTTGTAGAGCAATGAAGTCGGATGCGCCGGGTTGAAAACGAATTGCGCCTCCGCCGCATAGCGGTAATTCGTGAAGTGGTAATGATCTTGCGGCAGCTCGGGGTGAAAGATTTGGAAGCCATCGTCCAGGGCTTTGTGGTAGTCCTTGTATTGCTCGATCGCGGGCCGCAGTTTCGCCAGGATTTCTTCGGCGCGCGCTTCGTCTTCCGGTTCCGGTTTTCGCAAATCGGTCATGCGCATGTGCGGCCCCATTTCCATGTGCATGTCCGACATCTGATCGTTAGCGCCCACAGCCGCCTGCGAATTCGCTCCGGTGTCGTGTTGCATTTCACTCATATTCATCCCCGGCATGTCGGATTTCGGCGGCGTCTTCTGGTCCTGTTGCGCGTTGAGTGGCGAAATAAATAGCACCGCAAATACCGCTATCAGCGCAACCATCCCACGGATGTTTTTCATCTGTTTTCCCTCATTTCTTATCATCACTATAAAACACCGCGGAGCGAACTTTTTCTCGGCTGTTTGTAACTTACTGCCAACAATCCGCCTCGCGTCGCCAACGCGAACCAGAATTTCTTTCCTCAATTGGCCGAGTGTGACCCTATCCGCCTCTTCTACTATCATTCAGCTTCTTCAACACTCAGCACGGTTGTGTTAATGTTTAGGGTCGTATATCGCTGACAGTTCATACCTCACCAGCGCGCTGTATCATCCAAACGGAGTCGCGAAAAAAATGAAAGCTTCCTACAACGGTGTCGCCGTTCCACCCAACGGCAAGCCCATCGAATACACCGCAGACCGCGCGTTCAAGGTTCCCGATCGTCCCATAATTCCTTACATCGAAGGTGACGGTACCGGTCGCGACATTTGGAAAGCATCCTGCCGGGTTTTCGATGCTGCCGTGGCGAAATCCTACGACGGTAAACGCAAAATCGAGTGGCTGGAGGTTTTCGCCGGAGAAAAAGCCTTCAAGAAGTTCAACGACTGGCTCCCACCCGATACCGTTGAGGCTCTGCGCGATTTCCGCGTTGCGATAAAAGGCCCGCTTACAACCCCCGTGGGCGGCGGAATCCGTTCACTCAACGTAACTTTGCGTCAGGTACTTGACCTGTACGCCTGCGTGCGTCCCGTCCGCTATTTCGAAGGAGTTCCTTCCCCCGTTCGAAATCCCGAACGAATGAATGTGGTTATCTTTCGCGAAAACACCGAAGACGTTTACGCCGGAATCGAATGGCGCTCCGGAACGCCTGCGGCCAAGCGTCTGATCGATTTCCTGAATCTTGAAATGTTGAAAGATACTCAGAAGCAAGTCCGTGCGGATTCCGGCGTCGGCATTAAACCAATTTCGCCATCCGCTACCAAGCGCCTGGTGCGCGCCGCGATACAACACGCCCTGGAAGAAAAGCGCCGGATCGTCACGCTCGTTCACAAAGGCAACATCATGAAGTTCACGGAAGGCGCGTTTCGCGATTGGGGCTACGAACTTGCCACCCAGGAGTTTCGCGCCCACGTAGTTACGGAGCGCGAAAGCTGGATTCTCGGCAACAAGGACAACGATCCGAATCTAAATCCCGAGCAAATCGCCGAAATGATCGAGCCGGGTTTCGAGCACGCCACCGAAGACTTCAAAGAGCGTGTCACCACCGAGGTAAAGGCCGTGCTCACAACTCTGACAAACTCTCACGGTGGAGGACAATGGAAACAAAAAGTATTAATCAATGACCGCATCGCCGATTCTGTTTTTCAACAAGTGCTCACGCGCGCGGATGAATACCAGGTTTTCGCCACGCCCAATTTGAATGGTGACTATCTGTCTGACGCTTGCGCCGCCCAAGTCGGCGGCCTCGGCATGGCCCCTGGTGCGAATATCGGTGACGGCTGCGGTGTTTTTGAAGCTACCCACGGCACCGCGCCAAAATATGCGGACAAAGACGTGATCAACCCAAGTTCCGTGCTGCTCTCCGGCGTAATGATGCTCAACTTCATGGGCTGGCGAGAGCCCGCCAAGCTCATCGAAGAAGGAATCGCGCGAACCATTCAGGATAAGCGCGTAACCTACGATTTGGAACGCATGATGCCCGGAGCCACTCGGCTGAAAACTTCCGAATTTGCTGCAGCCATCATCGATAATATGCAAGCCTCGTCAGTGGCAGCGCGTTAGCTTCTATTCAACGCACAAGGAGATTTTTTGAATGCGTAACAAGGTCACCGTAGTCGGCGGCGGGTTTGTCGGGTCCACAACAGCGCAGCGTATTCACGACGCGGGACTCGCCGACGTTGTCCTTACCGATATTTTAGAAGGCGCTCCTGCCGGAAAAGCCCTCGACATGGCCGAATCTGCTCCTATCTTCGGAAGTAACGCGCGCGCGACGGGCATTTCCACCGGCGGAGGAGATTATAAGGAAACCGCCAACAGCGACATCATCGTCATCACCGCTGGATTTCCCCGCAAGCCCGGCATGAGCCGCGACGATTTGCTGAAAGCGAATTACGACGTGATCAAAGCTGTCGTCGAAGCGGTGGTGAAGCTCTCGCCGAACGCCATTCTGATCATGGTCACAAATCCTCTTGATGCCATGGCCCATGCCGCGCTCAGACTCAGCAAATTTCCCAAACACCGCGTCATTGGGATGGCCGGCGTCCTGGATTCTGCGCGCATGAGCGCCTTCGTCGCCGCCGAACTGAACGTCTCGGTGGAAAACGTAACGTCGTTCGTCTTGGGCGGCCATGGCGACGATATGGTTCCGCTCGTGCGTTACTCCACAGTCGCTGGAATTCCCCTCCCCGCTCTTTTACCCAAGGATAAAATTGACGCGATCGTAACTAGAACCCGTAAAGGCGGTGCGGAAATCGTGAACCTGCTGAAGACAGGTTCAGCCTACTACGCTCCATCTGCTGCCGTGTTCGAAATGGTGGATGCGATTCTCAAAGACAAGAAAAAAATCCTGCCCTGCGCCGCCTATCTCGAAGGTGAATACGGAATGAAAGACCTCTTCGTGGGCGTCCCGGTAAAGCTTGGCGCAGAAGGAATCGAGCAAATCATCGAAATTAAACTCGAGCCCGATGAAACAGCCGCGCTGCACAAATCTTCCGAATCCGTGCGCGAGCTAATCACCGTCCTGGGTCTTTAGCAGAACGCAAAAAATGAACGATGGCACTCTTTCCTAAAGAACGAAAAGCCGGGAAATCTCCGGAAGCTGACGGCAGGAAGGCCACGGGAACCGATGGCGCAGTAGTCTCTCATCGCGTTACAAAAGACCTGGAGCGCTCCGAGACGCTTGCCAGCATGCTGGCCCACAGTCGCGCGTCGCGCACCGTGGAGGTGGCCGATCTCCTAGCCGGGATCTATATCTACGAGTGGGAGAACCTCTCGAAATTCTGGGAGCAACAGGACCAAATCGAAGCGTTCCTTCAGCAAATTTGTCTAATCAGCCCGCAGCGCTGGCACCATTGGATCGAGTTTTACGATCAACAGCGCCACACGAAAGAGCCGAGAAAAATCTGGAAATTGCCGAAAGGCCTTAAACCCTCAAGAGGAAAAGCCGCCCAGCCTAATGGCATTCCGCTAGTCAAATCAGCCGAACTGCAAAGCATTCTGAAGACTGCCGAGGAACTTTCGCCCGCGCGCGATTTTGTGGATGGCCGAGCAATTCCGATTTTGACCTGCGAATGCGTTTTGCTAGCCATCGCGAAGAAAACCGATTCAGAAATCGGTCATCGCCTGGTAGCCACAGGATTGAATGTCACTAGCCTCGAAGAATCCGCTCGGAACCCAAAGCACGCCCCCAAACATTAGAAGTTCCGAGACGCGCGTCAGATCATCATTTTGAAATTTGGCCATAGAATCTCCAGTGATGTACTGGGCCTCCGGCAAATATACACATGGACGCCTTGCTCGGAAGGCATCGCGTAGCGGTCCGTAATGGTCGCGACGAGCTGCGCCTCGCCGAAAAGATTCGCGTAACGATCCGCGTTTTCGCCAAAGAGAATTACGCAATCTCCGGAATAGTCGCGAGGTCCCCACAGATAATAATTATTGTGTCCGCTAATCGCCTTCGGCAATCCCAGCGCCGGGCCATAATAGTCAATCGCGCCCGCCTCGCCATAGTTTCCCGCCAGGATCGCGCAACTTCGCTGCTCCGCGTTCGGAAGCGTGTGATAAACGCGGGCAACCGTCTCGGCCATATTGTCCCAACCAAACATATCCGCATAAAGCTGCGGCAGCGCGACGGTCGCATCTCTCTCCATCTTCACCGTGCGCGAGTACGGAAGTATTTGCGAATAGCGGACAAAACTATCCACCGGCAGCAGCGGGACGCCGAAGGGCAGCGAAACAATTCCGGCGATCACGATGAGAGAGCAATAAGCCCATGCAATCCATCGCCGCCGCTGTGCACCAAGAAGCCATCTCTCCAGCGCGACGCCTCCAGCGGCAATCAAAATCGGATATATTGGTAGGGGGTAATAAGTCTTCCCGTGTAGCAAAATGAAAATCGCCATCACGACGAGATAGGACCAGCCGAAAAATCGAAATCGCTTCCCGTCCGGTGCGGCGAAAAACCAAATAAGCCCCGCGAGCCACACCGGTAGCTGAACCGGCTGCAGATACAAAACCTGTTCAAAAACGAACCGTAACGGCCCGACCGGATAGTTTTTATATTCCTGACCAGCGCGCACCAGCTGTATTTGTGGCCAGCCATGTGTCGCTTCCCAAATCAGATTCGGAAAAAACAAGGCCAGCGCCAGAGCTCCGCCAATCCAAATCCATCTCGAATACAGCAAACGTTTTTGGTCCGAAATTAATAAGCCGAGAACGACTGCAAATCCAAAAACCAGCATGGTGTGTTTGTTTTCGAGCCCGATTCCCGCAACCGTGCCGAACAGCACCCACAACGCAGGAGATCCGCCCTTCGCTACACGAATCACAATCAACGCGCATAAGGTCCAAAACAAAGGCTCAAACGCATTCATGGAAAGAAAACTGTCAAAGGCCAGATAGGCCGGGGCAAATAGTGCTGCAAGAGCAACAAGGAATTGCGCGAATAGTCCTCCTCCAAATTCACGGGCGATCCAGCCTGCGAGAAAAACTACCACCGCGCCGGCAAGCGCAGGCAGTAACCGCACATCAAACATCGAATTCCCAAAAACGTGGCGGGCGAACCACGAGATCAACGCAATAAGCGGTGGTTGGTCAACGTAGCCCCAGGCGAGATGCTCACCACAGGCCATGTAATAAAGTTCGTCGCGGAACCAACCGTAGTGATTGATCCCCGCAAACTGAACGAGCAGCCGAAGGAGCGAAAGAGAGGAAAGAAGCGCCACGCTCGCACGCACAGACCCACGCGGCGTCGCCCAATCGATTCCAGAGCGTTGCCCTTGCGGTGAAGTCATTTGTCCGTGCGAAACGTGTTTGAGCGATTATTTTGCAGGAGTCGAAATAGTCGCGGATTTGATGCTGTCGAGCTTCGGGAAATTCTTGTCCAGATAAGCTTTCCCTTGATTGGTGATCTGCCCCTGATCCGGCGACTCGCCATATCCGCTGTGAATTTTCTGCACCACGTCCATGCCACTCGTCACTTGGCCAAAAGGAGAGAAGCCCATGGAATCGAGTTGCGCGTTGTTGCCCAGATTGATGAAAAGCTGCGTCGTGCGCGTATTTTTCCCCGCAGTCGCGAACGTTAAAAATCCGGGCCGGTTGCTTTGCGAAACAGGATCGTCTTTAATCTTCGCGTCGCGCCACGCTTTGTTCACCGTCGGATCCGCACCCAGCCCGAACTGCACCACGAACCCGGGAATCACGCGAAAGAAGCTCGCATCGTCGTAATAGCCGGCTTTCACCAGATTGTAAAAACGGTCGGCCCCCATTGGCGCCCATTCTCGATTCACGCGCACGACAAAGTCACCCTTGGTGGTCGAGAATTTCGCGTCGAACACGTCCGGCGCTTTTTCCGTCAGGTTTTCCGGATGCAACAAACTTGGATTCGTAGTCATTAGTCTTCCTATTGCTTCGGCGCGGCAGCAGCGGACTTATGCGTCGCGCTCGGAGCGGGTTCAGGAGCGGGCGAAGTGATTTTCGCCGATTTGATGCTATCGAGTTTCGGAAAATTCTTCTGAAGATACACGTTCCCCTGATTCGTAATTTCGTCTTGATGATTCGTGGGCTGGTCCGCGTAGCCGCCATAGAGGCCCTGAACTACATCCATGCCCGAGATAATCTTGCCGAATGGAGCGAAGCCTTGGCCGCTGTGATCGAGCGCTCCATTTTCGCCCAGGTTGATGAAGACTTGCGTCGAGCGCGAATTCGGACTGCCCGTTTGCGCGAACGTGATCGTTCCCGCGGCGTTGGTCTGCGTCACAGGATCATCTTTGATTGTGGCTTCCTCCCACGCCTTGTTGATCGCCGGGCTGCCGGTCAATCCAAACTGCACCACGAATCCCGGAACCACGCGGAAAAACTCCACACCGGTGAAATAACCATGTTTCACGAGATTGTAAAAGCGGTCAGCCTCATTCGGCGCCCACGCGCGCGTAACTTGCACCACAAAATCACCCTTGGTGGTCGTGAACGTGGCTTCGTAAACCTCCGGGGCTTTGGCTTTTAGCGTGGCTGGATGCAACAAACCCGCGTCGCCATGTCCTCCGCTCGCCGTCGATTTGTGCGGAGGGGCGGACGCCTTCATCGCCGGCCCAGTCTGATCTTGAGCGCGGAGCGAACACGGCAAAACAAAAATGATGGCGCAAAGGAAAAATGCTCTAAATCGATTTACAAAATTCTTCACGGTTTTCCTCCCATTTTTTTCGAGGTGGCTTCTACTTCCTGCATCAAACGAAGCGTGTTGCCACCCAGGATTTTCTGTATGTCGCTTTCGGAATAACCCTTTTCCAACAATGCATTCGTAATTTGCGGCAGGTGCGTGGCGTCTTCCATGCCATAGGGCATGTCGGCGCCGTCAAAGTCGGAGCCAAGACCCACGTGATCGGCGCCCACGAGTTTAACAGCATGATCGATGTGATCGATTATTTTCGTCCAATAAACGCGCGGCAGCTTTCCCTGTGCTACATACTCGCGAAGAATCTTGTCCGCTTCAATCAACTGGCAGGCTTCCTGATCGCCGCAGCGTTTCTTGGACTCGGCCTCAATGGCCTTGCCCAGTTCGGGAGCGGCCTTGTCGGCATCCCGAAATTCCTGGCTCAGAAATCCCACGTGGTAATTAATCTGAATCACGCCGCCTTTTGCCGCCAACGCTTTGATCATGTCGTCAGTCATGTTGCGTGGTGCGTCATCCAGCGCGCGGCAGGATGAGTGCGAAGCAATCACCGGCGCTTGGCTTGTGGCGATCGCATCGTAAAACGTTTTGTCCGCGATGTGCGACACGTCCACCATCATCCCCACGCGATTCATTTCCACCACAACTTGCTTGCCGAAATCCGTGAGCCCGTTGTGTGCCGGCTTGTCCGTCGAAGAGTCAGCCCAATCCGTATTCACCATGTGAGTCAGCGTCATATAACGAACGCCTAGCGACGCGAATTTATCCACGTTTTTCAGGTCGTCATTGATCATGTGCCCGCCCTCGACGCCCATCAGCACGGCAATCTTGTGCGCGGCAAACGCGCTGCGAACCTCGGCCGCTGTGGTGGCCAGCGCAAGATCGTTCGGATGCAGAGTTACCTGCCGGCGCACAGCTTCAATCTGTTCCAGCGCGAGTTGAACGGCCCTGGGCCCCGTAATCGACCCTGGAATGTAAATCGAGAAAAATATCGCGTCCAAGCCGCCTTCGCGCATGCGCGGAATGTCGATGCTGCCGTCAGTGTGGCGCGCGCCGAGATCGAATTTCGGATCGAGCAAACGCTGGGTGGTGTCGTCGTGCGTGTCAACAACGATCGAACTGAAATGCAAATCCTTCGCTTTCTGCGAAATGGGCTGTGACTGCGACAATCCCGCGAGAAGAGGCAGAATTCCTCCGAGCACACAACAGATTGAGAAAAAGAAGAACCGGTACATTTGTCTCCGTGGATCAGTTCGGAATTTTACGATACGTTTCTTTCAAACGGAACCGAGATTTGGCCTTCCTTCGTTGCGGCAAACTACTCCCCGCGAAGCCACGATTTCACCGCGTGCACCAGCACTTGCCCGTTGACCGCGGCCAGCGATTCGGTCAGCGGAATTCCCTTCGGACAAGCTTTCACGCAGTTTTGCGCGTTGTCGCATTCGGCGATGCCACCCGGCTCCATCAACGCGTCAAGCCTCGCCGCCGCGTGCATCGCTCCGGTGGGATGCATGTTGAACAAGCGCACCTGGCTCACGATTGCCGCGCCCACAAAACTGTCGTTCGCGTTAACTTTGGGGCAAACTTCCAGGCAGTTTCCGCACGTGATGCAGCGCGAAAGCGGATATCCTTTTTCCTGCACCGCCGGAGCCATCCGCGGGCCCTCGCCAATGTCGTACGTGCCGTCGATCGGAATCCAGCAATGCGTCCGCTTCAAATCCTCAAACATTTTCGAACGGTCAACAACCAGATCGCGAATCAGTGGAAATTTTGTCAGCGGCTCCAGCCGAATCGGCTTCTCAAGATCGTCCACCAGAGCGGTGCAAGCCTGCCGGGCAGTCCCATTAATCAGCATGGCGCAAGCGCCACAAACCTCCTCCAAACAATTCGCGTCGTAGCTCACAGGAGTGGATTCCACACCGCCGCGAGTGAACGGCCTCTCCGCGATGTCGCGCAAGCATATGATGACGTTCATGTGCGGACGGTAGCGCAGCTCGTATTCTTCCCAGCGCACCGATTCGTCCGGCCGCTGCTGGCGCTTGATGCGAACGATAAAAGTTTTTTCTGCCATGGTGCCTCTTAAAACGTCCTACGTCTTTGCTGTGTACTTGCGCTCGCGCAACGGCAGCAGCGAGGTGTCCACAGGCTCGTAGTCGAGAATGATTTTTCCGCCGTTATACCTGGCCTTGGTGGTCTTCAGCCAGTTCGCATCATCGCGTTCCGGAAATTCAGGTTTGTAATGCGCGCCGCGAGTCTCGTTGCGTGCCAGCGCGCCTAGCGTGACAACGCGAGCCAGAATCAGCATGTTCCCGAGTTCGCGCACGAAGTTCAACGTTTGATTCGCCCACTGTGTGCGGTCCTGCAGATTGATGCGTGTGAACCTTTCGCTCAGTTCGTCGAGCTTCACCAGCGTTTTTTCCAGGTTGGCGTTGTAGCGAATCACTGTGACGTTTTCCGTCATGATGTCGCCCATCTCTCGCCATATCGTGACCGGATTCTCCGTTCCCTTGTGCTGATTCAGCAAGGCGTCGGTAATGTCCTGCTGCCGCACTCGTTCACGTTCGAAAATGGCAGCCGGAACGCTCTCGCACCCGTTTTCAAGTCCCCGCGAATATTTCACCGCCGCAGGGCCTGCCAGCATCCCGCCGTAAATACACGAAACCAGCGAGTTCGCGCCCAGCCGGTTCGCTCCGTGATATTGATAATCGCATTCGCCCGCGGCATAAATTCCCGGCACATTCGTGGCTTGATTTTCGTTGTCAACCCAAAGCCCGCCCATGGTGTAGTGCATGGCCGGGAAGACTTTCATGGGCTCTACGTGCGGGTCCACTCCCACAAATTTTTCGTAGATTTCCAGAATGCCTTCGAGCTTGCGGTCGAGCACTTCGCGCGGAATGTGTGTTACGTCGAGATAAACCGCTGGTTCCCCAACCAGCCCCATTTTCAGCTCGAATACAATTTTGTGAATCGCGCGCGTAGCCACGTCGCGCGGAACCAGATTGCCGTACTTCGGATACCATTCTTCCAAAAAATAAAAACGCTCGCTTTCCGGAATATCTTTCCCGCGACGCGTATCGCCCGCCTGTTTCGGCACCCAAACACGGCCGCCTTCTCCGCGCGCCGATTCGCTCATCAAACGGCACTTGTCTTCGCCCGGTATCGCTGTCGGATGGACCTGTATGAACTCGCCGTTCGCGTAATACACGCCTTGCTGAAATAGCGCGGATTGCGCGGAACCGGTGCACACGACGGAGTTGGTCGAGCGCCCGAACACCGCGCCGATCCCTCCCGTGCAGAAAATCGCCGCATCGCACGGAAAGGTGCGAATCTCCATGGTCTTTAAATTCATCACGCAGATGCCGCGGCACACTCCACCGTCGTCAAGGACTACCGACAGGAATGTCCAACCCTCGAATTTCTTAACTTTATCTTCAGACTCAAAGCGCCGAACCTGCTCATCAAGCGCATATAGCAGCTGCTGTCCGGTAGTAGCTCCGGCAAACGCCGTGCGATGGAAAAGCGTGCCGCCAAACCGCCGGAAATCCAGCAAGCCTTCCGGAGTGCGGTTGAACATCACGCCCATGCGATCCAGCAAATCGATAATCGCGGGAGCCGCGTCGCACATTCCCTTCACTAACGGTTGATTGGCGAGAAAATCGCCGCCGTAAATGGTGTCGTCGAAATGCTTCCAGGTGGAATCGCCTTCGCCTTTCAGGTTCTTCGCAGCATTGATGCCGCCCTGCGCACAAACAGAATGGGACCGCTTTACCGGAACGATCGAAAACAAATCCACAGGAACGCCGGACTCCGCCACGCGGATTGTCGCCATCAAGCCGGCCAAACCGCCGCCCACTACTATGATTTTAGGTACCGTCATTGAACGTAGCCACCGAGAGGAAACCAAGCGTAGTGAAATCCGAGAACGATAACCACGCCCGCAAGCGTGCACGACACTCCCACCAGCGCCCCAAACCAACCCGCGGCGCGTTGTGCCTTAGGAGTGATCGCAATCCCCCACTTGCAGGCAAAATTCCAAAGCCCGTTGCCCAGATGGAACGAACACGCGACGACCCCGATGATGTAGGCAGCCACGTACCACGGGTTCGCCATATCCTGCGCTACTCCAGCGTAGCGAGTAACGCCATGTCCGCCGAATCGTTCCGTGTAAAGGTGCCAGCCGATAAAAATAAACGCGATCAATCCCGTCCAGCGTTGCAGCACATACATCCAATTAGACATCCACGGATGGCTCAGCGCGTTGGACTTCCCCTTCGACCATATATAAAAGCCGTAAAGACTGTGGAAGAGTATCGGAATCCAAAGCACCGCCGCTTCTACAACGATGCGCCACGGAACGGTTTGCAGCTCGCCGGAAACTTGATTGTATTTTTCGATGCTGACGAGAGCGTAGCTGTTCGACCAAAGGTGATCGAGTAGATAAGCTCCAATGGGAATTACGCCGCTGAGGGACTGCAGTTTGTCCAGAATATAACTTGTTTTAGATTCAGCCGTTGCGGCCGACATGCACACTCCGAAATAGTTTCGTAAACAGCTAAAGTATAAGCAGCCGTGAAGAAGTTTGCAAGAACGCCCGGCGCTAAAATCGATATTTGCAATCCGATTCGGTTACGCCAACGAGTGATGAATCATCGTCCGCGTCTCGTTATGAATGCAACACACCGCCCGGAGACACCGATTTCCCATGAAACGCCCGTGTTAGACTCGCCAAAGACGCACAAGAATGGCTAACGAATTCATCAACGAACTCAAGAAATGGGCGAGCGAAATCGTCCGCGGCAATGCCTCCGGCAATTATGTCGGAATGCATCGCGCCGTGGAGATGATCGCCAAACATTTCGTGGTGCAGCCTCACGAAGTGGCCATCCTTGTAGCCATGCCGGACGAACGTTTTCTTCGATTCGTCATGCCGGAGAACCTGCAGGGCATGGGCCAGATCCCCTTGACCAGTTCCAATTCGCTGGCCGTGCGCACTGTCCGCGAAAGGCGCCCCGAGATGATCAATCACTTCTCCGGCGTGCCGCACTCCTCCGTTTTCGAGGCCGTCCCAATATCCGAAGACAAGCGCGGCGTGCCAATTCAAAAAATTATGAGCGCGCCGATCCTGCTCGACAAGAAAGTAGTCGGCGTAATTCAGATTTCGCACAAAGGCGCTTCGCCGTCTGAAGCTGGGCCCGATTTCGTGCCACAACAACTTCGCGAACTCAAGAACATCTGCGATACGCTTGCCCCGTGCATCCCTCTTTGCGCCAAGGAAACTGAGCTTCAAGGCTCGTAATCCTGACTCGGAACGTCGTATGCCGGGCGAAACTTTCTAGAACCAACCGTGTTATATACCGTGTAATGCAACTCATGGCCGTACTTCGCCATCTTTAGTAGAAGACGAACACGCGATTAGAGGAACTTTTAAAGTATTTCCGGTGAATTAGCTAGGAGCTATGGGAGACCAACAATGGCTATCGACTTTGCGAACCGCATGAGTCGCAACTTAACAAACAAGCTGGCGGTCGGCGCGCTGGCGCTTGGCTTTTGTCTGGGTGCGGTGCCGGCATCAGCGCAGCAAGATCAACAGCCACCCCAGGCGCAACAGCCGCAGAACCAAACGCAGGCGCAGCCACAGGACCAGCAGCAACAAGGTCAGCAGCCGCCGGATCAACAACAAGATCAGATGAATCAGCAGCAGGATCAGGACGCTCCGCCTCCGGATCAGGCTGCGCCTCCGGATGATCGCGGGCCCATGCCTCCGGCAGACCGTCGTCGCGACGTTCCACCGCCTGACAATAATTACGTCGTGCCCGAAACACTCTCTTTGTCCTCTGGTGCAGTGCTCCAGGTCCGCAACACCGGCTGGCTATCAAGCGACCGGAATAAGCCGGGCGACCAAGTCATCATGACTTTGGCGCAGCCGCTTGTCGTGAACGGCTTGGTAGTCGCCCGTCGCGGTCAGACCGTGATTGGAACGGTCGAGAACGCGGAAAAGGCTGGCCGCGTAAAAGGAGTTTCAAAGCTCGGATTGCAATTGGCTCAGTTGACGCTGGTCGATGGGCAGCTCATCAACATCAAGACGACGCTGATCAATGCAACGGGCGGCACTTCGAACGGCCGTGACGCGTTAGCGATCGCAGGCACTACCGGAATTGGTGCCGGAATCGGCGCCGCAGCCGCCGGAGGGCCGGGAGCCGCGATTGGCGCGGGAGCGGGATTCGTCGCCAGCGTCGCAGGTGTGCTACTCACGCGCGGCCGTCCAACAATTATCCCTCCGGAATCGTTGCTGACCTTCAGACTCGAAACGCCCATCACTGTGTCTACGGTCCATGGACAGATGGCCTTCAGGCCAGTCACTTCCGCGGACTACGCTCCAAAGCCGCGGCCCAGACCAGTCGTTCGGCCCTATTATCCTTATCCATATCCCTATCCACCGCCTTACGCTTACTACCCATACGCATACCCGTATCCATACCGCTACTACCCATGAGTTGTTGACAACCAGCCTGGGTAGAGCACTGCAATCCAAAGGGGGGCTCGCTAAACCGAGTCCCCTTTTTTCGTTCCGGCGATGTTTATTTGAAAACACAACCAGCGCCGCTTTATTATCTCCAGGCAATCAGCCAGAATTAGCTTTCGTAGCGCCTGCCGGCGGGCAGGCCGGGACTTTAGAGTCTGTTTCCCAACTCCGATTTTCGTCAGGGCACGACTTGAGTCGTGCCGTAAGTGAGCCAAAATCAGCGCGGCTTTAGCCGCTGAGGGACCGAGTTCTCCAATCGAGATACAGACTCGTTACCCCAGCATCCGCTGTGAAATTTGAGGCCTGGAAATGCGAATGTCCCTTGTAAATTCACTCGTATTTCTCTCCGTTGTTTTGCTATGCGCGTCGGCTTTCCTCAACGCTCATACAGACGACCATGGATTTCTGCGCTTCGCGACGCAAGCGGCGCAGAAACAACAAGCCTCACAAACCAAAACCGTCACCTTGCTCGACACCACTGACTCCCACGGCCACATCCTTCCGTGGGATTATTACGAAAATCATCCCGTCGACCTCGGGCTGGCCAAGATCGCAACACTTGTGAAGCAGGCCCGAGTAGACGCGCCCGACGCATTGCTGCTCGATTGTGGTGACACTACAGAAGGCACGCCTTTCGCCTACTATTTCGCTCGAAAAGACACCGCTAAGCCCAATCCCGAAATCGCCGCGTTCAACGCGATGCACTACGACGCCATGGCCGTCGGCAATCACGAATTCAATTTTGGCCTCGACGAAATGTGGAAGGCCAAGCGCGAATCGAATTTTCCCTGGCTAACCGCAAATATCAAGCAGACGTACAAAAATGGGGTGCCGTTTTTCCGTCCGTACTACATCAAGAACCTTGCGGGAATCCGTATCGGAATCGTGGGTTTTGTCACCCCTGGAATCTCGCGCTGGGAAATCCCGGCAAATTACAAAGGGTACGAATTTGAGCCAATCGTGGAAGCGGCAAAAACCGTGATTCCCGAAGTCCGAAAACAAGTGGATTTACTGGTGGTTATCATGCACTCGGGAATTGACCGGAATCCCGAAACAAGAACCGCACCTGCGCGCGGCCCCGCGGATGTGGAAAATGCCGCATGGGAACTCGCCGAGCAGCAACCCGGCATCGATGTGATTTTCTTCGGCCATACTCATCGCGAGCTGCCCGAAAAATTTGTAAACGGCGTTTTGATGTCGCAACCCAAGAACTGGGGCATTTCCCTCTCCCGCGCGGAGGTGAAAATGTCGCGGGAAGCCGGCGGCGCGTGGCATGTGGAGTCCAAGCATTCGCAAACCATTCCGGTTACCCCTCTAGTTCAGCCTGATCCGGAAATCACGAAGCTGATGGAACCATATCAAGTCGAAGTACAGAAATATTTAGACACACGGATTGCAACTTCAGAAAAGACCCTGAGCGGTGAGTACGGCCGCTATCAAGACGAGCCCCTACTGGATTTGATTCACAAGGTTCAGCTCGAAGCCGGACAGGCAGACGTTTCCATGGCCACGATTTTTTATCCCGGAGTAGAATTCCCGGCTGGCCCAGTAACCATTCGCGAAGCCTCGGCACTTTATATTTACGAAAACAAACTTTACACCGTTGAAATGACCGGCGCGCAACTGAAGGATGCCCTCGAGCACGCCGCAAGCTTTTTCCCCGCGTGGCCGGTGCCGCCGGGACAATCTCTGCGTCTTCCCGGATACAACGCCGATTCCGCCGAAGGCGTTTCCTACGCGATCGACCTCACCCAACCGGTCGGACAACGCATTCGCGACCTCACATTCCATGGTGCGCCGCTTGCTGCCGACCAAAAGCTTCGCGTTGCAATAAACAACTTTCGCTATTCCGGCGGCGGAGGATATTCCGCTTATCAAGGGTTGCCCATCGTGTACCAGTCGAAAGAAGAAATCTCGGAATTGCTCGTGAATTATCTGAAGCGCACCAAAACCGTTCCATCCATCGCAGACAACAACTGGAAAATCGAGCCACCCGAAGCGCTCGCCGCAATCGAAAAAGCCGCCAAGGAAGAAAGCGGCCATGATGCGATCCGATAAGTTGTAACCTCACTGAAATATTTAGGCTCTGACACGTTTACCCATTCCGCGAAAGCTCAATTAGTGATTGACTTAGCTGCGTACGCTTGTTAATTTCCGAGCGCGTTAGATTTTTCCGACTCAATCGAGTGGAGGAACCGCAACCCGGCACATGGCGTTCGTCGCGAAGAAAATCTTCCTCACCAAAGGAGTTGGAAAACATCGCGAGCGGCTTTCCAGCTTCGAGCTCGCGTTACGCAACGCAGGAATTGCCGCGTGCAACATCGTCCGCGTCTCTTCGATATTTCCTCCCTACTGCAAGCTGATCTCGCGCAGTGAAGGGCTGAAGCACATAAAACCCGGCCAGGTCGCTTTCACCGTGATCAGCGAAAATCAAACGCGCGAACCGCATCGATTAATCGCTGCGGGCGTCGGTTTAGCTTTGCCGGCGGACAAATCCATGTTCGGATATTTGTCGGAGCATCATTCGTTCGGCGAGAGCGAAGAAATCGCCGGCGAATATACCGAAGAACTCGCCGCGGAAATGCTGGCCACTACCCTAAACGTGGAATTCGATCCGGATCTTTCCTGGGACGAGAAAAAAGAAGTCTATCGCATCTCCAACAAAATTGTCCGCACCATGAACATCACGCAATCCGCTGTCGGCGACAAACGCGGTCTGTGGACCACAGTCTTAGCCGCCGCTATCCTGATCGGCGAAGACGACTAATCCGCAGTTCGCCCGCACTTTTCGGTTTCGTTAACTGCTTCCAGTCTCTGTTAAACTCACGTGCACCGGAGATCTTCATTTGGAAGTCAGCGGCAAGATCGCCATCGTCACTGGCGCTGGAGGCGGCGGCTCAGGCCGCGCGATCGCCAAACGATTAGCTCGCGAAGGCGCTTCCGTAGTGGTGAATGACCTCGACGGACCCGGAGGCCGCGAGACCGTAAGCCAAATTGAGGTGGATCGAGGCAAAGCCGCGTTTTTTCAAGCCGATGTGTCCAGCGAATCACAGGTTAAGGCGCTGATCACTTTTGCGGAATCTACGTTCGGCGGGCTCGACATTCTGGTGAGTAGCGCAGGAGCCCATTTTTCGCAGGGTCCATTGGAAAGCTGGGTTGAAACGATCCAAGGCAACTTGATGGCCTCCGCCTTCGGCACCCTTCACGCAATCGAATCAATGCGCAAGCGCGGTGGAGGCGCGATCGTAAATTTCAGTTCCACTTCTGCGCTAGGGCACGGGAGGAAGCATTCCCCTTGGCCTGCATACGACATCGCCAAAGCCGGAATTATTCGCTTGACCACGACGATGGCCTGGCTTAAAGAAAAAGAACGAATCCGCGTCAATTGTATTGCCCCGGCATGGATCGCATCCAACGAAGTGAAGGAATTCTGGGAACCTCTCACACCGCAACAGCGTAAAGAATATGGCGCACCGGAAGTTCTTCTAACACTCGACGAAGTTGCGGACGCCGTCCTCGAATTAATTTCGAATGACAATCTGGCTGGCCGCGTAATGGTTCTGTGGAATGGCGAACCCCGGCGGCTTATAGAGGAAGGAGACGCAGGCTACGCAAAGCTGGAATAGTCCAACTGTAGAGCTGGAACATGGTATCGCTCATGCGCGATAAACGCCTATTTTTTCACAGCCTGCTTTCGCTTAGGCACTGAATGCGAAGATTCGACGCCGTGAGATTTCCGATCCGGCTTCAGATAGCCGATACGTTCAAGCACCGCGCCCACAATCAGCGGAAGCGCCACGGTAGCATCCTCCAGCACTTCCGCGAACCTGCCGCCTTCCTCCAATGGAACAAACTTGCCCCACGAAACAGCTTCCGTGTAAGTGCTCCCGGATAATCCGCCCCAATTCACCGGCTCAGGACAGATGCGCAATCCATAGTTGTAACGCTTCAGCGGAATCTTTTCGTACCCTCGTCGTGCAAGCAACTCAGCATAAACTCCAAACTGCTGCGCCCAGTTGCGCGGAACACCGCCGCCGATGGTGAAAATTCCCATGCGCTTTGTTTCCAGCATGGTCGAAGCGTAGTGTTCGAAATCCAAGTAAGGATCGAAACGCAGCGGCGGCTTTCCTTCCTTCTTGCGCTGCCGTTGGTACAACGCGAAATCAATGCCAAGCTCCGAATCGGTGAAGGCCGGAACGAAAACCGGAACGTTATGCTCCACGCACGACTTCAAAATACCGCGGCCTTTTGCGTGTTTCTGCAAATACTCACCTATGCGCCGGTTCAATTTCCAACTGCACACCGTTTCTTCCAAATCCCAGCGCTGCAGAACGTGATCGACAACTACCTCCACCGCATCCAGATTCACTTCCGGCTCCAGCGAATCGTAAACGCGGTTGTAACCAGCCAGAAAAAGTTCGTTGTCGTCCATTTTTTCGTCGTATCGAAAATGAGAGCGCCCGGTCGCCTCCACCAATCCGTGAGCCATCAACGCTCCCGTGGATACGATCGCTTTCACGATGCCCGATTCAACGAGATCGCAAAAAACGAGACCCATTTTTCCAACGGTAAGCGCCCCCGAAAGCGTCAGAACGATAAAACAATCCTTGTCGCGCGCCATGGCTTCCAGAACGTCGGCGGCATCACCGATTTGCCGCGCAGTGTAGGCGGTCTGCCCCATGGCGCGAACCATGTCGTCGATCGTGCGAATGCACGAGAGGTCCAGCGGAAAAATAGGAGTGAGGCGGTCTTCGATTGGGTCGTGTAATGTGCGCCCCGTGACGCCCTTTTTCTTTGCCATTCATCGCCCTCGCAGGTAATGTATGTTTCCCGAGAGAATTCGGGAGCACAAAACTATTCGTTGCGGCCTTATTGATATTACAAATAGGGCCGGTGCAAAAGAAAAATTTCCATTTCGTTCAAGGGGCGCCCGCATTATGTCACGATACACTCCGATGCCGCCTGACAATTTCGGCGGCTTGCCGGAAGAACATTCCACCTACGAAACTTCGCGCGCCGTAATTTTTCCCGTGCCGCTCGAACGCACCACCACCTACGAACGCGGAACGCGTAATGGTCCGGCGGCGATTATCGCGGCAAGCCGTCACATGGAACTTTACGACGAAGAATTGCAGCTCGAGCCTTACAAAGAAATCGGCATCGCCACGCAGCCTCCCATCGACACGCAAGACGGAACTTTAAACGAAGTGATGACCGAGCTTTTCACCGCGCAACTTGCCCTGCTCGATGACGGCAAATTCCCGGTCGCGCTGGGCGGCGAGCATGGATTGACGCCTCCGCTCGTCTCCGCCACTGCCAGAAAATACAAAGATCTCTGCGTGTTGCACATTGGCGCGCACGCCGAGTTGCGCGACGAATATCAGGGAAATCCCGCCAGCCACGCCTGCGCCATGCGGCGCGTGGTGGAGACTTGCCCCGTTGTTCAAGTGGGCGTGCGTGCCCTGTCGGACTCGGAAGCAAAAGCGATTCCGCATTTGCGCACGAAAATTTATTGGGCCAAAGACATCGTACGCGCCCCGGTGAAAACCTGGATCGCGAAAGTTTTGGAAGACTTAGGCCCTCGCGTTTACCTGACCGTTAATCTGGATGGATTCGATTCCTCCGTGGTTCCCTCCACCGTTGCGCCGGAGCCTGGTGGTTTGGACTGGCACGAAGTCACATCGCTGGTGCGCGCAGTCGCGGATCATAAGAAGATTGTCGCCATGGACGTAACGGAGCTTGCCCCCCGCCCCGGTTATCATGCGGCTGACTTCCTGGCCGCGAAGCTCGTCTATAAATCCCTGGGCTACATTTTCTGCCAGTCTTGATAAAAGGAGATGCAATCATGAGAAGTATTGCGGCGTGGATTTTTTTAGCTCAACACGCGGTGACACAACGCGACGTGGTCGTGTACGTCGAGACGCATTCAATTCTCTGGTGGCTCTTGATCGGATTGATCGCCGGATGGCTGGCCGGCACTGTCGCTCGCGGACGCGGATTTGGATGTGTTGTTGACGTAATCCTCGGCCTCATCGGAGCCGTAGTCGGCGGATGGATTTTTCAGCGCCTCGGAATCGCTGCATTTGGATTCTGGGGCAGCCTCGCTGCCGCCACCGTGGGCGCCATCGTTCTTGTCGCCATTGCAAGATTATTCGCCGGTGGCCGCGAGGATTAATCCCACAATCTCGGTTCTAAGTGCCAGTAGCGCCTACCGCGTCAGGTCGCAGCTTCATCGATCCGCGATGCCTCCGCCGCTCCAAGCCTCTCGTGTGATACGATTGTATGTTACCTAGAGAAAAAAGAGATTTCCTGCCGCGTACACTGAGCGAGAAAGCCGGAAAGATTTGAGCCAAACATCATTGTGGGCCATTCCGCTGGGCGGTTTGGGCGAGTTCGGCATGAATATGCTCGCCCTGCGCTTCGGCGACGAAATTATTGTTATCGACGCGGGTTTGATGTTCCCCGAGCAGGAATTGCTCGGCGTTGACATCGTCATCCCCGATATCACTTACCTGAAACAAAACAAGCGCATGGTGAAGGCCATCGTGCTCACCCACGCGCACGAAGACCACATCGGTTCGATTCCTTACATTCTTCCTGAATTGAACGTTCCCATTTATGGCACGCAATTCACTCTGGCCATCGTAAAGAAAAAACTTGAAGAGCACGGCCTGCTGGAGTCCGCAAAGCTGACCGAAATCGCGGCCGGCGATACCACAACAATCGGCCCATTCTCCATCGAATATCTGCGCGTAACGCACAGCACTGTTGATTGCGTTGCGCTCGCCGTGCGCACTCCCGTCGGCGTAATCATACACACGGGCGACTTCAAAATTGATCCCACGCCGGTGGATGGCAAACCGTTCGACTTGCACGCTTTCGCGCGTTACGGCCAGGAAGGCGTTCTCGCGCTCTTCAGCGACAGCACAAACGTGGAACGCCCCGGATTCACGCCCTCCGAACGCGCCGTGATCGTGCGGCTGGAAGAATTATTCCGCGCCGCGCCCAAAAAAGTGGTTGTCTCCTGCTTCTCCAGCTCCGTGCATCGCATTCAGCAAGTGATTGACATTGCCAGAATGGTCGGCCGAAAAGTTGGCTTCGTCGGTCGCAGCATGGTGGACAACGTTGAAATCGCGCACAATCTCGGAAAACTGCGCATTCCCGACGGCAGCGTCGTTCGCCCGCAGGACATCAAGACCTACGACCCTCACAAGCTGGTGGTCCTGGCCAGCGGAACGCAAGCCGAGCCGCTTTCTGCGCTTTCACGCATTGCCGTGGACAATCACCGCCTGATGAACATCACGGAAAACGATACTGTGATTTTGTCCGCGCGAATCATTCCCGGCAATGAGAAAAATATTTTCCGTATGATCGACCATCTATTCCGCCGCCGCGTGCTCGTCTATTACGAAAGCGGCAGGTCCGCGCCGATTCACGTGTCCGGCCACGCCAGCCAGGAAGAAATGAAAATCCTGCTGCAACTTGTGAAGCCGAAATATTTCATTCCCGTGCATGGCGAATACCGGCAACTCTTCCGGCACGCGGCATTGGCCGAACAATTGGGCGCCGTGGGCGCGGAGATTTTCTTGATCGAAAGCGGCCAGCCCATTGAGTTCACCGCCGATGGCAACGCTCGCAAGCGCGAGCCGGTAACAGCCGGCCGCGTCTGCGTGGATTCCGGTTCACTGGAAGAAATCGAAGACGTAGTAATTCGAGACCGCCGCCATCTTTCCGAAGACGGCGTGGTGGTCCCCATCATCGCCATCAACAAGCACACCGGCAAAATGGAGATAGCTCCTGAAATCGTTACGCGCGGCTTCCTGCCTTCCGAAGACGGCGCCGAAATCCTTTCGCAAGCCCGCGACGTGATTCTGCGAACCGTGGAGCAATCCAGCCAGGAAGAAAAGACGGACTGGAGTGTAATCAAGGAAAAAATTCGCGCCGATCTGAAGCGCTTCCTCAACAAACAAACGTCGAAACGCCCGTTAATCCTGCCGGTCATTCTGGAAGTGTAATTTCCCGTGAGAGTTAAGTTGTGAAAAGCTCCGCCGTGAAATTCGCCCTCCGTGACTACAAGCCCGACGATTTCGACACATTGCACGAAATCGACCAAGCCTGCTACGAACCCGGCGTCGCGTACTCAAAACGCGATATGCGTGCCTATCTTCAATTCCCCGGCGCTGAATGCATCCTGGCGGAAACACCGCGCGACATTGCCGGCTTCTGCATCAGCGCGCGCCAGCGCACGCGTGGCTACATTGTGACCATCGACGTCCTCCAAAAATATCGAAAATCCGGAATTGGCTCCGCGTTGCTACGCGAAGTAGAGCGAAGACTCGCCGCCAACGGCGTACGCGAAGTAGGTCTCGAAACAGCAACCGATAACGAATCCGCAATTGCCTTCTGGAACAGGCACGGCTATCGTACCCTCGGCGTTGAAAAGGGATATTACCCCGGCGGTCGCGACGCATTCGCAATGACAAAAACCCTGGTTCCCCTCGCGCGCGCGTCGAAAGAAGGTAGATAAAGAATGCTATTGTGGCAGGCCGTTCTTCTGGCAATCGTGCAAGGCTTGACTGAGTTTTTGCCGGTCAGCAGCAGCGCTCACTTGATTTTACTTCCCTGGCTGTCCCACGGCCACATTCCCGATCCAGGCTTGGCATTCGACGTAGCCCTGCATCTCGGGACTTTGATCGCGGTCGTTCTGTATTTCTTGCGTGAATGGGTGCAGCTAATCCTCTGTGGACTCGGCTTTCACTACCCTCAGCGCGCGCCTGAACATCAGGTCATGCAAAATCGCCGCCTCTTCTGGTATTTGGTTGCCGGCACGATTCCCGGCGCATTGGTAGGATTTCTCTTCGAGCATCGCATCGAAGAATATCTGCGCGACCCAGTTCCCATCGCAATCGCCATGATCTTAATCGCCCTCCTGATGTGGTACGCCGAGTACGCCGGCCGCATGGACCGTCACATGGAGCAAACCTCGCTTGGCGACTCTCTCATAATCGGAACCGGGCAGGCGCTCGCGCTCTTCCCCGGCGTCTCACGTTCTGGAATCACGATTTCCGTCGGATTATTTCGCGGCATGACGCGCGAAGCCGCCGCCCGTTTCTCGTTTTTGCTCGCGACGCCTCTAATCGCAGGCGCCGCCGCCGTAGAAGTCCCCAAACTAATCAAAGCTCATCGCGCCGGCGCTCTCGATTTGCCCATGTCCACACTGGCTATCAGCGTCGCGGCTTCGGCGATTGTCGGCTATGTCGTCATCGCCTTCTTTTTACAGTATTTGCAAACACGCACTTTGAAGATCTTTATTTACTACCGGATCTTGTTTGGTATAGTCGTTTTGTTGCTCGCGTTCCTCCCATTGGGCTTCGCGCGATAGCGCCCGCGCCGCCCGGTTGTTACGCGTGAGCCTTCCCCATTGTTTGCGATCGGCCTGAAAAGGTTCGAGCTAATCCGCTCCGTGCAAACGCGATCCCGTATTCGGCAGTAGGATCGCTCACGGCGCAGATGTTTAATGCGAAATTTCAAAGGGGAGCTTGTGCGCATCCTGTCGCCAACCGAAAATAAACGCTTTAATGAACTAATTGGATTTGTCGGCCTTAGCCTCGCCATTCTAATCGCGCTGAGTCTTCTTTCGTATTCTCCTCACGACGTTTCCTTCAACGTCTCGGCTCCGCCGCCCGGCTCAGGCCCCGCTAGAAATTGGATTGGCCCGGTAGGCGCGCATATGTCCGATCTCTTTTTCCAATTCTGCGGCTTCAGCGCTTTTCTATTTCCAATCGGCATGTTTATCGTGGCCATGCGCTGGTTCCGCAGCCAGGTATTTGAAGCGCCCGTCGCAAAACTTGTCGGCGCCACTATGCTCCTTTTGTCTCTTTCCGCCGAGTTAACGCTCATACATATGCCAGACGTTCGCGGCGTTCTGCCTCCAGGCGGCCTGCTCGGCAGCGTTCTTGCGCAAGGTTTGCAAGCTGCGCTGAATCCAATTGGAGCGCATCTAGTTTCCATCGTGCTGATCCTTACTTCTCTTTTCCTGACAACAAGTTTTTCGTTGCGGGCGGCTGCTCATTGGATGAAGAAGCCCATGACGCCGAACGGCCTGTTCGGCAAATGGATGGCCAGGCTCGCCGAATGGCGTGAAGAACGAGAATCGTCACAGTTGAGAAAGCGCGTCGAGGAAATCAAGATTGCCGGCCGTCCGGCAGTTGCGCAGCAGCGCGTGTCGGCTAAAGAACTGCCGGCGGTCGAAGGTGTTGACGATGAAGACGAAGCTCTAGGCGACGAAACCAAAGAATCGGGTCGAGCGCCCGCGGTAATCAAGTTCCACGAGCTCGAAAAAGCCGCTCCCTCAAAGAAAACTGGCAGCGAGCCCAAAATTTCTCGCGGAAAGACCATCTACAAACTTCCTTCCAGTTCGCTCCTTCAAATGGCCGAACGCGGCCAGAAGATGGACGAAAGCCAGTTGAAAGAATGCGCCCGCGCCATCGAACAGAAATGCGCCGAATTCGACGTTGCCGGTCACATCACGCAAATCAACCCCGGGCCGGTTGTCACCACATTTGAACTGAAGCCCGAGGCCGGCATCAAATACAGCCGCATCACCGGCCTAGGCGACGACCTCTGCCTGGCGCTGAAAGCCGAATCAATCTTGATCGAGCGCATCCCGGGAAAATCCACCGTCGGCATCGAAGTCCCCAACGTTCATCGCGAAACCATCGCCCTGCGCGATGTGGTGGAATCCCCGGAATTCAGTCACTCGCCTTCCAAACTTACGCTTCCGTTCGGAAAGGATTTGATCGGCCGCATACGTGCCGGCGACTTAACTCAAATGCCGCACTTGCTCATCGCAGGTTCCACCGGAACCGGCAAGAGCGTCTTCATCAATTCCCTGCTGATGGGCATGCTCTTCAAAGCCACGCCCGACGAATTAAAACTCGTTTTGATCGATCCGAAGCAGCTTGAACTCGGTTTGTACGCCGACATTCCGCATTTATTCACGCCCGTAGTCACCGATCCGAAAGTTGCCGCCAACGTGATGCGCAACGCCACGCGCGAAATGGAACGTCGCCTGAAACTTCTCGCGCAACGCGGCGTTCGCAACATCGAACAGTACAACCGCACTTTTGAAAAAGGTCAGTCGCTTTCGCTTTTCGACAATGTGGAAGAAGAAGAGCACAAGCCGCTTCCTTACCTCGTCATCGTCATCGACGAATTGGCCGACCTCATGATGGTCGATACCAACGGTGTGGAAGAATCAATCACGCGCCTGGCGCAAATGGCCCGCGCCGTTGGCATTCACTTGATTCTGGCCACCCAACGCCCGTCGGTGGACGTAATCACCGGTCTCATCAAAGCAAATTTCCCCGCGCGTATTTCTTTCCGCGTCGCCAGCAAAGTGGATTCCCGCACGATTCTCGATACCAACGGTTCTGAATCTCTGCTCGGCAAGGGCGACATGCTCTATCTCCCGGCAGGCTCATCGCGACTCCACCGCATTCACGGCCCCTACGTGCACGAATCCGAGGTCGGCGCGGTATGCGATTTCTGGCGCGAACAGGCCAAAGCCATTTACAACGAAGAGTTGCTCAAGCCGCCCAAGGATGATTCGTTCGCAGCTGGCGGCTCCGGAGCCGATGGCGGCGAAGAAGTTGACGACGATCTCTACCAGGAAGCCGTGCGCGTAGTCTGCGAAATGGGCCGCGCCTCAACCTCCACATTGCAGCGCCGCCTTCGCGTAGGCTACGGACGCGCCGCTCGCCTGATCGATTTGATGGAGAAGGACGGAATCGTCGGCCCACCCGATGGCGCAAAAGCCCGTGAAGTCCTGAAGAAAAAAGATTGGATGAAGGAATTTGACCAGTCAATGAAGTAAGGGTCGAATCCAACTTTAGATAGGCGTTATGCCTCAGCCCGGAGTTGCGCGGCGCGGAACCTCAGCAACCAAATGCTAGATCAGATCCTTCTAGCCTTGCAGGCATTCCAGGTTCTGTTTCTGTGGTTTCACGACTGGATTCCGCTAGGCCGTCTGAATGACATCGCCGCAGTTCGCCGTCAGGACACGCTCGCTCGTCTCGTGCTCGTAACCCTGATTCAAAGCGTGCCATTTACGATTGGTCTCTTCTACAGCGCGCGTTACTTCCGCCAACCTTATCCTGGGTGGCTCGATAAATGGCTTTGGATTAGCTACAGCCTACTCTTCGTTGGCCAGATGCGCGCATGGTGGGTTCCCTATCTCTTAAAGCCCGAACCCGCGCGCGCCGAGCGCTATCGAAGGATGTTTGGAAACACCCACTCGTTCCTTCCGCGGCGCAACGGCATCGTTCCCAACACGGCGCACATCCTGCTGCATTTGGCTACGGCCGCAACGTTGCTCTGCCTTCTGCTCAAGGATTCTAAATGATGGATCGCTGTGCGTCCGCCGGAATCACCGGTAAATAATGACTTGGCCGCTATAAAAAGTCCGTTTTCCCTTTTCAGCGCTGCAACTTTTCCGTAGAATCTTAAGCTGCTCCCGTGCCGAGGTAGCTCATTGGTAGAGCGCGGCCCTGAAAAGGCCGGCGTAGCCAGTCCGATTCTGGCCCTCGGCACCGCCCCAACTGCACAATG
>Ga0209007_1000193_pt1 | contig 33384 bp, 20 predicted proteins | sample JacPinW_OM1H0_O2_FD_187961 | JGI IMG/M metagenome (GOLD analysis project Ga0209007, IMG submission 187961) | Forest soil microbial communities from Algoma, Ontario, Canada - Jack Pine, Ontario site 1_JW_OM1H0_O2 (SPAdes) (version 2) | ecosystem: Environmental > Terrestrial > Soil > Boreal... | reverse complement strand
TCGGTGGATAAGTTTTTTGACAACGTTCTAGTGATGGTTGAAGACGTGCGAGTACGAAAGAATAGGTTCGCGCTGTTGGGGAATTTGTTAAGGGAATTCTCGACGATTGCGGATTTCTCCGAGTTGATCTCGGATGATGTTAAAGATTCATCTCAGCAAGCTCGTTGACGAATTGGATTCGGTGCGCAACGTCAAGTAAAAGATTAGCTGTTGGCGCGCCGACATAGTTTTGCATGAATCAGTGACATGTAACTTGAAGATCGGGTCCCTAGAGGAAAATTATTAATCTTGAGGCGAACATGAAATACGTTTATTTCTTCGGAGCGGAAAAAGCCGACGGCGATGGGGAGATGAAGGACTTGCTCGGCGGCAAGGGCGCTGGGTTGGCTGAAATGACGCGCATCGGCCTCCCGGTTCCCGCTGGCTTCACAATCACTACCGAGACCTGCGACTATTATTTCAAGCACAACCGTCAGTTTCCGAAAGACCTGCGAGCGGAAGTCGAAAAGAATCTCCAACGATTGGAGAAGCTGACCCGAAAGAGATTGGGAGATGCCAAAGATCCGCTGCTTGTAAGCGTCCGCTCCGGTTCAGCGCGCTCGATGCCGGGGATGATGGAAACGATTTTGAACCTGGGACTGAACGACGCCTCCGTTGCCGGCCTAGCGCGCTCCACAAGAAATGAGCGCTTCGCGTTCGACGCCTACCGGCGCTTCGTGCAGATGTATTCCAGCGTGGTCATCGGTTTGCCGAAAGATGATTTTGAGTCCCGTTTGCGCGCTTTGAAGAAACGGCTTGGTGTGAAGGATGACACGGAGGTCTCGGCGGAAGGCTGGCGCGAATTAATCGGCGAATATAAACGGTACTTCCAGGAAAAGACCCGAAAGCCGTTCCCCGAGAATCCGCATGAGCAGCTCTGGAGTGCCATTGGAGCCGTGTTCGAGTCTTGGATAGGAGAAAAAGCGCAGACCTACCGGCGAGTGGAAAAGATTACGGGTCTTCTGGGCACTGCCGTCAATGTGGTTCAAATGGTGTACGGAAATACCGGAGACAATTCCGGCACCGGTGTGTGTTTCACGCGCGATCCCTCCACCGGAGAGAAGACTTTCTTCGGCGATTTTCTGCTCAACGCGCAAGGAGAAGACGTGGTGGCGGGGATTCGTACGCCCATGCATTTAAGCGAGCTCTCGAAGCGCATGCCAAAAGTTTACAAACAACTCGAACGTGTACGGCAAACGCTTGAGAAGCATTATCGCGATATGCAGGACCTGGAGTTCACAGTAGAGAACGGCACGTTATATATGTTGCAAACGCGCACTGGAAAACGCACCCCCTCGGCGGCGTTTCAAATAGCGGTGGATATGGTTGACGAAGGTCTGATTAAAGTTGAAGAAGCACTTGAAAGAATTAAATCGGATGATGTGGAGCGGCTTTTCTACCCCGTGATTGATCCGCGAATGAACCGCACTGAATTGGCCTCCCGCAAAATCGTCAACGGTATTAACGCAGTTCCTGGCGCCGCAGTTGGGAAAGCTGTGTTCACTGCCGAGGACGCGGAAGCCTGGGCAGCGCGCGGCGAAAAGGTAATTCTCGTGCGCCATGAGACCAGCCCGGAGGACGTTGGCGGCATGAATGTGGCGCAGGGAATTTTGACTGCGACCGGGGGCAAGACAAGTCACGCGGCGGTGGTCGCGCGCGGCTGGGGAAAATGCTGCATCGTTGGAGCAGAGAAACTCGACATCGACCTGAAGAAGAAAACGATCAGTTCAAATGGCCGTACGGTCCGTGAAGGCGAATGGATCACATTGGATGGCAGCGATGGAACTGTGTACAGCGGCCAAATTGATTTGATACGGCCCGAGCCCCCGAAAGCCTTCTATACGCTACTAAAGTGGGCGGATAAAGTGCGCAAACTTGGCGTTCGCACTAACGCCGACACTCCACAAGATGCCCGAGTTGCCCGCGAAATGGGTGCCGAAGGCATCGGCTTAGTCCGAACGGAACATATGTTCTTTAAGGATTTCGAACATCCTGAAAGAAGCGGCGAGCGGCAGCAAGCGATCCAGGAAATGATTCTGGCAGATACGTCTGACGCTCGCAAAGCAGCGCTTGCGAAATTGCTGCCCTTTCAACGGCAAGATTTCATCGGAATCTTCAAGGCCATGGACGGGCTTCCAGTGACGATTCGCCTGCTGGATCCTCCGCTGCATGAATTCGTACCGCATGACCCGGCGAAGCAGGCGGAGCTTGCGAAAAAGCTAGGGCTCTCTCCGGAGGCGGTAGCGCGGCGTGTCGATCAGTTGCATGAGGCAAATCCTATGTTGGGTCACCGTGGATGCCGGCTTTGCATTACGTATCCGGAGATTCTGGAAATGCAGATTCGCGCGATCATCGAGGCGGCAATCGATTGTCAAAAACACAAGATTAAAGTGATACCTGAGATCATGCATCCATTGACTATGGACAAAAAAGAAATGCAGATTCTCGACCAAGCTACACGCCGCGTGGCGGATGAGATTATCGCCAAGGCCAAAGTGAAACTTGAATACACCGTGGGGACCATGATCGAACTCCCTCGCGCCGCTTTACTCGCGGACCAGATCGCCGAAGTCGCGGAGTTCTTTTCGTTCGGGACAAACGACCTAACACAAACGACCATGGGGCTGTCCCGCGATGACGCGGGCCGGTTCCTTCCGGAATATGTGGATGAGCGGAAGGCGGGCATTTTCACTTCAGACCCGTTCCAGACAATTGATGAGGCTGGCGTGGGGATGCTGGTGGAATGGGGAATTGACCGCGGAAGAAAAACGCGGCCGGGCCTGAAGATCGGAATTTGCGGCGAGCACGGCGGCGACGCTGAAAGCGTAAAGTTTTGTCACCGCGTGGGGATGGACTACGTGAGTGCGTCCCCATTTCGTGTTGGCGTCGCGAGACTGGCTGCGGCTCAGGCCGTGCTCGAAGAACGACAAAAGGGCAAAGCGAAGAAATCCAGGAATTAAGCGGCTGCATAGCAGCATTGCACACGGCACAGCGAGGCACCGCAGAGAAACGAGGGCAGTTATTCCGCTACGCGAAAACAGGGCGCTCATACGATTGCCGCCCCGGAACGAAATCGTTAGCTAGCGCGTATCATCCAATGGAGTTGAGAGTTGGGCGAAAAGTCAGGAGGTGCGATGGTGGGATTTTTACTTTGGTGCATTTTGCTTATCTTGTGCTGGCCGCTGGCGTTGTTAGCGCTGGTCATCTACCCGATCGTTTGGCTGATCCTATTGCCATTTCGGATCCTGGGGATTGCGGTTGAAGGAGTGCTTGAACTAGTTCGGGCGATTATTTTGCTTCCGGTTCGAATCCTGCGTGGTCCACGCACAGCTCGAGTTTAGCCGACAGTATTTGCTGAAATAACTTAACTGTGGGATAGCCGACAATTGCAGTATGACTTCAAACTTTTCTCTTTTCGTTGCGACGAGGCGAAACTTGAAAGGTAGAGGATCAGTTCCAGGTTCGGACTTTTTTTGACTATTCTCATTCAACTAACACTTTAACAAACCTAGGTAGGCATCTTCAGGAAGAAATAAACCGCCAGGAAACCGAAGATGGCATCCGGCGCCCACCCGGCAAGCAGCGGTGGTAATTGTCCAACCGAGCCCATCGCTTCGAATAGAGCCGCGGTCGCCCAATAGACAATCCCGATACAGACGGCTACCGCCAGGCCTCCGACCGCACCACGAGTCCCGACGAGGAACGCGAATGGCGCGCCGAGGAACACGATAATCGCTGCGATAAGAGGAAAGGCGAACTTCTTCTGCCACTGAACCGATAGGCGCGAAGTATCGAAACCCGCCTGACGGAGACTCGCGATGTACTGACCTAATTGCCGCCAATTCATCTGAGCCGACTGCCGAACCTCTCTGCGGAAGTAACTCGGTGTTTCGGTCAACTCAGGAAGTGAATTCACCTTAAATGGCGTGTACCGTGTGATTCTGTTGCCATCGAAATCGCGGATCCACCCGCCAGTAAGTACCCAGGCATTCTCGCTGGACTCCCAAGTGGCCCGCGTGGCAAAAACGCGACGACGCATCTGGAAAGTAGTGGGATCGAGCTCAAAGACGCTCAGGCCGCCGAAAAGCTGACGTTCCCAATCGAAAAGCTCATAGTTAAAAATCTTGTCGTTCTCTCCAAATATCCACTGATGCGCAGGCTGAAAATACGTTTGTGCCGGACGTCCCTTAATCTCGTTGCGAAGAGCGTCCTGCCGCTGATTCGCGTAGGGGAGAAAGGTATCGTCCAGAAGAAACATGCCGGCCGCGATGATGCAGCCTGCCAGCGTGAGTGGAAGAACAATTCGATAGAGACTCACGCCGCTGGCCTTGAAGGCTATTACTTCGTTATTCTTCGCCAGAACAGCAAGGGTCACGAGCGTGGCTACCAGCGATGCCAGCGGCGAAAGCTGATAGACCATGAGCGGCACAAGGTAGCGGAAATAACTGAGGACCATTAATGCCGGGATGTGATTCTTGGAAATATCGCCCAGCAGATCGAAAAGCGTGAACGCATCGAAGATCAGCACGAAACCTGCAAGCAGCACGATGAAGTAGTAAAAAAACTGGCGCAGCAGATACATGTCCATCAGCATCGGGAAGCCTACGGAAGTGCCTGCGCCCGTTTCTTGACGCACTTTAAGTGTGAGAGGAACCAACGTCGCTGAACCGTTGGAAATCGGTCCATTTGAAACGGGGATTGGCGCAGCGTCGGATTCCAGGCGCTGTGACTTTTGTTGCCTCGAAAAAATAGATTCCAACGTGGCGGTAATGCGATTTGGTTTGCGAATGTTTTCGATTCGCCGCAAGAATATAAATCCTGCGATTGCGGCGACGATATTTGCTCCCCAAATGCCGGCCCACGGAGCAATCGATCCTTGCTGCGCCATGTGCGCGCCGGTAACGAAAAGAAAATAATAGCCGCCGATCAGCACCAGCGTGAGAACAAGTCCGGCGGCTCGGCCTCCACGGCGAGGCCGCACTCCCACGGGGACACCTAAAAGCGCGAAAATCAAACAGGCTGCGGGGAAAGCGATGCGCCGATGAAATTCGACGCGCGCGTCCCGCCAGTTCGGCCCTTTATCCGCAAGAAGGCCGGAAACGGATTGCTCAGCATCGGTAAACGCCGTGGTCTTGGTGCTGGGTGTGGAAGCCGAAATGTCGATGGGAATATCGCTTTTGCCGAACGTGGTGACACTATAATGGTCCGGTTCGTGAGGATCGTAATCGTGCGTGCTGCCTGAGCCGAGATGAAGATCAATCTGGTCGTGCTCGGGGCCGGCAACGACCTGCGCGTCCTGGGCAAGCGTTATATTTGATGTGGCATTGGCTTGGGCGGACGACGCGAGGAAAACGCCGCGCCAATGCGTCGCTGCGGCTTCAACATCTTGCACGTATAATACGAAGTGCGGAAAGCGTTCGTCGAACACGCGCGGCTGCACTGCAAAAGGTACTTGTGAAGAAAGAACTTTTTGTTCCAGCTTGCCGAGTGTGCGCCAGGATAGAGGAATTATCCAGAATGTGAGCACTAGAGTGAGCAGGCCGCAGCCTGCTGCAACGACTCCGATGGGAAGAAGCAGCCGGCGCATGCTGATACCGGAAGCGTGAATTGCGACGATCTCGCTATCGGCAGAAAGCCGGCCAAGCCCGATGAGAACTCCCACGAGCACTGCCATTGGAATGGTGAATGCGAGTACCGGCGCGAGAGAGCAGAGAAACAGAAGTGCCACTGTTCCGATGCCGCCGGAGTGGCGAACGACCAAATCCATCAAGCGTACAAGTTGCGGCACGAAGAAAACGAAAGTGAAGACAGCGAGGCCAAGGATCGAATGCGAGGCTACTTCGCGGCCAATATATTTATCAAGCAGGCGCATATTTGCGCGCGGTTATTCTAGCATGGTAAGAGAATGGAGCGCAGACGTGGGAAGTTGCTTTGAATCATTTCGCAAATCCCTTGAGGCATCGATGCAAATGGAAGGCCCGCGCCGTTGAGCCGCGTTAATCTCGCCATACTCTGGCACATGCACCAACCGCAGTATCGCGAACCCTTCACCGGGCGTTACATGTTGCCGTGGACGCGCCTGCACGCCCTGAAAGACTACTGGGGCATGGTGAAAATCCTGGGAGAATTTCCCGACGTGCATGTGACTTTCAATTTTGTTCCGTTACTGGCGGAGCAAATTGAGGAATATGCCAGCGGCCAGTTTCAGGAACCGTGGTTCGAGCTGGCGTTTGCGCCCGCCAATTCGCTGGAGCCTCAGCAGAAGCGCGAAATTCTCGAGCGCGCATTTCAGGTGAATGAAAATTTCGTGCGGCGCTGGCCCCGGTTTGCCGAATTGCAAGCGCAAGTCAGATCAGCCGGGGTGGAATCTTGCGTCGCCCGATTCGATCTGCGCGATTGGCGCGATTTGCAATTGCTATCGCAGCTTGCCTGGATGGACGAGGAGTACATCGCGAAGGATCCCGTAGTAAATGAATTGTCGCGCAAAGGCGCGAACTATACGGAAAAAGACAAAGCCGCTTTGCGGGACAAGCAGCTTGAATTGCTCGGAGCCGTCCTACCCGAATATCGGTTGGCAGCGGAGCGCGGCCAGATCGAAATTTCTACCACGCCCTATTACCATCCAATACTTCCATTGCTGTGCGATACGGACATCGCGCGCGTATCGAATCCGCAGTCGCCGTTGCCCCATCCGGCGTTTCGCCATCCGGAAGATGCGCGGGAACAATTGCTGCGTTCGCGGCAATATCACGAGCGCGTCTTTGGAAAACCGCCGGTTGGGTTATGGCCGTCGGAAGGATCGGTATCGGATGAAGCACTCGAAATTGCCATAAAACTCGGTTTTAAATGGTTCGCCACGGATGAAGGCGTGCTCGGCCGAACGCGAAACATTGGTTTCTGGCGCGATGCCGCCGGCTATCCGCAAAACGGTCCGGATCTATATTCGCCATGGAACTTGCAACGAGGCGGAGAATGCATCACTGGCTTTTTCCGGGATCACTACGTGTCCGACCTCGTGGGCTTCGTGTACAGCCGCATGGACGCCACGGCCGCGGCTGAAGATTTACATCGCAGAATCCGCGCGATAGGTGATCGTCAACCTGCTGATACTCCGGCAACAGTGAGCATCATTCTAGATGGAGAAAATGCCTGGGAATTTTACGCGGAGAATGGACGAGATTTCCTGCGGCAGTTTTACCGCCGCGTGCAGGACGATCCGGAGATTCGTGCTCTAACTATGACCGAAGCAGCGGAAGCGCGACCCGACGCTCCGAAGCTTGGCGGAATTTTCCCGGCGTCCTGGATCAATGCAAATTTCGACGTTTGGATTGGTCACCCGGAAGACGTCCGCGCCTGGGATTTGCTGCGCGACGCTCGTGATACGTATGAAAAAGTCGCGCAACGCGCGGCTTTAAACAACGCAGCTGCGCCCGCGCACGCCCCACATTCCGCCGCCTCCGCAAAGCGCGCCTACGAAGCACTACTGGCCGCAGAAGGCAGCGATTGGTGTTGGTGGTACGGTCCGGAGCATGCTTCCGCGAACGACGCCGAATTTGACGAACTGTATCGGCAGCATCTTAAGGAAGTTTACATCGCGCTTGGTGAACATGTTCCTGACGCGCTCTTGCATCCAATCAAACGTGCGCCGGAACGCGCGCGCCGCGAATCTCCGCAAACCTTCTTGGACGTGAAAGTGGATGGCCGCGAAAGCAGCTACTTCGAATGGTTGGGCGCCGGTTTCTACGTCACGGATCAACGCAGCGGAAGCATGCACGGGCGCAGTTGCGTCCTGGGTCAATTGCGCTACGGATTCGGCCCCGAGCATTTCTATCTGCGCGTTGATGCGACGGAAGCGATTGCCGATATTCCCGATTTTCAATTCCGGTTAACCCTGTGGGATTCGCGAGAGACCCGGCTTACCGTGCGCGTGACGAAAGGAAAATCCGCAGGCTGCATTCTGGAACAAGGTGGCGCTTGTTTGTTGCGGCCGGAATCCCTGGTGTCGGCGGCCTACGACAAAATTATTGAGGTGAGCCTGGCTCGCGAATTGTTCGACCTGAAAAACCGCAAGTCGCTTCTTCTAAGTGTTGCGCTGTGGGAAGGCGGATTGCCCATTGATGTCCTTCCGATTGACGGCATGCTGGAACTGAACCTTGGCGAGGAGAATTTCGCGTGGAGTCCGACTTGAGAAACTTGAATCGCAAGCCCTCGGTATTAATACCGCACTGGCATTCAGTATTTAACATCCCCAGTTCGCGCCGAAAACCCAACTATTGAATTGACATTCAGTATCTTCAAGAAGATAGTCCGCATAACCCTTTCAGAAGCACGTGAAATTTCAGACCCCAGATCACTCTGGCTCAAAGTGTGAGCCGCAACAGCCAGGAACGCATCTGCGTTCCAGCGGAGAAACCGATGCGTTTGAAAGGGTATTTTGCCGGCATATTCTTAAGTGCGGCAGTCGCGTGCGTATTCATCCTGACCAACCTGCCAGTGAAATCTCGGTCGCCCTCAATTGCGACGCTGCCCTCAATCCCCCGGGCGCAAACTTCCTGCGCGAACAATCCCGGCTGCCGTTCGCCTCTTTCTCTCCCCATGATGATGGAAGCAAATGAAGGTCAGGCCGACCCACGCGTAAGTTTCATCGCACGAGGAAACGGCGCCACCATCCTTCTAACCCAAACGGGAATCGACGTAATCATAGGCGCGCAGGAAAAGACGATTGCGAGCCGTATCGTCGAAATCAGCTTCGAACGCCAGGACGCCAAGCCTCGCTCTCGCCGCAAAAGCCGCAGCAGCAACGCATCGGGCGTGCATCGAGATCGGCGCGCGAGAAAGAGGTCAGGTCGGCCGAGAAATCGCCGAAGTCGTGCCGCCGGCGATCAAGGCCCGGTGCAGAAACAAGTCCCGCATCAAAACGCCCCAAGAATTCCAACAGCACCGCGCGAAAATGATCCTCCGAGCAACGACTCGCTGAATCTGCGGTGGCAAGGTGTAGAGAAACTGGCGGGTGAGACGAATTATTTTGTTGGAAACGACCGCACGAAATGGCGAACGCACGTCCCGCATTTTTCGCGGGCACTTGCTAAAGGAGTGTTGCCGGGGATGGACGTGGTTGCCTATGGAAATGGGCGCGCGTTGGAATACGACATGCGTCTGGCTCCGCAGATGGATCCGCGAAAGCTGCGCCTAAATATCTCGGGGGCTGACTCAACTCGCATCGATGCAAACGGGAACTTAGTGATTCTGGCCGCAGGACGAGAGATTCAGATGCAGAAGCCCTCGATGTACGAAGAGCTGACAGAAGGAAGAGGCTTGGTCCAGGGAGGATACGCCCTCGAGCCAGATGGCACGGTAGGTTTCCGAATCGAAAGACAAGAAAACAGCAGGCGGTTGGAAACCTTGGTAATCGATCCTACGTTAAGCGTGCGGTATTCAACTTTCTTGGGAGGATCTGGTGACGAAGTAGCAACAGGCATCGCCGTGGACTCGTCTGGAAAGGTGTACGTGAGCGGAACAACGACCTCGACCGCATCGTTCTCGGAGGCTTCGACAAAGCTTGGCCCCGGCGGCGGAAGTTCTGATTATTTCATTGCAAAGATCGACCCGTCGAAGAGTGGATTGAATTCTCTGGTGTATCTAACTTTTATTGGGGGTAGCGCAGATGAAGCAGGAGGATCACTTGCGGTTAACTCCAGCGGAAATGCCGCAATAGTTGGCACGACCACGTCGAACGATTTCCCGGTTACCGATGGCAGCACGCGAACGTCTGGCAGCAACGACGCCACGATTACGGAAATTAGCGCCAGCGGCGCGCAACTTCTTTTCTCCACTCTTTTCGGCGGAAGCGGCGCAGAGGCTACCCAAAGCCCGGGCGGAATCGCGATGGATAGCTCCGGAAATATTTTTGTGGCTATGGATACCAGTTCCGCAGACCTGACGATCACCACCGGCGCATTTCAAACTGTCTATGGCGGAGGAATCAGCGACGGTTTTCTTGCAATTTTTCAACCGACAATCACGCCAAGTTTAGAATATTGCACGTATCTCGGCATCGACGCGCAAGCAACCATCGCAAGCATCGCCGTGGATACGGCGGGCAACGCGTTCCTCGCCGGATTTACCACTAATCCCGGCACCAGCATGAATACCACCAACGGTTTTCAAATCACCTACGGCGGAGATCCTTCTGATGCGTTCGTAATGAAATTAACACCGGCAGGGAATGGCACAGCAGATTTGTCATACGGCACTTTTCTCGGCGGCGCAGGCCTGGACCAAGCGCTCGCGATCGCGGTGGGAACGAACCTGCCGGCCACTGCTTACGTAACCGGTTCAACTCAATCCTCAAATTTCCCAATCAACGAATCAGTGGCATCCTTTCAAACGACTCTTAAAGGTACAGCGAACGCCTTCCTCTCAGTGATTGTTCAGGACGCAACAACGGGAGCCGCATCGCTGGCGTACTCAAGTTATCTGGGCGGCTCATGGTCGGACTCGGGACAAGGCATATGGTTCGCCGCCGTGAATCAGATATACATAGCGGGCACCACAACCTCCTTCGATTTTCCGCGACAGAATAATTTTCAGCCATACAACGGAGATTCTGACGCGTTTGTCACCAAGCTCGATCCCACTTCGCCAGCCGCAGCATCATTGCTCTATTCCACGCCGCTAGGAGGTACGGCGCCGCTGGGAGTGACTGCTGGATCGCAAGGGAACGCGATTGTAGCCGACACGTCCGGCAACATTTACATCGCTGGAACCACCGCCACTGGCGATTTTCCGCGAACGGCGAATCCCGGAAACGGATTGCAGCTCCTGTGCGCCAGTTGTCAGTTATCTCCGCCTCAGAATGATGCATATGTTGTGGAAATCGCTTCCAGCGCGTCGGCGAGTCCGAGCGTCTCATTCAATGCTGCAAATTTAAATTTCGGACCTCAGCCCGTCGGCATGCCGAACAATGCACAATTGCCGGTTGCCATCATCAATACTGGTGATTCTCCACTTTCAATCTCATTTGTCGGTATAACGGGTGCCAACAGCGCCGATTTTTCCGCCATCGACACTTCCACTTGTTTGGCGTCGCCCATTAGCCCCGGAGCATTCTGCAGTTTTGAGATGCAATTCGTTCCCAGCGTCGTGGGCAACGAAGGAGCCGCGCTGAGCATTTCCAGCAACGCGCCGGGCAGTCCGCAGGTCTTAGCTTTGTTTGGCATCGGATCAGGGCCCTTGGCCGTGCCATCGCCATTGAACGTTAATTTCGGGAATGTACCTTCGGGAACCACGTCCTCATCGCAAGAAATCACTTTGGCAAATGCCGGCAATCAGCCGTTGCAAATCACAGAGTTTAATTTTTCAGGAAACGTCGCAGAGTTTTCGCTCGGGCAGAACTCCTGCACGGCGGGGAATATGGTTTCGGCAGGCGGGAGCTGTACCATACAAGTTTCTTTCGTACCCTCCACCACCGGCACGTTTAACGCCAGCCTTACCATCACGGATAACTCCGGAAACATTGCGGGAGCCGTGCAATCGATTCCTCTGATGGGCGCGGGAACCCCGCCGGCTCCAATATTAATCATTTCTCCGACCGCGTTGGGATTTGCCGCGCAATCTGTGGGGACCACAAGCGCATCGCAAATGGCGATGGTTTTTAATAATGGAAGCGCTGCTCTGAACATATCGAGTCTCGTGATAACCGGAACAGGAGCAGGAAACTTTGGAATCATTCAGGCGGGAAGCGCTCCTTGCAGCGCCGGAGGAAGCGTTGCGGCAGGTGCCAGTTGCGCGGTGACGATTAATTTCACTCCAGCTTCGCTCGGAGCTAAGAATGCCGCGTTGAGTCTTGGCGACAACGCTAGCGGTAGCCCGCAGATGGTGTCATTGACCGGCACCGGGGTTTCTCCCGCGATTACCGTATCTGCTACAAACATTAATTTTGGTTTTCAACCCGCCGGAATGGCAAGTACTGCGCGGCCTATAACGGTTTCGAATGTCGGAAACGTGCCGCTAGGGATAGCAGGGATTTCAATGACCGGTTTGAATTCTGCGGATTTTATCGAGACGAACAACTGTCCGCCCAGCCTGGGTGTAACCACTTCCTGCCACATTAGCGTGCAGTTTGACCCAGCGGCGTCCGGCCCGGCAAGCCGAGTGGCCTCCTTAAGCGTCGCTGACAATGTTGCCGGAAGTCCGCAAGTGGTGAGTCTCGCCGGAACGGTGGTCGTGGCCGCGGTATCGCTTTCGACGTCCACGGTAAATTTCGGAAGTCAGGTTGCCGGCGTCGCCGGCTCGGCAGTTGCGGTCACGCTGACAAATACCGGGACTGGCGCGCTAACGGTAAGCAATGCGAGCGTCAGTGACACTGCGGATTTCGGAACACCGAAAAACGGTTGCGCAGGAATTCCATCCGGCGGAACCTGCAAAATACAAGTCAGCTTTAATCCCGCCGCTCCCGCTTCGGGCGCGCAGTGTGGTTCAACTACCGGTGCCAAGACTGCAAATCTGATTCTGACGGACAACACGACGGATAGCCCGCAGACCGTGGTTCTGAACGGGACGGCCACGGATTTTTGTGCCGCTCCCACGACGGTGGGCGGCAACACTGTCACGGTCAGCGCCGGTACGGCTGCGGCTTATCAGCTTGATATTACCTCTGTCGGCGGATTCTCAGGCTCGGTTGCCGTGGCATGCTCCGGCGCGATTCCAGAAGGCACATGCACCACCTCAGCCGCGTCAGTCAATGTGGCGGCGAACGCCCAAACTCCGTTTCAGGTCAACGTTACCACCGCAGCAGGCGCAACTCTGCAGCAGAGGCGAAAGCCTGATTGGCTTCCATGGCAGGGATACCTGATCTTCATTGCCCCGCTGATTCTGTTTGCGCTAGCGAAGTTTGATCATCGCGCTAGGGGCGCTCTCCGGTTCCGGCGGGCAAATCAAACGTTCGATTCGTTTGCGAACTTAGTCACAGCGAGAGCAATTCAGATTTCGCAGGCATTGCTGCTGTTAATGATATTTGCCTTTGCGATGTCGGCTTGTGGTGGCGGAAATGGATCCAGCGGCACGCAGGCTACTACTTATTCTTTGACGGTAACCGCCACCTCAGGTGGAGCAACCCGGACCGCAACCTTGACTCTGATTGTTCAATAAAGAATCCGTTCCATAGCGATTGGAAAATCAGGCAGTGTAACTAGAAAACTTTAATCGCCAGGTCGCGAGGCCGACCGCCCACGGGAATGAGAGTGATTAAGGCGGAAGTCTTCGCGCGAATCACCGCCAGATCGTTGGACGCAACATCCACTACCAAAAGAATGTCGCCTCCTGGCGTGAGCAGACATGTGCGAGGGTCTTGGCCAACCGGGATGGGGTGTCCGGCTTGGCGGACGTCAACGGCGATGGGAATTACGTGTCCCGATGCCGAGTCTGAAATGTAAAGCTCCTGATCGTGATTGGAAAATGTACCCGACACTGGCGACATCCCCAGCAGCATGAAATCGCCAACCTCGTTGGTTAACGTGTTTACGATCAACAGACCATGCGCGTCTGCTGATGGGATGTAAAGCTCGCCGCCATCGGGCTTCAGGACCAAATCGCCCGGTGTCCCGCCCAGCGACAGATTCGTCAGCAGCACATTTCGTTTCAAATCCACCACGGAGATTTGATTCGTCGTACCGGAGGTGACAAAAACCTTGGAACTATCCGGCAGAATTGCCAACTGTTCGGGCTGGTTAGCTACCGGAACCACGGCGAGAGAGGCGAGAGTATTCGCGTCCAGAATAGAGATAGACGAATCATCGCGGTTTGAAACCACTACGATTTTCCCGGATGGCGCGGCGCGAGCAATCCACGGACGGCGCCCCGCGCTTCCTCGCGCCACAACTTGCCGTGTAGCGCAGTCAATCGCGATGATGGTGTTTGATCCAGAGGCAGCGATGTAAGCGCGCCGGCCATCGCGGGAAAAATCGAGCGCGTATGGTTCAGATCCGACAGGAATTTTCGCCACGATGCGATTAGATTTTGTATCCAGGATCCAGGCGTATCCGCCGGCCGAGCTCAGCCCCCATATTTCGTCCCGCGTGGGATGTGCGCGCAGGCCACTAGGCCCCGCGCCAACGGGAATGGCTGAAACCGCCGACAATTTCACCAAATCGACAGCTGTTAGCGTCCCATCGGCGGTATTTCCCACGTAAGCGAAAAGATGAAGTCCCGGCCTGAGGAAAGACGGCCGCAATTCCAGCGCAACTTCGCGGAAAGCGAGCCCGCCCAGAAGAAGCAACAAAAAGATAAAGCGCGCATTGACTCGAAGTTTCATCTCAATCGAGGAAGTATATGCGGAGAGGTCCGTTAGCGCGCAAAAAACGCCGCCTGCTCAATTAATTGTGCGTCCCAAAACCCCGGCGATCTGGCGGATTTCGTGGATCAATTGGTTCAGTTCGTCGGGCAGTATGGACTGCGGGCCATCGGAAAGCGCGTGGTCCGGATCGTGATGAACTTCCACAAGGATCCCATTGGCTCCCGCGGCGACAGCAGCGCGAGAAAGCGGCAAAACCTTACTACGCCGGCCAGTCCCGTGCGACGGATCCACCACGATGGGCAAATGGCTGCGGCGTTGCACCGCTGGAACGATGCTTAGGTCCAGTGTGTTTCGCGTGTAGTCAGAAAAAGTACGCACGCCGCGCTCGCACAAGATCACATTGTAATTGCCTTCGGACATCAAATACTCGGCCGCCATCAAAAATTCATCCAATGTGGCGGACATCCCACGCTTTAACAGCACTGGCTTTTGCGAACGCCCGGCGCGCTTCAGCAACGAAAAATTCTGCATGTTGCGTGCCCCGATCTGGATAACGTCCGCGTATTTTTCCACCAGGTCGAGCGATTCATTATCGATCGCTTCGGTGACAATCCCTAGCCCGTATTCCTCCCTCACTTGCGCCAGAATTTTCAGCCCCGGTTCGCCCAGTCCCTGGAAGCTGTAGGGAGAAGTGCGGGGCTTGTAGGCGCCTCCTCGGAACAAACGCGCACCTGAAGCGCTTACGAGCCCCGCGATTTTAAGAGTTTGTTGGCGGCTTTCCACCGCACAGGGGCCAGCGACCACGGCCACTTGTGTTCCCCCGAACACCACATCGCCCAGATGAGTGGGAATTCGAACGACCGTGTCTTCTAGTTTGACGTCGCGGCTAACCAGCTTGTAGGGCTTGCTGACCGGAATGCATTCTATTACTCCCGGCATCGTCTCGACCGAAGCGATGTCCACGGTGCCGGTATTTCCCGTAATTCCAATCGCCGTGCGCCCTGCGCCAGGGATGGGGTGGGCCTTATACCCCAGGGACTCGATACGCTCGCAGACCGCGCGGATCTGCTCCTCGGTCGCCTGAGATCGCATCACCACCAGCATGAAAGCCCCCTGTGCTGAATCGAGTCGAGAAGTTTACTGTATCGGGGAATCAACCTGCAAATAGCAGGGCAGTCGATTATTTTCTCAAGTCGCAAAAACTACGGGCAGAAGTGGAGGACCGGGATACACGAGACGAGGGATGCAAAAAATCTCTAAGATATACGGGAGGCATAAATTCGTGAAAAACCTTAACCATCTTAAAGGATCTCAGACCTCCACCCTGAAGATAAGAACCACGCGCCGAACGGAGCTTCAGGATGTGACCGAGCAGGTCCGCGCGGTCGTAAGCGAGTCAAATTGTCAAAGTGGCGTCTGCTATCTCTATGTTCCACACACCACTGCGGGAGTATTGGGATCCCGAACTCGAAGCATGATGAAGGAAATTCCGACTCCCACATCAAGACCGCCCCGACCTCGTCCTCCCAAACCCTGTGGATTGAAGACGCCAAATTGTTGCTGGGGCGATGGCAGGTTATTTTTTTGGCGGAGTTCGACGGTCCGCGAACCCGTGAACTTCGCGTGAAGATCGTTTCAGACGTGGCGGAACGCTCTGGAATCTAGCTGATGTACAATCGCTTGCGAGCGATGACGCTAGGCATATACATTCAGGTGCCGTTCTGCCAGACGAAGTGTACTTACTGCAATTTTCACACTGGTGTGGTGTCGCGCGAACGTCACCTTCCTTATGCTGACGCGATTTGCCGAGAGATTGAAATTCTTGCGTCAGAGCGAGACCCCGCGAATTCTGCCGCGTCTAAGCCAGCCGTAGTACTTACCGATGCCGTGCCCGTTACTCAGATGGTGGATACCGTTTACTTTGGTGGAGGAACTCCGAGTCTCCTTGATGCGACGCTTCTGCGGAAGATCCTCGATACGCTTCGTCGCAACTTTTCCTCAGAAACGATGGAAGTTACGCTGGAGGCGGACCCGGAAACTATCACACCCGAGAAAGCTCGTGCGTGGAGGGAGGCGGGGTTTAACCGGATTAGTCTGGGAGCGCAATCGTTTAACGACGCGGAACTGCAGGCGGCTGGGCGCATGCATCGGCGCGCGGACAGTTTCTCGGCTAACACGATTTTGCGCGGCGCCGGTTTTCGAAACATAAGCCTGGACCTGATTGCAGGTTTGCCACATCAAACGCGCGAAACGTGGGAAGATTCGGTAGGCCAAGTTTTGCAGATGCGGCCGGAACATTTATCCATTTACATGCTGGAAATCGATGAGGGTAGCAGGCTGGGTGCCGAATCTTTGGCAGGCGGCAAACGCTATAGCGCCGCGGAGATTCCTGCGGACGATTCGATTGCAGATTTTTATGACTCGGCGTGCGCGCGCCTGGCAGAAGCAGGATATGAGCATTACGAAATCTCGAACTGGGCGCTGCCGGGGATGCGATCGCGGCACAATTCGAAGTACTGGCAGCGCAAACCATATATTGGCTTCGGCGCCGGTGCGCATTCGTTTGATGGCGAGAAGCGTTGGTCCAACCTGCACGATTCAGCGCGATACGTGGCTTGCGTCGAGCAGGGGACTTCACCGCGCGAACAAATTGAAACGGTAACATCGGCGCAAGCGCTGGAAGAAGAATTATTTCTCGGCTTGCGTCAACTTGACGGAGTTGACCTAGGGAGGATCGAGCGCGAATATCACGTGAGTTTGCGAAATCGCATCGCGCCGCTAGCGGAACAGGGATTCTTGCAATTGAATGGGACGCAGTTGCGTCTCGCGCCAGACCACTTGTCGATTTCGAATGACGTTTTTGTGGAATTGCTGAGATAAGGAGCTAGCGTGTACACAGCTTCGGAAGAAAACAAAGGCGCAGCGGATTTTGTGGATCTACGCAGCGATACGGTGACGCGACTGTCCCCGGCTATGCGTCGCGCGATGGCGGAAGCCGAAGTTGGCGACGATGTTTATGGCGAGGATCCCACCGTCAATCGCCTTCAAGAGCGCGCCGCAGAGATCTTTGAACGCGAAGCAGCGTTGTTTGTCCCTAGCGGATCGATGGGGAACCTCATCGCGATCAAAACTTGGACGCAGCCCGGCATGGAGGTCATTTGCGAGCAGCGTGCGCACGTGAACCAGTATGAGCTGGCCTCGATGTCCGCGATTGCCGGATGTATGCCGCGTACGACTCCAGCGCCGGACGGAATCCTTACCTGGGACTTGATTGAGCCGCTGATCCGTCCCAGGACCTACTATTACTCTCAAACCGCACTGGTCGCATTGGAGAATACTCACAACATGCATGGCGGCACGGTGTATCCGCCGGCTGTGATAGAGGACGTTTGCGAGCGGGCGCATGCAGCCGCGCTCAAAGTACATGTGGATGGCGCGCGGATTTTCAATGCTGCTGTTGCGCTCGGTAAAAGTGTTTCCGCTATCACAAAGAATTGCGATTCGGTGATGTTTTGCCTGTCCAAAGGTTTGAGCGCGCCGGTGGGATCTATGCTCGTTGGATCAAAGGAGTTTATTCAGAAAGCGCATATCGCGCGCAAGTTGTTGGGTGGGGGAATGCGCCAGGCAGGCGTGCTGGCGGCGGCCGGACTTATTGCCTTGGAAGAATCTCCCAAGAAACTACACGTCGATCACGAAAACGCGAAGTTTCTGGCAAATGGACTCGCGAGCATAAAAGGCATCTCGTTGGATTCCAAAAAGATCGTTACTAATATCGTGATTTTTGACGTTCGCGGTACAGGACGAACAGCGGCGGACATCTCCACTGACCTTGGCAAAAAGAAAATTCTTTGCGGGCCCACGGACAAATACTCCATTCGCATGGTTACGCACTGCGACGTGCAACGCGATGGGATTGAGAGAGCATTAACGACCGTGAGCGATATTCTCAGCCTGCGCGCAAGTGCGCCCGCCGCAGCGCATTCTTAATCGGGGCCTAAGTTGCGAACTAGCTTATCGGAGAGACCATAGCGATGAGTTCTCGAAGGTTTTCGAATCGTACGGCAGGAAGTGTAGGAATATTTTGCCTGATCATCGCATCCGGGCTGCTAGCAGCGAGGAGAAATAACAACGTAATGACGATTGATACTGGAAATCCGAAGAGCGCGGCAGCGACTAGACCCGCGCAAATGAAATCGGCGGCACCGACCGCGGAAGAGGCCCGCCAATTTGTGGACGGCGCGGAAAACCGTCTGCTGCCGCTATGGGTGGCGGCACAACGCGCGTCTTGGGTGCAAGAGACGTTCATTACTCCAGACACCGAAGAGATGGCCGCAGAGGCGGACCAGGCCGTGAAGGCGGCGACCGCGGAACTTGCCGCGCAGGCCCGCCGTTATGAGGGTTTGCAACTTCCGGAGGATGTGGCGCGAAAACTGAAGTTAATAAAATTTTCGGTGGATATTCCCGCACCGCGCGACACCGCTGAAAGCACTGAGCTTTCACAACTCAATGCGTCGTTGCAGAGCGATTACGGAAAAGGGAAGTGGTGCCCCGACGGGCCGCAGGGAAAATGCCTTTCGTTGAGTGACCTCGATCACTTGATGGCTACCAGCCGCGATCCCAAAGAACTTCAGCGCGCTTGGGAGGGCTGGCACGCGATTGCGCCGCCAATGCGCAAACGTTACGCGCGTATGGTTGAATTAGCCAATAAAGGCGCGCGCGAAACGGGGTTCGCGGATGTAGGGGCGATGTGGCGTTCGAATTACGATATGGCTCCGGATGCCTTCGCCGCGGAACTTGATCGTCTTTGGCAGCAAGTTCGACCGCTCTATGTTTCGCTGCACGCCTACGTTCGCTGGAACCTCGAAAAGAAATATGGTCCGGGTGTGGTCAGTGAAGATCGCCCGATTCCCGCGCACTTGCTGGGAAATATGTGGTCGCAGGACTGGACCAATGTTTATCCGTTGGTGGCGCCCGCAAACGCCGATCCCGGCTACGACTTGACTGAAATTTTGAAAGCCAAGCAAATCGAACCGGTTGGAATGGTGCATTACGGCGAGCGATTCTTCATGTCACTGGGCTTTGCTGCGCTTCCACAAACATTTTGGGAGCGCTCAATGTTCACCAAGCCGCGCGATCGCGATGTGGTTTGCCACGCCAGCGCCTGGGACATTGATTATGTGGAAGATCTGCGTATCAAGATGTGCATCGAGGAAAAGGCGGACGATTTCACGACCATTCACCACGAGCTGGGTCACAATTTCTATCAGCGCGCGTACGACACGCAGCCTCCGCTATTTCGCAATAGCGCGAATGACGGCTTCCATGAAGCCATTGGCGACACCATTGCTCTGTCCGTTACACCGGAATACCTGAAGGAGATTGGTTTACTCGAAAATGTCCCACCGGCTTCTTCGGACATTGGCTTGCTCATGAAACGCGCTTTGGACAAAGTCGCGTTTCTCCCGTTTGGTCTGCTGATTGACAAGTGGCGCTGGGAAGTTTTCTCGGGCAAGGTGACGCCGGAAAACTACAACAAGGCCTGGTGGGAGCTTCGTGAGAAATATCAAGGGATCGCGCCTCCTTCTCCGCGCACCGAACAGGATTTCGATCCGGGCGCGAAGTACCACGTGGCCGCGAACGTTCCATACGCGCGTTATTTTCTTGCGGCGATTCTGCAATACCAATTTCACCGTGCGCTTTGCCGCGAGTCGGGCTACAAGGGTCCGCTGCATCGCTGCTCGATTTACAACAATAAAGAAGCCGGCGCGCGTCTGAATAAAATGCTTGCTATGGGACAGAGCCGTCCGTGGCCGGAAGCTTTGGAAGTGTTAACCGGCGAGAAGCAAATGGATGCTACGGCAATTCTTGAATACTACGCGCCATTGAAGCAATGGCTCGACGAGCAGAACAAAGGCCACAAAGTGGATTGGTAATCGAACGATCCCTTCGATTATTCAATCTCTTGGCGGATTTGCCCTGCCGGCGAAAGCGGCGTTTTCAGGGTAGGTCCAACGGTTTCTCGGCCGGAAATTTTTTGTCGCTTCCGGCGGGCGTAATTTCCTTTATCTGAGCGATACGTGCTTCCAGGTTGTCCTTCGCCTCATTCGATGTATGGGTCATTTGCTGGCCGAGAATAACGTACATTTGCAACAGGCGAATGGCGCCTTCCGGCGAATATCCTGCCTCAATAGCTAGTTTCACGCCCTCTTTGTCCGCTGCGAATTCATTGTCATGACCATAACCGGGCAAGAACGGGTCCACCTTCATTTCCTTTACGTCGGCCGCGGAAAGATGCTGGTCTTTGAGCAGCTTCACCAGGCGATCATGGCACTGATTCAGTGCGATATGCTCGGCTTCGTGACCTAGAACAGCTGCCAATTGGTCTTCCGTATCCATCATCGCCAGGATTCCCGCTCCCACAAAAATCTGCCCGCCTGGGAGTCCGACCGCGCTTCGAAAACCAGGGCTGGGATCGAAATGAAAGATATAGGGAATCTTTCGCTGCGCGTGAGCTGTCACACGATCTCCTACTTTCTGTAGGTATCCATCGAGTTGGATGCTCTGCGGAGTCGGCGCCATGCCCTCTTGTTTCATGAAATCGTCGGCCAAAAGTTTACCGATTCGAATTTCCTCGGCATCCGACAATTCCGCCGAGTCGCTCTGGGCTTTGGCCGGCACACCGAAGAAAGTAGTAAGGACAAGAAGTAGAATGGAAGCCCGCAGAATCAAATGTGAAAACGAAAAGCGGCTAGTACGAGCGTTAAGCATTGGTCTTTGGCTCCTGGTATTCCGGGAATGATTCGGCGCATGCCGTGCGTGCTTGCCACATGAGATAGACATGCGGAGTTAGATTTGGTTAGCGTGAGCCAGGCGCTTTCAATCCGTTTGGGACGGTAAAGCTGCGTTGATATAAATTCGCTCTCTGGCTGGTCGGCGACAAGACTCTTCCGTTCAATTCGTATGGTATAAATATAAGACTCAAAGAGCGAAGTTTATGTGATCGTGTGAGGCCCTGTGGAATTTTCGCTAACCGACGAACAGCAGCAACTCCGGCGAACCGTTCGAGCGTTCGCCGAAGGAGAAATACTTCCTCACGTAATGGAATGGGACGAAGTATCCCACTTTCCCACCGAGATTATTCCCAAGCTGGCGGAGATGGGCTTTCTGGGTGTGATATTTCCGGAAAAGTACGGCGGCGCGGGGATGGGATACATCGAGTACGCCATCATTATTGAAGAATTGTCGCGAGTGGACGGCTCTGTGGGCATTATTGTGGCCGCGCACAATTCGTTGTGCACCAATCACATCTATAAATTCGGAACCGAAGAGCAGAAGAAAAAGTACGTGGTGCCTCTGGCGCAAGGGAAAAAGCTGGGATGCTGGTCGCTTACAGAGCCGGAGGCTGGTTCGGACGCCGGGGGAACGCGCACATCCGCGACGAAGAAAGATGGCGGATGGCTGATCAACGGCTCCAAAACGTTTACCACGAACGGCCATTATGCGGATGTATGCGTCGGCATGGCTGTAACGGAAGCAGCTAAAAAAAGTCACGGGATTTCGGCGTTCATCATAGAGAAAGGGACTCCAGGATTCCGTCCCGGGAAAAAAGAAAACAAGCTGGGTCTTCGTGCCAGCGATACCAGTGAAGTTGTTTTCAGCGATTGCAGAGTTCCGGCTGAAAATCTGCTGGGCAAGGAAGGCGAAGGCTTTGTAAACAGCCTGCAAATCCTGGATGGCGGCCGCATTTCGATTGCTGCTCTTGGGTTGGGTATGGCGCAGGGGGCCTACGAATCGTCCGTGCGTTATGCCAAGCAGCGCAAACAGTTCGGCAAGGCGATTGCGGAATTTCAGGCGATTCAGTTCAAACTCGCGGACATGGCCATGGAGATTGAAGCGGCGCGCCTGCTCACCTATCAAGCCGCGTGGCTTGCAGACCAGGCCATTGCCGCGGGACATCACGATGCTCGTTTTACACGCGAGTCCAGCATGGCGAAACTCTACGCTGGCGAAGTGGCTGTGCGCGTGGCGAACGAGGCGGTGCAGATTCACGGCGGGTATGGTTTCATTAAGGATTACCCCGCCGAAAAATTCTATCGCGATGTGAAGTTGTGCACCATCGGTGAAGGTACCAGTGAGATTCAGAGGCTGGTAATCGCGCGTCAGATTTTGGGAAAAGGTTAACTTCGGTGCCCGCAAAAACCACGGCTGGTCGTGCTTCGTTCGCGCTGCGCCACGGGTTTCTCTCCGAGCTGATCGCCTAATTCTGATGACAGTTTCCGTCGACAATTGGGCCGAGCAAGTGCGCGCGGGAGATGTACGCGCGATATCACGGGCAGTTTCTGCGATTGAAAATCGAGCACGGGAGGCGGAAGAAATACTTCGTCAGCTTTTTCCTTACACGGGGCACGCCTATCGTGTTGGAATCACGGGCGCACCCGGGACGGGCAAAAGTACTCTGGTGGATCGCCTGGCCAGCCATTATCGCGGCGAGAAGAAGACTGTCGGGATAATCGCGGTGGATCCTTCAAGCCCTTTTACGGGCGGAGCAATCTTAGGCGATCGGGTGCGGATGCAAGGGCACGCAAACGACTCGGGAATATTTATCCGCTCGATGGCCACCCGAGGCTTTCTGGGCGGATTGGCACAAGCTACTAGAGACACGGCCTTATTGATGGACGCGGCCGGCAAGCAAATGATTTTAATCGAGACGGTGGGGGTGGGCCAAGGCGAAATCGAAATCGTGCGACTAGCGGATTGCACCATCGTGGTGCTGATGCCGGGCATGGGCGACGATGTTCAGAGCCTGAAAGCCGGATTGATGGAAATCGGCGACATTTTTGTGCTGAATAAATGTGACCGCGAAGGCGCGGACCGTTACGAACAGCAGCTGAAAGGTATTTTGCAACTGGTGCCTGAGCGCGAAGGATGGAAACCGCCGGTCGTGCGCACGGTTGCTACGGAGAATAAGGGTGTGGACGAACTTGCACGACAGATTGCGCTTTTCAAAGCCCATTTCGAGCAGACTCACGACAGGAAAGCGCGGGAAGTGTCGCATTGGAAAGAATGGATTCTCCAGCTTCTTGAAGCGCGATTAATGGAGCGCGTAGTTGGCGAGCAACTCGGGGAACGTGAGCTGGATAGGATTGCGTCACAGGTAGCGGAACGAAAAATGGATCCTTACGGGGCAGTGAATCAAATTCTGGCGCGCGCGGGGCTCGGAGACAAATCTTGAAACTTGGGCAACTTGAATTTCACGTCTTGGTGGACGGCCATTTGGGACTGGATGGTGGCGCGATGTTTGGCGTCGTCCCGAAGCCTCTGTGGGAAAAGAAAATTCCGGCTGACAGCAGGAACCGAATCAAGCTGGCGATGAATTGTTTGCTGGTACGCGCTGGTGGCAAAACTATTTTGGTAGAGACCGGCGCAGGTGAGAAATGGGATGAAAAACGGCGCGATATTTATGCGCTGGACGGTCCGCATTTGACGGAGAGGTTGCGCGATTACGGCGTGCACCCGCATGAAATCGATATTGTGATCAACACGCATTTGCATTTCGATCATTGCGGAGGAAACACGCGCGTGGAGAAAGATAAAGTCGTGACTGCGTTTCCGCATGCGCGCTATGTAGTTCAACGCGGTGAATACGAGCACGCCAAAAATCCCAACGAACGAGATCAAGCCAGCTACATTCTTGAAAATTATGTGCCGCTCGAACCCGCGGGGAAGTGGTCGCTGCTTGTGGATGACCGTGCCATCGCCCCGGGCGTGGAATTAATTCGCGTCCCTGGACATACCGCGAACATGCAGTGCGTGAAACTTAGCGGGGGCGGTCAAACTGCATTTTTCTTTGCCGATCTTGTGCCCACCAGGGCTCATTTGGCTCTTCCCTGGATTATGGGCTTCGACTTGTATCCGCTAATTACGCTTGAAAATAAAAAGAAATGGATTCCGGAGGCGATTCAAGAAGGTTGGATTGCGCTTTTCGCTCATGATGCCGAAGTGCCGGCCGCGCATTTGCGTGAGCGCGACGGCAAGTGGGAAGCGGAACCAGTGTCGATTGATTAGCGAGGCGAATCGAAACGTGAAAATGGCGCGAAGGGCTAAGAAGAAAAAGAATAAAAGCGCAAAACAAGAGATTCACATTGGGATTATCGGAGGAAGCGGTCTCTACTCGATGCCGGGACTCACGGATACCCGTGAGATTCGGATTAAGACGCCGTTCGGGGATCCGTCTGACGCGATTGTGACCGGCACGCTCGAAGGACGCCGCGTGGGCTTCTTGTCCCGGCATGGACGCGGGCATCGTTTTACACCGAGCGAGATAAATTATCGGGCAAATATATGTGCGTTGAAGATGCTCGGAGTGGAGCGAATTCTGTCGGTCAGCGCGGTGGGATCGCTTCGCGATGATTTGCCACCGCTCGATTTTGTGATCCCGGACCAATTCTTCGATCGCACGCGGCTGCGTGTTGCGACATTTTTTGGCGGCGGAGTTGTGGCGCACGTAGGGTTCGACAAGCCGACTTGCACGATTTTGGCGGCGCACATTGCGGAAGCGTGCGACACGGCTGGCGTGAAAGCGCATCGTTCCGGAACGTACGTGTGCATGGAAGGGCCGCAGTTCTCCACCTTGGCGGAATCGCACACGTATCGGCAGCTTCGGTTCGATGTGATCGGGATGACGAATTTGACCGAAGCGAAGCTGGCGCGCGAAGCGGAGATTTGCTACGCGACGATTGCCATGGTTACGGATTACGATTGCTGGCACCCCAATCACGACGCCGTTACGCTGGACGAGATTATTCAGAATTTAAACCGCAATACTTCCAACGTGCAGCGCGTGTTGCGCGAAGTGGTGCGCGAATTGCCGGAGGCGCGAAGCTGCAAGTGCGGGGCGGCGCTGGCGCACGCGATTCTTACCGACCGCACAACGATTTCCGCTGCCACGAAAAAAAGGCTGGCGCCGATCATCGGCAAATATATTTCCTGAACGGAGAATGAATGTCACTACTGGTTGTGGGTTCGGTCGCTTTCGACGCTCTTGAAACCCCGCATGGCAAGGTGGAACGCACGTTGGGAGGGGCGGCGAGTTATTTCGCGCTGGCGGCCAGCTATTTCACCCCGGTTCGCGTGGTGGCTATCGTCGGGGACGACTTCACCGCTAAAGACAAGGCCGTTTTTCATGGCCGCAGAATTGATTTGGAGGGTTTGGAGCACGCAGCGGGGAAGACATTTTTCTGGTCCGGCCGCTACAGCAAAAACATGAATGAGCGCACGACGCTGGTGACCGATTTGAACGTGTTTGCAAATTTCCGGCCCACCCTGCCGGGCTCGTATTGCGACTCCTCATTTATTTTTCTCGGGAACATCGATCCAACGTTACAGCTGTCTGTTTTGAGGCAGATGAAATGCAAACCGAAAGTAGTCGGGCTCGACACCATGAATTATTGGATCGAGCGTACTCCCGCCGAATTACGCGAGACGCTGAAACATACACAGATTTTGACGATCAACGATGATGAGACCCGCCAGTTGACCGGCGAACACAATTTGATGCGAGCAGCCAGGCAGGTTTTCAAGATGGGCCCGCGGACGCTGGTGATTAAACGCGGCGAACACGGCGCTTTGATGGTGCACAATGACTTTCTGTTTTCGGTGCCGGGTTTTCCGCTGGAAGAGGTGCACGATCCCACTGGCGCGGGTGACAGTTTTGCCGGTGGTTTCATGGGCTATCTGGCAAGCGAGGGGCGAATCAATGACCAGACGCTTCGTCGCGCAATGGTTTACGGCTCGGTGCTCGGGAGTTTTGCGGTCGAGCGATTCGGTGTTGAGCGCCTGACACATCTAACGCGCCGCGAAATAACCGCACGTGCGCGACGGTTTCTGAAACTTACCACGTTCAAGCTGTAGTTGAGAACATTTATGCTGCACGATTTGAATTCTTACATCGTGGCCCGCCTTTTGCTCGCAGGTTTGCTCGGCGGATTAGTCGGGCTCGAGCGTGAATTGCGCCACAAGCCAGCCGGCTTGCGCACTAACATGCTGATCTGTTTTGGCGCCGCCCTGTTTACGATTATTTCCTACGAAATGGCGGGAACGGTGGGCGGCGATCACACACGCATCGCGGCGCAAATTATTCCGGGGATCGGATTCATCGGAGCCGGAGTCGTAATTCGAGGGCGCGGCGGCGTGATGGGGATTACCAGCGCGGCGACGATTTTCGTAATGGCCAGTGTGGGGATGGCGGTTGGCGCGGGCATGTTGATGACTGCCATTTTTGCGACGCTGATTCTTCTGGTCGCGCTCGTATTTCTTGGCGTCGCAGAGGAACGCTTCGGCCTGCGCATACGTCTGATGACGTTCCGATTGGTCACCGAAGATTCCACGGTGCTGCCACGTGCGCATCAGATCGTTGAACAGTCTGGGATCCAAGCCCATCGCTGGCACAATCATCGCAGTGACGAAGGGATTGTTGTAGAGTTCGACGCAGATGTGACCTATCCGCAAGAGCGCGACTTAATGGAAAAGCTAGCGGTGTTGAAAGTACGCTGCGATGTGCGGCCTGTTTGAAGGCGCATTGTTGCAATGTCTCTTATGTGGACAGATGCTATGACGGCCAACCAATGCCGCCAAAATTGAATCCGAGTTGACGGGCTACGCATGGAGTGCTATCAATTCTAGGTCTTTGTCACATTTTCAGGCGCGTCGGCTTTCCCGTTCCGCTCGATAAGTTTGTCACCGTGAGCGGCCGCAGGGTTCCGTGCAAATTATAGGAGGACGTAACTGATGCGTTTGCGGTGGACTGCTTTGCTGGCGCTCCTGATAAGCACAGTGCTGCTCGGGAGCTGCTCGAGCACCAGCACATCGGCGACGATTTACCCGACGCCTGTCATCACGGGCCTATTTCCCTCGAGCATCACGGCGGGCAGCCAGACGTTCACCCTATTTATTTCGGGGACGAACTTTATCAATAATCCACCGTCGCAAGTGTTCTGGAACGGATCGATGCGCACAAGCGTTCTGAATAATACGACGCAGCAACTTGCCGTCACGATTATGGCCTCCGACGTCGCTACTTCTGGCGTCGCCGCGCTTACTGTCTCAAATCCGGAACCCGGCGGTCCCTCACTCGCATCCAGTTTTGTGATCGACGGCGTGCAGAACGGCACACCCTTAATTGCGAGTCTCTCGCCGACAAGCGTTTCCCCCGGTAGCGGCACCTTCGTTCTCACTGTGAACGGTTCGGGCTTCGTGGCGCCGGTTGTTGTAAACGGCGTGACTCAAGTAGCTGGTTCGACGATAGCGTGGAACGGCGCGCCGCTTACGACCACCTTCGTGAGCTCCACTCAATTAACAGCGAGCGTACCGGGTTCTGATATCGCCTCCTCGGGATTCGCCAGTATAAGCGTTTACAATACGACGCCGGGCGACACGCAGTTGTATTCACCTTCTGTGGACTTCAACTTCACGAAGAACGGCTCCGCTTTCCCCAGAGTTGCATCCGTGAGTGCAACGAGTGGTGCCGCTGACGGAGTGAGTGCGGCGCCAGCGATCAGTACCGATGGCCGATACGTCGCGTTCTTTTCGACAGCAAGAGATTTGGTGGCCCACGGCGCACACGGAAATATTTTTGTGCGAGATACATGCATGAGCGCGCACAGCTGTACCGCCAAGACAATTGCCGTCGATCTCGCGCCGGATGGAAGCGTGCCAGATGCAGAGGCGGCGGGCAATCAGGTGGCGATGAGCGCGGATGGCAGGTTCGTCATTTTTGAATCCAAGGCCACGAATCTGGTTTCCGGTTTGCAGCGCGATTCCTCCGAATCGGGCACCCGCGCCATGAATCTTTTCGTGCGCGACCTCTGTACCGGAACTAACGCGCCGTCAGGTTGCGTTGCGCATACCGAAGCCGCATCGGTGAACACTTCCGGCGAATTAGCAAGCGGGGATAGCGGGTTTGCCTCGATCAGCGCCGACGGCCGCTTCATCGCGTTTGCTTCATCGGCTGCAAATCTCGTAACCGGACAAAGCGGCACGGGATCTCAAGTTTTTATGCGCGACACTTGCGCCGGTCCGACCGCCGAGAAGTCCTGCGTCGCAAAAACTGAAGAAATTCCGATTGACGCCAAATTGGCCGCCGGTGGATCTCAGGGAGAAAGTCCGTCAATCTCCGCTGACGGGCGATATGTTGCATTTATGGTTCACGGAACCAATTCATCCTCAGCGCCGTCTCAGGTTCTCCTCCACGATACTTGTGCGGGATCGAATACCCCGGCATCTTGCGTCCCTTCGACTGTTGAAATTTCGGTTTCTTCTGCGGGCAAGCCCGGTAACGGGCAAAGCGCAGCTCCAGCGGTGAGTGGTGAAGGCCGTTTCATTGTCTTTCAGTCCAGCGCCTCTAACCTTGTGGCCGAGACTTCAAAATCAAAGACGAATATTTTCCTGCGCGACACTTGTTTGGGCCCCACAGCGCCGGATGGATGCACTCCTGCAACAACTTTAATTAGTCCTGAAACCGCGGGGGTTTCGACGAACTCCGATGCGTTCGCGCCGTGGATCAGCTCTTCTGGCCGCTACATCAGCTTCATTTCCGGAATCTCCATGAGCGCGAAGCGCGAATATTCTGCGGAAACCTATCTTTTCGTGCGCGACACATGCTTCGGCGTGACCAGCTCTTGTACAGCCCGCACCGTCGCCGTCGGTGCTCCGGCGAATACATCGCACGCGCCGGCCTTGCGCGTCGATCAATCCTTGCCCGTGCCTATTATTTCAAACGGGCGCGTCGCGGCCTTTTCTTCCACTTCGCCAGTCCCGACAGCCCCCACCAGCGGCCAAGGGGACGTGGTACTCACTCTGACTACTTTTTGATCCACTGGATCGCGCGCTGCTGGGATGTAAACCTCACGCACTTGTCGTCTGGACTACCTGTCCGAAATTCCTTATTCTCGTTTGCGCCCATGCCGCAGACGCTTAAACCCGCAGCGCTTGAACCGGACAATGTCGTCCGGATAATTTCTTTGGCGAGTCCCGTGGATGGCAATCGGCTCGAAGCGGGAAGTCGCGAGCTTGCGCGATTAGGATACAAGATAAAATTTGACGAAGCCGGCACTCTGGCGCGCGACGGTTTCTTTGCGGGACCGGCGGCCGAGCGCGTGGCGGCGCTGAAAGAAGCGCTCACGGAGAATGATTCGCGCGCTATTTTCTGCACACGCGGGGGATACGGATCGAATTACTTGCTCGACGGGCTGAGCGTGGCGCTGGCCGCACCGAAGATTTTGCTGGGTTATAGCGATCTCACATCGCTGCAAATTTTTCTGTGGCAGAAATTTCGCTGGGTCACCTTTTATGGGCCCATGGTTGCTTCGGGATTCGACAAGGGAGAAGGCCCTCCCGAAGGATACGATCGCGAAACTTTTACGCACGCAATTTCTGAAACGCGCCATGGATGGGTGATCGACTTGAAAGGCACTGAAACGCTTGTTCCCGGCAAAGTGGACGGTACGCTGCTGGGCGGTTGTCTTACCTTGATTGAAACGACTCTGGGCACTTCTTGGGAACTTGATACCCACGGTTCCATCCTTGTTCTTGAGGATCGCGGCATGAAGCCCTGGCAAGTGGACCGTGCGCTGATGCATCTGAAACAGGCCGGGAAATTTCGCGGCGTCTCCGCGGTCGTGCTTGGAGAATTTCCCGAATGCGAAGGGCCGGCTGGAACAGAAACCGTGAAAGACGTCGCGCACCGAATACTGAATTTCTTTGGATTTCCCATCGTATGGGGCGCGGCAATCGGACACACCGCGCGGCCCATGCTGACTCTGCCGTTGGGCGTCCGCGCGCGGCTCTTCGCGAACGACGCGGACGGCAAAGGCGCAAGACTCGAAACATTGGAATCAGCATGCAGCGCATGAGAACACAGTTGTCAGCGAGCCGACAATGGTAGGCCGGAAACCCGAGCACGTACACGTACTCGGTGTGGCCGGTTCAGCAATGGCGCCGGTGGCGGGTATGCTAAAAGAGAGCGGATTTCGCGTCACAGGCTCCGACGTGAACGTGTATCCGCCTGCTTCGATCTTGCTGGATTCGCTGGGCATTCGATGGAACGAAGGATTTCGCGAGGAGAATTTGCAACCCGCGCCGGACCTGGCGGTGGTGGGGAATATCGTCGCGCGCGGTAACCCAGAGATCGAGTACATTCTCGATGAAAAAATTCCGTATTGCTCGATGCCGCAGCTTCTAGAGGAATATTTCATTCCCGGGCATACATCCATTGTGGTGGCGGGAACCCACGGTAAGACCACCACAACCGCGATGCTTGCCTGGATTTTTCATGTGGCGGGCCGCAGACCGGATTTTCTGGTGGGTGGCGTGGTCCCGAATTTCAACGACAAGAGCTACGGACTTGGCGGCGGGGAAGAGTTCATCATCGAAGGCGATGAGTACGAAACCGCTTTCTTCGATCGCGGCCCAAAATTTCTGCACTATCACCCGGACGAATTAATCCTGACTTCGTTGGAGTACGACCACGCGGACATTTTTCCCAATCTGGCTGCCATCGCGTTGCAATTCCGCCGTCTGGTGAATTTGGTACCCCGGTGTGGGCGCATTTTAATATGGGGCGAGAGCGCAGAGCTTCGAGACGTCAGCTTAAAAGCGTTTTGCCCGGTTGAGACTTTCGGACTCACGCCTGATTGTGACTGGCATGCAGGCGATATCTTGTGGCACGACTCCGCCACGGAATTTCGTGCAGTTTTTCACGGAAGTGAGGTGACACGCATACGAATGCCGGTGGCCGGAAGACATAACGTGCTGGACGCACTGGCAGCAATTGCTCTGGCCCACGGGCGCGGCGTGGAATGTGAAGCCATTCAGCAGGCCCTGGCAACATTTCAAGGTGTTCGCAAACGAATGGAAATCAAGGGCGAAGCGCGCGGTGTACTGGTGGTGGAAGATTTCGCGCACCATCCTACTGCTATCAAGCTGACGCTGGAGGCCACACGGACACGTTGGCCAGGCCGGAAAATTTGGACTGCGATTGAGCCGCGCTCCAATACCATGCGTCGAAAGATATTTCAGCATGTGCTTCCCGAGGCGCTGATGGTTGCCGATGCGGTGTTGATTGGCCCCGTAAATCGCGCACAGCTCCTCGGGGAAGACGAGCGCTTATCACCCGAGCAGATTGCGGATTCGTTGCTCGAGCGCGGACGTCCCGCGAAGGCATTTGAGTCAGCGGAAAAAATTGCAGAATATCTGGCGGAAAATGCGAAATCCGGAGATGTGGTGATGGTGATGTCGAACGGAAGCTTCGATGGCCTTTCCGGCAAACTACTAGAGAGACTGAAGTCGCTCGCGGGAGCGCCTAGATGAAAAAGAGTTGCATTCGGGCTTTATGTTGTTGCTGCATTTCTATTTTTTTTCTGGGTGCTCGCCCCGCTTCCGCAACGATCGAGTACAAAATTTCGTTGAAGAATCCGGAGCAACATTGTTTTCAGGTGACCATGACGATCCCAAGCCCGGCCCCTGGGATTAAGGTGGCGATTCCAGCGTGGAACGCGCTCTACCAGGTGCGCGATTTTTCGTATCGAGTGCGCAACGTGCAAGCCAATTCGTTGAGTGAGTCCGGAAATGTCGGCGAGAGATTACAACTTCGCAAGCTGGATAAGCAGACATGGGAAGTTGGTAAAGAAAGCGTTGGCGCCGGCCCGATTTCGTCTATGAATGTTCAGTACTCGATTCTATGGGACGATGCGGGGCCGTTCAATTCGCAGTTGAATGCAAAACATGCCTTCGTGAATTTTGCAGAAGTTCTGATGTACGTCCCGGACCGGCGCGCCGAAGAAACTACTGTTGAATTTGATGACATGCCGGCGGGTTGGCGGGCGATTGCGGAGTTGCCGGCCGGAAAAGCGCCCAACTCATTTTCCGCGGCGAGCTACGACACTCTGGTGGACGCACCTGCCGAACTCGGGAAATTTCAGGATTTTGGATTCGATGAGGGCGGCGCGCACATTCGCGTCGTGGTCGACGCGAAAGAGTGGCGCCGCGACCGGCTGGAAAATTATCTGCGTCACATCACTTCGTACGAGTTGCAACTGATGGGCGGAGCGCCGTTTCAAGAGTACACGTTCTTTTTTCACATCGGGCCCTATACGGAGGCGGGCGGCGGTGGAATGGAGCATGCTAACTGCACCGCGATTGGAGCTTCCTCGGTTGAAGGCGCGATCACCATAGCGGCCCATGAATTTTTCCATGCGTGGAACGTGAAACGCATACGTCCGCAAACGCTGGAGCCGCTGGATTTCACCAAAGAGCAGTACACACGTGCGTTGTGGTTTGCCGAAGGTGTGACGAATACCTATGCGAGTTACACACTGGAGCGTAGCGGAATATGGTCCAAAGAAAGATTCTACGCGGATTTAGCAGCGCAGATTAGCGAGCTGGATTCGCGCCCGGCGCACCTTTGGCAGAGTGTGGAAGAATCCAGCTTGGATTCCTGGCTGGAGAAATATGACGATTACCGGCAGCCCGAGAGAAGTATTTCTTACTACAACAAAGGACAGATCGTTGGAGAAATGTTGGATTTGGCGATCCGCGATGTTACTGATGGACACAAATCTCTCGATACCGTGATGATGCGCATGAACGAGACCTATGCGAAGCAGGGGAAGTATTACGACGACACGGAAGGTGTTCGAGCCGTAGCCGAAGAAGTTGCCGGTAGAAGTTTGCAGGATTTTTTCCGCGGATACGTGTCGGGCGTGGACGAGATACCGTACGACAAGTTTCTGGAAGCGGCCGGTCTCGCATTAAAAGTTGAAACGCATAGCATCGCGGACCTGGGTTTCTGGACCGTGGGTGGGCGCGGCGGCGGTGCCACTCCGACTGTGTCGCAAGTCGTCTCTGGCAGCAATGCGGAAGCCGCCGGGCTCCTGGCCGGTGACGTCTTATTAGGGCTTAACGGTGAGACGGTGCCGGTATTTTTTCCGCAATGGGTGCGGCAACATTCGCCCGGAGAAATCGTGAAGTTGCGGATCCACAGAGATGGCAAAGAGTTG
>Ga0209007_1000192_pt1 | contig 33638 bp, 28 predicted proteins | sample JacPinW_OM1H0_O2_FD_187961 | JGI IMG/M metagenome (GOLD analysis project Ga0209007, IMG submission 187961) | Forest soil microbial communities from Algoma, Ontario, Canada - Jack Pine, Ontario site 1_JW_OM1H0_O2 (SPAdes) (version 2) | ecosystem: Environmental > Terrestrial > Soil > Boreal... | reverse complement strand
CGACATCCCAGGCATTGCGCAACGTCAATTGCGGCGGGATGGTCAGGCCGTTGCGCGGATCGCGGCGACGTTCGCCGATGACCTGCAAATCGAGCGTCAGCATCAGCGCCGAGCACTGTGCGGCGGCGGCGCGGTCGATCAGCTCTTGATTGAAGCCGCGATCCTTCATCAAGTACTGCTGAAACCAGAAGGGTTCCTTCGTCGCCTCGCGCACATCCTCGATTGAACATATCGACATGGTGCTCAGGCAAAAGGGAATGCCGCAGGCGGCGGCGGCCCGGGCGCCCAGTATTTCACCATCGGCATGAAACAATCCCGCGAGACCGGTAGGTCCGATCGCCAGTGGCATGGAGACCGGCGAGCCGAGCAGGGTCGAGGCCAGCGAAATTTTCGACACATCCACCATGACTCGCTGCCGGAAACTCATCGCGTCGAGATCCGCGGCGTTGCGCCGAATGGTGCGCTCGTCGTATGAGCCGCCGTCGGCATAATCGAAAATCGCTTTGGGGATTCTGCGCTGGGCGAGCCGGCGGAAATCGTCGATGTTTAAGAGTACTGCCATGCCAGCCAGTTTACGGTCGCGTATGGCCGCGCAGCAAATACCACACGGCCCGGCGCGCGGCCGGGCCGTGATTCAAGTCAGGGTTCGCGCCGGAATCGGCGCGGGCCTCAAGTCTATAGCGAGAGCCAAACGTCGATGCCGCCATGCTTGGTGCAGGCGCGATTCCGATCTTTCGTGGTTGTAAAAAAGCCGTCGTGGCAGCGGGCCGAGGACTTGGGATGATCGTGCCGGTATTGCTGAATCTGGTCGTCATTATTCTTGTGATCATCCCGATGAATGTCTGCCTTCATGACTTGATGATCATCTGGCTTGCGATCGTCCGGGCGATCCTGCGCGCTGACCAGCGCTGGGCTCAGTGCGGTCATCGCGAGAGCCGTTAAGGTGAGCAATGTCGGTTTCCAAAAATGCTGCTGCATATCGCTTTCCTCGATCTAAGGTTGGTCGGCGCATGCTATGGCTACGCCGGGCAGCCGGCAACTCCCCGCTGCTACCAGCTCGTGTCGGCGTGAGCCTACGCTTACTTAAGGGAAATTACCCATCCAACCGGATGTTAGCTAAGCTTCGGGGGCCCTTCAGGAGACTCATCTTGCCAACAAGAATATTTTGGCGCGGCGCCGCGCTTGCCTGGCTGCTCTGCCCAGGCATCGATTGCGCGGCGACCGGCGGCGCAGCGGCCGCCGTAGCAGCAAATGTGGACGCGGCGCGCCTGGAGGCAGCGGACTCCGAGCCGCAGAACTGGTTCACGGGCGGCCGCGACAAAGACGGCACGTACTTTTCGCCCTTGACGGCAATCGACGCCGGCAACGTCAAGCAGTTGGGTTTTGCCTGGAGCTACGATTTGGGTGAGCCGCAGCGCGGCCAAGAGGCCACGCCGCTAGTGATCGACGGCATCATGTACACCTCGGGTACCTGGGGCTACGTGTACGCCGTGGATGCAGCGAGCGGCAAGGAACTGTGGCGCTACGATCCCAAGGCCGATTTCTTCATGGGCAGAAATCCCTGCTGCGATCTGGTCAACCGCGGCGTCGCCGTGTGGCAGGGCAAGGTGTTCGTGGCATCCGTGGATGGAAGGCTGCATGCGCTCGATGCGGCAACCGGCAAAAAGCTCTGGGAAGCCGACACCATCGTCGATCGCAAGCTGCCGTATTCGAGCACCGGCGCGCCGCAAATTGCCGGCAGCGTGGTCGTCATCGGCAATAGCGGTGCCGACATGGGACACGGCGCGGTGCGCGGCTACATATCGGCCTACGATTTGCAAACCGGCGCGCTCAAATGGCGCTTCTTCACAGTCCCGCCCGCGGTGGGCCGGCCTTATGAAAATCCCGAGTTGGCCGCGGCCGACAAAACCTGGGATCCGCATCGCAAGCCTGAGTTCAAAGGCGGCGCGACCGCATGGGATGGCTTTGCCTACGACGCCAAGCTCAACTTGCTCTACTTCGGCACAGCCAATGCGGCTCCTTACGATCTTCGCCAGTTAGGACCCAAGCAACTCGACAGCCTTTACGCCACATGCATCATCGCGGTCGATGCATCCACCGGCCGCATGGCGTGGTACTACCAGGAAACGCCGCATGACAGTTGGGACTACGATGCGGTCCAAAAGATGGTGCTCGCGGACATTACCGTGGATGGCCAACCCCGCTCCGTCATCATGCAAGCCTCCAAGAACGCCTTCTTTTATGTGCTGGATCGCAAGACCGGGAAATTACTGTCCGCCAAGAACTACGCATTCATGAATTGGGCCACTCACGTCGATATGAAGACCGGCAGGCCCGTGACGACCCCACAATCCGACTGGTACAACACGGCCAAGCTTACCTACCCGTCTTGGTTCGGCGCTCATACCTGGAATCCGATGTCGTACAGCCCGCGCACCAAGCTGGCTTACATTCCCGTGATCGATGTGCCGACGATCTGGGTCGACCTGCTGCACAACGGCAGCAAAGTGAAATATGTCGAAGGTTTCTTTACCGTGCAGGGCATCATTCCTGACGACACCTACGATGCCAAAGATTCAACCCGCTTGTTCGGTCCGGTACCGGACGAGCAAGCCGTCAAAGCCGCGCGTCATGTCAAACCGGTGCGAGAACTGATTCGTGCCTGGGACCCGGTGGCGGAAAAGGTCGTGTGGGAACACGAGACGTCCTCGGGCATCCGCGGCTACGACGGCGGTGTGATGTCGACCGCGGGAAATCTGGTTTTTCAGGGCCGCGGTAGCGGCGAGTTGTGGGTCTACGCGGCCGACACGGGCGAGGTGCTCAAGGTTTTGAACACCGGGAGCCACATCATGGCCGCGCCGATGACCTACTCGATCAACGGCGAGCAGTATGTCGCGGTTCAAGTGGGCTACGGCGGCACCGCGATCACGGTGGCCCAAATTCCGCCTAGCAGCGCCGCGCTCAAATATCAGAATACCAATCGAATTATCGCCTTCAAGCTGGGAGGCGGTGCGGTGCCGATGCCGCCGGCGCGAACCGAACCAGCGTTTCCCAAGCCGCCCGAGCAAAAGGCGACTCAGGCGCAAATCGATGCGGGCGAGGTGACTTTCATCGAGCAATGCACCCGCTGCCATCAACTGGGTCCTAGCACCACGCCCGATCTGCGCACGCTCAATGCGGATTGCATATGCAATTCAAGGACATTTTGCTGCGCGGAATATTGGCGCCGGCCGGCATGGAGCGTTTCAACGATATTTTGAGCGATAAAGATGCGGACAATGTGCATGCATACTTGATCGAGCAAAGCTGGATCGCTTACCGCGCACAGGAAAGCGCGGCCGCGCATAAATAACATGCTGCAGCCTGGACTCATGATGGATCGGCCGCTGCTGATCTCCTCGATTCTCGAGCATGCCGAGGCGCAACACGGCAAAACGCAAATCGTTTCGCGCGAGACCCACGGACCGGTGTTTCGCTACACCTTTGCGGACTGTGCGGCCCGAGTCAAGAAACTGGCGAACACCCTTATCGACCTGGGGCTGCCGGCGGGCGCTGCGGTCGGGTCTCTCGCTTGGAACAATCACCGCCACGTCGAGATTTATTATGCGGTGTCGGGCAGCGGTCTGGTCATCCACACCTGCAATCCGCGCTTGCATCTCGAGCAGCTGATTTACATCATCAATCATGCGGAAGACAGGGCATTCTTCTTCGATTGCACTTTCGCGCCGTTGATCGAGAAGATCGCCGGGGCTTGTCCGAATATCGAGGCATGGATCTGCATGACCGATGCGGAAAACATGCCGGTGCTCGACGGAATTGCCAATGTGTATTGCTACGAGACCTTGATTGCGGTGCAGGAGGACGAATTCGAGTGGCCGCAGTTCGACGAACGTGCGAGCGCCGCGATCTGCTACACCTCCGGCACCACGGGTAATCCCAAGGGCGCGTTGTACTCTCATCGCGGGATCGTTCTCGACGCCATGACCATCTGCATGCCCGGAATGCTGGGCTTGTCTCCCCGCGAGTGCATGCTGCCGGTGGTGCCGATGTTTCACATCAACGGATGGTGTGCTCCGTATGGATGCCTCATCGGCGGCGCGAAATTGGTGCTGCCGGGCCCACGTCTGGATGGCCCCGGGCTTTATGAAATGATGGAAAACGAGCAGGTGACCGTGAGCGCGGGTGTGCCGACCGTGTGGCTCGCGCTGCTGCAATACGCCGAGCAGCACAACCTGAAATTCTCGAGCCTGCAGCGGGTGCTGTCGGGCGGCTCCGCCGTGCCGCTCGCCATGATCGCGAAGTTCGACGAACGCTTCGGCATCGAAGTCAGACAGGGCTGGGGAATGACCGAAACGACCGCCGCGGCGACGATCAGCTGCTTGACCAAGGAGCAGCTGCAGTGGCCGCCGGCAGAGCGCCACGCGGCCGCGGCCAATTGCGGCAAGACCGTGTTCGGCATCGACATCAAAGTCGTCGCGGAAGACGGCACGACCTTGCCTCGGGACGGCACCTCGCAGGGCGAACTCATGGTGCGCGGCCAGTGGATCGTCAGCGGCTATTTAAAGAATGAAGTCTCGCCGCTGCGCGACGGTTGGTTTCCCACCGGCGACATCGCAACCATTGATCCTGACGGCGTACTGCAGATACGCGACCGCGCCAAGGATCTGATCAAGACCGGCGGCGAGTGGATCAGCTCGATCGATTTGGAAAATAGCGCCATCGCCCATCCCGCAGTGGCGGCGGCGGCGGTTATCGGCGTCAAACATCCCAAATGGCAGGAACGTCCCCTGCTGTTTATCGTTCGCAAGCCCGGGCAGGGCCTGGAAGCGGCGGAGATTCTTGGCTTTCTCGCGCAGCGCATGGCGAAGTGGTGGGTGCCCGAGGAAGTCATTTTCTTGGAATCCCTCCCCGTCGGCGGCACCGGCAAGGTACAGAAGGCGCTGTTGCGGGAAAAATATGGGAATGTTTTCGGTTGACAGCGGAATGGCGTGTTTAGATCGGCGTTCCGGATCTTTCCTTTGGAGTCGTCCATGAAAAGCCACCTTCTCGCCGCCGTGTGCAGCCTGGTGTTGTCGCCGCTGCTGGCCGCACACGCCGCCGAGGATCCGCCCGCTGATTCGACCTTGGCGAAGGATCAAGCCAAAGCGGTGAGCGAGGCCGTGAAGCACGATGCCAAAGTGGTCGCCGATGCCGCTAAGGAGGGAGCCAAACAGGTGGCTGAAACGGCCAAACAGGTCGCGCATGAGGTGGCTGCGGCCAGCAAAGAAGGCGCCCAGGAAGTCGCGGCGACCGCCAAAAAAGGCGCCGCAAACGCCAAGGCGGCGGTCAAGGGCGAAAAGGCCGCCCCTGCGCCGGCCAAGCCCCCGGGAAAGGCGCCGCCGGCCCCAGACAAGACGCCGGCCCCCTAGACACCGGCGCTCTGGACACCGGCGCCCCAGAAATTCTGACGGCGGCTGCATCCAAATGAATGGCGACGCGCATCTTATGTGCACGAATCACCAGTTCTTCGGGAGAACACCATGTCTATCGGCTTCGGCGCCTACCTGGTCGGCGTCGCTTTCTGGATGTTCATCGGCGCCGTCAGCGTCGCGGGAATCATTACCGACTATCAGAAGCGGCGTTTGAACGTCGACCTGCTGCGCACCATCATCGAGAAGGGGCAGGCACTCGACCCGGCCGTGGTGACAAAACTGATATCGCCCGACACCGCCGAGGGGCGCATCGATCCGACCGACCTCAAGCTCGGCGGAATCATCACTACGGCCTCCGGTATCGGCATATTTTTGACGTCTTACTTCGTCAGTCTGGTGGCGCCCATCGCGCTGTACCCGATAATGGCAGGCGGCACCGTGGTGATTTGCGTGGGCATCGGCCTTCTCATCGGCGCAAAGGTCGTGGGCGACGCCCGCGAGCGGGAGGAGCGCATGGGCAAGTCGGCGCCGTGACGGGATCGTTGCCGGCTGGCGCCTGGGCCGCGGCAAGCGAGATTTCGATCGTGTTACTGGCAATGAACGGAGATGATGCAGCCTACGGCGAATTGGTTCGTCGCAGGCAAGGCGCGATTAGAAATCTATTGCGGCGCCTGACGCGTGAGGCCTCGCTGGCGGATGATCTGGCGCAACAGACCTTCGTCCACGGCTGGCAATCGATCCGGCACCTCAAATCGCCGGGCGCGTTCGGCGGGTGGTTGCGCAAGCTCGCGGTGAACTTCTGGCTGCAACATGCACGCAGCTCAAAGCAGGAAGTGGCGTTGGACGAAAACTTGCGCGCCGAATATCCGGCGGCAACGGTATCTCGGCAGTTGGACCTCGACGCGGCTCTGGCACAACTTCCACGCGACGCGCGCCTCTGCATCGTGCTCGCCTATAACGAAGGAATGACCCATCGGGAGATTAGCGAGACCACCTCAATTCCTCTGGGGACGGTAAAATCCCATATCACACGCGGCTCGGCGCGACTGCGCGAGTTGCTCCAAGCTTACGGTGAAGCGCATGTCTGATGAAATCGACGACCGGCTAGTGGCCTTCTTTGCCAAGGCGCACGAAAATTTGCCCAGCACAGAATTCATGCGGTCATACCTTGCAAGAATGGAGCGGGCACGCCGCTTGCAAAACATGCGGCGCATCGCCGTAGGTCTGGTCTTGGGGGTTCTCGCGGCCTGGATCATGCCCTGGGTGCTTGCCACCACGGCCGCCGTGGTGCATGTGGTCGGCGAACAGTCGCGGTCCTATGGCGCGCTCATTATTTCGCCGGCGGGATGGGGCGTGTCGATGTTGATCGGCTTCCTCGTGCTGCTGCGGACCGGTGCGTTGCGCCGCCGGTAGGCGGCGCAACGCTGTTGCTTCAGCCTAGCGCGTACAAATACTCCACAAAGGATGCGACTGCTCCGTCCAAGCCCTGAAGCTTTGGGTTGGTGGACTCGATCAAATAGTATTCATCCGGCGCATGCGCTCCCGTGCCGTGACCCAGGCCGAAATGCCCCGCCGCCAAGCTCAAGGGGGCATCCGTAAATACGTATCCCGGCCATGATCCGGCTGAGCGCGGCCATAATTGCGGATCGAGTCCCAGCTTGCGATAGGTCGCGAGCTGAGTCTTGATGAGTTTGCTATTGGGATCGGTTTGCGTCGGGTTGTAGCCGCCGCTCATGTTCACTTCAATGTCGCCGAAACCATGTTTGGCCAAGTGCGCCTTCAACTTGGCCAGTGTGTCGGTCGCGGTCATATCCGGCACGAGGCGCATGTCGATTTTGGCGACGGCTTTGTGCGGCAGCACCGTCTTGCCGCCGGGACCCGTATAGCCGGCGACCAGCCCCTCGATATTGATGGTCGGACGCGACTCCAGCAGGATCAGAGAATCCACCCAGCTCTTATCGTGTACCCAGTGCTGCACACCCAGCGCCTTCATCGCCGTGCTTTCCGGTGTCTTGGCGGCGTGCTCTTTGATCATCTGTTCTTGCGCCGCGCTCAAGGGTTTCGCCTTCTCGAAGAACCCTTCGACCGCGGGCGTGTGTCCGTCTTTTTCGACCAGCGTGTTCAGCGCCTGGACAAGATGCCAGGTGGGAGAATCCACCTGCGCCTCGAGGCTCGAATGCACATCATGGGCAGGCCCGCGGCCCCACTTCTCGCCGCTCGAAATCAACTCCAGCTCGACCACGCCTTTCGCACCCAGGGAAACCTGAACTCCGCCATCGCGATCCTGACCGGCCTCGGGCATGAAGACGCCCACGCACTTCTTCAGTTCCGCCATGACCTCGGGATTTCTGACGACTTCCTGAAAATGCGGAGAAGCAATCTCCTCCTCTCCCTCGCAGACCAGCACCAAATTGACCGGCAGTTTCTTGCCTGCGGCTTTAAACGCCATCAAGGCGCTGAGGAAGGAATTTTCAGGACCTTTTTGATTGACCGCGCCGCGGCCCATGCAGACGGTGCCCAGTCCTTCCTTCTGCACCAGCCGCGCCTCGAGCGGCGGAGAACTCCACTCCTCCGGCACGAATTGCTTCACGTCATACATGAAATAAATGGCCATGGTGGTGCTCGCCCCGGCATCGATCTTGCCGAACACACCGGGCTTGCCGGAAGTGGGGATGAGTTTCACGCCGGTGAACCCCGCATCTTGCGCGAGCTTCGCCATGTGCTCGGGGCCCTGCGGATAATTCCTGTTCTCGGCGGCGATCGAGGGCAGCGCTATCCACTCCTGCAACCGCTTGATATTCGCGGCATGCATTTTGGGAATCTGCGCCAGTACCGCCGCCTTGTCGGCGTCATTTGGCGATGCGGCGGCGAACACCGCCATCGGCACGGCCGCGAGGGCGGCGCCGGAAACCGCGCTCTGCACAAAATCACGCCTGCTGAACTCACGCTCTTGATCGTTGGCCATTCGCTTCTCTCCTATGCGAGCGATTCATGTTTGGGGAGAGAAGAATAGCAGCACGGGCGGCGATTCACATAAGGCCGAACCCTAAATGGCGTGCAAATTATTTCGGTAGAACGCCCCGCGTTCGGCATAGTTAGCCGCGACCTTGAGCAAATCTTCCCGCTCTTCTGGGCTGAGCTGGCGCACGACCTTCGCGGGCGCGCCGAAAATCAGACTACCGTCGCCAAAGACCTTGCGTTCAGTGATGAGCGCCCCGGCGCCAATCAGGCATCCCTTGCCGATGACGGCGCCATTCAACACAATGGCCTGAATGCCGATCAACGTGCCCTCACCGATGGTGCAGCCATGCATCATCGCTTGGTGTCCAATCGAGACGTCGGCGCCAACGGTGAGCGGAAAGCCTGGGTCGGTGTGCAAGACCGCCGAATCCTGCACGTTGCTGCCGGCGCCGATGTGGATGGTTTCGTTGTCGCCGCGAAGTGTGGCGCCAAACCATACCGTGGCGCGCTCAGCGAGAATTACTTTGCCGATCACCGCTGCATTCGGCGCCACGTAGGCGCTTGCGGCCAGTACGGGCGCATCCTGCCCCAACTTGTAGACGCTCATGCCCGCTCGCTCGGTTCGAGGCCACGGATATCCGATGCCCAGGCCAAGGCCGAGCGGCACCAGATTTGCCGTTGTGGGGGCAGCGCCGCGCGTTGGCTCATCGTTCCCACGCGCAAAAAATAGCTCTGCGGATTTTGCGCATCGGCTGAATAAATCGGTGTGCCGCAGTTGGAACAAAACCCCTGTGCCCGTTTGTTGCCGCTTTCCGCCGTCTTGATATAAATCTTCGGCGCACCTGCCCGAAATACCAGGCTCGCCGCGGATGCCGGCGCGCTGACCCGATACGCCGTGCCGGTCAAAATCTGGCAATCGGTGCAATGACAGACGCTGACATTGGCAGGATCAATTTCCGCCTCGTAGCGAATCTGTCCGCAGTGACACTGGCCATCAACCTTCATAGCAGTCTCCAATTAATTCTCGCATCATCCTGCCGGGCGCCGGTCGCGCGCAACACCCGCGCAGCAAGCTATGATCTCGCTCATGGATGAGTTCGAGTTCCAAAATCCAGTCCCTGAGCCCGCCCCCGCGAAACCGCGGCGGTCCTTGACATTGCTGCTGCGGTTGTGGACCTTGAGAAGGGCGATACCAAACTTCGCCCCTTCAACTTTCGTCCTGATTACCTTAAGTCTCGTCTGGCTGTTGCTATGGGTGGCGTTCGATTGGTGGGAAGCACTGCCGGAACCGCAATTTCTCCTCGCCGGTGTGCCGCTATTTCCCTGGTATGCGCTCGCGATAGTGGTTTTGGCGGCGTTGCTGCGCGCCCGGTCGAACCCTAAGCCCGCTTTCCCGGCGGCCTTGTTGCTGTCGCTGGGATTGGTGCCGCTGCCCCTGCTGCTCGCGGTGTTCGCGGTACCTTTGTTGAGCCTCGTTTGGCAATGCGTCGTGGCCGTGAGTGTGTTGATTTACTCCTTTTTCTACCTCGCCCGCGGCCTGCGGGCCTTCACGGGCGAATCGCAAGTCCGCGCCGCGTTCGCCGGCATCGCCTTTCTCATGGCCTTCATCTGGCTCACCGATGCGCTGGATGTGATTCCCGATGTTTGGGCCGCCCCGGAAGTTGCCGAGGCTGCGGACGGCGGCGATACACCGGCGGACGCGGAAAGCGTGCTGTTTGAGCAATCCCGGCGCATCGATCAGGCGCTCGCGGCCATTCGTCCCGATGCCTCGCCCAGCCCGAAGGCGTTCTTTCTCGGATTTGCGGGGGTTGGCGAACAAAAAGTATTCGCACAGGAAATCGGCCTGGCATCGCGGGTGCTGTCCGAACGCTACGGCATGGAGAGCCGGGCATTATCGCTGATCAACGATGAGCGCGACCTGGAGCGCGCGCCCCTGGCCAGCGTCTCGGGATTGAAATACGCGCTTCGCGGCCTCGCGGGCCGGATGAATCTGGATCGCGACGTATTGTTTCTGGTCATTTCCTCGCACGGCGCAAGGGATCCGGCCATTGCGGTGTCGAACTCGGATCTTCCGCTCAATGACATGACGGACGAGGATCTCGCGGATGCTCTGAGCGCCTCGGGCATCAAGTGGCGCGTGATCATCATTTCCGCTTGCTATGCGGGCGGATTCATCGATGCGCTGAAGGATCCGCGTACCATTGTGATTACCGCGGCCGCCGCGGACCGCACCTCTTTTGGTTGTTCGAACGATCGCGACCTGACCTACTTTGGCGAAGCGTTTTTCCGCGACGCCTTGCCGGAGGCGCACTCGCTGCGCGATGCCTTCGACCGGGCCAAGTCGGCGATCGCCCTGCGCGAGCGCCGTGAGCGCGTCGATGCGTCCAAACCGCAAGCCTATTTCGGCGCTGAAATGGAAGCCAAGCTTACTTCGATGAAGGACCATGCGCCGCAACCCTGATAGGCTGTCGGCATGAGCGAGCCAACGCACCGCACGGTTGACGCCAATGGCATCCGCATTCATCTCGCTGAGCAGGGCAGCGGTCCGCTGGTGCTGCTCTGTCATGGATTCCCGGAGTCCTGGTATTCGTGGCGACATCAATTGGCCGCGCTGTCGGCGGCGGGGTTTCACGCCGTTGCACCCGACATGCGCGGCTACGGTCTGACGGATCGGCCTGCTGAAATCGAGCGCTACACGCTGTTTCACCTCGTCGGCGACCTGGTCGGCGTGCTCGATGCGCTCGGTGAAAAGACCGCCGTGGTTGTCGGACATGATTGGGGCGCGCCCGTCGCGTGGCATGCGGCGCTGATGCGCCCGGATCGATTCCGCGCGGTCGTGGGGCTCAGCGTTCCGTATCGGCCTCGGGGCAGCATCGCGCCGACCACCGTGATGCCGCAGAACGCCGAGGCCAGCTTTTATCAATTGTACTTTCAAGCGCCGGGCGTGGCGGAAACGGAACTCGAGGCGGACGCCCGGCTTTCGCTGCGCAAAATTTTGTATTCAGGATCGGGCGATGTGCCGAGACGCAATCCTGGGGCTCCGAGCGCGGGTGTCGGCATGGTGCCGCGCGCCGGCGGATTTCTCACGCGCATGCCGAACCCGGAAGTCTTGCCCGCGTGGCTGACTGATGCGGACTTGGATTTCTACGTACAGCAATTCAAGCACTCCGGATTTCGCGGCGGGCTGAACTGGTACCGCAACATCGATCGCAATTGGGAGCTGATGGCGCCGTATGCCGGAGCCTCGGTCAGCGTACCCGCGCTGTACATGGCGGGCGATCTGGATCTGGTGGTTTCCTTCCCCCGCATGAAAGAAGTCATCGCGGACTTGGGGCGTTACATTCCCCAGCTGCGCGGCACCATCATGCTGCCGGGCTGCGGACATTGGACGCAGCAGGAGCGCGCCAACGAGGTGAACAAGGCGCTGATCGAGTTCCTGCGCGGCTTGTAATTGCGGCGCATGGTATCCCTCAAGTTGCGTAGTATACGGCGAGTTCCCCGAGGGCCGTTCAATGACTCAGCCGACCATTCCTGATCAGTCCGACCCCACGCATCAGCTCAGCCGTTCGTTAAAGGGCAGGCATCTGGCGATGATCTCGATTGGCGGCATCATCGGTGCCGGGCTGTTTGTCGGCAGCAGCACGTCCATCAAAGCGGCGGGGCCTGCGGTTTTCATCAGCTACGCCCTCACGGGCATGCTGATTCTGATGGTGATGCGCATGTTGGGCGAAATGGCCACCGCGCTTCCCAACGTGCGTTCGTTCACGGAATTTGCGCGCTCCGGCTTGGGCGAGGGTGCGGGCTTCGTCGTCGGTTGGCTGTACTGGTATTTCTGGGTCATCGTCGTGCCGGTGGAAGCGATCGCAGGCGCGAAGATTCTGCAACTCTGGATGCCTTCCTATAGTCAGCTGCAGATCGGTCTCGGTTTGATGGCCATCATGACCGGCGTCAATCTCATGTCGGCACGTTCGTATGCCGAATTTGAATTCTGGTTCGCCTCCATCAAGGTCGCGGCGATTCTGGTGTTCGTCGTCATCGCGGCATCATTCGCATTCGGCTGGACGGCACCGTCGGGCCCAACCTTTGCCAATCTCGTCAATTACGGCGGCTTCACGCCGAGCGGGTGGATCGCCGTGATCGGAGCGGCACCCACGGTGTTCTTTGCCATGACCGGCGCCGAGATCACGACGGTGGCGGCAGCGGAATCGGCACAACCGGGCCGCGCCATCGCCAAAATGACGACGACGGTGATATGGCGCATTTTGATTTTCTACGTGGTGTCCGTTTTTTTGATCGTATCGGTGGTGCCCTGGAATACGGTCCGCTCCGGCGAATCGCCATTTACCCTGGCGCTCAATACGATGCACGTCCCCGGCGCGAGCATCATTATGAGCGTCATCATCCTCACGGCCGTGCTGTCCTGCTTGAATTCCGCTTTCTATGTCAGTTCGCGGGTGCTGTTTATCCTGGCCGAACGCGGCGATGCGCCGCAGTCCCTGGTCAAATTGAATAAGCGCCGCGTGCCCGTGGTCTCGGTATTGATCGGCGCGGCGGCGGGATTCCTGGGCATCATTGCGGCAACCGAAGCGCCGCAAAAAGTGTTCGATTTTTTATTGAGTTCCTCGGGCGCGCTCATTGTGTTCGTTTATATGATTACGGCCGCCGCGCAAATTGCATTGCGCCGGCGACGCGAACGCAATGGCGAAGCCAAGCCCGCGGTCAGCATGTGGTTATTCCCTTATTTGAGCTATGCCACCATCGCCTGCATGGCTGCGGTGTTGATCGCCATGGCATTCACCCCGGGCCAGCGTCAGGACTTCAACGCCAGCTGCATTACCTTGGGTGTGGCGGTCGTCGCTTACTTGATCGTGCGCCGTCTTCGCCAACCGCGCGCGGCTACCTCGCCCGTGACCTGAACTTTTTCGCGCTTAAGAACTTCTGTGCCTAAGCTGCTGACCGTCGGTGCTGGCGGCATCCGCCACACCGGATATCGCCAGCCGCTTCGAGGGATATTATCTAAATAATATCAATAACTTGAATCGACCTAGCACGGAATTATTATTTTGACAAATGATTAAATTCTGGCGACTACGTACAACATGTATCTTTCTATCCTGTAGGTTTTTGGCAGGATGCATCGCAAGAAGTTTAGGAGAACCTCGCGCCGGCAAGCCAGCCAACTCCCCCGCTGGTGCGATATCCCGGCGGCGTGGGCCTCAAAATCCACGCCGTTTTTTCTTTCGGCTCCCGACTTCTGAATTCCCTCTTCTAATTCCATCTGTGGAACTAATCGCGCGACTCTGGTATCACACGCGCCCATGGCCGCCTTTGCAACCAGTCTGCACGAGCCGCCAGAAAGGGGAACGGCGCGGCTGCGGCGGCCCGTCATCTTGGCCCTCGTCGCGGCACTTCACGCCGCACTCTTGCTGATGGCATTGCATTGGCAGACTCATCTGCGGCTGCGCACAGAGGAATCCCTGGTGTTTCTACCGCTCCCCGCGCACGGGCAATCAGCCGAGGAGACATCCCCGCCGCCGCCCAGCCCGCCGCGCAAGAAGCCGCCGCCGTCGCATGACACCCAATTGGTCGTGGTTCCACCGCCGGCCGAACCGCCGCCGGCCGAGCAAAAGCCCGCTAACATCGATTGGAACGCTGAAGCGGCACTGACGGTCAAGCAGCGCGCGCAATCGGCCACGACACCCCCACCGCGCGCCTTGGATAAAGGGCTCGCCGGCATGTACGTCGATGTCGGACCCGGGTCGGATCAGGGGAATGCGCCCGAGTTTGGATGGGATCATGCCCGCACTCATCGGGTCGAAGGGCTGGAAGGCGGCGGTGGATCGCTTCTTTGGATTAACGATCGCTGCTTCTTGGTCATGACCGGCCTGATTCCGTTTCCCATGTGCGGCATCGGAAAGATCCCGGCGCGTGGCGACCTGTTCGATCACATGCACGATCCGCAGACGCCAGAGTAGCAGCGGGCTGTGATATCGATCGGCTCGAGCACGATTGCTACCCCAATCCCTCGATCAATCTGCAGGCGCGGGTAACCGCGTCCGCTGAATCGATGCGCGAGGCGTAATCTGCGCGCCGCCGCGCTGCTGTGTCATCTTGCAGAATACTCTCGATCGTGCGAGCCACACGCCCGGCCCGATAGCGGCTCTGTGGAATACTCCTTCCCAACCCCAGTTGTTCGATACGCCACCCGCTGTCGAACTGATCATAGCCATGGGGCACGACCAGATGAGGAATGCGCGCTTTGATCCCCTGCGCCAAGGTGCCCACACCGCCGTGATACACCAGCAGGGCCGCGCGCGGCAGCACTTGACTGAAGGGTAAATAGCCGAAGACCTTGATGTTGGCGGGCAAGTTTGGCGGAACTTGCTCCGGATAATTGGTCACGAGCATGGCGCGCGAACCCAGTTGCTGCGCAGCCCGGACCGACTCCTTGAAAAATCGCTGCATCGTCGATCCGGCCGATCCGGGCGTAAACACGATGGGCGCCGCACCTTCGCCCAAGAATTCCTCGGCCGCCGCCAGCGGCGCCGCCTCGCCATCCGCATCCCATAAGGGGAATCCCACGGTGTGCGTATGGGCCGGCCAGTCCGGCTGCGGCGCTGCAAACCAGTCGGGAAAGAACGCAATCACCAGTTGCGGCGAGTGCATCCAGCGATGCATCACTCGATCGACCGGCGGCAGGCCCAGTGTCGCGCGCAGATCATTCAGCGGCGCCTTGAGCCTGCGATCGAGAACTATGGCGTCTATGATTCGAAACAATCCCTGCTTGAACCACTTCGGGCGAGAGGCCGATAGTCTGACGTTGCCCATCATTCCTTGATCGACGAAAGTGCGGATCACACTCGGTTGCAGATGCACCGATGCGCTCGGCACGCCAAGCTTTTCCTGCGCGATACGGGCGCCGAATGCCAGGCTGGAAAACGCTACCACGGTGTTGGAATCCGCGTGTTTTTCGATCAGCCGATAAATTTGCGAAATCGCCGGGACGATCACTTGTGCGATGACCTTGAAGCCCTTGCGCAGATGCCATAATTCAGGATTGGCGATGGCTGCATTGGCCTCCTCGGCGGTGCCCACGGCCAGAAATCCTATTCCTTGAGCCTCGATCAACGCCTGGAAAATGGGATTGGTCAGAATCGTCGCTCGGTGGCCGCGGGCCTTGAGCGCCGCGCCGAGCGCGATAAAGGGATGTACATCGCCCGCACTGCCCATGGTCGGCAACAACACGTGAAGTGGGGACTTGCGATCGCCGCTCCGCGCGTCGCTCATTTCGCTGCGGTCAGCGCGGCGTTGCATCAGTCACCGTTCGAACTTCGTCGACAGAATGATTGACGAGTTCGTGCGCTCGACGCCCTCGAGGGCACCAATTCGATCGATGACCTGATCCATTTCGGCGACCGACGCGGTGATTGCAACCGCGATCAGGTCCACATCGCCGCTGACGGAATGCAGCAGCCGCACTTGGGATATCTCGCGCAGCGCGGCGGTCACCGCGCGAGTCTCTTTGGGACCCACATTGATCATGACGTGGGCCCGCACGGCGCCGGCCCCAAATTCCGGCGCCAAACGAACCCCGTAGCCAATGATGATGCCCTGCTTCTCGAGCCGCTCAATTCGACTCTGAACGCTGGTGCGCGACCGCCCTACCAGCCTCGCCAGCATGGCCGTCGAGGCCCGGCCGTTCTCCCGCAGCGCCGACAATAGCTTCTCATCGATGGAATCCATGGCACTTCGCCGCTTTTACCCTTCTTAATGTAGCGAATATACCTTAAAAATGCCCAGAACAACCCTACCATTCGCCATGCGATCGGGCAAAAATGGCGCTCCAACGGAGGCGGCATGAAAGACATTGTTATCGTAGGCGCGGGCAAAATCGGCTCCATGATCGCGGAGTTTTTGGGCGGTTCCGGCGACTACGCCGTGACCGTGGTCGATCGATCGCAAGCGCAATTGGATCGGCTCGAGACTTCCGCGCCGATCAAGAAAGCCGCGATAGACATTGCGCAGGGGGACGCCTTGCGCAAATTGCTGTCGGGCAAGTTTGCCGTCCTGTCCGCCGCGCCCTATCACGCGACCCGGCTCATCGCCGAGGCCGCCAAGAGCGGCGGCGCTCATTACTTGGACCTCACCGAGGATGTCGCCAGCACGCGCGCGGTCAAGCAACTCAGCGTCGGCGCGCGCACCGCTTTCATTCCACAATGCGGTCTGGCGCCAGGATTTATCACCATTGTGGCGTCCGATCTGGCCTCACGATTCGATGAGCTCAACGATGTGCGCATGCGGGTCGGCGCATTGCCTGAATTCCCCTCCAACGCGCTCAACTACAATTTGACCTGGAGCACGGACGGGGTGATCAACGAGTATTGCGAGCCGTGCGAGGCCATCGTCAACGGCCAGCTGCGTGAGACGCAGCCGCTGGAGGAACTGGAAGAATTCTCGCTCGACGGAATCTTGTACGAAGCCTTTAACACCTCAGGCGGTCTTGGCACGCTGTGCGAGACGCTGGCCGGCAAGGTGCGCAATCTGAACTATCGCACCATCCGCTATCCGGGCCATGCCGCCATCATGAAGGCCTTGCTGAATGATCTGCGGCTGCGCGATCGGCGCGAGCTGCTGAAGGACATCCTCGAGAATGCCGTGCCCATTACGCTTCAGGATGTGGTCATCGTGTTCGTCACCGTGAGCGGCATGCGCGGAGGTCAATTGATGCAAGAGACCTACGCCAACAAGATCTATGCGGCCCCGATGGGCGGCAGAGTGCGCAGCGCCATTCAGATCACCACGGCGGGCGGCATTTGCGCGGTGCTCGACATGCTGAGCGCCGGTCAGATTCCGCAGTCCGGATTGATTCGCCAGGAAGAGATCGGCCTGAAGGCCTTCCTCGCGAATCGTTTCGGTAAGGTTTACGCGACGCCGGCACAGGCCGCCGCGCACGCCGCCTAAACGCTCGGCGGTTCGGCATCCCCTGAACCCTCACTGACGAAGGCTCTGATATCCGCCAGCGTAGGCGCCCTGCCGCGCAACAGCACTGTCAGCGCCGCCACGGTATCGGCATGCGACACCTTGGGATACAGCTTCAACGTCACCGGCACGCCCAGCGCCCGCAGCGCCGCCGCAAGATTGCGCGAGTTCTTCGGCTTCACCGTCTCATCGTTCAGCCCCTGCACCAACAGCATGGGCGGCGCGTCCGCGCGCACGAAATTGATGGGTTGGGACTCAGGATACAGCGGCGGCGGACCAAACATGTCCTGAACATCCGGCTCGAGCAAGGGCAAAAAATCGTACGCGCCGGACAAGCCAATCACACCCGCGATGTGCGGTGCGCGTTGCCCGGCGGCGGCGAAATATCGCGGATCCAGCGTCACCAGTGCGGCCAGGTGCGCGCCCGCCGAATGTCCCATCAGGTATAGACGCTCTGGGGCGCCGCCATACTCGTTGGCATGCGCCGCGGCCCAGAGCGCAGCCTGCGCCGCGTCCTGCATGAATCCCGGCATTTTGACTTGGGGGTAGTGGCGATAATTCGCCACCAAGGTCAGGTAGCCTGACTGCGCGAGCGCCGCGCCGACGAACCGATAGTCTGCTTTGTCGCCCTGGCGCCAACGCCCGCCGTGCCAGAAAACCACCACCGGCGTAGGCGAGGCGGCGCCCGCGGGCCCGATGGCGCTCTCGGGTACGTACACATCGAGGCGCTGCTGTGGATCCGGTCCATAAGCGATATTCGTGTGCCGCGTGTACGAGCCAAAGGCCGCTGGCGCATTGGCGGCGAGAAATCCCAAGCGCTCGCATCCCGCCAGGAAAAGTGCGGTTAACCCGGCGAGCACAGTTCGGCGCGACACTCGATCCCCGCTATCGGCAGGCATAGGTGGGGCTGCTCGCGGCATCGAGCACGCCGTGCTCAATCAGCCAGTCGCGCGCATCGTCAGCGTCGCGCTCAAACCATTCCGCCGCGCTGCCCAGCCTGAACGTGTAGCCCCAGGCATCCATGTCGCGGCACATTCTCTGCCGGCCTACGTTGGGCAGCGAATCGGCCAGAATGATCTGTAGGTAACAGACGGCATTCTCTTCCGCATGATCGCCGCCCGCGTCGGTATGCAAGCCGGCGCGCCGTTCCGGCGTCATGCAGATAAAGTGGGCGCTTTCGTGCAGCACAGAATGCAGCGGCGTGTCGAGGCGCGCGAAAATCCTCGATCCCATCAGCCCCGCCTCGCGTTCACCCCAATAGGAGCCGGGAATGACTTCGTCCGGCGCCACCAGCTGCAACGCCAAGCCATAGCGATCCAAGAGTACTTGCAGGGAGAGTCGATCAATGCCGTTGACCAGAAGCACCATTGCGCCTCACGCCCGCGTTACTTCAAGCTCGTGAGCCGGTGCATGGTGATGGCTACCAGATCGCGCGCCATTTGTTGACGCAGAATGTCGGCTTCGTGCTCCTTGGCAAGCTGCAAGGTCACGTCGAAGCTGTAATCTTTTGAAAGGCTGATGGTCTGCGGTGCGAGCAATTCCTTATCCTTGCCATGCACGCTGAATGTCACGGTGTAGGTCAGCTCATATTCCGAGGGAATGTTCTGCGCCGATACCGCCAGCGTGCGTTGCTCGACCAAATCCTTGGAGACATCGATGGTCGCCGTAGCCCCTTCGCGCGTGGGTTGCAGCGTCGCCCCGGAGGTTTTGAGCGTATGTTCGAATTCCCGCGAAAAATCAGTGTAAGGGTCTTTCAACGATAGGTAGGGCCGCGCCATGACCGCGGGCAGCGGCTCGCTGCCTGCCAAGCGGAAGCCGCACGCGGACAGCGCGCAGATGCTCACCAAAAAGACATATCGCCAGCTGGCCACGCGGCATTACACCACGATGTTCACGAGCTTGCCCGGCACGATGATGACTTTGCGAACCGCCGAGGTCCCGACGAATTTCTGGACATTGGCATCGGCCAGGGCCGCGGCGCGGACTGTCGCGTCGTCGGCGTCGACCGCGACCGTAATATGCGCCCGCAACTTGCCGTTCACTTGCACGACTATCTGCACCGTCGCTGACTGCAATGCCTGCGCATCGACTTCACGCCAAGGCTCATCGATCAGCGCGGTGCTATGCCCCAATCCGCGCCAGAGCGCGTGGGTGACATGCGGGATGATCGGTGACAGCGCCAGCACTGCAATCTCCAATGCCTCCTGCGAGACACTGCGATCCTGCGGGGTGGCCTGCGGAAATTTGGCCACTGCATTCAACAGCTCCATGACCGCCGCAATCGCGGTGTTGAAAGTGCGGCGGCGGCCGATGTCATCCGTAACCTTCGCGAGGGTTTGGTGCGAATGCCGGCGCAGCGTGCGTTGCGGCTCGGTCAAAGCCGACTTGTCCAGCGCAGACGCGGGACCGGCGGATACGTGGTCGAAGACGGCCTTCCATAGCCGTTTGATGAACCGAAATGCGCCCTGCACGCCTTCATCAGACCATTCCAATGTCTGTTCAGGGGGGGCGGCAAACATGATGAACAGCCGCGCGGTATCGGCGCCGAATTCGTCGACCAACACCTGCGGGTCCACGCCGTTGTTCTTGGACTTGGACATCGTGACCACGCCGCCCGATTCGACTTGCCGGCCGTCGGCCTTCAGCACCGCGATACTGCCTTTACCGCTCTTATCCGGCGTGACCGATACGTCGGCCGGATTGAAGTACTGCAGTCGTCCCGAGTCGCTCTTGCGGAAGAAGACCTCGTTCAGCACCATGCCTTGAGTGAACAAGCGCGCGAACGGCTCCTTGAACGAAACCGCGCCCATCTCTCTCAAGAAACGAGTCCAGAAGCGCGCATAGAGCAGGTGCAAGATGGCGTGTTCGATGCCGCCGATGTACTGATCGACCGGCAGCCAGTATTGAACTCGATAATCCAGCATGGCCTGATCATTGTCGGCGCAGGCGAATCGCAAGAAATACCAGGACGAGTCCACGAAGGTGTCCATCGTGTCCGTTTCGCGGCGCGCAGCGGCGCCGCACTTCGGACACTTCACGTTTAGAAAGCGCTCGTCTTTCAGAAGTGGGTTGCCGCTGCCGTCAGGCACCAAGTCTGTGGGCAGGACTACGGGCAATTGATCATCCGGTACCGGCACTGCGCCGCAGCCTCTGCAATGAATGATCGGAATCGGGCAACCCCAATAACGTTGCCGCGAAATCCCCCAGTCGCGCAGCCGCCAGGTCGTGCGCTTCTCGCCCAAGCCCTTGAGCTGGAGATCTCGGGCGACGGTATCGACGGCGGCTTGATAGTCGAGTCCATCATACGGACCGGAATTCACACAGCGGCCATGATCGGAATACCAAGGCTCCCACGCCGCCAGAGAGTACGAGCGCCCCGGCACATCGATAACCTGCTGGATCGGCAACCGATATTTTTTGGCGAATGCGAAATCCCGTTCATCGTGTGCCGGCACACCCATGACCGCACCGTCGCCGTAGCTCATCAGCACATAGTTGCCGACCCACACCGGTATGGGTTCGCCGCTGATCGGGTGGCGCACGTGCAAGCCGGTCGGCATGCCCTTTTTTTCTTGAGTGGCAAGCTCGGCTTCGAGCGCCGGTCCGCGTTTGCATTCCTCGATAAATGCCGCCAGCTTGACGTTATCCTGCGCGGCAAAGTCAGCCAGCGGATGCTCCGCCGCCACGGCGCAAAAGGTCGCGCCCATGATGGTGTCGGCGCGGGTGGTGAATACCCACAGCACGCCGCCCTCGCCGATGCCGTGCGGAAAGCCGAGCCGCACGCCTTCACTGCGGCCGATCCAATTGGCCTGCATGACGCGCACTCGCTCGGGCCAATCCGGCATGCGATTCAATTCATCGAGCAGATCTTCGGCATAGGCCGTGATCTTCAGGTAGTACATGGGAATTTCGCGCTTCTCGATGATCGCGCCGGTCCGCCAGCCCTTGCCGTCGATGACTTGCTCGTTCGCCAACACGGTCTTATCAACCGGATCCCAATTGACGACACCGGTTTTCTGATACGCAATGCCTTTTTCCAGCATGCGCAAGAAGAGCCATTGATTCCAGCGGTAATAATTAGGAAGACAAGTCGTGAGTTCCCGCTTCCAATCCAGCCCGTAGCCCAAGGATTTGAACTGCGCCTTCATGTGCGCGATGTTGTCGAGGGTCCATTTCGCGGGCGGCACGCCGTTCGCGATGGCGGCATTTTCGGCCGGCAAGCCGAACGCGTCCCACCCCATGGGCTGCAGCACGTTGCGTCCGTGCATGCGCATGAATCGCGTCAGCGCGTCGCCTATGGTGTAATTGCGCACGTGACCCATATGCAAGCGGCCGCTTGGATAGGGAAACATGCACAAGCAATAATACTTCGCGCGGCTGTCGTCTTCCTTGGCCTCGAAGCTATGCTGTTGGTCCCAATAATGTTGTGCCTCCGCTTCGATAGCGGCGGGTTCGTATCTTTCTTGCATGATTGGGCCTCAGAATACCCGAGATGCCCGACGGCCGCGAACTACTCTTAACGTAAAGGTCGCATGCGAAACTTGAATTTTTACGGCGCGTTGGCCTTGAGCACCTTGAGCGGCTGCCTGTGGTTCCTGGCCGTCACGCCATTTGATTTATCAGCCCTTGCCTGGATCGCCGCGGTCCCGATGTTCATGGCCATCGAGCGAACGCCAAGCTTCCGCCGCGCACTATTCTTGGGCTGGTGGGCCGGACTGGTGGAAACCGCCGGGGGCTACTACTGGTTGATCGATGTCATGCGCCGATTCGCCGATTTCCCCTGGATCGGCGCGGCGGCGGTTTTTCTGCTTTTTTGCGCCAGCCGCGCGATTATTTTCTTGCTTTTTACAGCCGCGGTACTCGCCATTCGCAGACGCGGCCGCGTTCCCATGACCCTGCTCGCGCCCATCGCCATGGTGAGCTGCGAATTGCTCGTGCCGCAATTGTTTCCGGCCGGTCAATGGATCAGTCAAGCGTGGAATCCGCTCGTCATCCAAGTGAGCGAACTGACAGGAGCCTTCGGCGTCACGGCACTGCTGATGATGATCAACGGCGCCTTGTACGATCTCACCCTCAACCCGCGCGCCGCGCGCTATCCGGCGATGGCGGCAGCCGGGCTGCTGGCGGCCGCGCTGATCTTCGGCGCCATACGCATGCGACAAACGGATGACATCGCCGCGCGCGCACCAAGCCTCAAGGTCGGCTTGGTTCAGCCTAACTTCGCCTATAGCGTCGACGGGGAATTTTCGCGCGACGAGGCGCTGCGCCAGTTGACGGCCCTGCAGGAACAATCGCGCCGCCTCGAGAAGGATGGCGCGCAACTGCTGGTGTGGAGCGAAGGCAGTTTTCCGGTTGCCGTGCCCCGCAACTTCAGCGCCGATTTTTCAGCGGATTCACTGGCGATGATTCGTCGCGGCTTTAGCGCTCCCACGCTGATTGGCGCGGAGATGTACGATGCAGTCCACGAGGATGCATTCAATTCTGCGATCCTCCTCGACCGCAATGGCAAAGTCGCGGGCCGCTACGACAAAGTGCGTCTGCTGGCCTTCGGCGAGTACGTGCCCGGCATTGAGACATTTCCCTGGCTGCGAAAACTTCTGCCGGAAGGCGCTGGAAGATTTACCGCAGGCGCCGGTCCGGGGGTGATCTCCCTGCAGGGACCGAACGGCGACGCGTGGCGCTTGGGCCCCGTGATCTGCTACGAGGATATTTTGCAGGGATTCATACGCGGCGTCGGGCAGCTGCATCCAGACTTGCTGGTCAACTTGACCAGCGATTCCTGGTTTGGCGCGGACACCGAGCCTTGGGAGCATCTGGCGCTCGCCGTGTTTGCCAGCGTGGAGTTGCGCGTGAGCATGGTGCGCTCGGTCAACTCGGGCGTGTCCGCATTGATCGATCCGAACGGCCGCGTGACCCAAAAAACCTACGCCAACGATCCCTACCGCCACCCCCGCGATGCCGATGCCCTATTGGTGACGGCACCCAAGATGGCCGGAGGGCATACCCTGTTTGTTGCCGTGGGGAATCTGTTCGCCTACCTGTGTTTGGCCGCCACCCTCGCATTTCTCGCCAGCGCCCTGGCCCGCGCTCGCCGGCTCCGTCGGGCTGGCCGCGATCGGGTTGTTGCACCGCAATAGTGCTATTGTAATGCCGCAGCCTGCCAGTTGCGCGCCGCCTAAAAATTGAAATAATTCGGATTATTGCGCAGCAACAGGAGCGCCGTTCCGGCAGTTCGGCACACCTATGTCATCAGAACCAAAGACGGCAGCCTCGACCGCCGCCTTCCTAGCGGGCGGCGGCGCCGTGGGCAACCTCATGCGCGCCAAACGCTGGCGTGACACGCCCCTGGGGTCCCCCGATTCATGGCCTCAGAGCCTCAAGACCGTTGTTCGAATTCTGCTGACCTCTCGTTACCAAATGTGGATGTGTTGGGGCCCGGAACTGACCATGTTCTACAACGATGCGTACGGCCCCACGCTCGGCGTCAAACAACAGTGGGCATTGGGCGCCTCGGCTCGAGAAGTTTGGAAGGAAATCTGGCCGGACATTGGCCCGCGCATCGAGCGGGTTCTGCAAAGTGGCGAAGCAACATGGGACGAGGCGTTGCTGCTGTTTTTGGAGCGCAGCGGCTACCCCGAGGAGACCTACCACACCTTTTCATATTCGCCGCTCGCGGATGACGACGGCAGGATTGTCGGCATGCTGTGCGTCGTCACCGAAGAGACCGAGCGCGTGATCGGCGAGCGGCGGCTCTTCGGCTTGCAAGACTTGGCCGCGGGGATCGCCGGCAACAATACCTTGAGCATGGTATTCGAGGCGGTCGCGCGCCAATTGAATCGCAATCTCAAGGACCTTCCCTTCACGCTGACTTATTTGTTCGATGAAGCAGGCGAGGCGCGTCTTGCGTGCTGCAGCGGCGTCGATTCAAGTCATCCCATTGCGCCCGCGCGCATCGATCCGAAAGATCCGAACGCCGCTTGGCCGGCGGACGAGATTTTGGCGCGCCGCACAGCGTTGAATTTGAGCGACCTCAAGGATCGCTTTGACGCATTGCCGATGGGAGCCTGGGACAGGCCGCCTCGTGAAGCCATCATCACGCCGATCGCTCAGCAGGGACGCGAGTCGCCGGCGGGCTTTCTGATCGCCGGGATCAATCCGTTTCGCCGCATGGACGATGCCTATTTGGGATTCATCAATCTGGTCGCAGGACAAATCTCGTCCGGACTCGCCAACGCCCAGGCGTACGAGGAGACCCAGCGCCGCGCGGAGGCCCTGGCAGAACTCGATCGTGCGAAAACCGCTTTTTTTTCCAACGTCAGTCACGAGTTTCGTACCCCGCTTACCCTGATGCTCGGTCCGCTCGAGGATGTCTTGAGCCGGCCGGATATTCACCCCTTGAGCGAACATCGCGAACTGGTACGGGTGGCCCATCGCAACGGCGTACGGTTGCTGAAGCTGGTCAATACCTTGCTGGATTTCTCGCGCATCGAAGCCGGCCGCGCGCAGGCCTACTTTGAGCCCATCGAACTTGCCGCCTTTACCGCGGAATTGGCCTCGAACTTCCGTTCGGCCGTCGAGAGAGCAGGCTTGCGGCTCACGGTCAATTGCAAGCCGCTGCCCGAGCCGGTTTACGTCGACCGCGACATGTGGGAAAAAGTGATTCTCAATTTGCTGTCGAATGCATTCAAATTCACCTTCGATGGCTCCATAGCAGTCGAGGCTCGGTGCTCGGAGGACGGACAGAGCGCGGAAATCAGCGTGCGCGATACCGGCACGGGCATTCCTGCCGCCGAACTCCCGCATATATTCGATCGATTCCGACGCGTGGCCGGCGCCCGGGGACGGTCTATCGAGGGCAGCGGCATCGGGTTGGCGCTCGTGCGGGAACTCGTCCATGTTCATGGCGGCACGATCAGTGTCGCAAGCGAATTGGGACGAGGATCCGCTTTCACGGTGGCGCTGCCCTTGGGCGGCGACCATTTGCCCGCGGACCGAGTCGGTGGCGCGCGCGCCGAGAACGCCGGGGATACCCGCGCGCAAGCCTATATCGATGAGGCCTTGAGTTGGCTCGGCGATGCGGAAACGGCCGGCAGTGAACCGGGCGTGGCCGAGGGTCCGATTGCACCCGTTGAAGGGGCCGACGCACAACACGTGCTGATCGCGGACGATAACATCGACATGCGCACGTATCTTCAGAAGCTGCTGCAAACCGCGGGTTTTCAAGTCGAGGCGGTGGGCGATGGTGAACAAGCTTTGGCGTCGGCGCGCCAACGCAAACCGGATCTGGTTCTCTCGGACGTGATGATGCCGAAGATCGATGGCTTCGGATTGCTCGCGGCGCTGCGCAAGGATTCGGAGTTGCGCGATGTTCCCGTCTTGTTGCTCTCCGCGCGTGCCGGTGAGGAAGCCAAAGTCGAAGGATTTGCAGCCGGCGCAAACGACTACCTGGTCAAGCCCTTCAGCGCCCGTGAGCTGGTCGCACGTGTCCGAGCCAATCTAGATCTGGCGACGCTGCGTCGAGAATCGGAAGAGGCGCTTCGCCGCCTCAATGAGTCCCTGGAGCAGCAGGTTGCGGCACGCACGGCGGATCTGCGCGCAAAAGAGGCGCGCTTGCGCACCATATTCGGCACGAGCTACACCTATCAAGGCTACATGTCCACGGACGGCACGTTGCTCGACGCCAACGCGACTTCGCTCGCCGGCATCAAGGCGGAATTGCAAGACGTCATCGGCAAGCCGTACTGGCAGACGCCCTGGTTCGCGAGCACGCCGGGGATGGCCGATATCGTGCGCGAAGCCATTCCACTGGTCGCCGCCGGCGAAGTGATGCGCCGGGAAATCCATGTGAATCTGCCGCAGGACGGTTGGCGGTGGTTTGATTTCCAGATGCGCCCGGTTCGCGACAGTCATAACAACGTGGTTGCAATTGTTCCTGAGGCGGTCGAGGTCAGTGAGCGCCGCCGGGCAGAGGAGGCGCTAAGACAAGCGCAAAAAATGGAAGGCATCGGCCAGTTGACCGGCGGCGTGGCGCACGACTTCAACAACCTGCTGACCATCATTGTGGGCAGCCTCGAAACGGCTCGCCGCCAGATCAGGCAAACAGGAGTCGACGCCGCCAACATCGAGCATTTGGTCGACAGCGCCATGCGCGGCGCGCAGCGCGCGGCATCGCTCACTCAGCGGCTCCTGGCATTTTCGCGACAGCAGCCGCTCGACCCCAAGCCGATCGACCTCAGCCGTCTGGTGACCGGCATGTCGGATCTGTTGCATCGAACGATCGGCGAGCAGATCTCCATTGAAACGGTGATGTCGGCCGGTCTCTGGCGGACCAATATCGATGCGAACCAGCTGGAAATAGCGATCATCAATCTGGCGGTGAACGCACGAGATGCCATGCCGAACGGCGGCAAGCTGACGATCGAGACGTCGAACGTATCGCTCGATGAGGGCTATGCGGTCAGTGAGGCGGAGGTGATCCCGGGCCAGTACGTCATGCTGGCCGTCACCGACAATGGCATCGGCATGACCCGGGAAACCGTAGCCAAGGCTTTCGAGCCCTTTTTCACCACGAAGGATGTCGGTCATGGCACTGGCCTCGGTCTGTCCCAAGTCTATGGCTTCGTGAAGCAATCCGGCGGTCACGTAAGAATTTACAGCGAGATTGCTCAGGGCACTTCGGTCAAAATTTATTTGCCGCGCCTGTATGCGAATGAATCGGCCGAGGCCGCCGAACCGGTATCGAGAATTGCCAAGGGTCGCGATGGCGAGACGATTCTCGCTGTTGAAGATGACGTCGACGTCAGGGCGCACACCAGCGGCATTTTGCGCGAGCTGGGATACCGGGTGCTGGAGGCGGCCAATGGTATCGCTGCACTCGAGATTGTGCAAAACCATCCTGAGATCGATCTGCTATTCACAGACGTCGGGCTGCCGGGCGGTATGAACGGGCGGCAGCTCGCCAATGCGGCGCGAAATCTGAACAGCAAACTCAAGGTGTTGTTCACCACCGGCTATGCGCGCAATGCCATCGTGCACGAAGGCCGTTTAGATCCGGGCGTGCAGCTGATTACCAAGCCATTTACCTATGCGGGGCTGTCCGAGAAGGTCCGGGATTTGCTCGATGCGCGCGCGGCGCCGTCGCGCATTTTGGTGGTGGAAGACGAGGACATGATCCAAATGCTCTTATGCAGCCAGCTCGAGGACATGGGCTTCGAGGTGGAGATCGCGGGTTCGGCGGCCGCGGCGAAGAACAAGCTGGCTCTGCTGCGGGGTCAGGTGAGTGGGGCGATTGTGGATCTGGGACTTCCAGACGCATCGGGGGACTCCCTGGTCCGGGAGCTGCGCGTGTTGTATCCCGAGCTGCCGATTGTGATCTCCAGCGGCTACGACCAGGCGACGCTGCGCGGCAAGTTCTCGAGCGAGCGCTCCATCGAGTTCTTGAGCAAGCCCTTTAGCGCGGAGCAGCTCGAAGCTGCTATCCGCGATCTAGGGATCAAGCCATAACATTGATCTTGGGGGCTGCGGCCGCCGCCGGGGAACTTGTGGCCGCGTTGGTCGCCGACGCCACCAGACTCGTAGCGGCTCCCAAGGGTGTGCCGCCGATGACCTGCTGCAGCGAACTGAACAAGCTGCCAAGAACGTTTTGCGCAGTCCCAACCGCAGTGGGAGTCGCCGCGGTGCTCGTGGCACTGGAAGTAGAAGTGGAAGTGGGATCCAATGCCGAGCCCTTTTTGTGGCCATGGCCGCCATGGCCATGAGGGGGCAGATTCACAGCCGGCAGGGCGGGCGTGACGGCAGGGGGCATGGTAAGTGATGACATAGGCTATCCTCTTGAGAAATGAATCACTGTCGGGCGGCAACGATTTGCCGCCGGCGGTCGGCAGCGGCGCAACCTTGCCGCCCGTGACGGCGATAAGACGCTCTGAATCGTTTTCGATCATTAAAATGCAACATAGGCCAAGTAACTCAGCAGGATTCGTGCCAAACCGCCGAACATGATGCGTGGCGTCGAGGCGCTCCATTAATCCGCGGTCAACTGACACTTGGCGTGCGCGTGTCAGCATGCGCTGACAAAGAGATCAAAAGCGCCGAAAACGACAATGCGGCAAGATATGCAACTGATTTCAGCCTGACCTGTCCCCTCAACTGCGGGCAGCCTGCAAATTAAAGTTCAGTTCAAGTCAAGCATCCACTATCACTGGAGGCGCTCGTGGCACTATTGATTGGCGAAGTCGCACGGCGTGCCGGTCTGTCGACCTCCGCGCTGCGTTATTACGAAAGGGTTGGGTTATTGCCGCCCCCCGCGCGCATCTCGAAGCGGCGCATGTACGATTCAAAAGTGCTCGGGAGAATTCGAATAATTTTGCTGGCTTTGGACGCCGGTTTTACCGTGAAAGAGACCAGGACCTTTCTTAGCGGCTACCCGCTTACCACCGCGCCCGCGGAGCGCTGGCGTGCGCTGGCCGCCAAGAAGCTCGTCGAACTGGATACGCAAATCACGCGGCTGGCGCAAATGAAGTCGATTCTCAACGACAGCTTCCAATCCCGCTGCGTGCGCATCGAGGATTGCGAGAAATACATGCCGCCCACCGATCGGGCTGCGCAGTGAACGACGCCGCCGTCATCAAGGACGTCCAATTGGGCGAGCGCGATATTTTGTCCTTCCTGAGGCCGGATTCGCTGTGGGGTGCGCTGATTTACTTTTTCGTGTTCGTGCTGCTGGCCATGCTCTTGTCGCGGATATTGCGCGCCGGCGTGCATGCGTCGATGACGCGCAAGGGCCACTTCGATCGCACGACCATCAGTTTCTTGCAGCAGTTCGGCTCGGTGCTGGTCTGGGTCGTCGTGCTGATTTTGTATGCGCATCTCATTCCGATGTTGCGGTCGATGGGCACCGCCTTGCTCACGGGCGCGGGGGTCGTCTCGGTTGTCATTGGTCTTGCGGCGCAAAGCACGCTGGGCAATCTGGTGGCCGGCATCTCGATCGCGATTTATCGACCGTTTCGCTTGGGCGATACACTGCAGGTCACCGCGCCGACCGGCACGGATATCGGTGTGGTGGAAATCATTTCGCTGGGATACACCACCCTGCGTGCGGCGGACGGTCACATGATCGTGCTGCCCAACGCCATTGCGGCCAGCCAAGTTACGATCAATTTGAGCAGCAATTACGCGCCTTGGCCGATAACGATCACCATTCGATTGAGCCGCGACGCCGATATTGAAGCCGCGCGGCAACTGGCCTTAAGGGTAGCCGCGGAAGTCGCGGGAGAAGCCGCGGTGGTCGGTTGTTTCCTGACCAAGGTTGATGCCGCCGCGATCACCTTGGAGCTGCGCTTCAAGGCCGCGGACGCCGCAAGCCGAGATGCGGTCCGATCCAAAATGTTGACCACGCTGCCCGCCCGATTTGCGGAAGCAAAAATTGGTTCCTCGGGTACCGAGCTGCCGGCGTTTTCCTAGAACGCCAAGCGTTTGCAGATCGCCGTCTTGTAAGGAGCACCCATGGCGTTTAGGCTTGCGCGCTGCACTACCGAAAGGAACGCTCAAGATGCTCAAAAAAATCGCGGCCGGTATGGCGCTCGCGCTCATGGCAGTCAGTGCGGTGCAGGCGCGTCAATTCACCGCCAAGGATCTGGCGCTTCTTGATCGCGTCTCAGATCCTCGCGTCTCACCCGATGCCCGCTTCGTGGCATATAACTTGCGATCGACCGATTGGGATGGCAACCATGGATTTAACGCGCTCTGGGTGCTGGACCGAAGTTCACTGACCTCCGCCCCTCGGCTGGTGCGAGATCAGGAACGATCCTCGATGTCGCCGCGCTGGTCTGCCGATGGCCAATGGCTCTACTTTCTATCATCGCGCGGAGGCTCAACCCAGGTCTGGCGCACACCGGCCAAGGGCGGCGAGAGTGCACAGGTCACGAAGTTGCCGCTCGATGTCGGCCTGTATCGCCTCGCGCCGGATGGACGCTCGTTGGTCGCGGCGATAGTCGTGCATGCCGAGTGCGATACTCTGGCCTGCAGCAAGACTAAGGATGAGGCGAAGGCGAAAGAGAAAACCTCCGGCGTTGTGTACGACAGCGCCACGCCGCGTTTCTGGGACACCTATCTCGACGGCCGCTATATCGGATTATTTACGGTACGTTTGGGCGCCGACCTTGCCACCGATGCCACCCCTTTGACGCGCGGCTATCAAGCCGACATTGTTGCCCGGCCCGAGGGCGATGACTCCTCCTTTGTGATTACAGCAGACGGCAGCGCGGTGATTTTTTCGGCGCGGCCCTCCGGTTCCGCCCAAGGACTGGGGGAGCCCAGCAGTCTTTACACCGTGCCGCTCGACGGCAGCAAGCCCGCTCAGCGACTCGATCCGGCCGCCGTTACCTCGGATAGCTCGCCGGCTGTGTCTCCCGACGGGACCCGAGTGGCCTACCTGGCCCAAAAGGGATCCGTCTTCACCGCACCGCGCGCGCAAATCATGATCCGCGACCTGAAAACAGGCTCGACGCATGCGCTCGCCGAATCCTTCGACCGCTCTGCGCATTCGCTGGCGTGGTCGGCTGATTCGAAAATTCTGTACACCGACGCGGAAGACACCGGTCAAAGCCGCCTGTTCGCCATCACCGTCGCGACCGGCGCCGTCAAGCCGCTGACCGGCGAGGGCCACGTGGGCAGCTTTGATCTCGCAAAGGACTGGATTATCTATAGCCGCGATGCGCTCGATTCACCGGCGCAAGTGTACGAGATGAAAATTGGCGCAGCACCGCGAGTGCTGACGCACGCCGGGCAAGACACGCTGGCGCAAACCCCGTTCTCCTCGTTCGAAGCGTTCAGCTTTTCCGGATGGAACGACGAGACGGTGCACGGCTATGTCGTGCAGCCGGCCAACTTTCATCCGAATCAAAAATACCCGGTTGCATTTCTCATTCACGGCGGTCCGCACGGATCCTTTGGCAATGCCTGGAGCTATCGCTGGAATCCGCAGGTCTGGGCGGGCATGGGATACGCCGTGGTAATGGTGGACTTTCACGGTTCGAGCGGCTACGGCGAGGCATTCGGCAAGTCCATCATTGGCCACTGGGGCGATCGGCCGCTCATCGATCTACAGAAAGGCTGGAGCTATGCGCTCGGTCGCTATGGTTTCCTGGACGGCGATCGGGCCTGCGCGCTGGGCGGATCCTACGGCGGCTACATGGTCGCTTGGATCGCGGGGAACTGGCGGCAGCCCTGGAAGTGCTTGGTGAATCATGACGGTGTCTTCGATATCCGCTTGATGTCCTATTCCACCGATATTCCCGGATTTCAGCAGTCGCAGGATGATGCACCGACCTGGGCTAAGCCCGAGAACGTAGAGCGCTTCAATCCCATCGATCATGTGGGCGAGTGGAGCGTGCCGATGCTCGTGGTGCACAGCGGTCGCGATGATCGCGTGCCGCTGGACCAAGGAATGGGTGCCTACGGCGCCGCACAGTTGCGGCACGTTCCCAGCGAACTGCTGTATTTCCCGGACGAAAATCACTGGGTGCTGAAGCCGCAGAATTCGGTGCAATGGTATGCAACCGTCGAGGCCTGGATGAAGCGCTGGCTTGGCAGTTAAGGAAAATCTCATGAGCACATCGATTGGCAGCAAGGTTCGCTTATACGAGCTCGCACTGGAGGACGGCCGGTCGGCGAGTCCGTTCGTGTGGCGCATCCGCTATGCATTGGCGCACAAGGGGATCCCCTTCGAGACCGTGTATTTGGGATTCACGGAAATTCCGGCGATATGCGGCGGAAAATTCAAGACCGTGCCGATCCTGGAGCACGCCGACACCACGCTCGCGGAAAGCTGGGACATCGCCGAGTATTTGGACCGCGCATTTCCGCAGCTCCCCCTGCTATTCAACACACCCGCGGAACACTCTCTGGTGCGTTTCATGGACTCCTGGTTCATGAACGACGTGCTGCGCAAAATGTTCAGGCTTTATGTCAAGGATGTGCACGATGCCGCCCGCCCGGAGGATCGTCCCTACTTTCGCGAGAGCCGCGAGAAAAACATGAAGGGCAAGACGTTGGAAAGCTTCACGGCGGATCGCGCGACCTACTTGCCCGCGATTCGTGCCTCTCTGGCGCCGCTGCGCATCCACCTGCAGAAGTTTCCGTTTCTCGGCGGCAGCGCACCGAACTTCGCCGACTACATTGCGCTCGGCGGATTTTATTGGGCAGCCAGTGCCGGCACATTGCCCTTGCTGGAACGCGAGGACTCGTTGCGCGATTGGCTGGATCGGGGCTTCAATCTCTATGGCGGGATCGCGGGCGACCCGGGAATCAAGCCGCTCTTCGAGTGAGCGGCGCAACGATTTTGATCGGCGCCTAGCGCTGGGGCCACCGGGTCGACGGTGCCGAGCTGTTACCCGCTGCGGCGTCGCCAAACAGCAATTGCCAGCATCAGGAAGCACGCGACGACCACCGGATAATTGCCGAACCGCGCGTAGGGAGTCAGGCCCGTCATGGGCTGCACGTCGGTGCGCAGTACGTCCTCTTGGAACTGGGCCAAGTGCGCGACGATCTTGCCCTCAGGGTTGATCGCCGCCGTAATGCCATCGTTCGCGGCACGCACGAGAAATCGACCCGCCTCGAGCGCGCGCATGCGCGCGATTTGCAGATGCTGATGGGGCGCGGTCGAGTCGCCGTACCAGGCATTATTGGTCACATTGATGAGCAGGGTTGCCTGCCGCAGTATGCTCAATTGCTGGCTGCCGAAGGCGTCCTCGTAGCAAATGGTGAGACCGAGCTTTTGTCCCGCGGCGCTTAAAGTTGGCTGGCGCGAGGACCCTGCCGTGAAGTCATCATAGGGAAGGCTCATCAGACGCATCCAGCGACGCACGAAGGCCGGCACCGGAAAGTATTCGCCGAACGGCACCAAATGCCGCTTGTAGTACCAACCGTCGCCGGCGCGGCTCAACACCAGGATGCCGTTGAAGTACTGTTTGGTTGCGGGCCGATAATCGACCAAACCGATCGCGAAATCAGCGTCGTGTGCGCGCCCCTGCTCCTCGAGTTGATGCAAGTAATCTGGAATTTCGGTCGACAGGACCGGCAACGAGGCCTCCGGCCAGACGATGAGGCGGGCACCCCACGCCTCGCCGGTGAGCTTCAGATAACGCTGCATGGTCAATTCGCGATTTTTCGCCTGCCACTTCTGATCTTGCGGCACCGCTCCTTGCACGGCGGCGATCGCGACGGGCGGCCCCGACGGATGGGTCCACTGCACGCGCGACAGCCACGCGGGAACCGCAAACAATAACGCGG
>Ga0209007_1000191_pt1 | contig 33657 bp, 31 predicted proteins | sample JacPinW_OM1H0_O2_FD_187961 | JGI IMG/M metagenome (GOLD analysis project Ga0209007, IMG submission 187961) | Forest soil microbial communities from Algoma, Ontario, Canada - Jack Pine, Ontario site 1_JW_OM1H0_O2 (SPAdes) (version 2) | ecosystem: Environmental > Terrestrial > Soil > Boreal... | reverse complement strand
GAGAAGTCCGATGCGCTTATGATCCAGCGTAAGCAGCCAGGACCGGATGCCGTAGGTCGCGTTGAGATAGTTGACGCGCGGTTCGGTAGGGGCGTCGTGGAGTTCCGCAACTGCCGTACTCATTTGCCGTTGATCCTTTCTTCCGCGCCGAGCGACTTCACGTAGGCGATCAGCTGGAGCATCTGTTCCTCGTCGATCTGCCCCGCATAGGTCGGCATGATCGCCTGATAGCCCGGCACGTGAACGGAACCCGGATTGTAAATCGCCTGGCGGATCATCGCTTCATCCATCACTCGCGTTTCACCGGTCGCTGTCTTCTCCGGCCGGCCGTAAACTCCGGCCAGAGAGGGTCCGCGGCCGGCCGTATCGCCCGAATGGCAATCGCCGCAGCCGAACTGGCTGAAGAGGCGGCCACCCTGCTGGGCCATCGATTCCGTCTTTTCACCGCCCGCAAGCCAGGTGGCGTAGTCCGTGGGCGACATGACGTAGACCCAGCCAATCATTTCGGAATGGTTGGTGCCGCAATATTGCGCGCAGAAAAGATGGAACGTGCCGGTCTCGGTCGGCTGGAACCAGATCGAAGAGTAGCGGCCGGGCAGAACGTCTTTCTTCACGCGGAATGCGGGAATATAGAAATCGTGAATCGCGTCCTGCGACGTCATGGTGAGCTTCACGGGCACGCCCACGGGGACGTGCAGCTCGTTGATTTCGCGAGGACCCTCGGGATGCTGGAGGTGCCACATCCACTGCTTGCCGATGACGAAAATTTCGGTGGAAGCTACCGGCGGACGGCCGTTGCGCACATAGAGACTCGAGGACCAGACGAACAGCACGACGCAGATGAGCGACGGGATGATGGTCCAGGTAAGCTCGAGCGACATCGGCGTGTGGGTCTCCAGGCCCTCTTCGCCGGGCGCTTTGCGGCGGTATTTCAGCATGAAGTAGAAAATGATCGAGAAAATCAGGATGGAGAAAAAGATGGTGATGCCGCTCAGCAGGTAATAGAGCTGATCGACGCTGCTGGCGATCGTAGACGCCGCGGGCGGCTGAAAGCCGGTCGCCTGCAGAAACGCCAGCATCTCAAAGCCGGATTGAATAGAGCCCATCATCACCGTATCGTCGCGATCCTTTTCACGCCCGGGACTTGCCCAGGCTCCGAGGTCCAACCTTGCGGGGCAGCTCGTAATGCTCGCCCCGAAACAAAATGATCAGAAAAATTCCACCGATCACCACCGTGGCCAGACCGCCCAATTGCATTACGCGGGAGATCAGCAGGCCGTATTTGCCCGTGTGCGGATCGTAGTGATAGCAGAACAGCAGGACCTGATCGGCGAGGGTGCCGATTTTTTCCTGCGAGGCGTCCACCAGACCGAGGCGCAGGTCGCGCGCGGGGTAGGTGACGCCGTAGAAATATTTCGAGACTTTGCCGTCCGGCGTGAGGACCATGATCGCGCTGGCGTGCGCGTACTGCTTGGAATCGGGATCATAGGCGTAGCGGAAGCCCACGGAATCGGCGAGCGCCTTGATGGGGGGCTCGTCGCCGGTAAGGAAATGCCAGCCGTACTGCGCGCCGGTGCGGCGGGTCGCGCCCTGGTACATGCCGGCGTACATGGCGTGCTTGGCGTCCGCCATCGGAGCGCGATCGGTCGGGTCGATGCTGACGGTGACGACGTTGAAATCTTTTCCGATTTCGAGCGGCATCGATTCCATGCTGCGGTCGAGCGCGTTGAGCACCTGGGTGCAGAGCATGGGGCAGTTGTAATACACCAGGGTGAGCACAACGGGCTTGCCAGCGAATGCTTGGCCAAGCTCGACGGGGCTGCCATGCTCGTCACGGAAGGTGAGATCGAGCGGAACCTGATTATCGAGCTTCTGGTCGATGCCGACCTGCTGGAGCAGCTCGGGACGGACGCCGATATTCTGTGTTGGATCGGTGAATTGAGCCGCGGCGGGTGAAGCATAGGCGAGCAGCGCAGCGGCGAGCACCGCGCCGGCAAGCCACGTCGGTACCACCGAAAACCTAGCCGAATTGAATGGCACGTTCATTGCTTACTTTTCTTCTTCCTTGGCCTCAGCGCGTTCTTTGTCGGCCAGCGTGGGCTCGGTCAGATAACCACACTGGCCCTGGACATCGGTGTCACCCGCAACCGTGGGCGGAGCGATCATGGGAGAGCCGGCAGTGGCCGCGTCGGCGGCCGAGCGCGCAGGCAAACCCTTTGCCAGAATCATTTCTTCGGCGCGATCGACCGGGACGCGGACCACGCCGCTAGACTGATCGATCCAACCGTACGTTGAGACTTCTTTCTGCTGCGCGTCGCAATAGTCCTTGAGCTCCTGGTGCGGATGCACCTGCAGGAGCGGACCTGCCGGAATCATGCGCTCGCCTTCCTGGACCACGGGTGACCGGGTCGGCCCCATCGGCGACGCTTTCTTGAACGCCTTGAACGCGAAATTCATGCCGACCATGGTGACGAGCAGCACGACTGCCATCCAAAAGGCGAAGATGAACAGCCCCTTGATGTTGACGTCGCGCTTTTCCCAGCCGGCGCGCGCGTCAACGGGGACGTCGTGTTTCTCTCCGTGTTTAGTCGCCATGCGAATGCTCCAACACACCTTCAAAGCGAGGATCATGCAGCGGCAGCAGCGGCATTTTCTTCAGCTGCGCCATGTACGCACTGATCCAGATGCCGCCGATACCGACGAGCGCGCAGATATCGACCGGTGAAACATGGGGACCGGTGCGCTGGTTCGGGAAAGCCGGCACGATCAGCCAGAAAACGTCGACGAGCGAGATCAACAGCATCCAGAACGCCAGGACGGAGAGGCGCTCGAGGCGGCGCTTGACGCGGCGCTGCAACAAGATGAAGAACGGCACGAAGAAATGCAGGATCAGCAAGGCGGCTGCGATATACCCCCACGACGTGAACGCGCGAACTTTGTACCAGGGGATTTCCTGCTTCAGGTTTCCCGACCAGATAATCAAAAACTGCGCAAACGACATGTAGGTCCACAGCAGCGTGAAGACCAGCATGAAGTTGCCGAGGTCGTTGAGCCGCGGCGGATCGTAGGAATCGTGCAGCGGCTGGTAGCTATCCAGCATGCGCAGCATGATCACGCTGAAGGAAACGGCGGAAAGGCACGCGATAACCATGAAAACCATGCCGTAGATCGAGGAATACCAGATGGGCTCGAGCGTCATGACCCAGTCGACCATGGCCCAGGACCAAGTGATCGCCCAGAGGACCGTGCCGGGAGCAGCAAGGCTGGTCATTTTTTCTTTCAGGCGGACGTCGGCGGTGCGGTCCTGCTCAGCCGACCATTTGTTGAGCAGGAAGGCGAGCAGGCTCCAGACCGCGAAGTAGATGAATGCGCGCACGATGAAGAATCCGGGTTGAAGCCAGAGGCGGCGGAAATGGTCGGACGGCTCGTCGCCCAGCATTTCCGGACTCGCGGCCCAGGGATAGATTTTCTTGATTCCCGCGAGCAGCGGCAGCCAGAGGACGAACATCACGGGAATCATGCGCGATCCGGCTTCGAGAATGCGGCGGATCGGTAGGCCCCATTTGCCGCCGGTCATATGGTGCAGCTGGAGGAAGGCGAGCGAGCCCATCGCGAAAACCATCCAGTAGACGTAAGCGAAAAGGTAGGAATGGAAGAACTGCGTCCAATCGTGAAAGCCCAGCGCAAGCGTGGCGATCACGCCGACGGCGCCCACCATGAGGGCGCGCTTCTGCACGCGGTCAATCACCGGCCGAATTGAGTCTGCGACGGTCATTTCGATTTCATCATCATCATGGAATTCGGACTTGGCTGCGCCTGGTTGTCGGCGGACTCATGCGACAGATTGGCGCGCTCGGATTCGGGCACGTCGTCGATTTTCGCGTTGCGGCTGAGCTGCAGGACGCGGATGTAGGCCGCAATTCGCCAGCGATCGGCCGGTTCGACGCGCGCTGCGTAGCTGTACATGGCGCCGAAACCGTTGGTCATCACTTCGAAGAAATGCCCCGCGGGAGCGTCGCGCAGGCGCTGGATGTGATAGGACGGCGGCTGAGGGAATCCGCGCTGAACGATCATGCCGCGTCCGGTGCCGCTGTAGTCGTGGCACGGCGTGCAGTAGACGTTGTAACGCTCGCGGCCGCGATCCAGATCGGCCTTGGTGATCGGGAAGGGAAACTTGTCGGCCACTACGCCGTTTTCGCGTCCGGTGAACAGCAGCTCGTCGAGCCGCAACTGGCCGCGCGCGATGGTGCCCGGAACGGGCTGGCGCTCGGAGCGGCCGTCACCAAAGAAATCGGTTGGTTCGTAAGGCAGGTATTTCGGCTGAATGTGCATGTCGAGCCGACAGCCGGACACGAGCAGGGCCACCGCGCCGAGACATCCGAGCGCAAAAGCGCGCACGCGGGATCTTTTGGTAACCGTCGTCATCGACGCAGCTTGGGAATTACTCCTCAATTTCAAAAACTCCCTCGGGCTTCAATCCTTCCAGAAACGACTTGGCCTGCGCCAGATTGAACTTCGCGTCGCGCGCCTTGATGCACAGAAAAAACTTGTCGGTCGAGGCGCCGGCGAACCGCTCGACGTTGAACGTCGGGTGATAGGGCGACGGCAGCCCATTCAGCGCGAGCATTCCGAAAACGGCGGTGAGCGCCGCGCCGAGAATGGTCAACTCGAACGTGATCGGAATCCACATGGGCCAGCTGTTGAACGGTTTTCCGCCGATATTGAGCGAAAAGCTGATCACGTTGGCGTACCAACACATTCCGAAACCGGTCAAGCCGCCACCGAGACCGCCGCAGAAAACCAGCGCCGGCAGAACCGTCCAATCGAATCCGATGGCTTCCGCGAGTCCGTGAACGGGAATCGGCGAAAACGCGTCGATGCGCTTGTAGCCGGCGCTGCGCGTCTTGTGCGCGGCTTCGAGCACCGCTTCGGGTGAATCGAACTCCGCCATTACGCCGTAAATTTTCGGCTTCGCCATGGCCTAGCTAGGAATCTCCGGATTCGGATTGCGCACGCGCGCCAGGTAGGTGGTGCGCGGCCGCGTGTTCAGATCTTCGAGCAGGCCGTAATCGCGCGACTGCGCCTTAAGCTTCGCAACTTTGCTATTCGGATCGTTGATGTTGCCGAAGACGATTGCCTGGGTCGGGCAAGCGCTCTGGCAGGCGGTAATGATTTCGCCGTCGCGAATCAGCCGATTTTCCTCTTCCGACTTGATCTTGGCAGCGTTGATGCGCTGCACGCAGTAGGTACATTTTTCCATCACGCCGCGGCTGCGTACGGTGACGTTGGGATTGCGCATTCCGTAGAGGCTCGGCGTCTTGTAATCGGAGTAGAGATAGAAATTGAACCGCCGCACCTTATAAGGGCAGTTGTTGGAGCAGTAGCGCGTGCCCACGCAACGGTTGTAGGTCATGTCGTTCAGGCCCTCGGCGTTGTGCGTGGTGGCGCCGACCGGGCAGACGTATTCGCACGGCGCGTTTTCGCACTGCTGGCAGGGCAGGGGCTCGTAATACATCTCCGGATTGTCGAGATGGCCGCGGAAATAGGTGTCGATGCGGATCCAGTGCATGGCGCGGCCGCGCTCGACCTGATCCTTGCCGACAACGGCAATATTATTTTCCGACTGGCAGGCAATCACGCAGGCGTTGCAGCCCACGCAGCGGTTGAGGTCGATCGACATGCCCCAGGCGTAGCCGTCGTATTGGTAGCCGGGATAGATCGAAAGATCCTTGGTCGCCTCTTCGTCCGCGAGCTTGGCGAAGTCGGGATCTTTCTTGAATTCCTCGAAGGTGGCGATGCGGACCAGGTTGCGCTCAGCGTCGCCGGGCTCGCCCATGGCCGCCTTGCTTTCCTCTTCGCCCTTGACGACATCGATGGTGTATTGCTGCTGCGTCGACGCGAAAGAATACGTCTTGCCGGTTTTGGCGATCTGCGCGCCCGTTGCGAAGCCCATCGCCGACGACGTGCGCACGAGATAGACGTTGAATCCCGGGCCGGTGCCGACCTGCCCGGCGCGCGAACGGCCGTAACCGAGGTGGAGCGTGACGGAATTCTCCGCGTGGCCGGGAACGATATAGACGCCGCTATGGATGCTGCCGCCATTCACCGAGACGCTGACGTAATCGCCCGTGGTGAGGCCGAGCTGCTGCGCCGTCAGAGGGCTGATCATCGCGGCGTTGTCCCAGGTTAGCCGCGTGACGGGCTTGGGCAGTTCCTGCAGCCAGCCGCTGTTGGCCCATTCACCGTCGCCAATCGACGGATCGGGACGGAAGACGACTTCGAGCGAGTTCGCTTCACCACTGGCTGCGGACGTGCGCGCCAGGCTGACGAAATCGGCGTGCGTCGCGACGGAAATCGCCGGCAGCGCGGTGTTGGCAATCAGGCCGTCGTGCAGCGACGTTTCCCAGAGCGCCTCGAACGCCTTGTCTTTTTCCGGGCGCTGCGACTGCCAGTAGCCGCGGACGATGTCGTGCGGCGTCTTGTCGGAATCGCCGGTGAAGAGCGCGATGATTTCGTGTGCCGAGTGCGCATCGTAGAGCGGCGCGATCAGCGGCTGCACGATGCCCACGGTCCCGTCATAAGCGCGGCCGTCGCTCCAGGATTCGAGCGAGTGCGCGGCTGGGCAGTGCCAATGGCACAGCTCGGCCGTCTCGTCCAGGTACAAGCCGGAATGAACGGTCAGCGTGGCTTTCTTAATGGCGTCGGCGAAATTAAAATCCGCGGGCGCGTCATATACCGGATTCGCGCCAAGGATGAGCAGGAATTCGACTTTCCCGGCGTTGAGGTCGTTGACCAGGTCGCGCAGCGATTCGAGCTGATTCACCGGATTCGCTTCGATCGATTCGGTATAGGTAACCGTCTTGCCGACGTTGCCGAGCGCGGCATTGATGGCGTGCGCGAGGGCGTGCACCAGCGGCGGTTGCTGTTCGCCGGCGATTACGATCGATGAGCCCTTATGGGCCGCGAGATCGCGTCCCACGGCACTGACCCACTCGGCCGGAATTTTTGCGCTGGCATTGGCGCTGGGCGGCACGGCCACGCCGGCTGCGGCGGCCAGCTGGCGCGCCAGATCGTCGATATCGGTCGAGCGAACCGGAAGCCGATGATCGGAGACGGCACCCGTCGCGGTCGGCATGCTTTCGGCGATGTAGAGGCGATTGAGATTCGAAGAAGCGCCGTCGGCCAAGTCGCGGCGTGATCCGAAATCGCGCGCGTAGCGAACGTGTCCCGCGCCGCAGGTAAGGAAATCGGCGTCGAGCGACACGATGACATCCGCTTGATCGAAATGATAGACCGTGTTAACCGGACGGCCGAAGGCCAGTCGCGCGCCCTCGCGGACGGAATCGGCGCCGCAGGGCTCATACTGATGCCACTGCGCCTCCGGATATTGCGCGAGCAGCGTCTTCATCTGCGCGCCCAGCGTGGGCGAGGTTATCGTTTCGGTCAGAATCCGCAGGCCAGAACCCTTCGGCAGGAGCCGCGTGCGATAGTTGCCCGTCTTCGCGGCGAAATCGCTCCAGGTACTGACGCGCCCGTCGAGATATACCGACTGCGACCTGTCGGGATCCCAGAACTGAAGAATCGCCGCCTGGCTGAAAATATCGGTCGGACCAAGGCTGCCGGGATGCTCGGAGTTTCCTTCAATCTTTGTGGGACGCCCGGTATGGCTTTCGACCAGCACGCCCGTGGCAACGCCCGCCTGGAACAGCGACGTGGCGTAGAACAGCGGACGGCCGGCAAGAATTTCTTCCGGCGGCTTCACGTAGGGAACGATTTTTTCGGTCGGCAGCTTGGTGCACGCGCTCAGTCCGGCCATGGCCGCGGACGCAGCCATCAACTTCAGGACGTCGCGGCGATCGATTCCGTCGTTGCCCTTACCCGCGCTGGGCGGAAATTCGTAATCGCGGAATTCCTCGAACTTCTGCGTGCCGGAGAGCTGCTCGAGGCTCTGCCACATACGCGCGGCGCCCGCGCCGGCAAGCTTCGCCCGCGCCGCAGCCAAGTCGATCGAATTCTTCGCGTTGGAGTCTTCGCTCATCGTCTCGCTTTCATCACCGATGGCAGGTCGAACAGGTCTGCAACGGCTTCATGTCGCCCGGATGCTGCGGAACCTGAATCTTGTATTCCGCCACGAGCTCCTTGCCAAGCTTCAACTGCTCGTCGCCCGGCGGCGGCTCGTAATACGGATTGAAAACCTCCGATTTCGGCCGCACGTATTTTTCCGGCTGTCGGTGGCACTCGAGGCACCACGACATATATAAGGTACCGGCGCGCTCGGTGAGCGGCATTTCCGCGATTTGCCCGTGGCAGGTGGTGCAGCCGACGCCCTTGGCCACGTGAATGCTGTGGTCGAAATAAACGAAGTCGGGCAGCGCGTTCACGCGAATCCATTCGATCGACTTGTCGTCGCGGTAGCTCTGCCGCACCGGCTCGAGCATCGCGGCGTTCGTCCAGATCTGCGAATGGCAGGTCATGCAGGTCTGCGTGGGCGGCACGCCGGCAAAGGACGATTTCTCGACCGAGGTGTGGCAGTAGCGGCAGTCGATGCCCAACTCTCCCGCATGGTGGCGATGGCTGAACGGCACGGGCTGCTGCCGCTTCACGAACTGCTGGGTGTACCAGGGCGAGAGCGCAATTTCGTAGAGCGCGAAGCTCAACAGTCCGACGATCACGACGCCGCCGAAAATACTCAGCCGCGCTGCGAAGTTCGAGCTGCGATGAAAGATCTGTGCCATCGATCGATTCGTACGTTCCTTCGAAGACTATGAATGCGCCTTTTCTTCGTTCGTTTCGGCCACCAGCGACCGCACTTCCACAATCGAAATCATCGGCAGCACGCGGATAAACAAGAAAAACAGCGTGAAGAACAGGCCGAACGTGCCGATGTAAGTCGCCCAGTCCCACCTCGTCGGGTAGTACATGCCCCAGGAGGACGGAATAAAATCGCGCGACAAACTGATGACGATGATCACGAACCGTTCGAGCCACATGCCCGTGTTCACGACGAGGGAGAGAACGAACAGCAAGCCCACGTTCCGCCGCACTTTTTTCGACCACAACAGCTGCGGAATGATGATGTTGCAAGAGATCAGCATCCAGTAGAGCGGCGCGTATGGACCCTTGAAGCGGTTTGTCATCATGTAAATTTCGTACTGGTCGCCGCTATAGAACGCAAGGAACGCCTCAATCAGGTAGCCATAAGCCACGATCAGGCCGGTGCCGAGCATGACCTTCGCCATGATGTCGAGATGGCGAATGGTGACGAGATCTTCCAGGTGATAGAACTTGCGGATCGGAATCGCCAGCGTCAGAACCATCGCGAAACCGGAATAGATGGCGCCGGCAACGAAATAGGGCGGGAAAATCGTGGTGTGCCAGCCCGGAATGATGCCGATCGTAAAATCGAAGCTCACGACGGTGTGTACGGAGACGACCAGCGGTGTGGCCAGGCCCGCCAGAAGCAGCGAAGCGGTCTCGTAGCGGAACCAGTGCATGGCCGAGCCGCGCCAGCCCATGGCCAGCGCGCCATAGATGATCTTCGCGGCTTTGTTCTTCGCGCGATCGCGCAGCGTGGCGAGGTCGGGAATGAGACCGACGAACCAGAACAATAAGGATACGGTCAGATACGTCGACACCGCGAAAACGTCCCAAACCAGCGGGCTGCGGAATTGCGGCCAGGTCCACATCGGATTGGGATACGGCATCAGGTAGAAGAACAGCCACGGGCGGCCCATGTGCAGCAGCGGGAACATGCCCGCGCACATGACGGCGAACAGCGTCATGGCTTCGGCGAAGCGGTTAATCGAGGTGCGCCAGCGCTGATGCAGCAGGAGGAGAATGGCGGAAATCAGCGTGCCGGCATGGCCGATACCGATCCACCAGACGAAGTTGACGATCGCGAAGCCCCAGGCCGTGGGGATGCGGATGCCCCAGATGCCCACGCCCTTGATCATCAGCAGCGTGATGACCATGTTCAGCAGCATCAACGCGCCGAAAGAGATGAGCAGGCCGAGGACCCAGCCGGGGGTGACCGGACGGGTCAGAACAATGGCGCTGATTTTGTCGGTTACCGTTTCAAAAGTATGGCCCGGTCCAATAATCGGATCGGGATCGGTAACCCCAACTGTGTTGTGTGAACCCTCAGAGGCCACGCACTGTCCCCGAAAGAATTTTACGAACGCATGTTTGAACTGAAGGGGCGTCGAACGCGCGGAATCTGCGTCCCCACACCCCGTGCCGGCGCGATTCGCGGTCCCGAGCCAAACAGGTTGGGCGGACGGAACGGCAATTCCCCTCCCAAACACTGAAGACTTCCACAACGAGCTCTCATAGCTCGCTCAGGACGCAATAGGATAAAACCGGATGCGTTTCGACGCAAGGTTAAATCGAGATAATTTTTCGCCGAAAATTCTCGCGCGCCACATTGCGACACGGCACACTGCCGCCGTGTGACCACTGCGCGCGCTGCTTTGTTTCCCGCGCACTGTGCCGCTTTCGACATTCGCCATGCACGACGCGCGAATTTCACACGCGCGCGATTGCTAAAATCGATCCGTGCGCTGCGCGACGCCAGTGGCGGCTCTGCTTCTGTTCTCCGTGTGTTCATCGGCCGCCGCCGATACGATCGTGCTGAAAAATGGGCGGCGCATCCAGGCCGAAAGCGTCACCGACGACGGACAGCACGTTACCTATCTCACTCCCGCCGGTCAGTTGAGCATTCCCAAATCGATCGTCGCGCGGATCGAAAAGGACGATTTCGAGTATTCCGCGGCCGGGTCGCGCGCTTCCGAACCACCGCCGGTGTCGGCGCCCGAAATCGAACCGGTGTCCGGCTACGAAGATGTGGCTGCGCTCGCGGTGCACGACAACGCGATCGATTTTGCCTACATCTCGCGCCTGGAATCGGATGCGCGCTCGGGCTCGGCGACGTCGGTCGCACGCGTGGCTGCGGCGCATCATGCCGCCGCACAGTTTCTGCTCGCCAGGGGCGATACGGATGCCGCGATCGATCATTATCGCGAGGCGCTGGCGTTTGCGCCGGACAATACCCGACTGCTGCTGAATCTGGCGGTCCTTTATCTGCGCGAAAGCCAGTTCGGCAAGGCGCTCGACCCACTGGAACGCGCGCGCCGCGCCGCGCCCGATTCCGCCGACGTGGCCAAGCTGACCGGCTGGGCCTACTACGGCGCGAACAAGATGGATCGCGCGATCGAGGAATGGCAGCGCGCGGAAAAATTGCGTCCCGATCCAGAGGTGAAGGCGGCGCTCGAAAAGGCGCAGCGCGACCAGGCCGAGGAAGAGAGCTACCGCGAAGGCGAGACCGCGCATTTCGATCTGAAGTACAACGGCGGCGCCGATCCGGACCTCGCGCGCGGGATCCTGCGCGCACTCGAAGATGATTTCCGGGACCTGGAATCCGAGCTCGATTACACGCCGCCGGAACAGATCAGCGTGATCCTTTACACGCAGCAGGCTTTCGCCGACATCACGCGCGCGCCGGGCTGGGTGGGCGCGCTGAACGACGGGCGGCTGCGGATTCCGGTGCAGGGGCTCACGTCGGTGACTCCGGAACTCGCGCACGTGTTGAAGCACGAGCTGACGCACAGCTTCGTGGGGCAGAAATCGCACAACCGCGCGCCGACGTGGCTGCAGGAAGGCGTCGCACAATATATGGAGGGGCGACGCAGCACTTCGAATGCGGGGGCGCTGGTGGAAATGGCGGCGCAGGGTTCGATCCCGTCGCTTGCGCAGCTGGAGGGGCCATGGATGTCGCTCGACAGCAACACGGCTGCGTTTGCCTATGCCTGGTCGCTGGCGGTGGTTGAGTCGATTATCGATTCAGGAGGAGTGAGCGACATCAGCCGGCTGCTCGATCGCGTTGCCACGGCCGCGTCGACCGAAGCTGCTGCGCAGGAAATGCTGCATTCAAATTACGCCGATCTGCAGCTGCAGGCCGTTGCGTACCTCAGGCGCGCGTATCTGCGCTGATCGATTGTCTGGAATTATCCGCGGCAGCGGAAAAGCTCAAAGAGTAGCGAGAAGCCCGGCGAGAACAGCGGCGCGTTCCGGTAGCGAGCGGATGATCACGTGTTCGACGGCGCTGTGTGCGCCGTTGCCGATGGCGCCGAGGCCGTCGAGCGTCGGCACTCCCAGCGCAGCCGTAAAGTTTCCGTCCGAACCGCCTCCTACGGATGTCTCGTCAAGCGTTTGCCCGAGCTCGCCCATCAGCTTTTGCGCGTGATGGAACAGCGCGGCGACCGCCGGCGTGCGTTCCAACGGCGGGCGGTTGATTCCTCCACGGACTTCGACACGCGCTCCAGGCAGAATCGGACGCAGCGCGCGCAGTTGCCGCTCGATCTTTGGCGCGTCGGCCACGTGCGTGAAGCGAATGTCGAGTTCGGCGCGCGCGTGATGGGGCACCACGTTGGAAACCGTGCCGCCGGCGATCACCGTTGCTTGCACCGCGATTCCCCGGCGCGGATTGTTCAGGTCCTTCAGCCGCGCGATTTGCAACGCGAGTTCGAGCACCGCGTTGATTCCCGCGCCGGGATCGAGCCCCGCGTGCGCGGACCGGCCCGTGACGATGATTTCCGCGGTGCCGATTCCCTTGCGGCCGGTCTTCAGCCGACCCTCGGGGCCCGCCGCAGGCTCGAGGACCAGCACGGCGTCGCTGCGGCGCGCTTCGCGCTCGATCAACGCGCGCGACGAGTAGCTTCCAATCTCCTCATCCGAGTTCCAGAAAAATACCAGACGCTTTTTCGGCCGCACATGCAGTGCCTGTAGCGCATCGACGGCGCTGAGCGCGAGCACCAGGCCCGCCTTCATATCAAATGCGCCGGGACCGAACGCGCGCCCACCTTCCACGCGGAAAGGCATCGTCAGAAGCGTGCCCAGCGGATACACCGTGTCCAGGTGCCCGAGCACCATGATCTGCCCTTTGGGCCGCCCGTCGCCCAGCCACACTTCGGCGCGCAGCGAATCTCCGCGCGTCTTGTCACGCAGCACGCGCACTTTCACCCCGCGCCGTAGCCATTCATTGGCGACCAGCTTGCCCAGGCGATCGACCGCCGCCTTCTGGTGGCTTGGCGATTCGCAACGCACGAATTGCCCAAGCATTCTCACCATATCGCGCTCGAGTCGCCGCAGCTCGCGCTCGAAGTGCTTCATCATCGGGAGATCATGGTGCATCGCGCGCGTATCCTATCAGCCGCGTCACCGGGCAGCAACGCCGCCACAGAGGGCTTGCGAGGGCGGAACTGAGTGCCCCGCTGTGCCCGAGCGACGCCGAGGACCGGCTGACCGTGTTTCTGGTTCCGGTGACCCGGTGGTCTGACGGTACGCCCGCACCTGCGTACGATCACGGACGGTGACCTCCGCCAGTCGTGGCCTTCTCGATGCCAAGTCCTGACGAGCGCGCTAGCCGGAAACTGACCTGCGACCCGCCCGAGCACTCGATTCCCACTCGCGCAAGATTCATATAGAATTGTTGGATTGATTGGCCCCGAAATACCAGGCGACGAGGACAACCGTGCTCCTTGACATCAACGAGATACAGAAAGTACTGCCGCACCGCTATCCCTTCCTGCTGATCGATGGCATTGAAGAAATGGAACGCTGGAAGCGCATCGTGGGAATCAAGAACGTCACGATCAACGAAAGCTTCTTTCAGGGCCATTTCCCGGGCAAGCCGATCATGCCCGGCGTGCTGATCATCGAGTCCATGGCCCAGACCGGGGGATTTTTGCTGCTTCAGGAAGTGGCCGACCGCGAAAAGAAGCTTCTCTATTTCGTCTCCATCGATGGCGCGCGATTCCGCCGGCCTGTGGTACCGGGCGATCAGCTGCGCCTGGAAATGGACGTGGTGGCATGGCGCGAGACGCTGGGATTCTGCAAACTGCACGGCAAGGCCACGGTGAATGGCGAACTGGCCGCCGAAGCCACGCTGATGTGCAAGATGGTGGACCTAGATACCGAAATGCCGCCGGCGACGGTTCCTGCCGGGAAGGCGCAATGACGGAAATCGATCCCCGGGCCATCGTTTCGCCCACGGCGAAGCTCGGCAACGGCGTTCGCGTGGGTGCATTCGCCGTGGTGGGCGACGACGTGGAGCTGGGCGACGGCTGTATTCTCGAGCCGCACGCCGTGGTGAAGGGCCCGTCGACATTCGGCCGCCACAACCAGGTGCACTCTTTCGCCATCGTCGGCGGCGACCCGCAAGATCTGACCTATACCGGACAGCGCGTGTGCCTGAAGGTCGGCGATTCGAATACCTTTCGCGAATTTTGCACCGTGCACCGCGGCACGATCAAAGGCGGCGGCTCGACGCGCGTGGGCAGCAACAATCTGATCATGGCCTACGCGCACGTGGGCCACGACTGCGTGATCGGCGACCATGTGATTTTGACCAACGGCGCGCAGCTGGCGGGGCACATCGTGGTGGAGGATTACGCCGGAATTAGCGCTTTCTGCCTGCTGCACCAGTTTTCGCGCGTGGGTGCGCATTCCTATATCGGCGCGGGCACCGTGATCACGCAGGACGTGGCCCCGTATTCGATGGTGGTGGGCGAGCGCGGCGTGAAATGCTTCGGCATCAATAAAGTGGGCTTAGAGCGGCACGGGTTTTCGCCCGATCGCATCAAGACGCTCGAGCAGGCCTATCGCTTGCTGCTGCGCTCGAAACTGAACACTTCGCAGGCCGTCGAAAAAATGCGTGGAACCCTGCCGGATTCCGAGGACGTCCAATTACTTATCCGCTTCATCGAGTCGGTGGGCGAGCGCGGCTTTACGAAATAGAATGGACCATGGCTGCGACCGCGCAAAACTCGATGGAGTCCTGGGGCCTGATCGCCGGAAACGGCGATTTTCCGTTTCTCGTTCTGGAGGGAGCGCGCAGCCGCGGCATCGAAATGGCCGTGATTGCCATTCGCGAGGAGGCGTCGCCGGCGCTGGAGCAGGCCGCGAAGCGCTTTCACTGGATCAGCCTCGGTGAACTCGGCCGCGGGATCGATTTGCTGCATCAAGAGGGAGTGAAGCACGCGGTGATGGCCGGGCAGGTGAAGCACAACAAGATTTTCAGCTCCATCCGTCCCGACTGGCGCCTGGCGAAACTGCTGCTCACGCTCTCGACGAAGAATACGGATTCCCTCATCGGCGCCGTGGCGCGCGTGCTAGAGGAAGAAGGCATCGAGCTGGTGGATTCGACGAAGTTTCTCGGCCCGCTGCTGCCGAGCGAAGGCGTTCTCACCCGGCGCGCGCCCGACGAAGCGGAAGTCGCCGACATCGAATACGGCCGCCGCATTGCCAGACAGATTGCCGGCCTCGATCTGGGGCAAACCGTGGTGGTGCGCGATCGCGCCTGCGTGGCGATCGAAGCAATGGAAGGCACCGACGAAACAATCGAGCGCGCCGCGCGCATTGCGAGCGGGCAGCGGCTCGTGGTAGTGAAAGTCAGCAAACCGCGCCAGGATATGCGGTTCGACGTACCCGTGATCGGCCTGCAGACCATCGAAGTAATGCGCCGGTCCAACGCAACCGCGCTCGGCATCGACGCCGGCCGCACGCTGCTGTTCGATCGCGAGGGCCTGGTTCGCGCGGCCGACGAAGGAGGCATCGCTATCCAGGCATTTCGACCGGATACTTCCGCGACGAAGAAACCGTGATGAGCGACAAACCAATTCGGGTGGCCGTGGTCGGCGCCGGACAGTTCGGCAGGAACCACGTGCGCGTCTGGCGCACAATGGAGGGCGCCGAGCTTGCCGGCGTCGTGGACACGAATGCCGAGCGCGCGGTGAAAGTCGCGGCTGAATTCGGCACGGTCGTGCTTCCCGATCTGGATTCGCTTGCCGCCGGGGGAGTCACCGCGGTCAGCCTCGCGGTGCCCACGAAAATGCACGCCAGCGCGGGCTGCCGCCTGCTCGAAGCCGGCATCGACGTGCTGGTCGAGAAACCGATGGCGGCGTCACTCGAAGAAGCCGACCGCCTGATCGTTGCAGCCGCCCGCGCCAGGCGCATCTTGCAGATCGGCCACGTCGAGCGCTTCAATCCCGCCGTCGTCGCCGCGCAGAAAATCGTGCAGCGGCCCATGTTCTTCGAAGTCCACCGCCTGGGCATTTTCACCTCGCGCAGTCTCGATATCGACGTCGTCTACGACGTAATGATCCACGACCTCGACATTCTTCTTTCGCTTGTCGACGCCCCGATCGCCGATTTAAGGGCCGTCGGCATCCCGGTGATCACCGATAAAGTGGATATCGCGCACGCCCGCGTCGAATTCGAAACCGGCACGGTCGCGAACCTCACCGCCAGCCGCGTCTCTACCGAGCGCGTCCGCAAGATGCGCTTTTTCCAGGAGCACGAATACATCTCGCTCGATTTCACGCGGCAGGATGCGCTGCGCATCAAGGTGACGCCGGGAGCCGCGCAGCCCATCGGTTTCGAAAAGCTCGAGACCGCGCTCGAAGAGCCGCTGCACGCCGAGCTCCGCGCCTTCCTCGATTCCGTTCGCACGCGCAAAACAGCAGTCGTCGATGGCGTCGCGGGTCGCCGCGCCCTGGCGCTGGCCGATGGCGTGATGGCGGGCATCCAGGATCACGCTCGCCGCGTCCAACTGGGTGCCTTTTCCCCACAGGACATACGATGATTCCGCGCACCCTGGTCCCGACGAACGTGCGCCCCGTCAACAAAGACGAGGTGAGGAAGGCGCCGAGCCGCACCACCACGTATATGGACGACCGCACCGTTGTTCCGTCGGGCGTCTCGGAGGCGCCACCGCTCGACGGCCGGACGACGATTCCGGCGCACATGCCGCTTGGCGTTCTGGTCGATCGCACGCTCGTTCCGCGGGGCATGGCTGCCAAGCCAATCGACCGGGTTCAGCACGTCTCGACCGTCACGCTCGAAATTCTGGATTCGCGCACCGTCGTGCCCGCCTACATCGAGCCTCTGACGCCGGAAGAAATGAATGTGGTCGAGCACGCGCCGGAAATGACGGCCGAGCTGCGCGAAATCGTCGACCCTGATATTTTCACCACCGGCGACGCAAACCTGCTGATCGAGCCGGAGGAAAAACAGAACGCTAAATCGGACCTGCTGCGTGCCGTTCTATCCGTCCTGGTACACATCGCGGTGCTCGCGTTTCTGATTTTTGCGCCGAAGCTGCTTCCGACGCCGACCCAGCAGCCCATCGCCGACAACTTGCCGGTGAACTGGATGTATTCGCCCCCGTCCACGGCCGAGCCGGCGAAACCCACGCCCAAAGTTAACGTCAACCGGAACACGCTCGAAAAAGTCGCGCCCCCGGAGATCAAGACTCCCGCTCCGGCGCCTCCGGAGCCGCTAAAACCCTCGCCTGAACTGCCGGAAGCGCCACGTCCGAAAGGGGAGGTCACTCAGCCGCAACCCCCAACGGCGATTCCGTCGACGCCCGCGCCTTCGCACGTCGAGCCGATCATGCCTGTGCAGCCGAATAAGAATCTCCAACTCGGATTGCCAAATTCGACCCCCGGGAAAATGATCGAAGACCAAATGCAAAGCGCCGCGCACGAAAGCCACGGCCAGGCGCCGATCTACGGTTCCGGCGGACCTTCCGGAGGCGCCGGCCACGGCATCGGCATGGGTTACGGCGTCGATATTCTCTCCGACACGCAGGGCGTCGATTTTCGTGATTACATCAACCGCCTGCTCGCCGCTCTGAAACGCAATTGGGAAGCGGTGATGCCGGAATCGGCGCGCATGGGCGATCGCGGCGTTGTGTTCACGACGTTCTCAATCAATCCCGACGGCAGCGTGTCGGCGCCGGATCCCGAGCTCGAACGCACTTCCGGCAAAGAGCCGCTCGATAATGCCGCCATGTCCGCCATTCACGCGTCGAACCCATTCGAGCCGCTGCCCAAACAATTTCACGGGCCCTACCTGAAATTGCGGATCGTGTTCATCTACAATATTCCTCCGGAACAAGTGAACCTCCACTAGTCCGGAAACCAATGAAACCGAGCCGCGCGCAAATCGCCGGGGCCCTGTTGCTGGCCGCGCTGGGGCTGTTGCGGCGCCGCGGGGCCTGGTCAGGATGAATGGCCGGATGAGCGAGCTTGCGCGGCTCGTCGTGATTCTTGGACCCACCGCATCGGGCAAGTCGGCTCTGGGAATTGATCTCGCCGAGCGCCTCGGCGGCGAAATCCTGGTCTGCGATTCCACGCAGGTGTATCGGCACTTCGATATCGGCACGGGCAAGGTTCCCGCAGCCCAACAGCGCGGCATCCCGCATCATCTGGTCGATCTCGTCGAGCCGGACGCGGTTTTCACCGCCGGCGAATTCCGCCGGCGTGCCATCGACGTGCTTGATGACCTTCGCCGTCGCGGCAAGCTGCCGATCATCACGGCAGGGACCGGCCTCTATCTTCGCGCCCTGCTCGAAGGGCTCGCCGACGCGCCCGAGCGCTCCGAAGAATTGCGCGAGCGCTTGCGCCAGCGCGCCGCAAAACACGGGCCGCTCGATCTGCATCGCCTGCTCGCGCGTGTGGACAAGCAAGCCGCCGCGCGCATCGCTCCCCGCGACACGCAAAAAATCATTCGTGCGATCGAGATCCGCCTGCTCGCCGGAAAATCCGTTGGCGAAGTCCATCGTCGCGGGCGCAGTGCGCTCGCCGGATTCGAAATCCGCAAAATCGGCCTGCAACCCCCTCGCGACTCTCTCTACGCTCGCATCGACGCGCGCGTCGAATCCATGATCGCCGCCGGCTGGGCAAACGAAGTTCGCGGTTTGATCGCGCGCGGCATCCCCGCCGATGCAAAGCCGTTTCAGTTCATCGGTTACTCTGATTTGCGCGAGGTCCTCACACGCAGCGAACGCACCAGCGCGGACGCCCGCGCCATTGCCGACACCGTGCCTCGCATCCAACAAGCCACTCGGCGCTTCTCAAAACGCCAGGGAACCTGGTTTCGCAAGGAAGAAGAAGTCCTCTGGCTGCCCGGTTTCGGCGATGACCCAAGGATTCTCGCCGCCGCTCGAGCCGCTCTGTAGCGCACCCGGCCACGTGGAGTGAGGCCTTTCGGCCCCCGTTTTGTTTTGCTCTTTCCCTGCACTTTTGCCTGCACTTTGCCTTGACGACAACCCCGTATTGAACTACCTTCGTTTCGCATACGCCGCCGTATGGCCAGCGCCGCCCCAGCTCGAGCGCCCTCGCTTCATCCCGACAACTGGCTTCGTGCCGCCGAAAATCGCCTGGCCCAAAATGGAATTGAATCCGTGCGCGTGGAACTGCTGGCCCGCGACCTGGGCGTCAGCAAGGGCAGTTTTTACTGGCATTTTCGCGATCGAGGCGAGCTGCTCGAAAAGCTGCTGACGCGCTGGGAAGATGCCGAGATCGATTGGTTGAACGCAGAGGCCGCCGCCGGCGCCGCCACACGCTGGGCTAGTTTCGTCGCCCGCGCTGTGGCTGCCGACCGTATGCGCCTGGAGGTCTCGCTGCGAGCCTGGGCTCGTGCGGATGAGCGCGTAGCCGGACGCGTCGCCGCCGTCGAGAAGAGAAAATCGCGCCTGATCGCGGAGGTCCTGCGCGAAATCGGGTTTACGCAGTCCGCCGCCGATTCATGGTCCGACGTGGCGCAGTTGATCTGCCTTGGCTGGCTCGATCGCGCCACCCGCGATCGCCAATTCGACGGCTCCGGCCGCAGCCTCGGCGACTTGCTCTCTGAATTCATCCTCGCGGCCTCCGCCCGCGGCTCTGCGCGCGAGTAGCCGGACACGCCCGGCTCCCTTGCTTCCTCGCCTCCTTGCTTCCCTGCTTCCTCGTTTCTATGGCAAACTCAATACTCTGAAACAGGCAGCCGCCGCGCGCTGAATCGCAACTTTATCCCGCCGCGCTGCAATCGACCCGAAAATCCATGGACCCGCAGTTCATTCGCAATTTCTGCATCATCGCTCATATCGACCATGGGAAATCCACCCTGGCCGACCGGCTGCTCGAACTCACCGGCGCACTCACCCAGCGAGAAATGAGCGCGCAGGTGCTCGACTCGATGGATCTGGAGCGCGAGCGCGGCATCACCATCAAAGCGAAAAGCATTCGTCTGCATTACACCGCCAAAGACGGCCACGAATACCGGCTGAACCTGATCGATACGCCCGGCCACGTCGATTTTTCCTATGAAGTCTCGCGCGCGCTTTCCGCCTGCGAAGGCGCGCTGCTGGTTGTTGACGCTAGCCAGGGCGTCGAAGCGCAAACGGTCGCCAATGCTTTTCTTGCCTCGCGCCATAACCTCACGATCATTCCGGTGATCAATAAAATCGACCTGCCCGCCGCGCGTCCCGATTTCGCTAAGGATCAAATCGAAAATGTGCTGGCGATCGCCGCCGACGACGCTCTGTTGATCAGCGCCAAGAGTGGCCTGGGCGTCGAGGAAGTTCTCGAGGCCGTCGTCGATCGCGTTCCGCCTCCCGTAGGCTCGTCCGACGCCCCATTGCGCGCCTTAATTTTCGATTCCTGGTTCGATATTTACCGCGGAGCGGTCGTGCTGGTGCGCGTGGTCGAGGGCCGCCTGACGCCGGGCACGAAGATTCGCCTCTGCGCCGGAAACGAAGTCTACGAAGTGGAAGCACTCGGAGCTTTGACGCCGAAGCCTGTCGTGCTCCAGGAGCTCGCCGCGGGCGATGTGGGATTCGTCATTGCGAACATCAAGCGCGTGGCCGATGCGCGCATGGGCGACACCATCGTCGAAGCGGGCCGCCCCGCCCTGCCGCTGCCAGGATTTGAAGCCATCAAGCCGATGGTTTTCGCCGGCCTTTTCCCGGTGAACGCCACGGACTACGAATTGCTCCGCGACGCGCTCGGAAAATTGCAGCTCAACGATGCGGCGTTTTTCTACGAGCCGGAAAATTCCGTTGCGCTCGGATTCGGATTTCGCTGCGGCTTCCTCGGCCTGCTGCACATGGAAATCGCGCAGGAGCGCCTGGAGCGCGAGTTCAACATCGACCTGATCACCACCGCGCCCAGCGTGCAGTACCGCATCACCACCACCGACGGCGTCGTCCAGGAAGTGGACAACCCCACGAAATTTCCGCCGCCCGCCAACATCGAAAAAATCGAGGAACCGATCCTCACCGCCATGATCATCACGTCGGAGGAATCCGTCGGCGGCGTGCTCGCTCTGTGCGAGGAAAAGCGCGGCGTGCAGAAAAAGTTCGAGTATCTTTCGCCCACGCGGATCATGCTGACCTACGAAATGGCGCTGAATGAAATCGTGCTCGATTTCTACGACCGGCTGAAAAGCGTTTCCCGCGGCTACGCCTCGCTCGACTATCACCTTTCGGGCTATCGCGAATCCGACCTCGTCAAGCTCGACGTGCTGGTCGGCGGCGAACCGGTTGACGCGCTCACCATCATCTGCCACCGCGAACAGTCCTACGATCGCGGCCGCGATCTCGTCAGCCGCCTACGCAAACTGATTCCGCGACAGATGTTCGAGGTGCCCATCCAGGCCGCCATCGGCAGCCGCGTGATCGCACGCGAAACCATCAGCGCTATCCGCAAGAACGTGATCGCCAAATGCTACGGTGGAGACATCTCCCGCAAACGCAAGCTCCTCGAAAAACAAAAAGAAGGCAAAAAGCGCATGAAACGGGTAGGCCGCGTCGACATCCCCCAGGAAGCGTTCCTAGCCGTGCTCAAGGTCGCCAGCAGCACGGGCGACGACGAATAGAGCGATTTAGACTCCGTGGCACGGGCACCTGTCTGTGCTCTTGCGATCCCTGCCCTGCCAATGCGAACCACACGCACGCGGGCGCCGACAAAGTGTCTTACCTCCGTCTCTGTTTGGTCAAAGTTAGGAGCCGCAAATCCCGCGAACGAAGTGACACACAAAAGCGTTGTCAGGTTTCGCGCTTTTTTCGAACGGTGGCGTTGAGAAGTCCCTTGGCAAGCCGCACGGAGATGCCATCACCCACGGCCACTTGATCAGCCGAACGCAGGACTTTTCCGGAAAGGTCATACGCGATGGAGTAGCCCCGTTCGAGCAGTTGCAGCGGGCTGCGCTCGTCGAGCTGCAGCTTGAGCTTCTCGTACCGATGCCGTTTCGCGATCAGCGTGCGATCGACTGCGGCGCGCAGCGATTCTGCCTGCTGCTCGATGCGCCGCCCGAGCAGGGTCGCGCGCGCCCGCAAATCGAACGAGAGTATCTGCGCGCCCGCTCGCGTCATCCGCTGGCGCGCCGTCGCAATTCTCAGCCGCAGCACCATGCCCAGCGACGACGAAAGCTCGTCGAGTTGTTGATGCCGGCGCCGCACCAGCAATTCGAGCTGCCGGAATCCGCGGTGCGTCTGCAAATCGCGCACGTGATGCCGCCGCTGAGAAAGGAAATAACGCATCTCCTTCACCAGGTCGCGAGTGCACGCCGCAATGTGTCGCTCGAATTCCTGTCGCGACTGCACCACAATTTCCGCCGCGGCCGATGGGGTCGGTGCCCGAAGATCGGCCACGAAATCCGCGATGGTGAAATCCGTTTCGTGGCCGATGCCGGTAATCACCGGCACCTCCGACGCCGCAATCGCGCGAGCCACGATCTCCTCGTTGAACGCCCAGAGATCCTCGAGCGATCCGCCGCCGCGCGCCACGATCACCACGTCCGCGAATTTCGCGCGATTGAAATGCCGCAGCGCCGCCACCACTTCGGCGGCAGCTCCTTCGCCCTGCACCTTTACGGGATAAATCTGCACGTGCACGTTGGCGAATCGCCGCTTCAGCACGCGCAGGATGTCGCGAATCGCCGCACCCGTCGGCGACGTGACCACGCCGATGCACCGCGGCAGCACCGGCAGAGCCTTCTTGCGCGCCGCGTCGAAAAAACCTTCATCCTGAAGCTTTTTCTTCAGCTGCTCGAAAGCGACTTGCAGCGCGCCCGCTCCGACCGGCTCGATCAGGCTGACGTAGACCTGATACTCGCCGCGTGGCTCGTAGACGCCGAGTGATCCGCGCACCGTCACATGCAGCCCGTCCTCAGGCCGGAACTTCAGCATGCGCGCCTGATCGCGAAAACAGACGCAGCGAATCTGCGATCGCGCGTCCTTTAAGGTGAAATACAGGTGGCCGGATTGGGCCGGGCGGTAATTCGATACTTCGCCCTCGATCCAAACATCCGGAAACGCGCCTTCGATCAAGTCTCCAATGCGCTCGGTCAGCTCGCTGACTTTCCAAACGTGCCGCTGTGGCGCGAGATCGAAGAGAGAGGATTGGCTCATGGCTCTAGCGGCGGAAATAATTCACGATCCACGAAATCAGCGTCAGCGCGAGGCTCACCAGAAGGCAGGTCACGACCGGAAAGTAAAAGCTGCCGTGCCGGCCCTGATAGGAAATGTCTCCGGGCAGGCGGCCGAGCCGAAGCGGCAGGCGCGCACCGAACATGAGCAGAGCGCCGGCGCCAACCAGCACCACGCCGACCACCAGCAGGAGCTTCCCGAGTTCGCGCAGAGGGTCCATGGCGGCTTCGATGGTCCCATATTAAACCGATTCGTCGGGCCAGTCGCTCGACAGCGCGCGACGCGCCCGCTAGATTAGCTCCAGGCCGGCGAAAAAATAGCCGATTTCGAACGCGGCCGTGGCGACAGCATCGGAGCCGTGCGTACAATTGTTCTGAATGCTCGTGCCGAGTTCTTTGCGGATCGTCCCCGCCGCGGCCTTGGCCGGATCGGTGGCGCCCATCGTGTCGCGCCATTTCGAGATCGCGCCTTCGGCTTCCAGGACCACCACGACCGCCTTCCCCGAGCTCATGAAATCCGTCAGCTCGCCGAAAAACGGCCGCTCGCGGTGCACGGCGTAAAATCCCTCGGCTTCCGCCTTCGTCAGACGCAGCGACTTGATCGCGACGATCTGAAATTTCGCGGCGTGAATGCGGCTTAGAATATCCGCGGTCAGATCTCGCTTCACCGCATCCGGCTTGATGATTGCAAGCGTTCGCTCAACCGCCATTCGATGATTCTCCCGTGTTTGAAATTGTCTGCGCCGGCTGATTTCGGCGCTACTTCCGCTTTTTCGCTTTTTTCTTCGTCTTGCCGAGCACCCGCGCCATGGTTTCGCCGATCTCGGCGGGGCTTTGGACCGTGTGGATTCCGGCGGCGCGGAGCGCGGCGTACTTTTCCTTTGCGGTGCCTTTTCCCCCGCTGATGATGGCGCCGGCGTGGCCCATGCGGCGGCCCGGCGGCGCGGTCTGCCCCGCGATGAACCCAACCACGGGCTTCTTCACGTGTTTCTCGATGAAGTCCGCGGCGATTTCCTCGGCGTTGCCGCCGATTTCGCCGATCATCACGATCGCGTGGGTTTCCGGATCGTCGTTGAACATGCGAATCGCGTCGAGAAAGCTCGTGCCGATGATCGGATCGCCGCCGATGCCGATGCAGGTCGATTGCCCGATGCCGAGTCCGGTGAGCTGCCCGACGGCTTCATAGGTGAGCGTGCCGCTGCGACTCACCACGCCGACGTTGCCTCGTTTATGAATCGAGGCCGGCATGATGCCGAGCTTGCACTGGCCGGGCGAAATAATGCCCGGACAGTTCGGGCCGATCAACCGCGTCTTGGAATTTTTCAGCGCGGCGGCGACGCGGACCATATCCAGCACCGGTATGCCTTCCGCGATGCAGATCGCCAGCAGCAGCCCGGCGTCGATGGCTTCGAGAATCGCATCCGCGGCGAACGCAGGCGGGACGAACGCCATCGAGGCGGTCGCATGGGTCTCGCGCCCGGCTTCGGCGACGGTGTCGAAGATCGGGACACCGAGATGCTTCGTACCGCCTTTACCGGGGGTCACGCCGGCAACAATTCTCGTGCCGTAATCAATCATCTGCTGCGAATGAAAACTTCCCTCGCGGCCCGTGAGACCCTGCACCATGACGCGAGTTTTCTTGTCGACGAGTATGCTCATCGCGCGCCACCCGCCAGCGCGACGGCTTTTTCCGCGCCGTCTTTCATTCCGTCAGCGACGGAAAAGTTGAGGCCGGAATGGCGGAGGATTTCCTGGCCCTCGCGCACGTTGGTGCCTTCCATGCGTACAACCACGGGCACTTCGAACCGCAACTCCTTTGCGGCGCTGACGATTCCACTCGCGAGCATGTCGCAGCGCAAGATTCCGCCGAACACGTTGATGAAGACGGCCTTCACGTTTGGATCGCTGAGCAATATGCGAAATGCATTCTTCACGCGCTCTTCCGACGCATCGCCGCCGACATCTAGAAAATTCGCGGGATTGCCGCCGCTGAGCTTGATGATGTCCATCGTGGCCATGGCGAGGCCCGCCCCATTCACCATGCAGGCGATGTTGCCGTCGAGCTTGATGTAGTTGAGTTTGTATTTCGAGGCTTCGACTTCGAGCGGCGTTTCTTCGTCCAGGTCGCGCAGTTCCTTGAATTCGGGATGGCGATAGAGCGCGTTGTCGTCGAAATTGATTTTCGCGTCGAGCGCGACAAGCCGGCCATCGCCCGTGACGACGCAGGGATTGATTTCAAGCAGAGAGCAGTCCGTCTCAATGAAGGCGCGATAGAGCGCCGTCATGAATGGCACGGCCGCGTGCACCAGCTCGGGCGACAGTCCGAGGCCGAAGGCCAGCTTTCGCGCGTGGTAAGCCTGAAATCCCTCTTCGGCGTGAATCGCCTCGCGCAGGATTTTTTCCGGATGCGTCTTGGCGACTTCCTCGATCTCCATGCCGCCGGCAGTGCTGGCCATGAAAACCGGAGCGGCGACGGCGCGGTCCACGAGGACGCTCAAGTAGATTTCGCGCTGGATGTCGAGGCCTTCTTCAACGAGCACGCGCCGGACGAGGCGGCCCTCGGGACCCGTCTGCGCCGTCACGAGGTTCATTCCAAGCATGCGCTCGGCGAACGCTCCGGCTTCCTCAGCCGATTTCGCGACCTTTACGCCGCCACCTTTGCCGCGCCCGCCCGCGTGAATCTGTGCTTTCACGACCACAACCGGCGTGCCCAGGCGCTCAGCCACGGCGCGAGCCTGGTCTTTTTTCGAGACGACTTCGCCGCGCGGGACAGCCACGCCGAACTTCGCCAGAATCGCCTTCGCCTGATATTCGTGGATTTTCATGCGATGCCGCGACGGAACCGAAGCCTACCTTACTAATGCTAGAATTCACGCTCGTCGAAAGCGATCCAGTTTACTTGGAACGCGCGAGCCGGGCAAGGCGCAGGCGCGGCGCAAAAAAAGACTGCTCGCCGTCACAACGAGCGAATTCCCATGATTCAGGAAGCGATTGAAATCGTGGCAGCCGGAGAGGACTTATCGCGCGCAGAGGCGGACGCGGCGATGGGGGAGATCCTCGCCGGTCGCGCGAGCGACGCGGAGATTATCGCGCTGCTGAGCGGGCTGCGGGCCAAAGGCGAATCGCTTGACGAAGTGGTGGGCTTCGCGACCCGCATGCGTCGGCACGCAACGCCGATATTTCCGCCCGGGCATTCGATGGCGGACGAAGCGCTGGTGGATACGTGCGGCACGGGCGGCGATGTTTCCGGCACGTTCAATATCTCGACGGCCGCGGCATTCGTGGTGGCGGGTGCGGGCGTGCGCGTGGCCAAGCATGGCAACCGCTCGATCAGTTCGCGCTGCGGCTCGGCAGATGTGCTCGAGCAACTTGGTGCGCGCATCGATTTGCCGCCGGAACGCGTGGTGCGGTCGATGGCTGAAATCGGTATCGGCTTTCTGTTTGCGCCGGCCCTGCACGCCGCGACGCGCCATGCGATAGCCGCCCGGCGGGAGCTGAAGACGCGGACCATTTTTAATTTGCTGGGGCCGCTCACGAATCCCGCTTCGGCCTCGGCACAGGTGGTGGGTGTGTATGACGCTGGCGTGACCGATTTGATGGCGCTGGCTCTCGGCGAGCTCGGCGTTCGCCGGGCTTTCGTGGTGCACGGCGCGGACGGTCTGGATGAGATTTCCATTTCCGGAGAGACGCGCGTTTCGGAACTGCGCAACGGGCTGGTGCAGAATTACCGGGCGACGCCGGAAGATTTCGGGTTGAGCCGTGCGCCGCTCGATTCGATCCGCGGCGGCGACGCGCAGCAGAACGCCGAGATCATTCACAAGATTCTGGGGCGTTCGCCGCTTTATCGCGAACACACGCCGCACCGGGACATCGTGCTTGCGAATGCTTCGGCCGCGCTGGTGGCTGCGGAGCGGGCGGCGGATTTTCGCGACGGTGTAGACATGGCCGCCAAATCGATTGACAGCGGGGCGGCGAGGGAAAAGCTCGATGCGTTTGTCGCGTTTACTCAGCGCGAATAAGTTTCCTTCGGTGCCCGAACTCGTCAAACGCAGAGGAAATTTTCCAAAAGTTTGAAACCCGGGCCGGTTAGCACCGATTCGGGATGGAACTGCACGCCCTCTACTTTCATTTTGCGATGGCGCAGGCCCATGATCGTGCCGTCGGCTGTTTCGGCGGAAATTTCGAGCGTGCGCGGAAGCGTTTTTCGTTCGACGATCAGCGAGTGATACCGCGTGGCGGGAAAATCCTGCGGCAAGCTGCGGAAAATCGTTTTGCCGTCGTGATGGATCTCGCTGGTTTTGCCGTGCATCACCTGCGGAGCGCGTATCACCCGGCCGCCGAACGCCGCGCCGATCGCCTGATGACCGAGGCACACGCCTAAGATTGGAATTTTTCCCGCGAATCGCTCGATCAGCGGCACGCTGATCCCCGCTTCGGCGGGCGTGCAGGGCCCGGGTGAAATCACGATGCGCTCCGGCTGCAAAATTTCGATTTCGTCGAGAGTAATCTGATCGTTGCGGCGCACTTCGAGCGTCTGTCCCATCTGGCCGAGATATTGGGCCAGGTTATAGGTGAAGGAATCGTAGTTGTCGAGAAGCAGAAGCATGTTTGAACCGGCCTGGCGCCATGGATCAGCCCTCGCGACCCGCTCCTTGATTATGCGCGATCTCGAGCGCTTTCAGCACGGCGCGCGCTTTGTTCGCGGACTCCTCATATTCCCGCTCCGGCACCGAATCGGCCACGATTCCGGCGCCAGCCTGAACGTACGCCCGGCCGTTTTTCGCAACCAAGGTGCGCAGCCCGATGCACGAATCGAGATTGCCGGAAAAATCCAGATACAGAATCGCGCCGGCGTAAATGCCGCGGCGCGTGGGCTCCAGCTCGTCGATGATTTCCATGGCGCGAACCTTCGGGGCACCTGAAAGCGTGCCGGCAGGAAAGCAGGCCATCAACGCGTCGAAGCAATCAACGTCGTCGCGCAGCCGGCCGCGCAAGCTGGAGGCGATGTGCATCACGTGCGAATAGCGCTCCACGAACATCAGCCTCTCTGGCTTGACGGAGCCATATTCGCAGACGCGGCCCAAATCGTTGCGCCCGAGATCGACTAGCATGACGTGTTCGGCCCGCTCCTTCGGATCGGCCAGCAGCGCGGTTTCAAGCTCGCGGTCCTCCTTTTCCGTCTGGCCGCGTGGACGCGTTCCCGCGAGCGGACGATAGGTGGCCTCGCGCTCCTGGACCTTGACCAGCATTTCCGGCGAGCTGCCCACGACAGAGACGTCGTCGAGCTTGAGGAAATAAAGATACGGCGAGGGATTCACGACCCGCAGGGCGCGATAAATTTCAAACGGTTCGGCCTGCGTCTGCGCCTCGAAGCGCTGGCTCACGACGATCTGAAACGCGTCGCCGGCGCGGATGTAGGACTTCGCTTTCTTCACCGCGCCCTCGAACTTGGCCTTCGTCATATTCGAGCGTACGCGCAGCTTGCCTTGCGCCTTCGCCGGCACCTGCTTCGGCAGCGGACCTTCGAGTAGTTTCCGAGTCTTCCGGATTTCCGCCACGGCCGCGTCGTATTTTTCGCGCAGCGTGCCGGTGGCGTCGGTGAAGACGTTCTGGATCACCCAGACGCGATGCTGCACGTGATCGAAGGCGAGCACGCCGAGGTAGAACATCATCGCGCAGTCGTCGAGATGCAAATCGTCGCGGCCCGTGTCGGGGATTTTCTCGACGAGCCGGACCATATCGTAGGCGCAATAGCCGATGGCGCCGGCGACAAACGGCGGCAGGCCCGGCACGCGCACCGGACGATAGCGCCGCGCGAGCCTGCGGAGGCGCTCGACGGGATCTTCGTCGGATTGCGTTTTGGTATCGCCGCGCTCGAGCGTGCAGGTTCGGCCGCGGGCGCGAAAAACCTCACTGGGATGGGCGCCGGCGAACGTGTAGCGGGCGATCGTCTCGCCGCCCTCGACGCTTTCGAGCAGGAAGGAGTATTTCGCGTCACGCGCGATGCGCAGGTAGGCTCCCACGGGCGTAAGGAGGTCGGCGGTGAACATCTCGTAGACCGGCACGAGATTTCCCTGCCGGGCGAGCTTCGAAAACGACTTGAAATCGGGCTGGATCATCGACGTGTCCGCTTCTTTGGGCTGCTGTGGGCCTTCGTTTCCTCGCGCCCGAGCGCGGCTTCCACGGAGCGGCGCATCGCCGCCACGGGCGCGCGCTCGCCGGTCCAGATTTCCCACTGCGCCGTGCCCTGGGCTAGGAACATTTCCACTCCCGAAACGGTGTCGATGCCGCGGCGCTCGGCCAGTTGCAGCAGGCGCGTCTTTCGCGGCCTGTAAATGGTGTCAAATACCAGCCGGCAATTCAATTCGCGCGCATCGAGCGGCGATTCGCCGCCGTGTGGGTACATCCCGACCGGCGTGGCGTTGACGATCGCGTCGAAAAACTCGCGGCGCAGACGCGGCCGCGCGACCGCTTCTCCGCCGACGGCCCGCGCCAGAGATTTCGCGCGAGCTGCCCGCCGCGCCCATACGCAAACGGCGGAGCCAGCTTCGGTCAGCGCGAAGGCAACGGCCCTTGCCGCGCCACCTGCTCCGATGATGAGGACGCGGCAGCCGCCTAGCGGCATCCTGCGCTCGAGCGATTGCAGTACCCCCACGTAATCCGTGTTGTAGCCGTAGAGCCGGCCGCCGCCACGCACGATCACCGTGTTAACCGCGCCGATTTTTTGCGCCAGCGGATCGCAGCCCTCCAGTTCGTCGAGGATGCGCTCCTTGTGCGGCAGGGTCACGCTGAAGCCGGCCATGCCCAGCGGTTCGATCGACTCCAGAAAATCGCGCAGCTCGCGCACCAGGAACGGCAGATACACGGCGTTCATCCGGCGCGCGGCAAATCCCGCATTCTGCATCGTGGGTGAAAGCGAATGTCCGATTGGATTTCCGACTACGCCGTACACGCGCGTGCGTGCGTCGAAACGATGGGCGCGATACACGCGGTTCATGGCATCGAGCGAAATCTGGCCCGGTGCCGTGGCATTTTCAACCGGCGCATACGCAAATGCCCGCTTCGCGCGCAGTGCCAAGAATCGCGCCGGCAATGCGACATCGCCCATCGGAATCGCAACTACATGGCGACGGCTACGGCCGAAGTCAAGCAACCTGCGAGCCTGAGCGAGCGAATCGCAATGCGCCGCAATCTTGATGGCGTCCGGCCGGCGCGCGGTCAATTCCACGGCGACGCGCGGAAGGCTCTTCGGCAGGCCGCGAAAGAAATGCGCGGACGCCAGCTGCTTGCCGTCGCCGAGTAGGACATCGACGAGTTCTCGCGGGCATTTTCTCAACGTTTCAATCTCGAAATCGTACCATTCGCATCCGGCCCTGATGGCCTCCGCCAAGTGCACGAGCTGCTGGGCGATCGTGCCCGCGTATCGTCCTCCCGCTTCGCGACGGCGACAGGTTGCGATCAACGTGGCCTTCGTTGAGCGAGTCGACAAGTACTTCAGGAATTTGGCAATTTCGGCGTCATCGGAAAGCCAGTCAAGCCGTAACTCAATGGTGCGTGTCGCCTGAAGCGCCCGCGCAAGCTGCTTTCGCATGGATACCGCATCGAGCGCCGCCACCACGGCGCACACCTTGTCTCGCGCTAACATCCTTTATTTCCAGTCTTTTCCGGAGGTTTCCGGCTGCACCCGGATCCGCCGCAGACGAGCGGGTTCTTGCTTCTACCATGCGGTGCACAATGTGTAAAGCCCGGCAGACCATTGTCTTGACGGCCCCGGAGGCCTTGATTAGAGTCGATCCATGGGCTGGCGCCTGCTCTCAGGCGCGACGGGTTTCCATAAGGAGCGAGTGTGATGCGTGGGAAAATTGTCCTTGCAGGTCTATTTTTGGGACTCTCCGGGATCGCCGCCTCGGCGCAGGACGTAGCGCCCGCCGTCCCTCAAGCGAGCGATATCTACTGCTCGGGAGTCGTTACGACGGAAGCGGTGCCGCGCGACACCATCCTGATTACCGGGGAAGAGTCGAACACCAAGATCATTTTCAACGAAGGCGACTACGTCTATGTCAACAAGGGTTCGGATCAGGGAGTGAAGCCGGGCGACGAGTTTTCCGTGATTCGCCCGCTGAAGGATCCCTACGGCATCGAATGGACGAAGTGGGAGTGGTCCATCCTTCATAAGATGGGTACGGTTTGGGAAGACGAAGGCCGCATAAAGGTGATTAGTGCGCGCCAGGGTGTGTCGATCGGACAGGTCGAACATGAATGCGACTATTTGCAGCGCGGCGACATCGTGTTGCCGTTCTCGCCGCGTCCTGTGCCGCCGCTCAGACCCGAGAACAACTTTGACCGCTTTACTCCGTCGGACGGCAAGCCCATGGCCATGATCATTACCGGCAAGAAATTCCAAGCTCAGTCCGGCAACAATGACATTGTCTACGTGAACCTGGGCTCCTCGCAAAACGTAAAGGTCGGAGACTATTTCCGCGTATTCCGCTTCCATGGCACGCAACACGAGACGAATTATCAGACGCCGCGCTACTCCTTTGATATGGAGCAGGGCGACGCGGTTCCGGACGCGGGGATCTACGGCTTCGGCGCGGTCTCCAAGAAATATAATTGGGCCAACACCCCGCGAGAGGACGTCGGTGAGGGAATTGTGCTGCGAACCGGACCTAACTCCTCGACCGTGCTGATTACGTTCAGCTTGCGGGAAATTTATCCGGGCGATTACGTCGAAATCGAATAGCGGGATTTTGCCCGGCCGCCCGGGCCGGGCAATTTTTCCGAGTGAATTTCGGATTCGCTGAACACTTCCGCCGTGAAACCCTGAATTTCCGTTTCCGGTTCGCGCCACGCGTTGGGGTCGAAGCCGGCCTTGAGGCACGTTTCTTCTAGAAATCGCCGCGCTGTCCAGTGCATTTCGGTCGCCACCTGGGGCAACAGCAATCCGCGCTGCGATCCGCGGCTCACCATCAGACCGTGCCTACCTGCCTCGATTTGCTCCGGCGCAATCTGCTGGAGAGGTGAAAGCGCAGAAATCTCGATTTCGATTTCCGGGAGCTCTTCGGGCAGCACCGGATTGAACCGCGGATCCTCGAGCGCCGCTGCTTTTGCGCAATGGGCTATGGCCTGCGCGAGCGATTGCCCCGCGCCGACCTGGCCGATGCAGCCGCGCAGGCGTCCGCGCTTGCGCAGCGTCACGAACACGCCGGTCGATTGAGGCGCCGCGTCAGACGGCGGATTTTGGAGCGATTCACGGCCTTCGACACCTGCATGCAGGGCTTCCCGCGCGATTTCCAAAAGGAGTTTCCTATCGAGACTACCGGGAGAGAACATCCTGTGGTTTGTCTTTCGCTTCGACCAACAGCACGCTGCGCCGGCGCCGTTCCTGAAAGCGGAAATTGATTTGACTCCAGAACATCTGGAAATAGTGGATCGCAGAAGCCACCGCGCTGAGCACGACCAGCCAGAGCAGCACCAGACCCACGTTCTTCAGCGCCGGATGATTCGCCGTGAGGATGATGGTGCAGCCGGCCATTACCTGCAAAATCATTTTCGTCTTGCCCAGAGCATTCGCGGGAATCACCAGGCCTTCCACGGACGCGATTTCGCGCAACCCCATCACCATAAATTCGCGCCCCACGATGATGACAACCATCCACGCCTGCACCAGATGCATCTCGACCAGTGGAATGAACGCGGCGATAATCAACAGCTTATCCGCAACCGGATCCAGCAGAATTCCCAGCGTTGTGATTTCGCGCCTTTTGCGCGCAATGTATCCATCGGCCGCATCCGTGGCCGCCGCGACCAGCAAAATCAAAACGCCCCAAACTTCGAAATGAAACGGAAGTCCCCAGAAATTCCAATTCGGCTGGCGAGTCAACAAGACGACAACCAGGAGCGGAACAAAGAAGATTCGCAGAACCGTCAAACTGTTCGGCAGGTTCATTTCAGTCTCGGCCAAGACTCGACGGAGCCCGCCACGGGCTACCAACGCCACTTGAATATAGACTCCACCCTTGACCGAGTCAACCGTACCGGCTTTTCAGTGAAACGCAAAAGGTAGTATTTTGCCGTGGTCCAAGAGGTAGCGAGAAAGGCAAATCCCGTTGGTAGTAACTCTTAGCGAGCCTCCATGCCTCAAACCTGTGCAAATTCCGAGCGGGCAATTATGCACCTGCCCTACCATTGTGCAACCGTAGACACTTGATTTTCGATCTTCTATCTCTATTATTGTCAATTACTTAAAGGTGAGCACACGAAATTCCTCGTAAATACGCCCTTCCCGCAGGCACAGGAATGAACCTCAAACCGCGTCTCCTTTTCCACAGGGATTTCCACTGCGCGGGCGCCGAAATCGCATTCGCGGGCCAGCCGTAGGTGGCGCCTGGGGGATTCCCCGGAAGCCCT
>Ga0209007_1000190_pt1 | contig 33684 bp, 30 predicted proteins | sample JacPinW_OM1H0_O2_FD_187961 | JGI IMG/M metagenome (GOLD analysis project Ga0209007, IMG submission 187961) | Forest soil microbial communities from Algoma, Ontario, Canada - Jack Pine, Ontario site 1_JW_OM1H0_O2 (SPAdes) (version 2) | ecosystem: Environmental > Terrestrial > Soil > Boreal... | reverse complement strand
TCCTCCCCCGCCTGTTCGAATCGCCCGCGAGCGTCAGGTTCGGTCTGCCGGGACCCGAGGAGCACTGGCAGCGCCTGGAGCGCGCGCTGCGCGAGCTTCCCATCGAGACGCACGCATGATCGCTCATACGCTCATGGTTCAGGGGACGACTTCGGATGCCGGCAAGAGCACGCTGGTTGCGGGGCTGTGCCGCGTGATGCACCGCCGCGGGGTGCGCGTAGCGCCCTTCAAGCCCCAGAACATGTCCTTGAACAGCGCGGTGGGCGCCGACGGCGGGGAACTGGGCCGCGCCCAGGCGCTGCAGGCCCAGGCTGCCGGCATCGAACCCACGAGCGACATGAACCCGGTGCTATTGAAACCCAACAGCGACACGGGTGCGCAGGTCATCGTCCAGGGGCGCGCCATCGGCGAGCTGGACGCTGCGCAGTATCACGACTACAAGCGCATCGCCCGGGAAGCGGTGCTCGCCTCGTACGCGCGCCTAGCCGCAACTTACGAGCTCATCCTGGTCGAGGGCGCGGGCTCGCCTGCGGAAATCAATCTGCGCGCGGGCGATATCGCCAACATGGGGTTCGCCGAGGCGATCGACTGCCCGGTGGTGCTGATCGCGGACATCGACCGCGGCGGCGTGTTCGCCCATCTCGTCGGCACGCTCGCCTTGTTGAGCGAATCCGAGGGCGCACGCGTGACGGGCTTCGTCATCAACCGCTTCCGCGGCGACCTGGCGCTGCTGCAACCGGGACTTAAGTGGCTCGAGGCACGCACCGGCAAGCCGGTTTTCGGCGTCCTGCCTCATCTGCCCGGTTTGCACCTCGATGCCGAGGACTCCATCAGCCGAGAGCCGATCGATCGCGAGCCTGCGGCGGGACAGGCTCCGACCCTGCGCGTGGTCGTGCCGGTGCCGCCGCGCATCGCCAACCATACCGATTTCGATCCGCTGCGCCAGCACCCGCAGGTCGACTTTCACTACGTTCAGGACGCGCGGGACCTCGCCGGTGCCGACCTGGTCATCCTGCCGGGCTCCAAGTCAGTGCGCGCCGACCTTGCCTGGCTGCGCGAGCGCGACTGGCCCAGATATCTCGAGCGACACTTGCGCTATGGCGGCAAACTGATCGGCATCTGCGGCGGCTTCCAGATGCTCGGCGAGCAGATCGCCGACACGGAAGGGATCGAGGGCCCCCCGGGTCAAAGCGCGGGCCTGGGGTGGCTCGAGCTCCACACCGTGCTGCATAAAGAAAAGGAGCTGCGCAACGTGAGCGGACGCCTCGCGCTCGATGCGACCCGCGTGAGTGGTTACGAGATCCACATGGGCCAAAGCGCGGGAAGCGCGCTCGATCGCCCGGCGCTGCGGCTGGAGGATGGTCGCGCCGACGGTGCGATGTCCGCTGACGGGCAGATTCTCGGGACCTATGTTCATGGGCTGTTCGAGGAGCCTTCCGCCTGCGCGATGCTGCTGCGATGGGCAGGACTCACCGCTCCGCTGCCGCTCGATCACGCGCGGCGGCGCGAGCAGATGCTCGATCGCCTCGCGGATGCCGTAGAAAGCTCGCTCGACCTGTCGCAGCTGCTGCCGGGAGGCAACCGATGAAGGAGCTGATCCTGGGAGGGGTGCGCTCGGGCAAGAGCCGGCTCGCCGAGCAACATGCGCGTGACAGCGGCCTTCAAGTCGTCTACATCGCCACGGCGCGCGCCACGGGCGACGCGGAGCTCGAGGAGCGGATCCGGCAGCATCGCCTGCGCCGCCCCACCGCCTGGACCACCGTGGAAGAGCCGCTGGCACTTGGCCAGGCATTGCGCGCCCACGCGAGTGCGAAGCGATGCCTGGTGGTGGAATGCCTGACACTATGGCTCACGAATCTCCTTTGCTCGGCGGCAGATTCCTTGGAGCGCGAGAGCGCGAGCTTGCTCGAGAGCCTGCCGGCGCTCGCCGGCGATATCATCCTGGTCAGCAACGAGACCGGCCTTGGCGTAGTACCGCTAGGAGCGCTGTCCCGGCACTTTGTCGATGCGAGCGGTGAGCTGCATCAAAGCCTGGCGGCGATCTGCGATCGCGTGACGCTCATCGTGGCCGGACTTCCTCTGCGACTGAAAGGCACCTACCCATGAGCTCAAAACTCGCCTGGCTCGACGAAGAACCAAAGCCGCTCAACTCGCAGGCCACTGCTGCGGCGCGCGCCCGCCAGGGCGAGCTTACCAAGCCCCCCGGTGCACTCGGGGACCTCGAGACGCTCGCCATCAGCTTCGCGGGCTGGCAGGGTCGCGTACAGCCGTCGATCGAGCGGGTTCACATCAGTGTGTTCGCCGCCGACCACGGTGTCACCGAGGAGGGAGTCTCGGCGTTTCCGGCGGCGGTGACGGCGGAGATGATCAGGAACTTCGTGCGCGGTGGAGCGGCGATCAGTGTGCTGGCGCGTGCGCTGAACGCGACGCTCGAGGTGATCAATCTCGGCACCGTGGGTCAGGCCGTGATTGCGGGCGCCCATGACGTGGCACTCGGGCCCGGCACCGCCAACTTCGTCAATGGACCGGCGATGACGGACGCGCAGCTCGACGGCGCGCTCGAGGCCGGGCGTCAGAGTGCGGAGCGCGCGCTGGCGGGCGGGGCGCAACTCTACATCGGCGGGGACATGGGCATCGGCAACACCACGGCCGCGGCCGCGCTTGCCTGTGCGCTGCTGTCGGCCAGACCCGAGGCGCTCGCGGGACCGGGGACCGGCCTTGATGAGCGCGGCGTCGCCCGCAAGGCCACCGTGATCCGCCGCGCGCTCGACAAGCACTCCGGGCACCTGCAGACCCCGCGCGATGCGCTGCAACGCCTTGGAGGTTTCGAAGTCGCGGCCCTGGTGGGAGCGTACCTGCGCTGCGCGCAGCTCGGGCTCCCGGCGCTCATCGACGGCTTCATCGCCGGTGCCGCGGCGCTGACCGCAAGCCGCATGCGCGCGGGTGCCAAGGGCTGGTGGCTGTTCGCGCATCGCTCCAAGGAACCCGGGCACGCCGCGATCCTCACCGCGCTCGAGGCACGGCCACTGCTCGATCTCGGCCTGCGTCTTGGAGAAGGCAGCGGCGCTGCGGTGGCGGTGCCGCTGCTGCGACTCGCCTGTCAGCTGCATGCCGGCATGGCCACGTTCGCCGAGGCCGGAGTCTCGGGGAAACTCTGAATGCTTGTGCACGTGTTGCGTCACGGGGAGACCGAGGGCGGCGCCCGCTACTGGGGCAGAACCGACGTCGCACTGAGCGCCAGGGGCTGGGAGCAGATGCATGCGGCCGTCGCCGGCCACTCCTGGGAGAGCATCGTCAGCTCGCCGCTGCAACGCTGCGCCGCGTTCGCCGAAGCTCTGGCGGGGGAACGCCACATACCGTGCCGCTACGAAACGGACCTGCGAGAGATCAGCTTCGGTGACTGGGAGGGGCACTCGGGGGCGGAGCTCATGCAAACGGACGCGCAACGCCTGCGCCGCTTCTGGTCAGACCCGAACGCGCATCCGGCGCCGGGCGGCGAGTCGCTCGCGCAGCTTCACTCGCGCGTCATGGCCGCATGGCGGCGCATCGTGAGCGATCCGGACAGAAGAGGCTTGTTGATCGTCACCCACAGCGGACCCATACGAGTGCTGCGCGCCGCCCAGTCGGGCACGCCGCTGTCGGCCCTGCTGAGCATCGAGGTACCTCATGCCTCCCTGGTCGGCATCGAGTGCGATGCTGACGGCACTGTCGCCGCGGACCCTGGTGCGCCGAGCTCCGTGCCGTCCGCGGAGATCCGCTGACGTGTCCTTGCGCCCGGCGCTCATCGCCGTGCAATTTCTGACGCGGCTTCCCATTCGCCTCGAGCCACCGCCCGCAGGGCGCGAGGTCGGCTTGTCGTTGCTGTGGTATCCGGCCGTGGGGCTGCTGCTCGGCCTGCTGCTTTGGGTCGCGGGGGTCCTCCTCAGGCCCCTTGCCGCACCGCTGGCAGCGGCCATCGTTCTCGCACTCTGGGTCGCCTGTACCGGCGCCCTGCATCTGGATGGTCTCGCGGACACTGCAGACGCCTGGGTCGGCGGCCGTGGCGATCGCGAGCGCACGCTCGCCATCATGAAGGATCCGTATTCGGGCCCGGTCGCCGTGGCCGCAGTCGTGTGTCTGCTGCTGGTGAAATTCGGCGCACTTTCGGCGCTGCGCGCTGCGCTGGGCGCTGCGCCCTGGAGCGACCTGCACTTTGCCTGCGGCTGCGTTCTGCCACCGCTGCTGGCGCGCGCCGCCGTCGTGGTCCTGTTCGCACACACTCCCTATGTGCGTGCGCAGGGCATCGGGGCCGATCTTTCGGAGTATCAATCACGGGCAGGAGCGCGCTGGGTCGTCCCCCTCGCGGCACTCGCTGTCATCGCCGCCTGCGGCCGTTATGGCTTATTGGCGATTGCCGGTGCTGTGGCGGTTTATCTCGTCATGCGGCGAGCGTTTGTTCGACGTCTGGGCGGCATGACGGGTGACTGCACCGGAGCCCTGATAGAAGTCACTGAAACGCTGACTCTGGTCGTACTTGCTGCCGGTTGAATGCCGCGATGATCAGGTGCTCGAGTCCCAATACTCCTCCATCTTCTTTCTCATGGCCGCGTCCGGCAGGCGACCGTGACCGGCGAGTTGGTTATCGACCAGATGCTCGACCTTGGTCGTGCCGGGGATCGCGCACGTAACGGCCGGATGCGAAATGACGTACTTGAGGAAGAACTGGCCCCAGCTCGTGACGTCGATAGCGGCAGCCCAGGGCGGCAACGGACGATCGCCGACGTCCTGCAGCAACGAACGCCTGCGGCCGCCGAGGGGCACATCGACCATGATTGCAATCCTGCGCTCCAGCGCCAACGGGAACACGGTCGCAGCGGCATCGCGGTTGCCGAGCGAATAGTCGACTTGCACGAAGTCCATCGGGTACTGGCGCATCTTGTCGACCAGCTCGGGGTGCTCGCGCACGTCGGCGGTAGTGATACCCACGTAGCGCGCCTTACCGGCCTTCTTGAGCTCCTGCAGCAACGGCATCAACGGATCAACGCTGGGGAGGTGATGCGCAAACATCACGTCGACTCGATTGGTCTGTAAGCGCTGCAACGAGCGATCGAAGCTGGCCTGACCGTAGACGTTGTCACGCGGGGGTCTGCCTCCTGGCCCAGGGCCGCCCGCAGGAGGTCCACTCGGCGGGGCGGCACGAGGCGGTGGCCCCTGATGCCCTTGAGCCCCCTCGGCATTGAACTTGGTCGCGATGAACATCTGCTTGCGAATGCCGAGGTCCGCGAGCACATGCCCGATGACGGCCTCGCTCTCCCCATACCCGGCCGCGGTATCGATGACGGTACCGCCCAGCTCGTGCATGCGCTGAAGCACAGCGCGCAGCTCGGCGTAGTTGTCTTCCCGGAACTGATTGGTACCGATTCCCATGACCGGAATTCTCTCCCCGGTGGATGGGATAACCTTGGTGATCACGGGCAGTCTGGCTTGTGCGGCGGCATCAGCATTCGCATCGGCAGCACCCGATCCCCTGGGAAGCAGCGTGCCGAGCCCGGCCAGCAGTCCGCCTTCGAGCACGGCACGCCGGGACCACTGTGGGTAAGGAATCCCGGACATGATTGCTTTCCCTTTCAACGACCCGCGGTGTCGGGAAGTCTAGCACCGCGTGCTGTCGCTGAAACCGGGCCACGGCGGCCTTGCGCCGCTCAGGCTGCGCAGCCACCGCGACGGCGCGCACCATCCCAGGTCATGGCTGTGTTTTGCGTGAGATCTCCAGGCGCGCAGCGATCCGCACCAGCTGCGCGAAGGAATCCGCCTGCATTTTTTTCATCACTCGCGCGCGCTGCTCCTTGACGGTCGACTCCAGGGTTCCGAACTCGGCGGCGATCTGCTTGTTGAGCAGCCCGACGACGATCCGGGCCATGACTTCACGCTCGCGCGCCGTCAACAGTGCGTAGCGGCCACGCAGCTGCGCAAGTTCCGCGCGCTGTTCGCGCTCCACGCGGTCGCGTTCTATGGCCTGTGTGATGGCACCCAACAGATCCTCCTGACGAACGGGCTTCGTCAGGAACTCAACCGCACCGGCCTTCATGGCACGAACCGACATGGGGATGTCACCGTGACCGGTCAGAAAAATGATCGGTAGCGTCGCGTCGACCGCTCGCAGCTCACGTTGTAAATCCAGCCCGCCAAGTCCGGGGAGATCGACGTCCAGTACCAGACAGCTTGGTACTTCCGGTCGCTTGGCGTCGAGGAATGCCTGTGCGGTAGTAAAGGCCTCGACTCTGAGACCCGCAGATGTGAGCAACCGCCGCAACGCCTCGCGGAATGAGTCATCATCGTCAACCAGGAATATGAGCGGCTCCGGGCTGCTCATCGCGCGAGCGGGAGCGCGAAGTGGAAGGTCGCGCCGTGATCGGCGTTCGCCGTCGCCCACAGTCGGCCGCCGTGCGATTCGATGATGGAACGACTGATCGATAGACCCATCCCGAGCCCATTCACTTTGGTCGTATAGAACGGCTCGAACAGCCGCTCCGAGTCATTCCCCGATAGCCCGACGCCCGCGTCCTGAACGGCAACGACCACACACGGCCCATCCACGAGATGCTCGACACCGGCGGCCACGCGTACTCGTCGCCGGTCGGTCGGCAATTGCTTGGACGCCTCGGCCGCATTCAGCAGAAGATTGAGCAACACCTGCTGCAACTGGATGGGATCGGCCATCACGACCGGCAACCCCTGCGCCAACTCGGTATGGATCGAAACCGACTGGCGCGCGAGATCCGAGCCGACCACAGCCAGCACATCACGAATGACACAGGCAACATCGCAGGCCTGGTGCGCGACCCTCGATCGTGACAGCAATGCACGAATTCTCGTGAGCACTTTGGCCGCTCGTTCACCGTCCGAGACGATCGCGCGCAGCGAATCGCGTACCTGGTCGAGATTGGGTTGCTCCGCGGCCAGCCAGTTGAGACAGGCGGAGGCGTCGGCGATGATCGCCCCCAGTGGCTGATTGACCTCGTGCGCGATCGAGGCTGCCAGTTCACCGAGCGTGGTGACTCGCGTCACGTGCGCGAGCTCCAACTGCGCTTCGCGCAGTGCATCCTCGGCGCGCTTGCGCTCGGTAACGTCCTGAACGACTGCGGCAAGGTAATAGGAACCCGGGCTGGTCCCCAGAGGTATGATGTTGCCGCTGACATTGACCCATATGATCTGGCCGTCTTTGCGGCGGTAACGCTTCTGGATCTGCATCGACTGGCGCAGGCCCGCCGCGAGCTCGTCTGCCAGCAGCAGATTCCCTTTGCGGTCTGCCTCTACCGTAAGGTCGATGTACGACATATGGGCCAGTTCGCGCTCGGAATATCCGAGCATGTGCTGGTAGGCCGCGTTCGCCCGCACGAAGCGTCCGTCTTGATTCGTGATGACGATGCCGACGGACGTGTTTTCGAAAAAAGCCTGCCAGCGCCCGGCCGCGGCGCCCGATTGCTCAAAGGTCGGTTGCGTCACGGGTAACCACCGTTATCACCGCGGTGAGCTGCCCTCATATCATCGTCCGGCTTCCATTCATGATGCAAGCGTGCGGCTCACCAGAGTCGAAATTCATCCCACCAAGGTAGGGTGGCCGCGGTGCACGCGTCACCTTATCGTTTCGATCAGCGGAGTTAGTCCTCACCGATAACGGCAGCAACCGACACCATGAATGAGCATCGCAATCGAGTCATTGCCATCGTCGATGACGATGACTCTATGCGTCGCTCCATCAGAAATTTGCTCCTTTCGCTGAATTATCGCGTCGAGACCTTCCCTTCCGCGGAAGCCTTCCTGCTCTCTTCAAGTCCCGGCGATACCGGCTGCCTGATACTCGACTTGCGAATGTCCGGCATGGGTGGCCTCGGTCTTCTCAAGGTCCAGGCAACGGCGCACCGGCAGGTGCCCGTCATCGTTCTGACCGCTCACGGCAGCGATGAGGCGCGCACCGAGTGCCTGCGTTTCGGTGCCATCGCATTTTTGCAGAAACCCTGCAATACGGCCGAGTTGTGCGCGACCGTGAAGGCCGCAATGGAAATGCGTCCATGACTCGTCATCAGGCATTGCTCTCTCCAAAGGCTGAAAGGTTGCTCTACCCAAAGGCTGGGGAAGCTCGGGATGACTCGAGTGGCCGGCCTGCATCCCACCCAAGGTAGGGTAGACGCTGTGTCCTCGCGGCCCCTACCGTCTCGCCTTCTTTAAATCGTCCGGGACCTATGCTCGCTCTAGTCCGCATCGCCCTCGCGCGCCCCTACACGTTCGTTGTCGCGGCGCTGCTAATCCTGATCTTCGGCTCGCTGGCCGCGTTGCGCATGCCGGTCGATATCTTTCCGAGCATCGACATTCCGATCATCGGTGTGGCCTGGCAGTACCAGGGCCTGCCGCCCGATCAGATGGCCGGCCGCATCATCAGCCCGTTCGAGCGCGCTCTGACGACGACCGTCAACGACATCGAGCACATCGAGGCGAATTCCTATACCACCTTCGGTATCGTCAAGATCTTCTTCCATCCTACGGCAAACATTGCCACCGCCAATGCCCAGGTCACCGCGATCTCGCAGACCCTGCTCAAGCAGATGCCGCCCGGGGCAACACCGCCACTGATTCTCAACTACAGCGCCTCGACGGTGCCGGTCATTCAGCTGGCGCTGTCGGGCAAAGGATTGACCGAGCAGAATCTCGCCGATCTCGGCCTCAACTTCGTACGCACCCGCCTGGTGACCGTCCAGGGCGCCGGTATTCCCTGGCCGTTCGGCGGCAAGTCGCCCCAGGTCATGTATGACCTCGACACTGCCGCGCTCGAATCGCGCGGCCTGACCGGGCAGGACGTGGCCAACGCACTCGCCGCGCAGAACGTCCTGACCCCCGCGGGCACGGAAAAGATCGGCAATTTTGAATACACCATCAACCTGAACAACGCCCCGTCCAAGATCTCCGAGCTCGCCGATCTGCCGATCCGACGAGTGAACGGTGCCATGGTCTATATGCACGACGTCGCCCACGTGCACAACGGCAGCGCCGTGCAAACCAATATCGTGCACGTCGACGGTAATCGCTCGGTGCTGCTCAGCGTGTTCAAGAACGGCACCACCTCGACGCTCAGTATCGTGAGCGGCATCAAGCGAATGCTGGCAGTCATCAAGCCCTCACTCCCCGATGCGCTCGAGATCAAGCCGATCGCGGATCAGTCGCTGTTCGTGCGCGCCTCCATTAACGGGGTGATCCGCGAAGGCGTGATCGCCGCGGCCTTGACCAGCCTAATGATCCTGCTGTTCCTGGGGAGCGCGCGCTCTACCCTGATTGTCACGACCTCGATTCCGCTGTCTATCCTCGGCGCGATCGCCGCCCTGTCGGCGATCGGTCAGACGCTCAACATCATGACTTTGGGTGGCCTGGCGCTCGCTGTCGGCATCCTCGTCGACGAGGCAACGGTGACCATCGAGAGCATCAACTACCACCTCGAGCAGGGCAAGGAGGTCGAGACCGCGATCCTGGACGGCGCCTCGCAGATCGTCGTCCCGGCGTTCGTGTCGATGCTGTGCATCTGCATCGTGTTCGTTCCAATGTTCTTCCTCAGCGGCGTCGCTCGCTTCCTGTTCGTGCCCATGGCCGAGAGTGTAATGTTCGCGATGGTTTTCTCGTTCCTGCTGTCGCGCACGCTGGTGCCGACGATGGCAAAGTACCTGCTGCACAGGCACGAGGCCGATGCCGGGGGGAATGATGGGGTCGCGCCGACACCGTCAAAGAACCCGCTGGTACGTCTGCAACGCGGCTTCGAGGGCCGGTTCATGCAGTTCCGTGCCAGCTATCGTGAGCTGCTGGCGCTCGCCATCGGTCAGCGTCGACTCTTCGTTGCGGGCTTCATCGCGGTCGTTGCCGCCTCCTTCCTGCTCACGCCATTCATCGGCCGCAATTTCTTCCCGCAGGTGGACGGCGGTCAGATCCTGCTGCACGTGCGCGCCCCGGTCGGCATGCGGATCGAGGAAACCGCGGCGCGCTTCGCCGCGGTCGAGAGTGCGATCCGCGCAATCATCCCGCCGGCCCAGACCGGCGCGATCGTCGACAATATCGGGACTTACCTGTCGTCGATCAATACGATCTACAACAACACGGGCACGATCGGTGAGTCGGACGGAGACATCCAGATCTCGCTCAACCCGGGACACGCGCCGACCGCCGATTACGTGGCCCGCATGCGCGAAACGCTGCCGCGCCGCTTCCCGGGCATGACCTTTGCCTTTCTGCCCGCCGATATCGTCAGCCAGATACTCAACTTCGGGGCGCCCGCGCCCATCGATCTGCAGGTTCGCGGCAACGACCTCGGCGCAGACTATGTCTACGCCAACAGACTGCTGGCGCAGATCCGCCGCGTCACGGGTGTCGCCGATGCGCGCATCCAACAGTCGGCACGGCTGCCCACGTTCGATGTGGACATCGATCGCACGCGCGCGCGATACACGGGCGTGACTGCGCAGGATGTGACCAACAGTATGGTCGTCGACCTCGCCAGCTCCAGCCAGGTCGCGCCCACCTACTGGCTGAACGAGAAGAATGGTGTTACCTATCCGATTGCGCTGCAGACGCCGCAATACCAGGTCGACACGCTGCCGGCGCTGGAGAATCTTCCGATAAACTCCGCCGGCGCACCGACCACGGTGCTCGGGGGCATCGCCAACATTCGGCGCTCGCACGGCAACGCCGTCTTTTCGCAGTACGACATCTCCCCCATGGTGGAGATCTACGCCACGACCCAGGGACGCGATCTGGGTGCGGTGTCGGACGAAATCCGCGGCATCATCGCCCGCAACGATAAGGATAAGCCCAAGGGCGCGATCGTCGCCCTCCTCGGCCAGACCGCGACCATGCACAGCGCCTACACGGGTCTGCTGTTTGGTCTGCTGGGCGCCATCGTGCTGATCTATTTCCTGATCGTGATCAACTTCCAGTCCTGGAGCGATCCCTTCGTGATCATCACCGCCCTGCCGGCGGCGCTCGCCGGGATCGTGTGGATACTGTTTGCAACGCATACCACCCTGTCGGTGCCCGCGCTCACCGGCGCGATCATGTGCATGGGTGTGGCGACCGCCAACAGCGTGCTGGTAATCAGCTTCGCACGCGAGAAGCTCAACGAGACCGGCGATGCGACGCAAGCCGCGCTCGAGGCCGGATTCGTGCGGTTGCGGCCGGTGCTGATGACGGCGCTCGCGATGGTGATCGGCATGGTACCCATGGCCCTCGGTCTGGGCGAAGGCGGCGAGCAGAATGCGCCGCTTGCCCGCGCGGTCATCGGCGGCCTGATCTTTGCCACGGTGTCGACGCTGTTCTTCGTGCCGGTGGTGTTCAGCATCCTTCATCGGCACTACGCCGCGAAGCTTGCGCCCGGATCAACCCCAGGAGTCGCCCATGGTGCCTGATCGAGATTCCCACTCCGTGGGTCGGCGTCTGCGAAGAGCGGGCGCGGTAGCCCTGTTGCTCGCCTTCGCGGTCGTTGCCTACGGCCTGACCTCGCGCGCGGTGGAAAATTCGCAGCTGCGCGGTTTGACCGAAGAACAGGCTGTGCCAACCGTCGCGATCGTGACGCCGGGTAGCGTGGGTAATCAGGCGAGCCTGGACCTACCCGGCCGTCTCGAAGCTTTCATTCGTGCTCCGATCTACGCGCGCATACCGGGGTACCTGAAGAGCTGGAAGTACGATATCGGCAGCAAGGTCAAGGCCGGCGACGTGCTGGGCGAAATCGATACGCCCGATCTCGATCAGCAGCTCATGCAGGCGCGCGCCGACCTCAATGTCGCCGAGGCTAACGCCAAGCTTGCGGAGATAACCGCCAAGCGCTGGCAAGGACTCGCCGGCACCGACGCCGTCTCCACGCAGGACGTCGACCAGCGCACTTTCACCTGGCAGGCGAATATCGCCCAGGTCAAAGCGGCGCGCGCCAACGTCGACCGCCTGGTCGCCGAGGAAGGCTTCAAACGTCTGATTGCGCCCTTCGACGGCATCGTCACGGCGCGCGAAACCGACGTCGGCGCGCTGATCAACGTGGGAGCCACCGGCGGCGCGGAATTGTTCGTGGTCTCCGAAACGGGCAAGTTGCGCGTCTACGTCAACGTGCCCCAGAACTACGTGCCGAGCGTGCCTGACGGCACCAACGCCACGATCAGCGTGCCCGAGCACCCCGGCAAGATCTATCGCGGAACGGTCGAGGCATCCGCCCAGGCGGTTGACCCAGGCAGCGGCACCACGCTGATGCAGATCATCGTCGATAACGCGACCGGTGAGATGATGCCGGGCGACTACGCCAGCATTCATCTGCAGATCGCCCCTACGGCCGGTGTGCTCAGCGTGCCATCGAGCGCGCTGATCTTCGACGCCAAGGGACTGTCCGTTGCCACCGTGGGCGCCGACGACCGCGTACTGGTCAAGCCAGTATCCATCGCGCGTGACCTCGGCTCCGTGATCGAGGTCGCATCAGGTCTCGCACCGAACGACCGGGTCATCGAGAACCCGCCCGATGGCGTCAGCACCGGCACTGTGGTGCAACTCGCGGGCGCAGCGCCGGCGGGCGTAGCCAGCGCCCGGCCGAAGGGCAAAAGTAAGCATGATGGCTAGAGCCGCACTCGGATCCGCCGTGGCACTGGCGCTGCTGCTCGGTGCCTGCTCGCTCGCACCGCCACTGAAGGTGCCGCAGGTTCCAACCGCCAACGCCTACAAGGAGCTCGGGCCCTGGACACAGGCGCAACCGGCCGATCGGCTGCCACGTGACAGCTGGTGGACGCTCTACGACAGCGCAGAGCTCGATGAGCTCCAGAAGCGCCTGATCGCCGGAAATCCGTCCCTCGCCGCCGCGCTGGCCAACTACGCCCAGGCGCGGGCGCTGGCGAATCAGGCGCGCGCCGGACTCTTTCCCACGCTCGGCGCGAATGCGAGCGTCGCGCGCGCGCGCGAATCGGTCAATACGCCCCTCATAAGCCCTACTACGCCGCGCTATTACGACGACAACATAGTCGGCGGTAGTGTCAGCTACGAGCTCGACTTGTGGGGACAGATTCGCAACGAGGTCGTCGCGGGCGAGGCCAGCGCGGCCGCGTCCGCCGCGGATCTCGAGAGTGCGCGCCTGTCGTTGATTGCGCAGCTGGTCGACGACTACGTGCAGCTGCGGAGCCTCGATTCCGAATCCGCGATTCTCGATGACACGGTGCAGGCCTATGCACGCGCTCTCAGCCTCACCGAGCAACGCCACGGCGCCGGCATCGCTGCCGGCCTCGACGTCGCACAGGCGGAGACGCAGCTCGACGCGGCGCGATCGCAGGCGGCCCAGACCCTCGCCCAACGCGCCCTGATGGAGCACGCCATTGCGGCGCTGCTCGGCGTGTCCGCCTCGACGTTCTCGATCAAGCCGGCCGTCGTCGCCGTCAACCTGCCGCAGATTCCCAGCGGCGTCCCGACCACCCTATTGCAGCGTCGCCCAGATATCGCCGCCGCGCAGCGGCGCATGATCGCAGCCAACGCCAACATCGGGGTGGCACGGGCGGCGTATTTTCCCTCGCTCACCCTTGGTGCGCAGGGAGGCTTCCAGAGCACCGGCTTCTCGAACTGGCTGAGCGCCCCGAGCAGTTACTGGGCGATCGGCCCGAACGCTCTGCTCAGTGTATTTGACGGCGGCTTGCGCCGCGCGCAGGTCGCCCAGGCGCGCGCCGAGTTCGATGCCTCTGCGGCGGATTACCGCGGCACCGTCGTCGCCGCCTTCCAGCAGGTCGAAGACAGCCTGGCCGCGCTCAATCACTACCACGACGCCGCTGTGCAGGAAAAGGCCGACGTCGACGCCGCGCAACGTGCCCTGAAACTATCCATGGCACTCTACGTCCAGGGCGCGTCCGACTACCTCACGGTCGTCACCTCACAGACCGCGCTCCTGCAGGCAAAGCTGCAGGCGCTTACTCTCGATACCTTGCAGCTGCAAGCCAGCGTCGATCTCGTCCGCGCCTTGGGCGGCGGCTGGGAGGATTCCGGAGCAAAGAGCGTGGGCCCCGCTCTCACCGATAGCTCGAATTCGATCAGGCACGCCGCACCTGCGGCGACCCTTAAGGGGTCGTGACATCGCGGAAGCGGCGGCGCTGGCAGCCCAACTCGGTGGACAACCTTGTGCCGGCCGGTTTGCGGTGGCGATTTTTTTTACACACCGCTAAAGCCAGCCGCTCGCAGTCACACCAAGTGATTGAATCTCAAGCAGAGGACGGCGATGGCCCGTTCTTTGCATCCAACCTGTTGTTTGAGCACAAACAAACGTTGTAGGCGTCCGAGACCTGGCGCTCGCGAAACCGCCGAGATGCGGTTAGAGTCTGGCGAGCGCTGTCAGGGGAGAAGGGGACTCAAGTGGCTCGAAAAAAGACCGAATCGTTGACCCTGGCCGCCCTCGCCGCGGCGCCGGTGGCCGCCATAGGCGCGGTGGTGGTACCCCCCGTACAAGGCTACGAAACGCCTTCCTTCAGCTGTGACGCCGCAAGCGGCGGAGGCAGCGTCAACTGGGGCGACGGGCTGTCGGTGATGCCGGAGATCGGTACTGACCCCTTGAGCTGCGCGAACGGCGCCTTCGAAGAGACGATCAAACTCACCAACGACACGCTGACGCTCAATCTGAACGAGCTGAAATCTGGGGCCGGCGAGACACTCTATGACCTGAAGATAGATGGGATAAAAGGCGAGAGCCAGGACGACAAACACAAGGACGCGTTATTCGATACGTACTTGGAGTCGTCCAACTCGTATACCAAGTCAGATTTCAAGATTAGCGATTTCGTCGGCATCAAGATCGACTCATCTGAGGAGTTTTTCAAGTTCGACTCCTCGAGCTTCAACAGCGACTTCAAAGTGATTTCCTTGAATTTCAGCCCCGACGTCGACATAAAGACGTTCGCCGCCTTCGACGCCTTCGCTGACCTCACCCCGAGCGAGGTGACAGTCTCTCTCTACTCCACGCCCGAAGCGGTACCCGAGCCCGCCACGATCGGACTTCTGGGCACGGGTCTGCTGGGGCTCGCGATGAGGCTGCGCCGCCGGACGAAGGCGTAGCCGCGTCGAGGACTTCCGCGATTCGATCGACGCTGGCGAGCCCCTACGTCGGCCGTGCGCTGCGATGAGCGCCTCGGCGGGCAGCACTGCCTACGACGCGGTTCGCTATCCGGGCAAGTTCTACCCACAATCCTCGCCCGAGCGCCTCGCAACGCTCGCGACGTTGTACGGACTCACGCCCGCTGCGGTCGCCCACTGCCGGGTCCTCGAGCTCGGATGTGGCGATGGCGGCAACCTGATTCCGCTCGCCTACCACTTCCCGGAGAGCCGCTTTCTCGGGGTCGATCTGTCCGCCACCGCGATCGAGCGCGGCAGATCCGTCATCGCACAGCTTGGCCTCGCGAACATCGAGCTGCGCGCACTCGACATCGCCGCATTGCCCTCCGACGTCGGCAGCTTCGATTACATCATCTCCCATGGCGTTCTCTCCTGGGTGCCCGAGCCGGTACGCGAGCGAATGCTCGAGATCTGTGCGCACCACCTCGCCGCGCACGGCGTGGTTTACCTGAGCTACAACACGCTCCCCGGCGGCTACGTGCGCGCCTTTGCGCGCGACCTGATGCGGCTGCAAACCGACCACATCACCGACCCCGCACACAAGACACGCGAGGCCCGCGCCGCCATCGAGCTACTGCTCGCGGCGATGCCCGCGGACCGCCTCGAGCGCGAGCTGGTGCGGCGCACTCTGGTCCCATACGAGGGCAAGGACTATTTCCTGTTTCACGACTTGCTCGCGGAGGTGCACGATCCGGTCTACTTCCTCGACTTCATGGAGGCCGCCGCTGCTCACGGGCTGCAGTTCATCTCCGAGTCGATTCCTGCGAGCTCGCGCACCGCACATCTGCCCGAGGGGGTTCGCCGCAGTCTGGCGGCGCTGCCCGATCGGCTGCGGCGCGAGCAGTACCTCGACTTCATCAACGCCCGGCGCTTCCGCCAGACCGTGCTGTGCCACAGCGAGCATAAGCTCGATCTGGAGGTGACACCGCAGCGCATGGAGCGGCTGCTCATTGCGTGCGCCGCCAAGCCGGTCGAGACGGATGCCGACCTGCGCTCATCGGCGCGGCTCGAGTTTCGCCGCGGCGAGGCGATCTTCGGTTTTTCACAACCCATTCCCAAGGCTTTGTTCGTGGTGCTGGCCGAGCACTACCCGAAGAGCCTGCGCTTCTCGCAACTGCGTGAGTGCATCTGCGTCAAGCTCGCCATGCCGGCGGCGGAGCTCAAACTCGAGGACGATGCGCGTCTGGTCCAGCAGCTGGTCTCCTCGTTCGTGAACGGCATGGTGGAGTTGCACGTACACCCCTTCGAGTGCCGGCGCGAGGTGAGTGCGCGGCCGACCGCGAGCGCACTCGCAAGGATTCAAGTTGAGATGGGAGTGCCGCTCGTTGCCGCTGATCTGACGACCTTTGCGGTGCCAGACGGGCTGTTGCGGACGCTCGTATCGCTGCTCGACGGCACGCGGGACTTCGAGGGGCTGCTGATCGAGCTGTACGCGCGCATCGGCAGCGCGGAGCACGCGGGCGTCAATCCAGAGAACCTGCGCCGCGCGCTCGAGCTTCTGGCATCCAGAGCCATCCTCACGGGATGAAGCGCGATTTCTCGCGCGGCCTGCATCCTAGCAGCACGAGGGCGACGGCGAGCGCGAGCAGCGCCCAGACCGGCGGCTCCGGGACCGCGGAGAACGAGTAGGTGGTGCTGCCGCTAATCACGCTGAACGCTACGTCCGGGTCATCCGTGAGCGCGGGCAGCGTGAACACGAAGTCCTCGAACGCGCAGCCGGGCGGACTACAGGGCGTGACCGGCGGCGTAGTCGACGTGGCCAACGAGCTTGGATCGAGCCCGGTGAAGAGCAGCGAAACGGCGTAATCGGTCTCCAAGCCCTGGACGCCCAGAACCTCCATATAGAGGGCGACCGACGCCGAATCGGTCTTCTTGGTGATCGTGAAGCTGTTGAGGTCCACCTTGCCGCCCTTCCCGGAGCCCTTGGACTGCGAGCCCGTGTCGGCGGCCTGCTCGACGCCAAAACTGAACGTATCGAGCTGGATGGTCCCCGTGCCCGGGTAGTGATAGACGGGGTTCGTGGCGTTCGCCAGGCTGAGGCCCGTGCCCTCAGGCGGCGCGGCCGGCAGCGGCAGCGGGTTGAGACTCAGGTTGAAGTACACATCCGGCATCCCCTGTGCGGCTGCGCCCGTCGGCTTGCCGATGAGCTCGAAGTCCGAAGGCACGCTGCTGGCAACGGATTCGGCAAAGGACGGGGCAGACACAACCGCCAGTACCGCTGCGGCGGCCACGGCCGTGATTATTTTCATGTGCAGGCTCTCCATGAAATGCAGGCCTGCGCGAGGACCATGCAAGTCTGATTTCAATTCCTGGATCTGGATCGAGTCAACGTGGCGCGACCGCCCCATTCCTCATTCGCCGATAGCCGGCAACGCCAAGCCCCGCGAGGCCGAGCAACACTATCGCCCAAGTGGAGGGCTCTGGGACGGATGCAGCGCCGTTGATGGTGACGCTGATGACGCCTGGGTTGTTATACCAACCAAAGCCGTCAACAACCCCGAGATAGAGTCTGGTAGCACCCGATGGCGCAAGAAAGCTTTGCACGGAACCCGTTCCGGTCCCAGTCAACCCGTCGCCGATCCAAAAGATTTGATCGAGACCGGGAGCAAGAGAGGTGAAGGACATACCATCGTCGAGTTGAGCCGGAGCCGGGCCGGACGGAACGGAGCTCCCGATAAACACGCCGACCAAGCCGCTGACTTGCACACCCATCGGGCCCGAGATACCGGTGCCGTAATCGGCCGTCATATTAAAAACGTCTCCGGGCCATCCGTCCGCTGAGGGAGCGAGCGGCCCCGGTCCGTAGGACGCGCCTCCGGTAGCGGCGAAAGTCAACGTGTCACCTCCCAGGCTGCCACTTAACGCGAGGACTGGGCTTTCAGCGGGCGCGGAATCGCCATCGCAACAAGGCGTGCCGGAGGGTTGCCCCGCGAGATAGGGGTTTGCCGTTCCCGGAACCAGGATCGAGGCTTCGGCCTGTGCCCCGAAACTCCCGACTATCGCCGTGACAAGCGCAGCGGCTGTTTTGAGATTCCTACTCGCACGCATCGCTGCATACCCCATTTGCCCGGTTCGACATCGAATGAAGCAACTATTGTGCCTTGCTGGGGTTATTGGCGTTGAGTCAACCTGTTAGGTCGTTCGTCCGGCTTGCTGCGGTGCGAGAGTGTAAAAGTTCTCGACGCTGCCCGGGGCAGCTTTGCCGCGCCATGCTTTCCAACTGCCTCCTCATGCCGCGGCCAGAAACGGGTATCGCCTCAGCCGACCACGGAGCGATTCGGAGCGCGACATCTAATACGGAGAGTGGCCGCTAAGCTGCGCGCAAACATAATGAGCCTGCTCGGGTTGCTTGATCGTTTGTACCCATCTGGCTCCCGCTTGCTCACAGAGCGAAAGCGACTCGAACCCGGGAACGCTTGCGATGGCCGAATGACCCGAACAGTTAGGCCCTGAGCAGGCGGGTACAGTTACGATTAAGGTGAGAATCAGTGTGAACATTTTATTTACTCCCTCGGCTATGCTAACTGGAGCTCGGCCGGCGGCGTGCAAGGGTGCGCGCGCTACTCACGGCTCAGGCGTTCTCAGGTGATGCTGTAGGCGACCACACGCCATTGACCGTCCGAGTCCTTCATCGGCATCACGGTCTCTGTAGCGCCAGCGTGATGCTCAAAATCCGTAGCGAATCGAATCACAACATGCTCACCCTCAGGGGCGCCCGCCTTGGATGGCACAAATTCGGCCGACTCAAGGCTGCGAGACTGCACGGCCCCCTGACCGCCCCGTTCCTCTGAGAGCCGCGAGATCCATTGCGATTTGGGTATTGAGTCTCGGAGGTGCTTTGCAGCGGTGCTCCAGCTCTGAGAGTAGTCCCCAGAGTCAAGCAGACCAAGCCAGGCCTGCGCGGCCGCTTCTGCTGTCGCTACTACGGGTGTGTCCGCAGTCAAGCCTTGAATGGACGCAACTAAAGAAACGGCGAGTAACCCAATGCCGGCAAAGCGTTTCATGTTGTGTACCTCCGCGCAGAGATCCAGATGATGTCCCCAGCTACTGTTCGAGCAGTGCCACGAGAGTCTGCGGCCCCATGCAAGGCCGCATCGAGATCATCGACCCGAACAAATGGTAGCAGCGCCCTCCTTTTGCGGACATTGGTATGAAAGCCAATTGCGCGTCGAAGGCCCGCTTGTAGGCGGCCCGCGCTTCGCCGCGTGCAACATAGACGGCCAAGTTTGGAAATTCGTTCAGAATCCCCGATGATCTCAATCTGAGCAGCACCGATACCATGCAATGCTGAGGTAGAAGGAGACCAGCCATGAGGCGGTTATGCCTTGGATTGGCGTGCTTGGCGTGGTATGTCGCGCAAGCAGTCGCGCAAACGTCGACATCGTCCCCCATCGCCCCACCTTCCGACGCCGAAATCCGGCGCATTCTCACTGAACGGATCGACGTGCAGAAGCAAGGCGTCGGCATCGTTGTCGGCATCATCGATCCTCACGGCAGGCGCATTGTCGCTTATGGCGCTCTCGAAAAGGGCGACACACGACCTCTCGATGGAGACACCATCTTCGAGATCGGTTCGATCACGAAGGTCTTCACGGCGCTTCTTGCAGCTGACATGGCGCAACGAGGCGAACTAAAGCTCGATGATCCGATCCAGAAATACCTTCCACCTGTCGTAAGGATCCCCGAGCGCGGCGGCAAACAGATCACGCTCATCGATCTGGCTACACATACTTCCGGACTCCCGCGCATGCCGGAGAACTTCCGCCCGAAGGACCCCAGCCGTCCGTACGTCGACTATACGGTCGACGCGCTTTACTCGTTTCTGTCCTCTTACGAGCTGCGCCGCGACATAGGGATAAAGTACGTTTATTCGAATCTCGGTTTCGGTCTGTTGGGGCTCGGGCTCGCGCAACGGGCGGGTACGGACTACGAGAAACTGGTCGTCACGCGGATCTGCAATCCGTTGGGAATGGAGAGTACGAGGATCACCCTTTCCCAACCTTTGAGGCAACGGTTTGCGGCCGGTCATAGCTCCGACCTCGTCACCGTTCCTGAATGGAACATTCCTAGCTTGGCTGGTGCCGGTGCTTTGCGTTCGAGCGCCAACGATTTACTGACGTTTCTGGCGGCGATGATGGGTTACACAGACAACCCGCTCGCCGCGGCACAGAAGACGACGCTCTCCATCAGGCGACCGACCGGGGAGCCGTTCATGGAGACCGGGATGGGTTGGGACATCGACACTCGCGGCGGCACCGAGATCATCTCGAAGGGTGGTGCCACGGCAGGATATAACACCTTCATCGGCTACTCTCCGAAAACGCGCGTGGGCGTCGTAGTGTTGGCCAATACCTCGGGGGGCGAAGGCACAGCGGATATCGGCGAGCACCTGTTGGACGCGCGCTATCCTCTGTCGGTTCCAGAAGGCTTCCCCTCGACCGAGCCTACGCTCGAAACGAAGGTTCTCGACGGCTATGTCGGGCACTACGAATTGACGCCTGCCGCCGTCTTCACCGTTACGCGCGAGGGTGGCCAACTATATGTCCGGCTCACCAACCAACCGCAAGCGGCCGTCTATCCCAGGAACAACACCGAGTTCTTCTACAAGGTAGTCGACGCACAAATCACCTTCGAAACGGATCCGCAAGGGCACGCGAACACCCTCATCCTTCACCAGGGGGGACGCGACCAGAAGGCGAAACGCATCGACGATGCCACTGCTAAGCAGCTGGAGGACACCGTCGCGCAGCGTTTTAAGGATCAAAAGGCCTTCCCTGGAGGCGAGGCTGCGATCCGGGTCGAGATCGAAGAGATGCAGCGTAAACAACCCACCTACGAGCGGATGACGCCCGAATTCGCCGAAGTGGCACGTCCGCAAGCCGACCACGTCGAAAGGCTGATCGGCGGGCTCGGCACTCTGCAAACGATCACCTTCAAAGGCGTTGGGCCGGGTGGCTTCGACATCTATCAGGTGAAATTCGAACACGGCTCGCTGGACTGGCGAATTCTGCTCGATGCTGACGGGAAGGTCGCCGGCGAGGGGCTGCGTCCGCTTCCCTGATGTGTGGGCCTCATCCAACCGCAGACATGGCGCTGCACTGTGCGCACTCGCAAGTCTTGGGAGCAGCTCGGCGTGCTGCGTCCACGGCGCCGTCATTCGCCGGTCGGGATGTCGATGAAGCTATCGCTGAGCCATTTGATCGTCAGAGGGGCGCCGGCGTCGACGATTGTTTCGTCGCTGACGTCCTTGCCCGTACCGTAGTTGATCTGGGCCGCAGGCGTCTTGATCGCCTCCAGCAGAACGATCAGCCGGCTGCCCTTCTGGAATTTGCGGCTCATCAGGAGGCTCGCCTGGAACTTCAGGCGGCGCGGGACACCCGGCTCGAGAAGGATCCTGCGCGTCCAGTCCTCGATCAGGCTCGCGCGCTCGAAGTCGTAGGCGAGTTGGACATACCGGCCGTCGGGCGTGAGCTCATAGAGGGCAATTTCGAAGTCGAAGTCCCGCTTGTTGGTCACAACGTCCAGGTCGGCGCGATAGAGGCCGCTGACTTCCGTCGGCCTGGCGAATGGAGTGCTGGTGAATTCGAGCGACAGGTAGGTGTCGAGGGCGGTGTCCACCGCCGCGCCGCTGGAGGGAGGGACCCGGTCGATGTCGGACCTATCAGCGAGGTCGACCTCAAGCGTCGGCATCGGCTCCGACACCGGCTTGCCCAGACTGAGCGCATAGCTCTGACCGTCGCGTCGTCCGCTGAGATAGACACGCATCCGCTTCGGCCCCATGCCCTGCATCGAGGACGCATGCCGCCAGACATTTCCACCCATGACCTCGTAGTTGACCCTGTCCTCGAGGATCGCGGGCTTCGGGCCGCCCTTGAGGACGTAGTCGAACCACTGGTAACGGAGCGCACCGATGTCGATGTAGGCCGCGGGATCGATCCGGTAGCCGTCGACCACCTCGACGGGATCCCCAAGCGCATCGATCGTACCGCGGTTGCCGGAGCTGTGGTTGTAGGGACCGACGACGAGGCAGTGCTCCGCACGCGAGTTCCGGCGCATGTGCTCGCCCAGGTAGTAGACCGCCCCGTCTCCGGGCCCCTCGAAGTAGCCGGTCGTGGTGAGCACGGGCACGGCGACGTGGGCGAAGTCGTCGCCATAGGTGACCACACCCTGCCAGTAAGCGTCGTATGTCGGATGCTTGAGCCAGCGGTCCCAGATCGGATTGAGGGTTTCGTCGATCTTGTCGAGCGTGCGCCAAGCGACGCCTGTGCGGTACCAGGTGTTGAAGAGTTTCGACCACCGCGCCTGATCGTCATAGGTCGCAGGGTCAAGCGTCTTGTTGGATGTCGTGTAGAAGGTCCAAGGGTACGCGAAGCGAGTCATGACGCCGCGGGTCATAGGCGAGTCGATCGCCGGCGCATTGGACACAGAGTCCATCATCGCCTTCAGCGTTGGCGGTCGGTGCTTGGCGATGGCCCATTGGGCGAAGCCGTTGTAGCTGGCGCCAAAAGTGGCGACTCGCCCGTCGCTCCAAGGCTGCTTGCTGACCCAATCGATAAGCGCCGCGCCATCGGCGCCGTCGTGCTCGTAGGGAACCGGTGCGTCGAGGCTGCAACCCTTGCCCCGCGTGAGACCGACGACGCCGACATAGTCATTCGAGGCGGACCTGCGTGCCTCGCTGAAGTTGGTGGCCCGGTCAGCATAGATCGTGAACTCGAGGAGCGCCGGCAGACGCACAGCGTTTCTCGGCCTCACGATGGTGGCGCAGATACCCGAGCCGCCGCCGATCGGCACGAGCCTGTCCTCGATCAGGTAGCGGCGATGGTCATCCTCGTCGACGAGCTTCGGCGCGACCTGATCGAAGGTTCGATACGCCCTCGCCACCTGCCAGGCGCGGACGAGCGCTACGGCCTCGGGAAGCGAGAGCTCGTTCTTGCCCCTGGCCCGTGCGAGCGCGGCCTTCAGGGTCTCGGCGATTGGGACGTGGAGGCTGATGCCGACCGGGAACCGGTCCGCTTCGAAGGCGCGCGCGACTAGCGCCGAAGCCCGGTTGTCCATCGGGTCCATGATCTCCTGGAAGGCGCGCGCGAAGGCGATTTCGAAAGGGGCGGCGTCCCTCGCCTTCATCAGTTCCGCGCGCGCCAGGATCAGGTACTGAACGTCGGTTGCACGCCCCTGCGGGTCGCTGGCGGCTGCGAGGCGCGCATGCAGCTCCGCAAGCGTGCCGGCCGCGTCGGCCCAACGGCGCGCGACCATCTGGAGGCGAAAGAGCGTATCCAGGCGCTTTCGCTCGTCCGGCTCGCGATATTGCGCGAGCGCGGCGTCGGCGAGCGTCGGCATCGTCGCCTCGAGGTCTGCAGGATCGGACGGCACTTCGAACTTCAAGGTCTGCGCGGGAGCGGGCGAGGCCAGAAGCAAGGCCGTGGCGGCCGCCACGAGAGCGTTTGGGACCATGGCGGTCTTCACTTCGCCACGGCTTGTGCCGCCGCTGCCGGTCGGGCCGGTTGCGTACTTTTCCCGAAAGCCGACAGTCGCAGGCCCACCGCTAGTACTCGAGTAGACCGGTTTGGAACAGAAACAGCCAACGCCTGTTCAGACACCACCACGCGCAGTGTCCGTCGCCTGTTATGAACCAGGTCGTGCGAGTCAAACAGCTCCTGCCATGACCGAATCCAGCGCTCCCGATTGTATCTTCCCAATGGCATGACCCATTGCATCGGGTCGTGAGCTGTGGAGTTCGGTGGCCAGGGCCAAACAGTGTCGGGATGAAAGAGTGCCGCTAGAGCACCCGCGTCGCGAGCATTCCAGGCAGCGGTCTCTGCATCGACGAGCGCTCTGATCTGCTTTTCGCCCGCGTCCATCAACGCCCTACCTCCTCGATCGCCACGTCATACTGCGCGCTTTGTGCGCGTGCGGCGTGAGTTCGCCGCCGACCCTGAAGCCGTACCGCTCGCTGGCCGTTGGTTCATTTGCAGAGCCGGGGCAGCGCGCGGCCGAGGACCGCAGACGGTCCTGCGTCGCAGTATTAGTACCTTGTGCCAGGCCGGCCGGCATACTATCCGCGGCTCGGGGACGACCCCGTGCCCCACGAAGCAGAACGACGGATAAAGGTGAGCTGCGATGAGGCTTCTATTCCCGACACTGCTGTTGCCCGCGGCGGCGCTCGCTGGCACCGGGTTCGACGGCACCTGGAAGACGGACATGGAATCCCTGAAAACGACGGGGAAACCATTCGTTCTGCTCCTCGCCGCAGGCGAATACACCTGTTCGAGCTGCAATCCACCGTACACGGTGAAAGCAGACGGTGCTGAGCATAAGGTGACTGGCCAAGCCTACTTTGACATCGCAAAGGTGAAAGTGACTGGACCGAACTCGGCTGACATCGTATTGAAGCAGGGAAGCAAGGAGTTGGTGCGCTTCAGCGATACAGTCTCTGCCGATGGCACGATGCTCACCAGCAAGGTCACGAATCTTGTTGGCGTGCAGACCGTGACCGATGAGCTGACGGCGAAGCGCGTGGCCGCCGCGCCTGCGGATTCGCACCCCCTCTCTGGCTCCTGGGTGGAGCAACAGCACGTGGGAGGCGACCTGCGCCCGGTGCAGTACCGATTGACCGCCGAGGGATTCCAGATGCGCTGGAACGGACAGAGTTATGACGCAAAGTTCGACGGCAGGGAGTACCCGGTTGCAGGCGATCCCGGCAAGACCACTGTGTCGCTCAAGAAGATCGACGATGCCACGGTCGAGGAGACCGATCATCGACAGGGCAAGGTCGTCGATGAGATTCGTCTGGCGCTCGCGAAGGACGGGAACACGATCACGGTCATCGACAAAGATATTGCGCACGGACAGACGATCACTTACACACTAGAAAAGCAACGTTGAGTGCTGGGACGCTTTGGCGCCTACCGGCCGGTTTCGGCGTGCCGATTACGCGCTTGTTGGGACGTGTTTGCGCGTCGACTGATTCCGGCGCCACGCCGCTGGCGGGATGCCGAACTCTCGCCGAAATGCCCGGCTGAAGGCCGTGTCGGTTTGGTAGCCGACGTCTTCCGCAATGCGCGCGAGCGGGGCATTGCTGCGGCATAGGAGATTTGCGGCAAGCAGCATGCGCCACTGCGTCAGGTACTGAATCGGTGAACTGCCGACCAAGTGCTGGAAACGTTCCGCGAGCACCGACCGCGAGGTGCAGGCGCTGTGCGCCAGCTCTTCCAGCGTCCAGGCATGAGCCGGACGCGCATGTAGGGCGTTCAACGCAGGACCGACGATGCGATCGCCGACCCCCGCCAGCCATCCGGTTCGGCCTTCACTGTGGTCGTTCATGTACAGACGCAGAACCTCGATGAACAGCACCTCGGACAATTTAGCCAGGACACCAGCACCGCCCGGCCGAGGTGAGCGTGCCTCGGCCAGAGCGTAGCGAACAGAGGCTTCGAGCCAGGCTCCGGCGTTCGAGCCACGCACGCTGACGCGGATCAGTGCGGGCAGGCCCGCAAGCAGCATCGCTGCCAACCGCGCGTCGCAGGCCGAGTAGCCGCAGACCAGGCGCGTGGTCGCGCCACCACCACCGTAAACCAGTTGACGTGGACGGCGCGCGAGTACTTGGGCGAGGTGCGCACCGGTTGCCGGCGGGAGTCCAGGTTGCGAGGTCATGCGATGGGCGTGACCCTGCGGAAAGATGACGACGTCGCCCGCAATAAGACGGGTGGGGGCCTGATCGCCGAGCTCGACGTAGCACTCTCCCTCCGTAATCAGGTGAAAGATCACCACGCGCTCGGCGCTCGGTTCGAGCAGCGGCGCAGCTGCGTCGGCACTGGGGGATTGGTAGCACCAGGGAGCCGTAAACCGGGCGTTAATGAAGATTGCGCCGACCAGGCGCACGACCCGGAGGGTCTCCGAGAGCGCGTCCATCACGCCGAATCCACTTCGACGCGCAATGTCGACGGCACCGCACGCCGCAGTGCCGCAGACACGGGTGAGCAGCGATTACTCTCCTCGACCAGGAGCCGCAATCTCTCCGGCGGCACGCCAGGCGCAGAGATCCGGATCTTCAGTTGAACCTCACTCGGCCCGGCGTCCACCGGCTCGCCCATTGCGTCCGCCATTCCCAAGAGGCCGCGCAAGTCGGAGCGGCTGCCGACGAACACTTCAAGTGCTGCCAGCTCGATCCCTTCGGCCGCCGCATCCATCGCGATGCAGGTCGCGAGGCAGGATGCGAGACCCGCACGAAACAGCCACCCCGGCGTAACCTGGTCGCCGCTGCCGCCGAGCTCGGCGGGCATGTCAGTCAATATCTGCGCGCCGTTCGCGTGACTCGCGGTGATCCGTGTCGCACTCTCCCAGCGCGCCGTAGCGGGTGCATCGTCATGAATACCGACCTCGGGACGACGCTTTAAGACCGCCTCGACCCGATGCATCGCTGCCGCAACATCTTGTGGCGCCATGGCTACCCTGTGACCGATGTTGACGCTTTTAAGTTTGACCGGATCGGCGCGCGTTGGCTAGGGTCGTTGCGGCTCGGGGCGGGCCGGCGGACGAATGAGCAGCAATGCCGGACGCTGGGTCAATCGCGAGCGTCGGCGACGGCCGAGCGCGGACGATTGGTCAGAAACCGCCGATTTGCGGGCAGGACGCCTCCTCACCGGGCTGCCACGATTCCACGCTGGATTGGCAAATGCTCCGTCGACCAACGAGTGCACAGCACGATGGATGCAAGATTACAGCGGCGCGTTCAGCGCTATGGGTGGGATCTGGCGGCCAACGATTACGAGCCGCTATGGCATGCGCAGCTGGCCGAGGCCCAATCAACCCTGATTGCGTTGGCGGCGCCGGCCCCGGACGAGGACGTGCTCGACATCGCCAGTGGCACCGGCCTGGTCGCATTCGATGTCGCACGCGCGGTTGCTCCGAATGGTCGCGTGCTGGGCGTCGACCTATCGGGGCGGATGGTCGAAGTCGCTCGGCGGCGGGCCGTGGAACAGCAGATACGAAACTGCAGCTTTGCGCGAATGGATGCCGAGGCGCTGGCGCTACGGGATGCCGGTTTTGATCTCGCGCTGTGCGCCCTCGGGCTCATGTACATGCCCGATCCAGCACAGGCCCTTCGTGAGATGCGGCGGGTCTTGCGCCCAGGAGGTCGTGTAGGGCTCGCCGTCTGGGGCGAACGATCGCGGTGCGGGTGGTCGGCGGTGTTCCCGATTGTCGACGCTGAGGTGGCCAGCGAGGTGTGCCCACTCTTCTTCCATCTCGGTCAACAGGACGCATTGGCGCGTCTGTGTGCCGATGCCAACTTACAGGCCATCGAACACCGCCGCATGGCGACAACGCTATCCTTTGCTGACGCCGACGAGGCCTGTAGCGCCGCATTTGTTGGCGGCCCGGTCGCCCTGGCCTGGTCGCGCTTCAGCAATGACGCTAAGCTGCGGGCCCGAGGGCGTTATCTGGATGCGATCAAGTCGTGGCGGCACGGCCGCGGCTACCGAATCCCAGGCGAATTTGTCATCGTTGTTGCAGTTGCATCGAGCACAGCCGGCACGCGGCGCTCGGCGCCGATTGTCGAGAACGCTTCACTCACAAACGTACGCGATTGAAGGGGGTCATTATGGGATTCGTTGCTGCGTTGTACGGTCTGTTCTCCTACGCTGTGTTCCTGGGTGCTTTTCTGTATGCCATAGGCTTCGTTGGTAATCTCGTCGTGCCCAAGACGATCGACTCGGGTCCTGGCGCCACCCTTCCGGAGGCGCTTGCCGTAAACCTGCTGTTGCTGGGGCTTTTCGCCGTGCAGCACAGCGTCATGGCCAGGCCAGGCTTCAAGGCGGCCTGGACCCGAATCGTTCCACATTCGGTGGAGCGGAGCACGTATGTGCTGATATCGAGCTTGCTGCTCGCACTCATTTGCTGGAAATGGGTGCCTATCCCGCAGGTCGTTTGGGACGTCTCCTCGCCAGTGCTCAAATCGCTGCTGCTGGCGCTGTTCGCGCTTGGCTGGCTCATCCTTCTGCTCTCGACGCTCATCATCAATCACTTCGATCTGTTCGGGTTGCGGCAGGTGTACCTGCGGATGCGTGGAATCGAATACACGCCAGTGAAGTTCGCGGAGCGCGCATTCTACAAACATGTGCGCCACCCGCTTTACCTGGGCTTTCTGATCGCTTTCTGGGCGACTCCCCACATGTCCATCGGGCATCTCGTCTTCTCGATCGCGACTACCGGATACATCTTCGTTGGGATCTTCTTTGAGGAACGCGACCTCGCGAGGTACCACCCCGAGTACGCGGCCTACCGCGCTCGAGTCCCGATGCTGTTTCCGACGGGCGCAAAACGCGAGTGATGATGTTTTGAGGACTCGGGCACTCGCGGCCACCAGTCAGAAGCCTCGCAAAACGACTCACGAATTCACAAAGCGGGCGCGCTCCATAGCGCGCGGCGAGAGAGCGCTGCGCGCGCCGCTGGAAGATTATCCCTGGGAGCCCGCTCCCTCGTGGCACGTGATCAGGTCGACGCTGACGCTGACGACGTCCGTCGTATGCTCGCCTTCGGCCGTGTCAAGGTACTGCCGATCAACGGTGATAGAACGGCGAGCATGGGGATAGACCGAATAATTCACTCGTTTGATCTCGGAGCGAGTCAGGCCGCCTTCGGTTCTCCAGTCAACGCGGTAACGGATCAAACCGTGGCACCCGCCCGGGAAACAACGCTCGCCGTTGACACCAAAGGCGATGCGAAACTCGTCTTTACTCAGACGCATTACTAGCGGCGCTTGGGTCAGTGAGACCAAAGGCCGGACGGGAGTTGCGGCTGCGACGCCGACGCTGACAAAAGCGACCAGGTACACGGGGATGATGTTCATGCTGGCGGATCGATAGGCGGCGGATTGCCGCCCTAGCTCTGAAGCAAGCTCCGTGCCTGGAAGGAAACACGCACGCGCGTCCGCGGATTGCCTCCTTCAGCACGGTCGTGCATCACCGTGGTGCGAGACCGCACTGTTTCAGCCCCGGGACTGGTGCTGCAGCAATCTGAGGCGGGATACGCAGTCGAGTAGACCGCTGCGCTCAGCGGAGCGAGTCCGACCATCCACGGCTGCCGCCCGGCGCCGCACTCGCAGCGACTCCGCGGTCGCTCAGCAGCAGCCCGCCGGCCACGCGGAGCGTGTCCGGCGGGGCGTCAGCCGCTCCAAAGTGTCGATATTCTTTGCACTTTGGATTGCCCGCGCTTGGGATTGCCTGTTAAGCCTCTAATAGGGTTGAGATTTTCGGCTTTGGTCCGGATGTTGCTGCACGTAATGCACTCACCGAGAACGAGAACGGTGGAAAACAACATGAAATCGAAGATCCTGGGAATGAGCCTCTATGGGGGAATCGACCGATGAAAACTAAGGCCGTTTTGACCCTCGTGTGCGCAGGTCTTTGGGGCCTATGCATCGGAGGCGCAGCGCAGGCTACCCCGGTGTTCACTGCAGCCACGGACTCGGGATCTTCGTCTGGGTCCTCTCCAGTTTCTTCGTCTTATACGATCTCCACTCCCATTCATAGTCAAAGCGGAGACGACGGATCCTGGTCAGTAAATGAGAGCGCCGGCACTGGCTCTGGGAGCGTGACGGCCGCGTCATCGGCGAGTGTCATCTTTTCTGGAGGCTCCGGGTGTTGTGTAGAGCTAGGACTAGGACCCAATTCAGCAAGCGCCTCGGCAGCGTTCTACGACTTCGTCATCACCTGCACCGATAGCAGCCTCTGCGGCGGCGCCACGCAGGTTTCCGGTTCAGTTAATTTCGATCTAAGCGGGACGTTCGAAACAACCGCTAGCGACACCGGAGAATTCACGGGAGAAGACCACGGCGGTAATAGTTACATGTATGTAGGCGTGAACGGCAGCGTCGACGGGGCCGGCTTCTCGGGCGTTTTTACTCAATCGGAGAGCGATTCGCAGAACTCGCCGCCGGATGAGTCCGACTCGGCGTCCGGGGTGTTCGCCGGTGATTCGGTCCCGACGGGATTCACGACAGGATTGGCGACGCTGCCGGTGGGCGCCCCGTTTGAGGTGAGCTTGGGCGTTTCCGCGGATTCGGGTGCGGGCTACAGCGGGAGCAACACGGGGGTTGGGGGGGACACGAGCGTTTCGGTGGACATGGAGGGCACCAGTTCTTTCACTCTATCGTTTGATCCTCCAAACTCCGTATTCAATCTCCCGGACGGCTATACAGTTAGTTCTGTCAGCGCAGACATCGTAAACAACGAGGTCTACACATCTACCTCTGTGTCTGTTCCCGAGCCCGCCACGCTCTCGCTGCTCGGTCTCGGGCTGGCCGGCGTCGGCTTCCTGAGGCGACGCAAGGCGAGCTAACAATCTCGACGAGCTAAGAACAACAACAACAATGAGACCCCGCTTCGGCGGGGTTTCTGTTTATGACACCAATAGCATCGCGTTGCGATCGCTGTTCCCGGTGTCTGGACCACGCACTGGCCTGCTCGTACTGGCAGAGACGCGGTGCCAGCTGGCAATGGAGGTGGCGCAGAACCGGCGAACCCTAGGGCCGAAGTCGCAATAGCGCCCGCTCATGCCATCAATTAGATTCCGTGGCCATGGCTAAACGCGAAGAAACAGGGCCGAACGCCATGCGGATCGACCGCTGGCTGTTCGGAGTCCGATTGTTCAAGTCTCGTTCCGCCGCGGCCAATGCGGTCAATGGCGGCAGAGTCCACCTCAATGACGAGCGTGTGAAGCCCTCGCACGAGGTCAAACCCGGCGACAACGTAACCTTTACCCGCAGCGCCGTTGTGTTCGAATGCGTGGTGGCAGCAGTACCGCTGCGTCGTGGTCCGGCGAGCGAGGCGGCTCAATGTTATGAGGAGACACCCGCGAGCAAGGCGCGCCGTGAGGATTTTGCTGCTCGTATGAAAGTGGCCGCCGGCCTCACGCCTAGACCCGACGGCCGCCCGGATAAGCACGAGCGCCGGCTGCTGCGACAGTTGCGTGGTCGCAATTGAGTCTTCCTGCGCCGGTCGTAAATTACGAGAAGGCCGCAACGGCTTCCGCGTCACGCTGATTTGAGCACCTGCCGAATGACCGCCAGGAGCTGCTTCCCGGTGAAGGGCTTCTGCAGAACCCCCGAAGCCCCGAGCTCTTGCGCGGTCGCCAACAGCCCACCTGTCCACACGGAGCCGCCGCCACTCATCGCGACGATCTTGACGCTCGGATTCTGTTGCCGCAATACGGAAATAGTCTCGAGCCCGTCCTGGTTCGGCATGAAGACATCACACAGGACTAGATCAACCGATTGCGTCCGGCACAAGCGAAGCGCAGCTAGTCCGTCCGACGCTTCGGACACCTCAAACCCGGCGGCCTCGAGACACACCCGGACGGCCGCCAAGATTGCGGGTTCGTCATCGGCGACGAGAATTCGCACCGTCCAGCATCCCCCTATGTTCGCTCGTTCCGTTTGCTCTCGGGACGAGCTTGAGGTGACATGCGCCAATAGTACCGCTCGGGAGCAGAGTCCGCCGATATGTGACCCTGCCCCATTTCCCGGACGGCTCGGCACTACAGATTCGCTGCTTCGGATCGGGTGGGCGAGAGCCCCGCAAGCGAGGCAGGTCAGAATCGTGAATTGCATGCCCTGCTTAATCATTTGTAGCCCACGCTTCCGACCGTGCTTGAGTTGGAGTCCCCTCGAGGCAGCCATCCTCATCACATAGGTTTGCGGAACTTCAGGATGAACTGGTCGGTGTGTCCGCGAATCGTCGGGTCGAACACCTTGGCCGTGCGGGGGTCCGCCGGATTGGCGAGAATCGAACTCTCGGAGTCGAACTTGAATCCCGCGGCTTCGACCTCTCGGCGCACGGTCGAGGGCTCGATACGATGCAAAGTCTCGGTTACATCAGCGGCAGCGCCCGGAGCGGCGGAATGATCGAGAACTACGTAAAAGCCACCGGGCTTCAACGCTTCGTATACCGCCTTGTTAAACGCGGCGATGTCGACCGGACCCATGAACTCGTCGTGTAGGTCGTGGTAATTTCGGGAAATCCAGAACAGGTCGAGCTTCTCGGGGAACTTTAGTCCTTCGAGCGCCGCAGCAGTCGTAACCGTTACATTTGGATGGGTGACGGCATAGCCCTGCAGCTCCGCGACTGCCTTAACGAAATGCTCGAACTTGAAGAAGGCGGTGGGCTCCACCGCGTAAACGTGACCAGTCGAGCCGACGACGCTAGCGAAGAGACGCGTGAAATAGCCTGCGTCGGCGACATAGTCGGCAACCTTGTCCCCCGATTTAATGCCTGCGAACAGTAAAGTTTGCGCCGGCTTTCGATCAGCATCCCGTGTGGTGTCAGAGTCCGGGCGCGACGGATCGGCAACCGCCATGGTGGCGGCGGTTGAATTACTTGCGTTCTCCGAGGCATTCGCCCCGGAAACAAGCGCGACGACTGCGATCAAGATAGCGATAATTTTCATGGTGAGGAGGCGGACGTGCATGTGTTTATCTCCAGAGATACGCCATGCGAGCTCTATAAATATTGGCGCGCGCTCTTTGAACACGTATAACAATTTTATTTTAAAATAAGTTCACGAATCAATTCAGCGCCCAGAACTTTTCTGTATTCATTCCGGCCCACTCTGGCCTTGTTCTGACACTCGGTGCTACAGATTACTTTCTTGGCCACTGCTTCTAGCTCGACCCCTTTATCGCCGTTGTCCCCGGCATAAGCCGCCATGTTTTTATAAGTGATCATTAAAAATATATTGGGCTGATCCGGTGATTTTGGAGTGGCCCTGAAGACCTTGTAATCCATGATTAGCCCAGCTTTCTTCAGGGCTTCCATGGTCGGCTTCCATGTCGAATTTAGCCAATCGATGTACGTTTCAAATTGCCCGTACTCAACTTGTATGTAGTCCACCTCAGTGACCGGGCCGTCAGCATACTGGCGCTCATCCTGGGCACGTGCATTAAGCGAATGTGAGGAAGCTGCGAGCGCGACGACTGCGATCAAGATAGCCGTAATTTTCATATCGACTCCTATCGTGAATATTCTGGTTTAGCCCCGCGTCTCAGCAATCGGTCTCATCGTCCTCGGCGCCTTACGACTCAAGCGCAAACGGCGGCACATCGATCTCGCCGCTTGCGATGTAGGCCGTGGCACCTCCAACGCTGACAGAGGTCACAACGCTTCCGCTCTTACGCGCCTCCGCTTCGATCTCGCTTCGGCGCCCCATCGAGACGCCTTGCTGGATCCAAAGGCGATAGGCCATCCCGCCAAAATCGGGCTTCGATGCCATTGCCCCGACGAGGGCGGCACAAGCGCTGCCTGTCGCGGGATCTTCTTCGACGCCCAGCGCGGGTGCCCACATGCGAGCATGGAGCTTGCCGCCATCCCGTAGATTTCCTGCGAAGAAGAAGACATGGGGAGACCACGCTCGCGAGAGCGTTGCCGCCCAGGCAGCCCGATTGATCGCCGCCCGATCGACGACCTCGTTCGAGCTCAATTGCGCAAAACAGAATGGGACACCGACGCCCGCGAAAAAGACCTGGCTCACCTCGGCAGGCTCGACGGATAGGACGGCGGCGAG
>Ga0209007_1000189_pt1 | contig 33763 bp, 36 predicted proteins | sample JacPinW_OM1H0_O2_FD_187961 | JGI IMG/M metagenome (GOLD analysis project Ga0209007, IMG submission 187961) | Forest soil microbial communities from Algoma, Ontario, Canada - Jack Pine, Ontario site 1_JW_OM1H0_O2 (SPAdes) (version 2) | ecosystem: Environmental > Terrestrial > Soil > Boreal... | reverse complement strand
CCGTTCGAGCCCGCGCCGTTATCGGATTGCGATTTCGGAGACATTATTTTTTCTTCGGGGCGAATTGCTTCAGGTCCACGCGGTCGGCCAGCAGCTGGCGCATCAATTTCTGCAGCTTGTTCACGCGGACCGTGCCGTCCATCAGCACGAAATTGTCGGTATCGACCATCTGGTCGTAATTGTTCAGGATTTTTTCCTGGAAGATGCGGAAGCTTTCCGCGCGATCGAGCGAAATTCCCAGGTCCATTCCTGCTTCGTAGTATTTCAGCTTCGGGCGCCCCGCCACGATGCGGTTTACGGCCACGTCCAGCGGCGCGCGAAAATAGAACGTGATGTCCGGCACGGGCGCAAAACTGTAAAGGTTGCGCAGCCAGTGCGGCGAGCATCCCCGCGCGGCGTCGCGCGCGAACGCTGTATAGATGTAGCGATCCGCCAGGACGAGGTAGCCGCCGTGCAGCAATGGCAGGATCTGCCGCTCGCAGCGATCGGCGAAATCGGCGGCGTGCAACATTGAAAATGTCGTCGGCGTCAGCAACCGGCGCTGCTTGCCGCGGCGGGTGGCCGATTTCACCAGCGGCGACGAATTCCACTCCGTGAAATGAATTCGGTAGCCGCGAATTTCCAGCCAGCGCTTCAGCAGGTACAGCTGCGTGCTCTTGCCCGAGCCGTCGATGCCTTCGACCACCACCAACGCGCCGGGATACAGGCGCTTGGACGCAGCAGCGCGCTCCGGAGCAGGCTGCGGCGCAGCGGAAATTTCACTTGTCAGGGTCGCCATGTGGGTACGCCAGAAACGCGAGGAATCATCATACTTCGGAACCATGAACCAGGCGCGAAAAAAGTGTTACCAGTGGATGACCAAGTAAAGTAAGGGTTTAAGGGCTCGGCCATTCCCGGCGATCGCTCGCCAGCGCTGGCTTGATGGGGCGCCCTCGATCGACTCGGCCCCAACGAACCAGAGTCACACCGGATATTCTGTGATAGCTTAACCGTCCCATGCAACTCACCCTGCAAAGCCAGACCGTCGGCGACGTCGTCATCATCCGTTGCAAAGGCCGCATCCTCAGCGGCGACGAGTCCCGCCACCTTCAGCAGGAAATCGAAAAACTCACGCCGCTCACCAAGAACGTCGTACTGCAGCTCGCCGAAGTCACCTATCTCGATAGCGGCGGCCTCGGCTCGCTTGTCCGCCTCTATGGCGTCCTGCGCGCCGCCCGCGGCGATCTGAAGCTTTGCGAGTTGTCGCCGTTCGTCGTTCAGGTTCTCGAAGCCACGAATCTGCTGAAAGTGTTGCGGCCGTTCGCCACCCAAAAAGAGGCGATCGACGCGTTTGCAGCGAAGCCGGGATCGCCCCATGAGGCGGCTCCCGCTTCCGCCACGCGCGTCGTCTGCCTCGATAGCTCGCTTGACGTTCTCGCCTACCTGAAGGTTTTGCTGCAAGGCTCGGGATACGAGGTTTTCACCACGCGCCATCCCGCCGATGCCGTCTCGCTCGCCGTCGGCACAAAACCGCGCGTGCTCGTCTGCGGACCCGCGATGCATGGGAACGAATCGATCCTGGAAAAGCTCCGCCAGAGCGCGCCGAACGCCAGGTTGCTCTACCTGCCCGCGGATTTTTCCACTTCAGAAGCGGACCGAACCGGCCGGGATGTCGTCGAGCAAGTCCGTTCGCTGCTGACGTAGCCATTCAAGGCCGCAAAGTTTGAAACGGCACCCGGGCGGGGTTTCAACCCCGCCACAGCCCCGATCGAATTCATTCTTCCGGCGCCGGGGCCCGGGAGGAAGCCTCTCCATTCCCTCGCGCAGGTACCCGGGATTAATGTCCGCTCTGGGATTCGTCGTTCGCCTGATTGTTGTAGTCGTAGGGCTGATACATAAAATCCAATCCGCGCGGGTCGCCCGCGTAATACCACGTTTGCAGAGCTTCGGGCTGATCGCCGGAACGCTCGTTAAACAGAAATCGCGTATGATTCGTCGGCCGCGAGCGCCAGGTGTTCACGGTTAGCAGCGTCGCATACGTAAACGACTGGTCCTCATTCTGAATTTGAACCACGTTGCGAGTGTCCGGCAAGTTCACCAGCTTGAACACGTAGGTGCCCGGCGGCAGGATTTGTCCCGGAATTTCCACCGGCCCGCTGAAGTTCACCACGGTTTTTCTGTCCCACTGATCTGCTCGCGAGCCCTTCGCGCTCGGCCCCAGCGCCGCGCACAGCACTGCCGCCCAAATCGCGATTTGAATATTGCGAAGACTACGCATGTTCCAACCCTCCTTCTGAGTTTTGGGACTGGGGCTGAAACTGGCGGGGGAGTTTCGCTCTACATAGCGGGAGATGTGTGGCCCGTGCGGAGGGTTTCACGAAACTTTTCCGGCGCTGAATTTGAATGACTTAGCAGATAGCCGAAAAATTTCGTACTCGCCTGTCGTTGATTTCGCCACGCGTTGGCCGCTTCTCTGTTGACTTCGCGCGCGCCGCGACCTAATGTTGAAAATTCACGGCCGTGTTTCATCGTCAGAAGGGGTTCTTCGTGCGTCGTTTCATCGCGCTGTTTGTCTGCGCTATCGCTGCTTTCGCGTTCACCGCGCAGGGCCAGGCGACGAATTCTCGGGCTTCCGGCGATATTGCGCCGCTGCGCGTACCTGCCGGCACGATTGTGAATTTTCAGCTCCAGACCCGCATGAAGGCGGCCACTGCCGGCGTGCCCGACGAGCTTCCGAAAGGCACCATGCTCCGCGTGAAATTGCTTGATTCTATTGACTCCGCGGCCGATCGCGATGGTTCCGCGTTTCGCGGGCTGATCGTCGCGTCCGTCGCCTGGGGCGATCGCGTCGTCATTCATTCCGATGCGCAAGTGCGCGGGCTGTTCGCGCTCCTGCGAAGCGCGAGCCACCCGGAAGGTTTTGAGTATCAGCTTTTGATCACGGGTCTGGTCGATCGCGGACAGGCCTATACGCTCACTGCGTTTCTCGATCCAGATTCTCCGGACGCCCCGGCAAAATCTTCGACGCGCGAAGATTCGCTCGCGCCCTTACACAACTGATTTCTGGTCTTCGTTGGTTCTTGATCGGGATCGCCAACCCGCAAACGCCTACATCAAATCATTTAGTACGTCGCCCTCCGCCGAGGGATTTCCCTGTATTCACCATGTAGAACCACAATTTCCGTCCATGTGAAAATTGGGATCGCATCGTGCAGAGATTTCTCGCCCCCGCCGTCGACCGAGCGCCCCGCCCGAGCCACTGCTCGGCCGTAAATTCAACGATGCGGGCGATTTCGGCCCTCGGTCAATTAATTTTCCGCTTTGGCAGGCTCATTGCCTCAACTACCTGCGCAGTTTGAAACATCAGGAGGGGGGGAAATGAAGAACATTCATCGGGTAGGACTTTCCATTATATCGGGTTCTCTCATCGCCATCGGCACGTGGGCACTGCCAATCAGTGCGCCCGCTTCAAAGGCGCCGGTCCCGGCGCAAAGCAGCGTTCAGCTTCAGTCCGCGTCCGGACAGATCGCCACGGTATCACGCGATTCGTTCACGCTCACCACGAGCAACAGCGCATCGCAAGGCGAAGCGTTCGCCCAGGTCGACAGCACCTCGAAGACGATGCTGTTCGTGATCGACGACAACACGACCATCGACGGCAAGTTGACCGTGGGCGCCAACGCGGACGTGATCTACCGCGACGACAACGGCAACCACATGGCCGTCAGCGTCACCGTCAGCAAGTAGTTGCAGCCGACCCAGCCCGTTGTTGTCCAAGGAGTCGGGCCATGAGTCACGCTATTCACGACGTGCCAAATTCGGCGCACCAGGCGGCGAATTTTCCTCCGGTGCCCAAACCGCGGCAGGTGCGCAGCCATCAGCTGGCCGCCGAGGGAAAGATAGAGGCGCGTCTGCACCACCTCGGCAGTGAAATTCAGGAATTGGTGGAAGCGCCCTATCCGGGATTGTTGCAGGACCGGGGCTACGTTCGCCAGGCGCTCGAGGAGTTGACCTCGAAACACACCACGCTGTTGTGGACTGCACGCGTCGCGAAATGCACAGAGGGTTTCGTGCGTGAGAGATTGTGGTGGGATATCGACAAGGCTTTGACCAGCCTTGAGAAAATCGCCGGCTCACTGCTCGAAAGCTAAAGGGCGGCTGGCCCGCCCGGCTCGCGTATTGGAGAGCCCAAGGAAATCTTATGCCAACGGAAATCAATCAGCGTCGTGCCATATCGCTTCTCGTCCTATTCAGCAGCATCCTGTACATGGTAGTCACTTGGAATTATCGCGGAGCCGACGAGGCTGTCCATTACAGGCGCCCCTCCGACATCTAGTTCCTGTTCGATACGCCCAATCGATTCACGATTTCCGCTCGAAAGCCCGCAGCGCGTCGCCTTCCGTAGGATGAATCTCAAACACGGTATTCATGTGCGAAATCCGCAGCACATCCATGACTTTCGCGTTCACGCACGCCAGTTTCAATTCTCCCGCCGCCTGTCGCACCACGAAATGCGATCGTAGCAGCTCGCCGATTCCCGAGCTGTCCATGAACTCCACGCGCTCCATATGCAGCACGAACTTTTTCGTGCCCGAATTCGTGAGCACGTGTACCAAATCGCGCAGCTTCGTATGCCCATCCACGGCGGTGAATCGTCCGACGGCCTCGACCACCAGGACCGGTCCCGCCGCTCGTGTCTGAATCGCGAATCCCATTAAACCAGCAGAGCTCCGCCGTCGACGTCGATCACCGCGCCGGTCATAAACCCCGACGTCATCATCGTCAACACGACCGCCGCAATTTCCTCCGGCTGCCCCGGCCGTGAAACCGGCTGCCGGCCCGTGAACTGCTTCAGCGTCGCCTCGCGTGTCGTCTCGGGCAATCCGTCCCACAGCTCCGTCTCGACAATTCCCGGTGCCATCACGTTCACGCGAACCGGCGCCAGTTCCACCGCCAGCGCGCGCCCTAATCCCTCCACCGCCGCGTTGATCGCCGTCAGGGTCGGAGCCCCCGCGCCCGGCTTGCGGGACGCCACGCCGGAGAACAGCACAATCGACCCGCTCGGCGCCATGCGCGCTGCCTTGATCGCCGTGTACTGACCCCAGAATTTGCTCGTCATCGATGCCTGCGCATCGGCAATCGGTAATGTCCCGAAAGGCGCGATCTTCACTTCGTTCCCCGGCAGCACCAGGTGATCGATCGCGCCCGCTGCCTGGAAAAACGTGTGCACGGATTCACCGTCGTTCACGTCAACGGTTCTTCCCTGCGCCGGCGAGCCCAGCAGCGCCACCGTATCGCTCACGCGCTTCTGATTCCGCGATCCCACGGTCACGCGCGCCCCCGCCACTGCGGCCTGGTGCGCGATCGCGCGCCCGATCCCCGACGTTCCTCCGATCACCACCACGTGTTTCCCGGACAAGCCTTCCATCTTCGCGTTCATTCGAGCCTCCGCCGGTTTCGAAATCGAGATGCTATCACCTCTTTGCTTGTATCGCTCCTACAGCCTTCCGCTATACTGTCCGCACGTTTTTGAGTGGGTGCCCGCCCGGCTCCAGCGCGGACTCGTCCTTCACCGTCGTCCTCAATTGGCAGTCGGCGCTCAAGAATAAGTGGCGCAACGGTCCCGGCATTCGTCCAAGCTAAGGGGGGCACACGATGAACTCCTCGGCCGAAGAAATCGCAACGCGAGTCTGCATCGCCGGCGGCGGCCCGGCGGGGATGATGCTCGGCTACCTGCTTGGGCGTGCCGGTGTCGAGGTGATCGTGCTGGAAAAGCACGGCGATTTCCTGCGCGATTTCCGGGGCGATACGATCCATCCTTCGACTCTGGAAGTGATGTACGAGCTCGGCCTGCTGGACAAATTCCTAAAGCGCCCGCATCAGGAAATGCAGCGCCTCGGCGCGCAGATTGAGGATTTCTCCGTCACCATCGGCGACCTCTCGCACCTGCCCACGAAGTGCAAATTCGTCGCTCTGATGCCGCAATGGGATTTCCTGAATTTTCTTGTTGAAGCCGGCCGCAAATTCAACACGTTTCGCGTGATGATGAATGCCGAGGCCATGGACCTGATCGAAGAATCCGGGACGACTCGCGGAGTCCGAGTGAAAACTCAAACGGGAGCGCTCGAAATCCGCGCCGATCTTGTGGTCGCCGCCGACGGCCGCCGATCCGTGCTCCGCGAACGAGCCGGCCTGGAAGTTCAGGTTCTCGGCGCGCCGATGGACGTCCTCTGGATGCGGATTTCGCGCAACGCGGCAACCGATCCAGGGCAGACGCTCGGCCGATTTCGCGCCGGAAAATTCATGGTGATGATCAATCGCGAAGAGTACTGGCAGTGCGCGTTCATCATCCCCAAGGGAGCAATTGATGCCGTGCGCGCCCGCGGCATCGAAGCATTTCGCGCCGATATCATCACCGTCGCGCCATTCGTGGCTGACCGCGTCGCCGAATTGCGAACCTTCGACGACGTAAAATTGCTCTCCGTCGCGGTGGACCGTCTGCGCCGATGGTATCGCCCCGGCCTGCTCTGCATCGGCGACGCAGCGCACGCCATGTCGCCCATCGGCGGCGTGGGCATCAACCTCGCGATTCAGGACGCCGTGGCCGCCGCGAATATTCTGGCGAGCGATCTGCGCCGCGGTCCCGTGGGAACCGATCGCCTGCGCGCGGTGCAGCAGCGCCGCATGTTTCCCACGCGCGCCACGCAACGCATGCAAATCCTGGCGCAGGACTGCATCGTTGGCCCGGCCATCACGCCCGGCGCCGCGCCGATCCGGAAACTTCCGCTGCTGTTGCGCCTGATGAACCGCTTTCCGATCCTCAGCCGCATCCCCGCGCGCGCCATTGGCATGGGCTTGCGTCCGGAGCACGTGAAAATCCTGCTGGCTCCGCCCGCCGGTTAGCGCGAGGGGGGTTCTTAGGGAATGTACGTTGAGAACACGAAGTCCTGGGCTTGCTGCGGCGAGTGGCAGACGAAGTAGGCTTGCATGGCGTGCGGCGTGTCGAGAATCAGCGGTTTCGATGGATCGCCGCTGGTCCACACCTGGAATCCCCATCCGCCGTATATTTCTTCGAGTCCTTCACCATCGTGGTGACGGCTTTCTTCGCGCCTTCCACGGACGAGCCGTCCTTCACCCAGAAATCGTGCATGTCGCCCGCGAAAACCGTTCCGTCGGGATACGGAAACGGACTGCCCTTCTTCAGCACGGGCAATCCCTTCGCGTTCACGTAGATGATGTGCAGGCCGCCGATCTGCGCGGAAATCGGGCTGTCCTTGGTGACGATCATCGAATTCACCACGAACCAGTCGCGGAAGTTGGTGGGAAACAAAACTTCGTCGCTGGCCCGCGACCCGGTCAATTTTAAGCGCCACGCAACGGCGGGTTTGTGGGCGACTTCGATGGTGTCGATAGTGGGAAAAGGGGGGCGGCCACTTGAGGTGCGACAGGGGCCGACAACAGCTACCGGTTGCGTCGCGTTGCAGGGTGTGGCAGCGTGGGGTTGAGGCGCACTGCTGATGGCTACGAATTTTACCGAGGAATTGATCGTCAAACCGCGGAAGAAAGTGAAGCTTTCGAAGTGGGACCCCGAGGACACGCTCGGGTGGGACAAAGACCGCAAGACGAAGGAGAGCCTCGAGAAAACCATCGAGCGCATCGACAAGCTGCAATACCTGATGTACGCCGAACACAAGCGCACGCTGCTGATCATGCTGCAGGGACTCGACGCGGCGGGGAAGGACGGGACAATCCGGCATGTGATGTCGGGCCTGAATCCCCAGGGCTGCACGGTTACTTCGTTCAAGAAACCGTCGCCGGAAGAAATGGCGCACGATTATCTGTGGCGCGTGCACAAGGCGGTGCCGGATTATGGCGACATCGGGATTTTCAACCGGTCGGTGTATGAGGATGTGCTGGTGGTGCGCGTGCACAATCTGGTGCCGAAGGACGTGTGGTCGAAGCGCTACGACCAGATCAATGAATTCGAGAAGCTGCTGCACGAAAACAACGTGAAGATCCTGAAATTTTTTCTGCACATCAGCAAGGACGAGCAGAAAAAACGCTTCCAGCAACGCATCGATGATCCCGATCGGCGCTGGAAAATCTCCGAGGCGGATTTCGACGAGCGCAGATTCTGGGACGACTACGTGGATGCGTACGAGACCGCGCTGACGAAGTGCAGCACGGAGCACGCGCCGTGGTTCATCATCCCGTCGAACAAGAAATGGTTCCGGAATCTAGCTGTGTCGCACATTATCGCGGAGACGCTGGAATTGATGCACATGAAATTTCCGAAGCCGACGGTGGACGTGAAGAAACTAAAGTGGAAATAGGTCCCTGGGGGCCGGAGACGCCAAAACATGCGAGGCTTTCTACTTGGAATTATCTTTACGCTCTTCGTGCTCGTGGCGGGCGGTTGGTGGTGCGTGAAGCAGGGCTATGTCGATTTGGCGGCGGACCAAAAGCCTTCGATCTTTGAAGACAAAGTAGCGATGGCGGCGGTGGATGCTTCGACCGACCGGCGCGCGGGCGACGCGAAGAATCCGCTCGAGGCAACCGAAGCGAACATCACCGCCGGCGCCCGACTTTACCTCGACCATTGCGCGGGATGCCACGGCCTGCCTTCGAATCCAGATAGCCAGTTCGCGCAGTCGTTCAATCCGCTGGTGCCGGAATTTTTCAAGGACGCTCCGGATATGAGCGACAGCCAGAATTTCTACATTATTCAGCACGGCGTGCGCTGGACGGGGATGCCGGCCTGGAACAAGACGCTTTCCGAGACGCAAATCTGGGAGCTTGCGACGTTTCTAGGCAACACAGAAAAACTTCCGCCCTCCGCGCAGAAAATATTGGGGCCGCAGGGGGCGACCCCGGCGCCGTCGATGCAGATGAACATGGCGCCGGGTATGAAGGCGGACCACTAAGCCAGCCGGGCCGGACCGGACCCTTTCGATATTGGAGGCGCGGGACGGAATCGAACCGCCGATAAGGTTTTGCGGACCTTTGCCTTTCCACTTGACCACCGCGCCTTGTAAATGCGAACTAAAACGATAGCCGCGCGCCGACGACGGCCAGAGTGCCAGCGAGCACGGGGCGCAGGACTTTGTCTGGAATTCGGGCCGAGATGTAGCTGCCGATGATGACGCCGGGGATCGAGCCTGCGAGAAGCGAGACCAGGAGAAATGCGTCGATCGAGCCGAGGAACCAATGGCCAACGCCGGCGATGAGCGTCAGCGGGACGGCGTGGGCGATATCGGAACCGACCAGTTTTCCGGCGGGCAGTTTGGGGTAGAGAATCAGCAGAAACGTGACGCCGATCGCGCCCGCGCCGACCGAAGAGAGCGAGACTAAAACTCCCAGAACGGCGCCGAGCAAAGCCGTGAGCAGGGTTGTTTCGCGAGGACTGAGCTTCGCCGCGAATTCCGCGAGCGCGTTCAGGATCCACTTGCGGAAGACGATTGAGATTGCGGTGACAATCAGCGCGAAACCGAGGACCGTGGTGATGACGCGACTGCCGCTGTCGAGGCGATTGCGGAAGTGGGCTAGCACGACCAGCGTGAGCACGGTCGCGGGAACGCTGCCCGCCGCAAGACGCCGGACGATCGGCCATGCCACCGTGCCGCTGAAGCCGTGCACGGCTGTGCCGACGGTTTTCGTTATGCAGGCGTAGAGCAGGTCCGTGCCGACGGCGGTGGTTGCTCGAATGCCGAAGAGGAGGACCAGCATCGGCGTCATCAGCGCGCCGCCGCCGACGCCCGTCAAGCCGACCAGCAGCCCAACGACGAGGCCTGAAATGGAATATCCCAGCCGAATCGAATGAAAAAGTGCGTGCATGCAGAGTCTTCCTTTCGTCTCAAATGAAATCGGAAAATCGAGAGCGGAAAAAGCTCAGGCGAACGCTATGGGCGGCTACAACAGAAGTGGGTTTGAAGGTGCGATCGCATCGGAATGGTCACAGTCCGGACCGATGTCCTTGTTTCAGATTCCACAAAGCTGCCACCAGCGCATCGACCTCTTCGCAGGTGTTGTAAAGAGCGAGCGATGCGCGGACGGTGCTCTCGAGGCCGAAGCGGCGATGAATCGGCTGTGCGCAATGATGGCCGGCGCGAACGGCGATGCCTTCCCGATCGAGCGCGGTGCCGACGTCTTCCGTGCGAAACCCATCGAGCACGAAGGAAAGGACGCTAGCCTTTTCTTTTGCCGTGCCGATGATGCGCAAGCCGGGAATTCTCAGGAGCGCCTGGGTGGCGTAGAGCAGCAGATCGTGTTCGTACCGCGCGATGCTGGCCAAGCCGAGGCGCTGGACGTAGTCGATGGCTGCGCCCAGGCCGACGGCGTCGGCGATGCTGCCCGTGCCGGCTTCGAAACGGGCGGGCGGCACGTTGTACACGGTTTTCTCGAAAGTGACGTCAACGATCATGCTGCCGCCGCCCTGCCACGGCTGCGTGTGTTCGAGAATGTCGAGCTTACCGTAAACGGCGCCAATCCCGGTGGGAGCGAAAACTTTGTGCCCGGAGAGCACGTAGAAATCGCAGTCCAGCAGCTGCACGTCGACCGGCATGTGCGAAACAGCCTGTGCGCCGTCGAGTAGGACCTTCGCGCCGTGACGGTGGGCGATTTCGATCATTTCCTTCGCGGGCGCAACCGTGCCCAGGGCGTTGGATACATGCGCGATCGAAACCAGCCGCGTGCGCGGGCCAATGAGCTTCGTATATTCGTCGAGCAGAATCTGACCCGAGTCGTCGACCGGCGCGACGCGCAGCCGGGCTCCTTTTTCGGCGCAGAGCATCTGCCAGGGAACGATGTTCGCGTGATGTTCGAGCCAGGTAATTACGATCTCGTCGTCTTTACCGACGTGCTGGCGCCCCCAGCTTTGAGCGACGAGATTGATGCCTTCGGTGGTGCCGCGCACGAAGACGATTTCGCGCGTGGTGGACGCGTTGAGGAACCGGCGCACCTTTTCGCGCGCGGCTTCGTAGGCGTCCGTGGCGCGGGCCGCCAGCTCGTGCGCCGCGCGGTGGATATTGGAATTCTCATGGGCGTAAAAATGGTCGAGGCGGTCGATCACCGCTTGCGGTTTCTGCGTGGTCGCTGCGTTATCGAACCAGATCAGGGGCCGGCCGTTCACGCGCTCTTGCAGGATCGGAAAATCCCGGCGAATTTCGTTCACATCGAACGAACGGGAGGATAGATCGAAATCCGGCAAACCGTCCGCCGGCACATCCTTCCGTCCCAGAATTTCGGAAACGTCGGACGGCAAGAGCTGCCGGGCCTCGCCGAGAAAACCAAACCCTGCGGCTCTTTCGGCGGCTTCCGGGCCTAGCGGCACGCCGGGAACTTGAGGCGCGTCGATCGACGCAGGGCGCGAGATATCGGCGCCGACATTCGGCGTGCCGTGAGCGGCCGAGCTCTTGTCGAACTCCTTCAGCGAAACAGGCGATTCGGACAATGTTGCGGCGGCAGAGCTCAGACTGCCGAAGATCGGTCTCGCTTCCTTCAGAAACGAAAATGACGGCGATATCACCGATGCCAGTTGGGCGAACTCGCCGGGAATAACCGGAATCCACGGAGTCGGATTCGACGCGGCGTCGAATCCAACGGGAGATCCGGACAGACTCGCAAGCGCCGTTGGAAGGGCTCGCAAATCATCCTCGGTAGGAAAGTGACCGCCCCCAACGCCTGCCGGTGGCGCCGTGGCGGGAGCACTCGCCGGCGCAATCGCGATCTCGGGCATCGCCGCAGGCTGGTTCGCAGCTCCGGCCTGCGCGATTTCAGGCGACGCCGTGAAGAATTCGTTTGCCATGCGCGCGAATAAGGCAGGATCAAGCACGCGCTCGGAGATCCATTTTTCGTTCCAAGACGGCGCCTGCTGATCCTTGGCGGTTCCCGGAGCGTTTTGCCGCGGATCACTTGGAGTCATGATAGTTGCCGACTTCGACGTCTTCGAGCGCACCGATTGCGTCGTCGGTGAGCACCGCTACGGAGCAGTACAACGAAATCAAATAGGAAGCGATCGCCTTGGTGTTAATTCCCATGAAGCGTACCGACAGGCCGGGTGTTTGTTCACCGGGAAGGCCCGGTTGGAAGAGTCCGATTACGCCTTGCTTCTTTTCGCCGACACGGACCAGGAGAATATTCGTCTTGCCGCCGTGCGCTTTGGGTTTGACCTGCCCGTCGATGTGGAGCTTTTCCGTGGGGAAAATCGGCACGCCGCGCCAGGTGAGGAAAGGAGAACCGAATAGCGTCACAGTGGGCGGAGGCACACCGCGGAGCGTGCATTCGCGTCCGAATGCGGCGATTGCGCGCGGGTGAGCCAGGAAAAATGACGGCTCCTTCCACACCTTTGCCAACAGCTCGTCCATATCGTCGGGCGTGGGCGCGCCCTTGCGCGTCTTAACTCTTTGCGCAGCCGGAACGTTTTTCACAAGGCCATACTCGTCGTTGTTGATGAGCTCGCTTTCCTGGCGCTCCTTCACGTTTTCTACGGTGAGTCGCAGTTGCTCTCCGATTTGACTGAACGGATTGCTGTAGAGATCGGAAACGCGGGTGTGGACGTCCAGGATCGTGGTGATCGCGCAGAGCGTGTACTCGCGCGGCTTCTCGTCGTAGTTGATGAATGTTTCCGGCAGCGTTTTTTCGTCCTTGGTCCCGCAGGCGACCTCGACGTTTTCCGCGTTCACGACGCGATTCACGCGGAGGGTACCGGCTTCGAGAGGTTTCCAATCCAGCAGACGGACGAGCCAGCGGGGCGTGATGGCTCCGTACTGCGGCGGCGTCTTTGTGACATTTGCCAGCTGAAATGCTGCGCGATCGCCCAGCGCGTGTTGAGTAGTTTCCGCCATTTTACGAGATTCTCCCTCTAGAGGTGGAGCCGATGCGGCTCGAATAACGGTTCTTCTTGGGTCGGATCCTAGGAAGGGTACCGGCGCGCCTGAAAATGATGGTTGGTGCGAGTCGCACGCATCAACGACAGGTGGTACGTTATACCGCGCTCAGGGATTCGTCAAGGCTGGTGCAGAATAACGACCGATACACACGTCCGGAACATCGACGTGGATTCGAGAACGCAGCTCGGGTGAAGCGGAAACGGGTCCTATGCTGTCAGGACCCGCTCCCCGAAGCGTGTTTGGCGTGATTTGGCCGAGATGTGCAGGCGACCGCCGAGAGCGATCGGGCCGAAGTCGGACGCCCGAATCCGATCGGAGCGCTGATCGAGGTTATGCGATTCGGGCTCAGCGGCCGGGGCCGGACGCAGGAATGCGGTGGCGCGGCGAGCCAGCTCCCCGCGATTTTCAGCGCCGAATTTGCTGAGCAGCGACGAGATGTGAAACTTCACGGTTCGCACGGTGATGTTGAGCTGCGAAGCAATTTCCTTGTTGGCTCGATTGCACATTACGGACTGTAGAATTTCCTTCTGTCGCGGGCTCAACGTGGCCGGGCTGGCTGCCTCGCGTCCCTGCTCGAGGAGCTCCTGGGCGCGAGACACTAGGCGGGTGCCGAGCGTCGAGGCCGCGGGTACCAAAATGGCGAAATCGCTAGGGTCGGAGCCCCGGACCAGGCACTGCACCGCGAGCAGACCGGCCATGCGCTCGATAATGTAGTCAGGATCGGAATTCGACTCGGCGTGGAACCTCGCCGCGCCGGTGGATTTCTCGCAAAACACGAAGACGTTGGGTGGGTTCGTCTCCTCTTTCTTGTTCTGAGGGACCAGCTTTGGAAAGGATCGCAGTTTCTTCACTATTGGCCTCTTCCCTTGCCCAGGGCTGAACTAGGCCGGGTGTTTTATTTGACTGCGTTTGGCGATGCATTGCTGCTGGGCCTTACCGGTTAAAACAACTGAATCTTCCCCGCGCCGGGAAGATCAGCCACTGCTCGCGGGACTTGCGCTGCGAAAGCAAGCGTCCCGAACGAGAAGCGAATGGCAGATGGTATGCCATTCCGGCGTCTCATTTTAAGACACGCCGATTGAATCACATGCGGAAGGCGAAGGCTACAGCGAATCATGTAGTGTGGGTAGAAAATTCCTCGCCCCTGCATTTTTTTCGCGAATTTCAGGTTTCTACCCGATTCTCGCGCGGCGAAATCGTTTGTTTGTGATGGATTTGTGACGCGGGGGTTGAATCTGGCTATAATCGCGACGAAAAAGGGCAGGCGGAGACTCGATGAGGGCCGAAATCCGAAAAAAAAGCGCGATTTCATTTAGGCATTGGGCACATCGCAGCGGCCGAAGCGTGGTTGCGGCCTGTGCCGGTGTGGCGCTGGTGGCTTCGGCGGCGCTGGCACAGGGGAATCCGATCGCTCCGCCGCCCGGATTGGGCCAAGTGCCCCAGGGAGCGGGCACCTGTTCAGTGGAAAAGTCGTGCGCGGACTTGGCGCCGCTGATGATCCAGAGCGCGAAGGGCGCGTCTCCGCTAGAGGAGAACCTGCGGACGCTGACGGATTCGATCGGGGGACGGGTGACTGGGTCGCCGGCGGCCGTGCGGGCGGTGTCCTGGGGTCTTGAGGCGATGCGCAAGGCGGGGGTCGATTCGGTCCATACCGAGGAATTCATGGTGGCGGCAGGGTGGAGCGAGGGGCGGACACGCGTCGAGGTGCTGGCGCCCGCGGCTTTTCCGGTGAGGCTCGTGTCGGCAGGGTGGTCGCCGCCTACGCCGACCGGGGGCGTCACCGCCGATATCGTGGACGTCGGGAAAGGCGATGAGACCGATTTTGCAAACGCCGGTAGGGCGGTGAAGGGTGCGATTGTGCTGGTTCGTTCGGCGCCACTGATCACCTGGGCCGATCTTGACCATGAATACGATGTGCAGCCTGGCATTATCAGGCGGGCGCACGATGCCGGGGCGGCGGCGATTTTCTGGATGTCGTCGCGGCCGAACCTGCTGCTTTACCGGCATACGGTGACGCCGGACGGGCGCATCGAGGCGCTGCCGCAAGCGGTCGTGGCGCGCGAGGATGCGCAGCGGATCGCGCGGTTCCTGGCGGCGGGGCAGACCGTGCGTGTGCATTTCGACATGCCGAATCGCGTGACCGGACCCGTGGAGTCGGAAAACGTGGTCGGTGAAATCCGAGGGCGCGAGAAGCCGGACGAGTTCGTGGTGCTGGGGGCGCATCTGGATTCCTGGGATCTGGGCACCGGCGCGCTGGATAATGGATGCAATGCGGCGCTGGTGATCGATGCGGCGCGGGTGATTCATCAGTCCGGGAATATTCCGCGGCGGTCGATCCGGTTCGTGCTGTTTACGGGGGAGGAAGAAGGAGAGCTTGGCTCACGGGCCTACGCGCACGCACACCGCGCAGAGCTCGACAAAATGAATGCTGCGGTGATTTTCGATTCCGGAGCGGGGCGCGTGACGGGGTTCGACGTCGACGGGCGCAAGGATTTTCTGCCGCAGCTGAGCGAGGCGCTCGAACCGCTGAAGGCGATCGGGCCGATGACCTACACATTCGATTCAGCGGGCGACACGGATGATTTGGATTTCATGCTGGAGGGCGTGCCGGCGCTGGTGGCGAACCAGGACGAGGCGAATTACATGCTGAACTATCACGCCGCGTCGGATACGTTCGACAAAGTGGATTTTGGCGAGCTGAAGAAAAATGTGGCGGTTGCGACGATCACGGCCTATGCGCTCGCCGACGCACCCGCGCGGCTGGGACATCGGCAATCGCGCGCGGAAATCGAGCAAGTACTGAAGGACACGGGGCTCGACAAATCCATGCGGGAACAAGGCTCCTGGCCGGCGTGGGAAAGCGGCGAGCGTGGGCGTCAGCCCTAGGGCGCGAAGCCGGAACGATCTTCCGTCAGGCAGGCCGCGGCGGAGCTGAATGGCGCGGGTTTGCCGAGCATCGGACCCGGGCATCCGCCGTGGCGGATGCCTCTCGAAAACCTCCGGAGGCGCCAATCGAGTGGCGACGACTCTATTTAGTTTTTCCGGCAGCCTTTAACACGTCGATCATGGGTAGCGCGCCGCCGCTGTTGCCTGCCATGTAGACGTCGGGGAGATGGCCGTCCCAGCGATTGGTCATCATTTCGATGGTGCGCAGCTCGATCAGCTCGGGCGTGATCTGCTGTTTTTGCACTTCCAGGGCTTTGGCTTCGGCCTGGGCTTGGGTGACTTTTTGTTCCGCCTCGATCTTGATGCGGGTCAGGTCGTTTTCGGCTTTAAGGGCGTTTTGCTGGGCAGTTACCTTTGCTTCGATGGCGCGGTTGTATTCGTCGGAAAAATTGAAATCGGTGATGCTGACGGCGTCCACGTCAATGTGGTGGGTGGTGAGGCGGTCGCGGACGTACTGCTCGATACCGTTGCGAACGACGGCGCGTTGGGCAACGAGCTGTTCGGCGTCAAATTGCGCGGTCTGGGCTTTGATGGCTTCCTGAATTGCGGGGATGACGACGCGGTCGAGTGCGTCGTCATTCAACTTGGCCCAGATGTCGGTGACGCAGCAGGGATCCTGATAGTAGGCCAGTGTGACCTGTGTGTGGACGACTTGCAGGTCGTGGCTGGCGGCCTGCGAATCGAGTTTTTCGACTTGCACCTGCACGGAAATCGGTTTAACGGTTTCGAATACCGGAATGATCAGGTGCGGGCCCGGCTCAAGCGTGCGACCGGTGAGCGCACCGAAGCGAAGCACGACGCCACGATAGCCGGCGTCGACCGTGGTGAAGGACAGCCAAAAGATAAAGATCAGCACAGCTACGAGCAGGAATGGAAGGCCGCGCGATATACTGAAATCGACCTTGCGGCCGTCGTGGACGGAGAGGGAGACGGCGAACGACCTCCAGAGCGCGAACAGAAAGAACGCGACGAATAATATGAACAACAGGTAGCCCATCGACGCTCTCCTTTATTGCCGCATCACTTCACCAGGCAGTCGCCATGCACTGGGCCTCTCATACGCCATCCGTACCCGAAAGGCAACGGTGATTCGGAAACTCCGGTGCATGCTGTATGCGTGCGGAGATTCGCGTCACGTATAATGAGCGGGCCATGGCGACGACGGGGCGCGCAAGCAGCGGGGAAAAATCCGCGCCCGCGGCAAAAACAGAGAGGATACTCGCGGTGGACTACGGCCGGAAACGGATTGGCCTGGCGATCTCGGACGAGATGGGATTGACGGCGCAGCCGATCGGGATGCTGGTGCGCGTGAACCGGCAGCGCGATCTGAGCAGACTGCGCGAAACTTGCCGCGCGCTGGGTGTGACGCATATGATCGTCGGCCAGCCGTTGCACATGACCGGCGAAGCGGGCGAGATGGCACAGGAAGCGGCGCGATTCGCCGCGCGCCTCGGGAAAGCCACGGGCATCGGAGTGGAATTGGTGGATGAGCGGCTGACAAGCTGGGAAGCGGAACGAACGCTGGCAGAAACTCGTTCGGCCGTGAAGCGCAAACGCAGAGCGATCGATGACGTGGCTGCCGCGGTGATGCTGCGCGATTACCTGGAGAAGCGCGGCGGACGCGCCCGCGGCGATTCTGCGGAGAAGGAATAAACGGGATGCGGCGGCTGGGATTTCTGGCACTTTTGCTGATCGCCGCACTGGGCGGCGCGGCGGGCTGGGTGGATTCGCAGATCAGCCGCCCCTATCGGGGACACCGGCCCGAAAAAGTGTTCGTGGATATTCCGCACGGGACGTCGCGCTGGGGCGTGGCCGCGATTCTTCGCAAGAACGACGTGATCCGCAGCAAGCTGGCATTCGCGCTCTTCAGCGACTGGCATTACCGCAGGGCTTTGCAGGCCGGAGAATATTATTTCGACCATCCGGTGAATTCGCGCGAAGTGTTTTGGAAGGTTGCGCACGGGCAGATTTTCGTTCATACGGTCACGATTCCGGAAGGCTGGAATATGTTCGATATAGCGGACGAGCTCGAGCGGGAGGGCGTATGCCACCGCGCGGATTTTCTGACCGCAGCGCACGATACGACGCTGATTCAGGATCTGGCGCCCCAGGCCAACAGCCTGGAAGGATTTTTGTTCCCATCGACCTACGAATTTTCGCGCAGGGCCACGTGCGAGCAGGTGGCGAAGCGTATGGTACAGAATTTCCGGGCCGTGTGGGAGACTTTGCCGCCGGCGGCGCCGCCGCCGCAGGGTCCGGCGCTGGACGCGCTGCAGGCGGTAACGCTGGCGTCGTTGGTGGAGCGCGAAACGCCCGAAGCCGACGAGCGGCCGCTGGTGGCCGGAGTTTTTTACAACCGGCTGCGCATCGGCAATCCGCTGCAATGCGATCCCACGGTGCAGTACGCCATGGAGCTGGCGGGACGTCCGGAGAAAAACGTGCACGCCGTGGATTTGAAAGTGAATTCGCCCTACAACACCTACGACCACAAGGGGCTGCCACCGGGTCCGATTGCGAATCCCGGCGAGGCTTCGCTGCGCGCGGCGCGGGCGCCGACGACCACCGACTATATGTATTTCGTGGCGGACGATGCGGGCGGCCATGCATTCAGCCGCACGCTGGCGGAGCATAATCGCAACGTGGCACGTTTGCGCAAGCTGCTGGCCCATGACGCAGCCGCTGCCGCCGTGGGCGATCCCGCACCCAAGAAGCCCGTGAAGCACTGAGGATCCTTTGAGCGGCAGCCACTCCAACAAGAAAGATCCCGGCGAATCCGCCACGAAGAAAGAACACATCCTGGAAACTGCGCGCGCACTCGAAAAGGCACGCTTCACTCCCGCGGAGATCGAGCAGATTCGGCGTCAGCTCATCTCACAGCTGGGCGCGACAAACGGGAAAACCTCGGCGGACTACGTAGTGAGTGTACTCGAAGAGGCGGGCATGCGTGTGGTGTGGTCCACGCAATCCGATACGGAAGGGAAATACGAGGAAGAGTTCGCCGACCTGCTGCATTTCTCGACATTCACGGAGGCGGAGATGTGCCTGGTGCGGCTGGATGAGCTGCTGCGGAAGTTTTCAGCGGAAGGCGAGAAGCATGCTTCCGAGCGGGTGCGCGAAGTAGCGCGGCTGGGACGCCGGCGGGCGGAGATGATTTCGCGGAATCGTAAGGTGGAAGCGGAAAACCGCGCGCAGAAGGAAGAAGTGGCGCACTGGTTCGGAATCTGGCTGGAAACACCGGATGCGTTTTTCGATTGGCTCGAAGTGCGCAAGCAGTCTCCCGACTTTCAGAAGAAATTTCCGCGTGCGTTTGTCGATGAGGAATGATGCACAAGCTCGATATTGAAGCGCTCGACCTAGGCTCGGATGTGAAAGCCGTGGGACTCGAGTTGGTGGAGGCGGACGAAAATCGCGAACCGGTGCGGGGCGTGGACGCCGCACGGGTTTGGGGGCGCGTGTTGCGGGCGACCGCCGGGCAGGAACCGTGGGCGCTGGATTTTTTCAGCCACCTGGATCGCGTGCGGGAGTATTGCGATTCGCACGGTGTCACTTACCGGCAGGCCCATCAGCGGTCGATGGTGATTCCGGCGCCGGAACCCGCCGCGCTGGAAGCGCTGCTCGGGCGTTTTGAAAAAGAGACCTTTGGCGCGCGGGCGGGAGCGCCACTGGCGCCGGGAGCCGAGCCGGATTCGGCGCTCGAGACCGACCTGGCGCGCCGTGGAGTCGATGCATATCACGCTGCATTCGCGAATTACTACTTCTGTGGTGTTTGCGCGTTCGAAGACGGTTCGCTCGTGGTGCTCAGCGATCGGCTTTGGGCCAGTGAGATCATCCGCCGAGTCCGCCCCGTGGTGAAAGACCTCTCTGTCGAAGTACAGTTACCAAACTAAAAAGGTCCGGCTGTACGACCGTCCAGTTTTGGTGCAGTAATTACGCCCGCACCCTTAGACCGTTCGTACCATTCCCCCCGCCGGACGTTCCAGTACACTTGGGTAGTACGCCGAGGGAGAAATGGCCCTGCAGAGTGAGCTAACAGTGTCCACTGAGTCCACTATACCCAATGCCCGGGCCTTCGTGCGGAGCCTCAACGTTCTACTTAAGTACTCTCGACTCTATGGTTTAGAACACCTTCGCTCGGCTGCGCAATTCGAGGTTAGCTGGAACGAGCTCGAACAGGCGGTGCAGGCGGCAGGTACTACGGGTCTGCTGCTCGGTGCCTCTGGTTCACAGCTGCTGCTCGATGGAGTACCGCTGGAATCGACCCAGGCGGAGAAGAGTTTCGCTGACCTTTTGAACGGGGCCGGCGTGGCCAGCATCGCCTTCCTGCCGCAGGTGGCCCGCGAGGACTACGGAAACTTGGTGAAGGCGTTTACCGACTCGGGCGGGCCGAAAGCGGTGCCGCTGAGCGAGCGCCTGGACGTGTACTTCCACAACCGCCAGAAGGCCGGAATTCGCGTCAACGAGATTCGCTTTGTGGCGGAAGACTCTGCTTATACGGAAGCGCGGGTAGCTGCGCAGCTGACGGCGCGAACCTTGGGCGCCGACGCGGAAATGATCCAGGACTGGTTCCGCAGCCCCGAGAAGATGATTCAGCTGATCGCTGCGGCCGAGGGCGCGCACGGGGGCTCCGGGACTGGCTCGGTTTACTCCGGTGGCACAGGCTCCGGCGCGGAAGGTGGACAGGCGAACGCGAGTGGCACGGGCGCAGTTGCAGGCGCCGCGCCGGGCGCCGGACCCGGTACTGCGGGCGGAAATAGTGCGAGCGCCTCGACCGATCCGGACATTCTGCCGCAACTTGGCGAAAAGGAAATGCAAAGTTTGCTGCGGCTGCTCGCGCAGTTCGGCGAAGCGACACAGGCGGCGGGCACGAAGGGCGGGCCGTTGCCCGACCAGGCTAAGTGGCAGCTGAATTTCGCGGCGCTGCCGCAGAATGCACAGGTTACTTTGCGCCAGGCGCTGGCGACGGTGGCGGCCAAAACTCCGTCCGCGAAAGTCGACGAAAGCGTGCTGCTGAAACTTGCCGAGGATCTTGCGATTCGTTTTGCACTCGATCGATTCCAGCGCGGCGAGGTGCGCGTGAATGCCGTCCGGCAGATGCTGGACAAGATGGGCCACGAGCTCGGCACGCTGCGAAAGCTGCTGAAAGCGCGCGAAGACAAAATGGCCAGCGCGGGGCTTTCGGTGGAATCGCACGCGGACGTGCTGGACCGGCAATTCTGGGCGGCCGTGCCGGAATCGGGCAAGCGGGCTGTGCTCACGTCGACCGAGGCGTGGTGCATTCCGCCGCGCAACGTGCAGTCGTACGTGGAGGAATTGCTGGGCCGCGGGGAAGCCGATATCGCCGGAGATGTGCTGCTGAAATACGCGTCGTGCGTGCGGAACAAAGACGCCGAAGCGCGCAAGAAAGCGGCCATCGGGCTTGGGCAGCTCGCCGAGCTTTACAGCAAGGGCGCGAGCCAGCGGTTGCAAGATGCCCTGGCGCAAATCGGGCATCAGCTGGCAGCGGAAAAAGACGCGGAATTGCAAACGCTGCTGAGTGCGGCTTTTGTGCGGTTGAGCCAGGAAGCGGCGTCGCGGCGGTATTACAAAGCGATGCAGCAGGCGCTGGATTCGCTGGCCGACCTCGAGGAACTGCGTCCGGCGTGGGCGCAGAATTTGCGGCCGCGGCTCGGCGTCGAGAATCGGATCACGGAATTCATCGAAGAGGCACTGACGGCCGAGGCGATGCCCGAAGGGCTTGTCGGCGTGCTGATGCGCATCCCGCAGGGCGCGGGCGAGCATCTGGCCGTGCGAATGGCGCGTTCGGGGCGCCGCAGCGAACGCGAAAACGTGGTGCAGCTCGCGAGGGCCGTGGGCAGCGCGTGCGCGCGATACCTGAAGGAAGTGATGAAATCGGAAGCGCCGGCGAAGGCCGCGAGCATTGTGGGATTGCTGAGTCGGCTCGACCCGGAAGGCGTGGATGAATTGCTGCCGCAGCGATTGCGCCATGGCGGCCGATCGTTTCACGATGCGGTCGTACGACAGCTTTCGATCGCCGGAGCGCCCGAGCGTGGGAAGATCCTGGCGAATTCGATCGAAGCGCTGGACATCATGGTGCTGCCGCTGGCGCTGGACGAAATCGGCATGTGCGGCGATCAGGAAACCGCGCCGAAGCTGTTGCGGCTGGCCGAAGGCGACATTTTGCCGGAAGGATCGGAATACCTGCGCGTGAAGGCGATCGAAGCGCTGGGGCGGATGCGAGCGCAGGGCGCGGCCGGGCATATGCGGCGATTCGTGGAAACGCGCAAAGCGTTCGGCTGGGCACATCCGGAGGAAATTCGCACGGCGGCTGCGCAGGCGCTGATGAAGCTTGACCCGGAGTGGATGACGGCATTTTTGCCGCAATCGGGCCTCGACGACAAAGTGATGGCGCTCGCGCCCCTGGACCCGATTCCGGATCGCGACGTGGTGCGGCACCGCCGATATCGGCGCATCCGGCTGCCGCGGAACGTTCCGGCAGTGATCACGTCGGCGCGCGGAAAATATTCATCGGCGATCAGCGTGTTGAGCCTGGAAGGCGGATTGCTGAGCGGCGACGTGCAGCTTGCCGTCGGAACCGAGGCTACTCTGAAAATTCCGGCGGGTTTGCGTTCGATCAGCATGCAAGCCGTCGTTCGGTTCGTTCGCTCGCATCAGGCCGGTTTTGAAATGGTCGGCATGGGCCTGGAAGACCGCGCGAAACTTCGCCGGTTGCTGGTGTCGCTCGGCAGTCCTGCTGGCGCCTCCGCAAAAACGAGCAAATAGCTCCTCCGCACGCGATTTTCTCCAGCCAATTTTCTGCTCGGAATCAAATCGTGGAGTCTGTTTTCGCTTCGCGCGTGCGCAGGTCGGCGGCGCAATCAGGCCACAGGAACGTTTCGTGAGTCTTCGCCAATCATGGACGGAACGATTTTCCGGTGCGGCAGAATGCTGAAGAATTTCTGGCGGCAGGGGTCGCAGCGATACGGGGAAAAGCCAAGAAAGCGCTTCAGAAAGACCAGCGTGCCTGCATCCACGCGCTCGCGCGCAATATGCTGCAAATCGAAGTTCCCGCAACGCGGGCAGTGCGCATAGCGCGCGAAGGGAATGGCCACCGTCCAGGCGTAAAATCGCTTGTCGCAGGCCCGGCAACGCCAGGGCCTCAGCTGGAGGAACGTGGCGAAGAAATCCCCCACGCCTCCGCGATGCGAGCGGAAACATTCTGCACTTCGGCATTGAGGGCAAATCATTATTCTTGCAGTATCCCTAAAATTGGCGGGCGAAGCATATCCAAATCGATTTCTCGCCGCAATAGCCGGAAAACTGTATGCGCGGCCCTGCGACCTAAGTAAGATAGAGACGAAGGCAAAAGATGCCAGGCTACACAGACGAACACGCGGCGTCAGGAATCCGCGCCAAGCTGCCCGCGATCGAAACGTGGCCCAACCAATTCCCGGGCTACACCATCACAATCCGCGTGCCCGAATATACCTCGGTCTGCCCCAAAACGGGCTTACCGGATTACGGGGCGATCACGATTCAATACGAACCCAAGAAATACTGCCTCGAGTTGAAATCGCTGAAACTGTACCTGCTGGCCTACCGCAATCTCGGAATTTTCTACGAGAACGCAGTAAACAGGATGCTGAAGGACATCGTTACGTCGGCGCGTCCGGTCTGGTGCCGCGTGACGGGCGAATTCACGCCGCGCGGCGGTCTTACAACCAGCGTGGAGGCGCACTGGCCGCGCCGCAGTGGCAACAACGCCCGCGCCCGGGATAGACTTCGCTCCCCGGCTCGGCGATAATCTCGCGAAACAGCCGCGCCCGTAGCGGTCAAGGAGGCACGATGAGTTTGGATCAACCGAGCGAAACCCCACAGGTCGTCGAAGCGGGAATCCTGCCGCGCTGGGTGACAGTGCTTTTCGTCGTGGCGTTCGCACTGGTGGCGTATCTGCTCTACGCGGGGTATGCACAGCGGCAGGACATGCACAAGGCCGAGGAAGATGCTTCGCAAAAGGCGCAGGCGACCGCCGCTGAGCTCGACAAGACCAATTCGCGCATTGCCGACCTGAAGGGGCAGCTCGATGTGATGTCGCAAAAGCTTGGACTCACCGAAGACGAGCTGGCGCGCGCTCGCGGACTGGCCCAAACCGTGCGCAATGAACAGCAGAAGAGCGATCAGCAATTCCGCCAGCAGCTCGGCGCCGTCCAGGCCGATACGACAACGAAATTCGGACAGATGGCCACGCAGATCAACGGCACGCAGACCGATCTGAACTCCACAAAGGCCGACCTGGAAGCGACCAAAACCGCCATGACCAGCGTGAAGGGCGATCTGGGTGTACAGAGCGGGCTGATCGCGCGCAACCATGACGAAGTGGAAGAGCTGAAGCGCCTCGGAGAACGCGATATTTTCGAATTCACGCTCAACAAATCGGCTAAATCGCCGGAGCACGTGGGGCCGATCGAAGTTCAGCTGAAGAAGACCGACACGAAGAAGTACAAATACACGGTGGACGTGGTCGCCGACGACAAGAACATCGAAAAGAAGGATCGCACGGTCGGCGAGCCCATCCAGTTCTACGTGCACGGAGCGCGTGCGCCGTACGAGATCGTCGTGTTCGACGTGACTAAGGATTCGGCGAAGGGATATCTCAGCGCGCCGAAGTCCGCAACGGCTGCGCCGCCCGCCGCCACGCCGCCGGGTAATTGATTCGGGCTCGCGGCACGAACAGAACATTGCTGCGTCCGCTTCGCATCGCGGAATTGGAAGGCGTCCCACGATGCGAGCGGACCGCACTGCGCTCGAATTCCCATTCTTGTGATTTAGATTTTTCTCTCCGCGTATTTCTCATTTCATTTTTCATCCTGGTTCTGGCTTTCGCGATTTTCCCGCCTGTTGCGAGCGCGCAGCAGCCCGCGGCGAACTCCCCGGCGCCTCTCGTAGCCGCAACTGAAATCGTGAAGGTGGACGCGAGCGTCCTCGACAACCAGGGAAATTTCGTGGGTGGCCTGTCACAGAGCAATTTTCATGTACTCGACGACGGCGCCGCGCAACCGATTGTCGTTTTCACGCCCGTCGAAGCGCCCGCGCAGGTGCTGGTGATGATCGAGGCCAGCCCCGCGGTCTACCTGATTCACGATCAGCATCTCGTGGCCGCTTACGCGCTACTCGATGGCTTAGCCGCTGGCGATCAGGTCGCTCTGGTCACCTACGATCAGTCGCCGCGCCTGATCATGCAATTCACGGCCGACAAATCCGCCTTCCTCTCGGCGCTCAACACGATGCAGTACACCATCGGTATGGGTGATCTGAATCTTTACGATTCGATTTCGGCTGTCCTGGACTCGCTTGGTCCGAGTGCGGGCAAGCGCGCGCTGGTGATTCTGAGCACGGGACTTGATTCGTCGCCTCCCGCGCGCTGGGACGCGCTGGTTCGCAAACTGCGTAATGAAGACGTCGTGATTTTTTCCGTGGGCCTCGGTGGACCGTTGCGCGGAGGCAGTTCGAAGAAAACGAAAAAGCCCGCGCCGCTCCAGTCAGCCGCTGACGTCGGTTTCGAGAAAGCCGAGAACGCGCTCCGTTCGCTCGCCGCGATCACGGGCGGCCGCGCCTATTTCCCGCAGTCCGAGAACGATTTCGTTCCCATCTACCATGAAATCGCGTCGGCGCTGCGGCATCAATACTTGCTCGGCATCGCGCCGGCGCACGATGGGCAATTCCACACTTTGACCGTCGAGCCGCTCGACGCAAATGGCCAGATGATGAATTCGCCTTCAAAAAAGCCGGCCGTTCGCGTGTTTGCCCGCGAGGGATATTGGGCGCCGTCACCATGACGGGCCGCCGCAAGTGATCCCGGACCATGCCAGCGAATGACTTGGACGCTGACTCGCGTATACTTTCCGGGCATCCGTCCAGGCTTAGCGGTGCATCGGGAGGATTGATGAAGCGTACCACCAGGCTCGGCAGCGCGGCAGGCACGCTGTTGCTCTGCGCGGGGCTCGCGTCCAAGCCGGCTTTGCGGGCGCAAAATACCGCCGCCGCGCCCACGTCGGCCGCCGCCATGGTGCGCTTCGCTTTCGGCGGCAATGTCGCCCAGTTGCCCGCGCAATTCGACGACAATCTCGTTTTTGTCCCCGTGCGCGTAAATCAGGGCCAGCCCTCGATGTTTCAGCTCGATACGAGCGCCGCAGTCTCCTCCATTGATCCCGCGCGCGCTGCGGAGCTCGGTGTGGCAAATCTGCGGTCGCCCGTGCTGAATCTGACCGACGTTGATTTCTCGCTTGCCCAGCTAGGTTCCCAAACCAATAACGACTTCGGCCCGCGCCTCGGCCGCGGGTACGAAGGCACGATCGGCAACGACATGCTCTCAGGCGCGGTCATCGAGATCGACTACGGTCGGCAGACCGTGCGCCTGTACGATCCCGCCTCCTATCATTACAAGGGCGCCGGCAAAGGCTTCCCGCTCACGATGCGCGACGGCATGCCGGCGGTGCGCGCGAAGGTCGATGTGGCGGGGCGCAAGTCCGGCGAGGCCTTGTTCGTCATCAACACCGCGCTCGATGTTCCGCTGCTGATTTCCGATCGCTTCGCGAACCAGCGCCACTTTTTTTCGTCGCACTTGAAGACCGTGCCGCTCGCGAGCGGCGAATTGGGAGTCGGCGGCAAAGCCGTGTTGGGCAGGGTCGAATATTTCGAGATCGGTCCGTACCAGATACAGGCGCCGCTGGCGGCTTTTGCCGAGGGCCCTCTGCCAGGTGACGATTCTCAGATCGCGGGCGAAATCGGCGGGGGAATGCTGCGGCGGTTCACCGTTACGCTTGATTACGCCAGCCATTTGGCGTACTTCGATGGGAACAGCGAAATCCACGCGGACGATCACGAGGACATGAGCGGAATTTCCATCGCCGCGACGGGCCCCGGATGGAGGACGCTGGAGGTCGTGCAGGTCCGGCCCGGCTCTCCCGGTGCAGACGCGGGCGTTCAAAAAGGCGACTTGATTGAAGGCGTCGACGACGAAGCCGCCGCCGATATTTCGGTGACCAGCGCCCGCGAGTTGTTCCGGAACGTCGGCCACAGATACAAGCTGCTCATCAATCGCGACGGCAAGACGATGACGATCAACGTGACCATGCACCGCGCGCTCTAGCCCATCGGTAAGTTACTTCTTCACAGGCTGCGCAACCTCGCGAGGCAGCCGTCCCGCTTCCCGCAACTCCCTTCGCAGCAAATATTCGATTTGCGAGTTGAGACTCCGCAGGTCATCCGCCGCCCAGCGTTCCAGGGCGGCAGCAATCGCCGGATCGAGCCGCAGCAGAAATGGTTTGCGATCCGCCATGGGCCTGTCTATCCGGAATATAGCGTTCCCGCGTTCACAATTGGCTGTGGACTTCGTTCCCCGCACAGCACGACCAGCAGGTTGCTCACCATCGAAGCGCGGCGCTCCGGGTCCAGGTCCACTACTTTTCTTTCCGAAAGCTGATCGAGCGCCATTTGCACGATGCTAACCGCGCCTTCGACGATCGTCTGCCTCGCGGCGATGATCGCGGACGCCTGCTGGCGCTGCAACATCGCGCCGGCGATCTCCGCGGCATAAGCGAGGTGGCTGATGCGTGCTTCGATCACCTGTACTCCGGCCTTCGACAGACGGTCCTCGATTTCCTGCTTTAATTGCGCAGCGGTTTCCGCCGTATGGCTGCGCAGGCTCATCTTACCGGCTTCGCGAGAGTCGTAGGCGTACGACGTGGCCATATTCCGCAGCGCCGATTCGCTCTGCACCTGCACGAAGTTTTCGTAGTTGTCGACTTCAAAGACTGCTTCGGCCGAATCCACTACTTGCCAGACGACCACGGCAGCAATCTCGATAGGGTTTCCGTCGAGATCGTTCACTTTAAGCTTGTCCGTCTCGAAATTGCGGACGCGCAAGGAAATCTTGCGCCGTGTCGTGAGCGGATTGATCCATTGAAAGCCTTGCTCCCGGACCGTGCCGGCGTAGCGGCCAAAGAGCTGAATCACTTGGCCCTCGTTCGGATTCACGACCACCAGGCCTCTTAAACATATCGCCTCGAGAACCATCGCCAGGAAGCAGAACACCGGCAGCGGTCCGGGCTGGCCCTTGGTCACATTGACCAGCAGAAAAATCGTCAGCGCCATCATCACCACGATCACCAGCAGCATCGCTCCCCCGGGAAGCGAAAACGGTTTTTTCTCTCTCATGAGCAATCTCCTTTGGAGACAATATCGGAACGATATCATAATGATACAAGAAGTCAAGGCCGTGTGGGCGCACCGTTGCGACGGGCCGCCGAGGCACCATGACGGCATTCTTCGTGCGGATGCAGGGCGGCTCGGGTGGGTACTGCTGCTGGAAGAGGCGAAGACGGAAGGACTAATTGAACTTGCGGAGGGTGGACGCCATCTGGTGAAGCCTCGCATCCACCTTTGCGAAAACGCTGCCTGCGTCGAATTTTCCGGTGGCGCTGCGTTTGCCCGCGCGCACGCCACTTAGGATTTCGATGCCCTGTTCGATCGTCTTGACGGGATAAATGTGAAAGCGGCCCTGCGCTACGGCTTCGATCACTTCGTCGCGCAGCATCAAGTCGTCCACGTTCTCCGACGGGATCAGCACGCCCTGGTTTCCGGTGAGCCCTTTGAGTCGGCAGACGTCGTAAAAGCCCTCGATTTTCTGGTTCACGCCGCCGATCGGCTGCACGTCGCCCTGTTGATTCACGGATCCGGTCACGGCCAGATCCTGCCGGATGGGCAGCTCCGAAAGCGCGGAAAGCAGGGCATAAATTTCGGTGGAGCTGGCGCTATCGCCATCCACGCCCGAATACGACTGCTCGAAACAGACGCTGGCGGAAAGCGAAAGCGGCTTGTCCTGCGCGAACGTACGCCGCAGGTAGCCGGAAATAATCTGCACGCCTTTGTCGTGAAACCGCCCGCTGAGGTTCGATTCGCGCTCGATATTGATGATGCCGGTTTTGCCCATCGCCACGGACGCGGTGATGCGCACCGGCTTGCCGAATGCGTAGCCGCCGATTTCCATCACGCTCAAGCCGTTGATCTGCCCCGCGCGGCCGCCGGTCGTGTCGATGAACACCAGGTTCTGCTCGATCATTTCACGAATTTTCGTTTCCAGAAGATTGTGCCGCTCGATTTTAGCGTCGAGTGCCGCGCGCACGTGTCCCGCATTTACCACGTTGCACCCCGCATGCCGCGCCGCGTAGCTGGATTCGCGCGCCAGGTCGGCTAGATCGAAGAAACGCGTGGTGATTTTGCCGCGCCTACCTGCCAGCCGAACACCGTGCTCCAAAATGGACGCGACGGCGGTGCGATCGAACTGCAGCAGCTTCTCGTCGTCCACCAGCTTTCGCAGCCGCCCGCCGTAATGTCGATAGACTTCGTCGCTCCAATTCATCTCCTCGTCGAATTCCACCCGCACCTTGAAAATCTTCTTGAAGTCGTCCTCGTAGTCGTAGAGCAGCTCGTACATTTCGCGGTCGCCGATCAAAATGATTTTCGCGTGCACGTCGATCGGCTCGGGCTTCAGCGAGGCGCTGCTGAACGGGAAAAACATGTCAATCGGCTGTATTTCGAGCTTGCCGTGATTCAGTGTGCGCTTCAGCGTGCGCCACACGCCGGTCTCCGTCATGGTGTCGAGCGCGTACATCACCAGGAATCCGCCGTCAGCGCGCAAAAGCGAGCCGCCGCGCAGGTCCATGAAATCGGAATTCCAGCTGCCCCGCGTGTCGTAGCTGCGATGCACGGTGCCAAAAAGATTCGCGTACGTAGGGATCGTTTCGAACACCACGGGGCACTTGTCGTGCTCGTTGTGCGCTAGGATCACGTTAACGCCGTAGATGCGGAATGGATCGCGTTCCGAGCGTTCGGGTTTCGGCAGTCCCGTTGTTTCCGACGGCGGCTGATCCTCTTCTCCCTCGCGCTCCTTGAACGGATCGAGATTGTCGAGAATGTGATGCCGCACTTCCTCGAGATACTCGGAAATGTGCGCGCCGGCGTATTTTTCCTTCAGCTCTTCGATCACTCCGTCGACCAGCACGGACGCCGCCTCCTGCTCGAGGTAGTTCATTTCGCTGGCCAGTTCGCGGGAAAGCGCCAGCGTCCTGCGGTAGACGATCGTGAATTCCTGCCGGAACTGGTCGTATTTCCGCTCGAGATCTTCCGCGGCCGTGTTTTCGAGCTTCCCGTCCTGCACCATCTTGGGGATTTCCTCGATCGGGACCATCTGGCCGTCGAGCACCGGAAAAATTTCTGGCAGCGCGACCGCGCCCACCTGCATGCGTCCCAGCGCAAATTGCTCGCGTGCGATGCGACGCGTGAAATCGTCCATCAATTCCTTTTCGCGCACGGTGAAGCGCTCGACGATGCGCGTTTTCTGGCGCTGGAAAGGTTCGCCTTCGAATACCTGCGGAATTCTCCGGCGCAGAAAATCGATTCCCGATTCCACTTCCTTCTTGAACGCGTTCGCGAGTCCCCGCGGCAGCGTCAGCAGGCGCGGACGGTCGGAATTCTTGAAATTGTTCACGTAGCAGCGGTCGGGCGCGGGCTCGGTCTGCGGGTGCATGTCCTCGATCATGCGCACGATCATGCCGCCGCGGCTGGTGCCCGAAAGTCCGCAGACGAAAAGGTTGTAGCCCGAAGCCGTCAGCTCCACACCCATGCGCAGCGCCCGCAGCGCGCGCTCCTGCCCCATGTCGCCCGCCGTCGGTTCGATCTGCGCGGTCGATTCAAAGGGAATATTCGCGGGGTCGCAGTGCCACCGCAGCTTTTCCGGCGGCAAGCCTGCGTGATGCGGATGGGAATTGGAGTTCTTGGCCATACGGCGGCTCACCGCCACTTCCTGATACTAAGGCGCGCTACTCTAGCACGCCGGAAACCTACTTCGCATCCGCGCGAGCCATTTTGTTTCCACGCTGCGGATCGGTCGGCGCGTAGACCTCCAGAACGCTCGCCGCCATCGCTACGATGATGGGCCCCAGAACCACGCCCAACAGCCCGAACGCTTCGATTCCACCGAGCACGCCGATGAAAACCATCAGGCCGCCGAGCTCCGCGCGCCCGCTGATCAGCCATGGCCGGATCACGTTGTCCACCGCACCCACGATCACCGCGCAGATGAATACCAGCGCGATGCCGCGGCCCAGGTGTCCTCCGGCCATCAGGCTGATCGCCACCGGCACCCAGATCAGCGCCGAGCCCACCAGCGGCACAAACGAGAAAAATCCCATCATGACGCCCCAGAAGATCGGCGCCTCGATGCCCGTCACCGCGAACGCGATGCCTCCCAGGATCGCGTGTGCCACGGCCGCAGCGAGGCTCGACGTCACGCTTGCGAAGATCAGTTCCCGCGATTCGCTCAGCATGCGGTCCCGGTGCACCAGCTCGAAGGGCAGCAGCTCGCGCAGCCGCGCCACCATCGAATCCCCGTCGCGGTAAAAATAAAACATCGCCAGGACCGTCACGCCGAGGTGGAAAAAGAAAACCGCGGCGTTCTTCAGGATCACTCCGAGTTTCCCGGCTACGAATCCGGCCGCCACGGCGCCGTAGTGCTGGAGTGTGCTGCTGAGGCTGTCTCCGCCTGCTTCGGGAAACCGCTCTTGGATCTTGGCCCACAAATCGTCCAGCTTCGTGTAGCTCCCGATTGCCAGCTGGAACTGGATTTCCTGCACCGCACTCACGCCTTGCCGCACGAACGCCATCATGACGAACAGCACGGGCACGATCAGAATCAGCGTCACCGCCAGCGTGCACACGATGGCCGCCCGCGTCGGCCCCCATTTGCGCGACACCCACTCGTACACCGGGTATGACACGGTCACCAGCACCGCCGCCCACGCCAGCGGCACCAGGAACGGCGCAAACACCAGAAACGTCAGATACACCAGCAGCGCCACGATGCCGTAGAAAAGCACCGTACCGAGCCTTTTTTGCGAAGTCAGTTCCGCAGTCACGTTGTCTCATTCAGATGCGCGAGCCAGCAAGACAGATAGTGGCAATCCCAATCTTTGTCAATCCTGCCGTGCTTCCCTGTGTGACCTTTGGGCCCGCTCCGTCCCTTCTGTGTTGAGAGCGGTGCACGACACAGCAGCCCGTGAACCCATCCACAAAAGCGCTAGTGCTATACTCGCATTTGCGTCTGATATGGATGCCACCATGACGAAACCAGCCTGTCCGCACCAGCGCACCCAGCTGATCGCGGAAGACAAAGACGCCCAATACGTGGAATGCCTCGACTGCGGCGAAATCCTCGAGTCTGCGGAGATGGAAAAAATTGAAAAGAAGGAAGGCGCGGGTTTCGATGAATCCCTCTCCGACGCCTGAACTCCTTCTGCCGCTCCGCTCGCCACGAACGTGAGCGTATCGATGTGTCCGCCCATCCAACGCCTGGGTCTTTCCGCCCGCGGCCGCATTCTGAAAGTCTCGCGCGCGATCGCCGACCTCGAAGGGTCACCCAATATCGAGCCCAAGCATCTAATTAAAGCGATCCAATACCGCGCGCTCGACCGCACACGTTGGGCGTGAAGTACAACCTGAGCGGGTCGAGGCCGGGTGTGCGGCCCCGGTTATGAACAAAGAACGCTCCTAGCCCCTGGGGGCGTCGCGGCCGCATTTGACGTTTGTGCAGCGGCTGTGATACCCATACAGGGCGTTTTTATTGGGGTTTTCCCCTCGGCTCCATGGCGGCTACAAACCAACGTCTTGAGGTCACGCTCGATACGCAGCTTGAAAGCGTGGATCTCGCAGAAAACATCGTCACGCGCGTAGCCCAGGAAGCGGGCTTCGGCGAGGACGATCTGCACAAGCTCGGCATGGCCGTCCGTGAGGGCGTGATCAACGCCTATAACTACGGCAATTGCCAGGACAAGCGCAAAAAGATTCACCTCGCCGTCGAACTGGAGCCGGAAACAATGGTCGTGCACATCGTCGACGAAGGCTGCGGCTTCGAGCTTTCCGAAGTCGAGGATCCCCTGACGGAAGAAAACCTGCTGCGCACGTCCGGCCGCGGAATCTTCCTGATGCGCGCATTCATGGACGATCTGGCCGTGCGGCGCGGGCCGACCGGCGGTGCCGACCTGGTGATGATCAAGAAACTGCCGCATCCAGTTTCCGGCAACGGACATTCGTAAGCAGGGTAGAATCGTGCATCGGTTCGAGGGCTTACCGTGACACTACGTGGAACATGCAGACAAATTGACGACGTCGCAATCGTGGACTTCAGTGGCAAAATCACGCTCGGTGAAGGCAGCGCCACGCTGCGCCAGACGGTGCGGGAACTCGTCGGCGCTGGCCAGCGCAAAATCCTGCTGAATCTGGGCGACGTCGATTACATCGATAGCTCCGGCATCGGTGAGCTCGTCGGCGCCTACACCACCGTCCGCAGCGCCAGCGGCGAGCTAAAGCTGATGCAACTTACCAAGCGCGTGAAGGATTTAATCCAGATCACTCGCCTGTTCACTGTCTTCGACGTGCAATCCGACGAAGCCGCCGCCATAGTCAGTTTCCGCGCAAAGTGAAGGTTTTCTCTGCGAAATCACCGCGGCTTCTGCGGCGATCCTCAGCTTTCCTCCGTGGGTTTTGTGCCGACTCAGCGATCTCTGTGCTGGGCCTCACGGTGCTTTCCTCGGGAATGTACCGTCACTCGCCGGGCGCCTTCGGCTGTGTCGGCAGTGGGTCCGTTTGAATGCGTCGGGTCCGCGGCCCCCGCCAGGCGAATCGTTGAACAAATCAACGGCCATTGCGAACGTCAACGTAGACGACCTTGTTTGCTCCCAAGGAGGTAGCAGGCCGTGTTTGCCATTTCAAACGGACCCACGACCGATGTGTCCATCATCCCTGTCAAGCCATTCAAGAATGTAACCCTAGGGATGGTCGTCGAGACATTTGTAATGTAACCGTAGGTTCGCCGTCAGCGCCGTGGCTGTGGGAAAGTG
>Ga0209007_1000188_pt1 | contig 33825 bp, 25 predicted proteins | sample JacPinW_OM1H0_O2_FD_187961 | JGI IMG/M metagenome (GOLD analysis project Ga0209007, IMG submission 187961) | Forest soil microbial communities from Algoma, Ontario, Canada - Jack Pine, Ontario site 1_JW_OM1H0_O2 (SPAdes) (version 2) | ecosystem: Environmental > Terrestrial > Soil > Boreal... | reverse complement strand
CGCTGTTGCACGGCGGCTACCTGGTGCTGGCGGACCGTTACGTCTATACGGCGTTCGCTCGCGACGCCGCGCGGGGATGCTCGCCGCACTGGCTGCGCAACCTCTATAGCTTCGCCCCGGTCCCCGACATCACGTTTTATTTTCGCGCGCCGCTCGACGTGGCCGTGAACCGCATCGTGGCCGGCCGCCCGAAGCTGAAATACTACGAAGCGGGAATGGATCTGGGAATTTCGCTCGATCGCGCGGAAAGCTTCCGCATCTTCCAGGAAAAAATTCTGAACAACTACGACCAGATGGTCGATACCGACAATTTCGTGCTGATGGACGGCACGGTCCGCGTGAACAAGCTGCAGAAGCTGATGCGCCATCTGCTGGCCGACCGCGTGGACCTGAAGCAATTCGCCCCGAAGAAAAAATAATGTCTCCGAAATCGCAATCCGACAACGGCCCAGGCTCGAACGGCCACGGCGCCAAGCGCTCAAAAAAAGGCAAAAACGGCGCTGGGAACGGCCACTCGCGTTTTTACGGCATGCCGCTGCCGGGCGTGCGCACGGAAGATCTGAGCGGCAGCCTGATTGTGGTGGAAGGCACGGACGGATCGGGCCGCTCGACGCAAATTTCTCTGCTGACGGAATGGCTGGAAGGCGAGGGATTCGCGGTCGAAACGATGGGTTTGCGCCGCTCGTTCCTGGTGGGCGAGGACATCGACGGCCTGCTGGCCGAAAATTCCGTGACGCGCACCACGCTGGCGCTGATGTACAGCACCGATTTCTTCGATCAACTCGAGCGACGCATTTTGCCGGCTCTGCGATCGGGGTTGATTGTTCTGGCGGACCGGTATATTTTCACGCTGATCGCGCGCGCGGCGGTTCGCGGCATCGGCCGGGATTATCTGCACGGAATTTACGACATCGCGTTGCGGCCGGACCTTACTTTCTGGCTCAACGTGCGGCCCGAAGTCGCGTTCGACCGCGAATTCAAGAAATCGCAGACGATCAGCTACTGGGAGTCGGGCCGCGACATGTCGCTTTCGAACGATCTGTTCCAGTCCTTCATCCGCTACCAGTCGATGATCAAGCGCGAGTTCGAATATCTTTCCAAGCGCCACGGTTTCCTGGAACTCGACGGGGAAGCCAGCGTGTCGAAAGTGAACGGACTGCTGCGCAAGCGAATCGCTTCGCAGCTCGGCATCCAGAACACGAATTACAAGCCGTCGCACGCACTCGCCCATCTCTGGCGCTAAGAGTGGCCGCTCCTGTACAGCTGGCTTCGATCGACGCCGGGTCCAACGCGATCCGGCTAGCCATCGCGCGCGCCACTTCTCCGCAGCAAATTCAAATCCTGGAAGGCGAGCGCGCCCCTGTGCGCCTGGGGCATAACGCCTTCACACGCCGGCTGCTGGACGAAAAAACGATGACGCGGGCAGTCCGCGCCTTCCGCCACTTCCGCGATCGCATGGACCACTACAACGTGACGACTTACCGCGCGGTGGCGACCGCCGCGGCGCGCGAGGCGCGCAATTATCGCCGGCTGATGGATCGAATCCAGCGAAAGACCGGAATCGTACTGGAGGTAATCAGCAGCGAGGAAGAAGCGCGGCTGGTTTGCTCGGCGGTGCATTGGGCGCTGGGCGATCGCGTGCAGCCGCGGCTGATCTTCGATCTGGGCGGCGGCAGCCTGGAGCTGAATTTTTACGAGCGCGGCGTGCTGCAAAACCGCGTGGCGCTCCCGCTGGGCACGATCCGGCTGATGGAAACCTATTCGATCGACGGCGCGATTGACGAAGACACGGCCCGACGGCTGCGGCACCACACGCTTTCGCTGCTGCGGAGTGCCATGCCTTCGCCGCCGAATCTTTCGCGAGCGATCAGCGTGGTCTGCGGCGGAAATGCCGAAGCGCTGGTGCGGCTGGCGCCGGGTCCGATGGTGGGGCGCGCGCCAACTATTAATGTCCGGCTGCTGAAAGATCAGACCTGGAAACTCTGCCGGCTCGACGTGCCGGCGCGGATGCGGACGTTCCGCGTGCGGCAGGATCGCGCCGAGGTGATGGGCATCGCGGCGGTCATCATCAGCGCCGTGGCGAAATGGCTGGGGCTGCGGTCGATGCTGGTTCCCGGTGTGGGCGTGCGCGAAGGATTGCTGCTCGATCTGGTGGCCGAGCAATATTCGGGGGGAGCCTCGTCCGCGGAGGAGAAAGGGCGCGCCGAAGAGCTGCTGGCGGGCGCGCGATGGTTTGCGCGGCGCATGGACTACCACGCGCGGCATGCCGGGCAGGTGGAACGGTTGGCGTTGGCGCTCTTCGACCAGCTGCGTCCGATTCACGAAATGGGACCGGACGAGCGTCTGGTGCTTGAAATGGGCGCGGTGCTGCACGACGTGGGACATTTCGTGAACAACAAAGCGCATCACCGGCACGGCGAGTATCTGATCCGAAATGGGCAGGTGCCGGGCCTGCGCGGCTGGCGGCGCGATATGGTGGCGGCGCTGGTCCGCTACCACAACTGCAAATCGGAGCCGCAGCTGGCGCACGAATCGTATGCCTCGCTCGATAGCGAGCAGCGCCGGCACGTGCGGCTGCTGACGTCGCTGCTGCGCATCGCCGAGAAACTGGAATCCGAACACGCGCAGAAAATTTCCGGCGTGGACATTCAGATCGCCGGGCGCCGGGCCATTTTCCAGATTTGTGCGGCGGAGGGAACGCGGCTCGATATCGCCGGGCTGGCGCGCAAAACCGACCTTTTCGAGAAGGAATTTCATTTACGCCCGGAATTTCGGCGCGTGCAGCGAAAGCAAGAGGTTGCCTAAGCCATGATTCTCTATCTTGTTCGCCACGGAATCGCAGTCGATCGCACCGATCCGAAATGTCCGCCCGAGGCGGAACGGCCGCTGACGGCGCGGGGGGTGCAGAAAACGCGGTCCGCGGCGCTGGGCCTGCGCGCCATGGGCGCGAAACCCGATGTGATGATCACCAGCCCGTTCGTGCGCGCGGCGCAGACGGCGGAAATCTTCTCCGAGGCTCTGGGATTTGCGGTGGACAAGATTCGCGTGAACGACCATCTGAAACCCGCAGCGAATCCCGCGGAGATCATCAAGGAGATCACGCATCTGCGCGCGAAGGAAGTCGCGTTCTTCGGCCACGCGCCGCATCTGGATCTGACGATCGCGCATCTTGCCGGCGCGCGCACGCCTTTCACGGAGCTGAAGAAAGCGGGCGTGGCTTGCTTCGAGCAGTCCGGGCACGGGGCCTGGGGCTTGTTATGGATCTTGACACCGAAAGTGCTGCGCGATTTGGGCCAGTAGCGCGGCGGGTACCTGGATCGGCCGCTAGGCGGTGCGGCGCTGAGGCGGGGCGGAGTGAGTGACGAGCGTGTGCGACCATTGAAATCCCGCGAGCCAGGTAAGCCAGGGGGATTGGGGGCCGCAAGCTTTCGCCAGGAACTGCTGCAAATGGGTTTTCCGCTCGCGTTCGATTTTCTCTTTCCATTGCGCCGCGAACCCCGGGTCGAGCTTCGCGGCGTTGCGGCGAATCTGCTGGCGAAGCACGTCGAGATCGTGAACTTCGCCCAGTAAATCCTGCATCTGTTTTAAATCGTCGGACCAGACTTCGTAGCGCTGCGGCAGAAAGTTTTCCACCACGTAACGGAAGCCCTTAATGCCGATGCGCAGGCGGTGCCAGGCCACGCTGCTGCGGCGCCGGCGCGCGTTCTGCAACATTTCCGTGGCGGCCTGCAGCCTGGTGAGGGCGAGGCGCTGATAGACCACGCTGTTGAGCGGGAAAAATCGCGACTTTGAAACCAGCTTCCGAGTGAGCTTCTTCCATTCCTTGCGGTCGAATTTGTCCAGGGCCTTTTCCGAGGCCTGGCGTTGCTTTTCAACCTGGCGAGATAGGACGCGCAGGAGGTGTTTACGCACAGGATCGCCGGCCGCGCCGAGCTCCTTCACCAGTGTGTGCTGCACCTGGGTATCGCGAAGATCGCCCAGGTCGTGAAACACGTTGCGGGTCGCGCGTTTCAGCTTGCGCCAGCCCGGGCTCGGATTTACTTCACTGGAAGCTTCCGCGATGGTGCGGCAGCGCCGCAGGGCCACGCGCAAATCGTGAACGCCGTCGGCATCCCAGTTCTCGCGCACCTGATCGGCGCGCGCGAGAACCCGGTCCATCCACACTTCCAGACCGACATTCCGGGAGGAATGATTCGACGGCAAAGAAAATGGGATCGCCATCCGAAACGCCCTGTCGAGTGCGGTAGGCCGGAGTGAAGCGCGTATCCTACCGCGGAGGGGGCGCTTTTTCCACTAGGGTAAATCTGGGATGGGGCCGGGAATCTGGTCGCACGGCGTGCGAATAGCGGCCGCCGAGGCCCACGGCGAAATTACGAGACGAAAGCGCAACCGACACGCGTGCGTCCGCCTTCGCCGCGCGTGGTGTAGGCCTTGCGCAGCACGACGCGCACCGGCGGTAGGATCGGCACGTTGAGGACTGCGTTGAATTGGCTCGGCAGGTCTTCCGGCTTTTCAAATTGCAGCGCCACACCGCCGTAGCTGAGATCGATCACTTTCGCCGATCGCTGGCTGCCTTCGGTAAGCACAGCGTGCGCTTTCGTCCCAGCCAGCGACACGCGCTCCCATTTTCGCTGTTCACTGTGCTGCGGGGGCGGGGGAACAATGGTTGGGGCCGGCGGAGGCGGCAGCACCGTTCTCGCCGGTGCGGTCGCAGCTGCGGCAGGGGCCGAAGCCGGCGCCTGAGCCGGTGCGGATTCGCGCGAAGCGGAATGTGACTCGAGCGGGATTACGCGCGAAGGCGTTCGGCCGGACTGCTTCAGTTCGTAGAGCTTTTTGTCCGCCAGGCCCAGCAGCGCGCTCTTTTGGTCGCCGTCCTGCGGATGCACGGCAACGCCGAAATCCAGCGTGACACCGATATCCAGGACCAGCGGACGGAGCTCGTTCTCATACTGCGTGCGGACGCGGCGGCAGAGCGTGACGGCCTGTTCGAAATCGGTTACCGGCAGAAGGAGCGCGAATTCGTCTCCGCCGATGCGAAACGCGAAATCGGAATTGCGCAAGGTGTAGCGCAGCGTGGCCGCGGCAATTTGCAAAACCTGATCGCCTTGCAAGTGGCCGTGCCGGTCGTTCACTTCCTTTAATTTGTGCAGGTCGAGGATGGCGATGGCGAGCTGCTGCCCGTAGCGTTTCGCACGATTCAATTCCTTGTCAAAATATTCGTCAAAAAGGCGCCGGTTGTGCAGGCCCGTCAGGGCGTCGGTGGCCGCATTGACCTGAAGTTTTTTCAGCTCATCGTATTCGATCATCACCGGCACGCGCATCAGGTTCGCGCCCGAGAGCACGTCCATCATCGCAGTCTTCAGCGAGATTTTTTGTCCCAGGCTGTCGGCAATATCGGCGCGGCGCTGCAGGATGCGCACCCAGAATCCGTTCGCCTGTTCTTCCGAGACGTCGATTTGCGCGACGGTCCTAAAGAATTGGCGAAGGAATTGGCCGCGGATCGCCTCGTCGAGGCCTTCCAGAGTCTCGACCAGCAGATCGAGAAAGGAATCCTGGGCCGACGGCTGCGGCTGTGACGGGTCGCCTATTGGTAACATTCGATGTTCCGAGACAATACCGAACCTACCCTGGAAAACCAGGTGTACCTGCGGGGTGCTAGGGTTATAGCACGGGGCAGTCCAATCAGAGAAATGGATTCAGCGGAAGGAGCAGCCGTAAGCCTCTACCCAGCATGAGGTTGCCAGCACGAGGGAGGACGCCGAAAGACAGCTCGCCCAAGGAGAGGCAAAAGTGAAAAACCGTTCCACTTTTCGGGGCTGCCTATGGAAGTTCCGCAGAGGAGAGCTCGCCTCAGCCAATCGGCTTCAGGAACTCCACACCAATCAGATACACATCGCCGGCTTCGTGCTGCCGACGGACTTTGCCCTGAATGGGAGCCATGCCCGCCGGAACGAGTCCAGACGAGGTGATGGACGGAGCCGGAATCGTCAACGTGATGAAGGCGTTGACTACTAGGGGCCTCGGGCTGGCGACAAAGGCCCCTATCGCGCTGATATCCAAGGTCTTAGCGAGTTCCATGAACTGCTCGCCCTGGGTATCCTTCCCGCGGATAAACAACGGAATCTGCAGGTGAATGCGCCGATGTCGTCTGCGCTCGTCGTTCAGTGGCTGCACGGCCACCCTCTGATGGATCGCGTTTTCTCTAGCGTTCATTGGTACCTAAGTTTTAGTACTCGATTAGTTCGCAATTTCAATGCAAGTTTGAGCCTCCAAAGTGATTTGTTTTCAAGTAATTGAAAAACGACAACTTAACTGGATTCTCATATTGATATCGGGTCTTTTCGGCGTCGGAATATGCAAGTTTTCGGCAATTGATTTCCCACAAGGTGCAACTGTGGAACGCATTTACCATTGACACCCTCTGAGCCCTTTGCGAGCATCCTCTCCTCGGCGAAACCTGTTGAACTCTCTCGGCTTTTCTAAAGAGAAGGGAATCTTTCGCACGAGGGGTCACGGAGATCCAATTGGCTAAATCCACGACTGCGGACAAGCCGGGCAGTAGTAGCCAGACCGGCTTTCAGCTGCTGGCCAGCCTTCTGGACGCTCTCGATCGCCCCCTGATCGTGTCCGACCGCACCGGCACGCCCCTGTTCATCAATCTGCATGCGCAGGACGTCCTTCTGTCTCAAGGCCTGGACACCGCAACTGGCCCCAACCTGTTTCGAGACCTGCTGCATGTAGACCGCAAGGAAATTCTGGCCCGGTTGGAAAGCGGCCAGCAGGAGGTATATCTCTCGCTCGATGCCATCGAGGGCAAGCGGCGCGTTCGCCTGCGATGGCTCCCGGAGCCCGACTGGTTGGCCTGCTTTATCGAGCCACCGACCATCGAACCTGCTGCCGACGAAACGGACATGCGTCAGAAGGTTCAGGATCTGATCCAGGAACGCGAGATCACTTACCGGAATCTTTTGGCCGCCTATTTGCGGCTTCAGGAAGCCAATCGCCAGAAAACGGTTTTTCTGGCGTCCGCGGCGCACGAATTGAAAACGCCGCTCGCAGTGATGAAGGGCTACTACGAGCTTCTGCTTTCCGGCTCGCTCGGAAAACTCAGCGAGAAACAACGCGAAATCCTGCGCGAATCGAAAGAAAGCTGCGACCGCCTGGTGCGCCTGGTCTCGATGTTCCTGAATTATTCGGCGCTTGAGAGCGGCAAGCTGGTCCTGCAATTCCACGAAAACGATTTGCGCGATTGCGTCAACGATCTGGCCGGACGCTGGAAGGACGCTTTTCAGCGCGCGGGCGTTCATCTCGAAATTAGTCTGGACTCCGGTCTGCCGCTGTTTCGTTTCGACTATCAGAAAGTGCAGCAGTGCGTCGTGAACCTGATCGACAACGCGCTGAAACACACGCCGGCGGGCGGCCGCGTCACATTGCGCGCCGCGCCGCATTTCTGGGAGCGCCGCCTGGCCGAAGCGCCCCCTACCGAGGAACGCCGCCGCGGCAGCGGCCAGCGTCCCAACAGCATCCTGATCTCCGTCACGGACACGGGTACGGGTATCGCCGCGGAATTTCACCAGGAAATTTTCGAGGAGTTCGTTCGCGTCGACCCTTCGTCTTCCGGCATGGGTCTCGGCCTCGCGATCACCAAGCGTCTGATCCAGGCGCATCGCGGAAAAGTCTGGGTTGATAGCGAATTGGGACGTGGTAGCTCCTTTTCATTTTTGCTGCCGATCTATGTCGAGTAAGCTTGTGGGAGCACGGTTGATGCTCCGGGAAGAAAACAATGGCTACTAAAGAGCCCGTTAAAGAGAAAATCATGGTGGTCGACGACGAGCCAAGCATCCGGAAATACCTCCGGACGCTGCTCGAAGTCGACGGATACGCCGTCGAGACACTCTCGAGCGGGAAAGAAGCGCTTCAGCGTGTGGGCGAAGGCGAACGGCCGGACTTCATCATCCTCGACGTCTTGATGCCCGAGATGGATGGCCTTGAGACGCTCCGCCAATTGATGCAGCTCGAACGCTCGCTCAACGTGATCATGCTTTCCTGCACCAACGAAGTCACCACGGTCGTCGAAGCCATCCGCGTCGGCGCGCTCGACTACCTGACCAAGCCATTCGAAAAGCCCGAGCTCGACGCAGCCTTCCTGAAGTGCAAGCAGAAGCAGCAGCTACGCTCGGAAAACCAGGCGCTGCGGGAATATTGCGAGGCCCTCACCGAGGACATTTCGTTCCTCGCCGCCAGCCCGCAAATGATCAAAATCCGCCAGCAGATTTTGCAGATTGCGCCGGTGGACGTGCCGATTTTCATCAGCGGCGAAAGCGGCGTCGGCAAGGAAGTGGTCGCCCGCATGGTCCATCTGCGCTCGCGACGCCAGCAGCAGCCTTTTGTGAAGGTAAATTGCGCAGCGCTGCCCGGAGAGCTGCTGGAATCGGAGCTTTTTGGCTACGAGCAGGGCGCCTTCACGGGTGCCGTCCGCGCCAAGCCCGGCAAATTCGAGCTCGCCAATAAGGGCACGATTTTCCTCGACGAAATCGCCGAGATGAGCCCGCACCTGCAGGCCAAGCTGCTGCACGTCCTTCAGGATGGCCAGTATTCGCGGCTCGGCGCCCGCTCCGTCGTCAACGTCGACGTCCGCGTGCTCGCTGCCACAAACATGGACGTGAAGGAAGCCATGCGCACCGGCCGCTTCCGAGAGGATCTCTACTACCGCCTCAACGTTCTGTCGCTCCACATTCCGCCGCTGCGCGAGCGCACCTCGGAAATTCCGCTGCTGTTCCGCCATTTCCTGGTGAAGTACAGCGAGAAATACGGCAAGCAGGCGCCCGATCCCTCGAAAAACCTGCTCGAAGCGGCGCTGCGCTATCCGTGGCCCGGCAACCTGCGCGAGCTGGAAAATTTCGTGAAGCGCTACGTGATTTTGGAGGACGACGAAGGCAGTTTCCGCGAGCTTCTCGAAATGACCGGCCAGCAACAGCGCACCGCTCCGCGCGCCGAAACGCCTGCGCCGAAGGAACAGGGCCTCAAGGCTCTCGTCCGCGGCCTGAAGGACGAAGCGGAGATGGAAGCCATCGCCGACGCGCTGGACAAAACGAATTGGTGCCGCAAGGACGCGGCACGCATGCTCAGCATCAGTTACAAAGCGCTGCTCTACAAGATGCGTCAGTTCAATCTGGATTCCGGACGCGGCGCCCGCTCCGCAGCCGCCAAGGAAGCGGCGAAGGCAGCCGCAGCGGCCCGGGAAGCAGCCGCAAAATCGGAAGAGCACAAAGAACCGGTCGAGGTCGAAACACCGGTCGTTCCAGGCGGCCGCGTCTCGTAGCAGTCGTCACCCAAGGAGCGGGCAACGGTTCGTGTAGCTCGCCCCGTTTCCGAGGGTGAGGCCGTTCGGCCCGTCCTTCCAGGGGTCGAAGTTCCCGCTCCGACGTAAGTTTGAAGGGCGCAGATCGCTCGATCGTCGCGCCCGCCGCGAGTCTTAAAGGTTTTCCTGGAATTTCGGCAGCGCGAATATTCCGCTCCGGAATTGTTCTCTTTGCCCCTTCCATGAACCCGGCCGGCAGGATGCGGCGCTACGAATCACAAAACTACCTTCCAGAAGTTGGGTGAGTCGTGGGCGGGTGTGTAGTCCTGGTCCCTGAAAACTGTTGCATAAGTAGAGCACACGCCGTCAAATATCTCTACCAACCCCACCTGTCATAATCTAATATTCCCGACCGAACTAGGCGACACGCGGAACTTTCATCGCGTGCAAATCAAGTAGTCGTCATCACTTGATTCAAACAACAAGATTCCTTTGTTGCTGACAAAGGAGTTGCTCGTCGCGCAGTCTGCGGATCTACGTTTGGCTCGCGCAGCCTGGCCGGGAACGCACATCCGTCCCGGAAGTGGCTTACTGCGAGACATTTGGAAGAGCGATTGCAGCTTGTTATTGCAAAAAAAGATTGAGAACTGAATCCAGTCCTGAGGGAGTCCCGGGAATGACAGAACGTCGCTTGGCCCGTCGCTACGATCTATCTCTGCCTGTCAACATCCGGATGCCGATCAATCGCGAGCCGCGCACGCACAGCGGACAAACTCGCGACATTTCCACGCGCGGCGTCTACTTCACCATGACCGATGATCTCGCGCCAGGGTCCGAGCTGGATTTCACGCTCACTCTTCCTGCCGAAATCACCCGCGGCTCCGAAGTATTCGTTCGAGCGCACGGGCGAGTCATCCGCATCGACAAGCACTCAGACGACAACCACGAGTCCGTGGGAGTCGCAGCCGTGATCGAGCGCTACGATATCGTGCGCGGGGAAGGTTCGCGGGCCTAGGCGGCCGCGAATCCGCCCTGCCGGATCCAGCACCCCCGCATCGCCATACCTCCGCTGGGTTCCGCCGCCGACCATCTTTTCCCTCGTATCACGCCCGGCCTCTGCCGCAATTGCTAGGCTCACTCGCCACGTGAGGGTCGCTTCTGTGGAAAACGTTTGGGAATTTTGGTGACCAACAGAGAACTACGCTTCCCAAGAGTTCCAAGAGTTTTCTGGCCGGAGAGGAAAAACCGCCGCCAATCGCGTACTAGGACGCCTCCTGGAACCAACCTCCTGATCGAGCGAATGCCATTAGAATCAGGGAGCTGGAGAAATAACGAGGGAATCGCAGATTTAATCTGCCCGGGAGGGCCAAGGGAGCCTTTGGCGTTTTGGATGCACTGTAATATCGCAGGAGAGCTATAGGCTTTGAGTTCAAAGCCTTTAACCTGAATGGCATCTGCGGCCCCAATCAAGCAAGAGCTCCCGGTCAAGCAGGCCGAGCTCCCGCCGGATCATATCTATTTTGGGCCGTCGGAGGCCATGCAGTCTGTCCGGCAGAAGGTTGAGCGGGCTGCGGGCCTGAACGTCCCGATCCTGATCCTCGGCGAGAGCGGAACCGGCAAAGAGGTCCTGGCGCATTTCGTACACGATGCGTCACCCTGGCGGAAGGGCCCCTTTGTGAAGGTCAATTGCCCGGCGATCCCCGGCACCCTGATTGAAAGCGAGCTTTTTGGATTTCAGAAGGGCGCGTTTACCGGGGCTAACGCGAACAAGCCCGGTCGAATGGAACTAGCGCAGGGCGGCACCCTGTTCATGGACGAGATTGCCGAGCTCGATTCCAGTCTGCAGGCGAAGCTTCTCCACGTGCTTCAGGACGGCCACTTCACCCGCATCGGCGATCATGAAGAGCGGCGCATGGACGCGCGCATTATCTGCGCCACCAATCGCAACCTGGCCCGCGAAATCGAAGGCGGCGGCTTCCGCGCCGATCTTTTCTACCGCATCAACGTGATCAGCATCACGCTGCCATCGCTCCGCGAGCGCCGCGAGGACATTCCTTACCTGGTCGACTACCTGCGCCTGCAATTCAACCGGCGTTTCCAACGCGAGGCGCCACCGGTTTCGAAAGAAACGCTGCACCTGCTCCAGCAGCGGGAGTGGCCGGGCAATGTCCGCGAGCTGGAAAACTGCCTGGCGCGCTATGTTGTCCTTGGCTCCGAGGACACGTTTTATTCCGAGCGTGCCGAAAAGGCTCCCGTCCATTTCACCTACGAAACAACCGCAGACGGCAACATCCCGCTCAAGCGCATCGCCCAGCAGGTCACGCGGCGCATGGAGCGCGACGTAATTCTCAAGGTTCTCCAGGCCAATCACTGGAACCGCCGCCGCACCGCCGAAGTCCTGAAAATCAGCTACCGCGCTCTGCTCTACAAGGTGCGCCAAGCGGGCCTTCCCGCCAAGCGCCCGCGGCGCAAACAGGATGGCGACGCGTCTTTCCCGACTGAATCAACCGCGCGGGTCGATTAATCGCTCGGCCCGTCTCGCAGCCACTTTCCCGCCGCCTTAGTACTATGAAAATCCTCGCCCGTGTCTGGTAAGAAATCGCGCGCCTGGTGATCGTTGCCCCTGTTCTCCAATTCGGCTAGCCTAATTTCAGGATGGCCGCGAAATCGAACGGAAAGCAAAGTCTGAGAGTGTGCCTGCTCTCGCCGCACCCGATGGTGCTCAACGAGTTCCAGCGGCTGCTTGAGGACTCCGGCTTCCAGATCACTGCCAAACAGCTGGATTCGATGCTGGCCCCGGATCTGCGCAACCTCGACGTGCCGAAGGCTTCCGTCTACGTGGTGGACGCACATGCCGCGCGGCAGGCCACCGGAGCGCTGATCAGCAACATTCTCGATCGTTTTGCATCCGCGCGCCTGCTGGTAGTCGGCGACAACCTGAAAGAAGCCGAAAGCTTCGCCCTTCTACGCCAGGGCGCCAAGGGCATCATGACCTATGCCGAGGCCCGCGAACAGCTCCCCCGAGCCCTCCCGCAGGTGGCTGCCGGGGGCATCTGGGTCTCGCGTCCGGTGCTTTCGCGCTTCGTGGATTCCATCCTCGGGTCCAGCAGCGGCCGGCGCCTGCGCGTCGATTCGCCCAGCGAGCTGAGCCGCCGCGAGCAGGAAGTGCTAAGCGGCCTGCTCGAGAACCTGGCCAACAAAGAAGTCGCCGACCGCCTCCACATTTCCGAGCGCACCGTCAAGTTCCACGTCTCGAATCTCCTGGCAAAATTCGGCGTCCGCCGTCGGGCCGACTTGATCCTCCTCTGCTACCAACGCCGCGGCGTCAACGTTTAATTCCTGGCTTCTTCGTTTCACAAAAAGTCCCCAGGCGTTAATCCTTGCGCCCCCGCGCTCACGTACTAAGATGTCCGCATGGAAAGCGAAGCTGAAATCCGCGCAAGTCACGGAACGCAACCGACGCCCCGGGACCAATCTCCGCGTGGGGGTTTTCCTGACATCCGTGCAGCGCGGCCTGGGACGCACTCGATCGCCATCCTCAATCGTGCAGCGGGCTTCGGCCCCTTCTCGCCAGCAGCGGCCGAATCCGACCGATTCGAACGATCCGTCGCGCGTATTTCTATTCGACCATGGTAACGAACCGCGAAATTATGCGTTTTCTCCCCATTCTTGCCGTCGTTTTTTCACTCTTTTGCCTCCGTCCCGCGGCGGCGCAAACCACGCCGCAGCCACAAGTCCCGGGAGATTTGGTCGGTGATCTGAGGGAATTCGTCGAGACTCCCTCCGTTTCCGGCTACGAAAACCAGCTCAGTGAAAAAATCCGCGCAAAGCTGGCGGCGTTTCATCCGGTCATGGACAACCTCGGCGACGTAATCGTCACCATCGGTAGCGGCGCACCGCATCGCCTGATCGTCGCGCCAATCGACGAGCCCGGCTTCGTCGTCAGTGGCATCACCGACGACGGCTACCTGCGTCTCCAGCGCCTGCCGCAGCGCGGAAGCCTTCCGCTGATTTTCAATGAGCTCCATTCCGCCCAGCCCGTTAGAATCCGCACCGCCGGCAACCAATGGATAGATGGCGTCGTCGCCGGAGAGTCTATTCACCTGCAACAAAACGGCTCGCTTCGTCCCACCCCGGACCCGCGAGACCTCGAAAACGTGTACGTTGATATCGGCGCCACGTCCGCCGCCGAAGCCCGCAAAGCCGGCGTCGACATCCTCAGCCCGGTCGCGATCAATCGCCGGCTGCTGAGCCTCGCGAATAACAAAGTCGCTGGCGCGTCTGTCGGAGATAAATTTGGTGCCGCCGCCCTAGTGGATCTTCTTCGCAGCGGCGACTTGGGCCAGATGAAGGGCACTCTCAGGGTCGCGTTCGTGACTCAGCAACGGCTTGGTGGCCGCGGCCTTGACCGCATCCTTACGACCGTCAGGGCTGACGAAATGATCTACGTCGGGGAAATGCTTCGGGGCGGAAATGTGCCAGCGATGGAAGGTGTGCATCGCGCGCCGCGCCGCGAAACCGGCAGCGGTGTTCTCATCGGACTCGATACGTCGAGCGGTGAACTCAGCGGTATGGCCGCCGATTTAAAGCAAATCGCGGACGCGAACAATATTCCTCTCGCAAGTGACTACTCGGCGGCGCTTGTCGCACCGAACGATCTGCCGCCGCCTGCATTCCCCGAAAAATGGGTGCACCTTGGAATCGCCACCGCATGGCCCGACACGCCTGCTCAAACCGTTGATTTTTCAGACGCCGCCAAGGTCTTGGATCTCCTCGCTGACTATCTTTCGATACCGCGCAAGAGCACGGCGATCCCGATTCTGCCAGCGAGCGAGATTGATTCCTTTCCTGACCTGCACAAGCCGACGCGGCCTTCCACGGATTCCTTACTCGGGGCGCTGGTCGAAACCTACGGCGCCAGCAACCATGAAGATAGGGTTCTCGACCGCGTAAAAGAGTTACTGCCGCCCTGGACGAAGGTCGAATGGGGCGATCACAAGAATCTCATTGTCCATGTCGGCAGCGTGCTCCCCGGAAATAAAGCTCCGAGCATCGTGGTGATAGCTCATACGGACGAAATCGGCTTCGCCGTAAAGTCGATTTCAAAGGACGGCCGCCTCGAAGTCGAAACTCTGGGTGGGATGGATCTCAGCTTCTACGAAGGGCATCCGGTATTGGTCCACACGGCTGGTAGTGATCAGCCTGGCATAATGGAACTGCCTCGAGGATGGGACGAGCAGAATTTCAAATGGCCTGCCGAATCGGAGCAGACGATTCGCGTGGATGTGGGCGCGCGCAATCCAGACGATGTCGCCAAACTCGGCATTCGGGCAGGCGCTGACTGGGTCACGATTCCAAAGAAATACCGCCCGCTGCTCGGTACTCGCGCCAATGGCCGCAGCTTCGACGATCGCGTCGGCGACACGGCGCTCATTTCGGCCGTTTGGACGCTGGGAGGCCCGCTCAAGGATCGGGACGTTACCTTCGTCTGGTCGACCGGTGAAGAATTAGGCTTAGTCGGCGCCGCCGCGCTCGCCAAGCGCCTCGCTGAGGAGGGCCATTCGCCCGATTACGTCTTCGCCGTCGACACACTCGTCAGCTCGGATTCGCCGCTCGAATCGAAGCGCTTTGCCGACGCCGAAATCGGCAAAGGTTTCGCGATCCGCGCCGTGGACAATTCCAACATCGCTCCGCGCGACCTGGTCGCGAAAGTCGAAAAACTCGCGCGCGCCAATCAAATCCCCTACCAGCTGGGCGTCACCGGCGGCGGCAACGATGGCGCTCAATTCGTCCCCTTCGGCTCGGTCGATATCGCGCTCGGCTGGCCGCTGCGCTATTCACATTCACCCGCCGAAGTGATCGACACGCGCGACGTGGACGCGCTCGCACGCATCATCGCCGCGATCGCACGAAGCTGGTGAAGCCTGAAGCGCGCAACGGTTTGCTATAATCGCGCGCCATGAGCGAGCCGGTTTTCAAGGCCCCGCACTACATCGTCGTTGAAGGGCCCATTCGCGTAGGGAAATCGACGCTGGCGCGGGCGCTGGCCGAACAGCTGCACGCGCGCCGCATTTTCGACGCCGAGGAAAATCCCTTCCTCGCCGATTTTTACGATGAAAAGCCAGGTGCCGCGTTCCGCGCGCAGATGTATTTCCTCTACGAGCGCCATCGCCGGCTCGCGGAGACGCGGCCCGGGGATACAGGTTCGCCGATCGTCAGCGATTTCCTGTTCGAGAAAGACAAAATTTTCGCGTACGTGAATCTGGACAACCTAGAATTGAAGCTCTACGAGAAATATTTCGACATGCTTGCGCCGTCCGTGCCCGCACCCGACCTGGTGATCTATCTCCACGCCAAGCCGGAGGTGCTCGAGAAGCGCGTCTCGAAAAAAGGCGATCCGGCCGAAAAGCAGATCTCGCAGGAATACCTGCAAGCCGTCGCCGACGCCTACGGACACTTTTTCTTTCGCTACTCCGCGTCGAATCTGCTGGTGGTGGACACGACGGAGATCGACTTCGTCGAGCGCAATCAGGATCTTCAGGAGCTTCTGCGACGCGTGCGCCAACCCGTGAAAGGCACGCAGTATTTTCTTCCGCTGGGGCAGAGCTGAGTCGCAGACCTTCTCCTATGCTCTGGGAACCGCTCGAAGAAGTGGTCGGTTTGCTAGTCGACGGACCCTTGCGGACTCGCCACTGGCGAGTTGGAAGGGCCTTTTTTCGCTTTGCAAAAAAAGAGGGGATCCGGGGCGAGTACAATTCGCGCCTCCAGAACGAAAGCGCGAATTTGCGGGGACTCGCCCCGGACTACTGCACGGAGAAATCTCGTTGCCGCAGGCCGGCGTCTCAGGCGGCTTGCGAAGGACCCGTCAGGCGGTGGCGCAACCTGCCCAGCGTCCGGTTGACCGGATGGCTGCGGTGCAGGAAATTCACGACTGGGTCGCGGCGCGTGCCGATTTTCTGCAGGGCCCGGCGAATGCGGAAATCGCGCCCCGCGGAAACCAGCCCTTTTTCAAGAGTGGAGATCGCTTCCTGGGTCCGGCCCGACTGCTGGTATACCTCGGCCAGATTCAGGTAGAGCTGCGCGTGATTGTGGCGCATCCCGAGGGCTTCCTGGCAAAGAGCCTCCCCGTCGCCAAAGCGCTTCTCGGCGACCGCAGCCAGCAATCCCGTGTACGAGAGATAGAATGGGTTCTTCGGCGCAACTCCGAGGGCGCGGCGGGCGTGTTGCAGGGCTTCGGTCGAATGACCATCGCGCAGTTGCTTGAGGCATTCTTTGAAATCCGACATGCCGGCATCGGCCGGCGACGTGGTACCAATCCAGTGGGACATGAGGCTCCTTCCTTATGACCCCAGCCATTCACAATGACCGGCGGGGCGGGTAGCCAAAACTACCTTGGGAGCCCGGAGATGGGAATAGAGCGTACGACCAGATTTCGTTCCAGTCCTTTTAGCTGTACGAAGTGACAGGCGAAAAAATGTCATCCTGTACAAAGCCCTGAGGCGAAGACAAATCGAAGGCCGCCGCCACGATGATTTACGGCGGTATGGGAGCAGATCCTGAAAAGAATTGCGGCGAGTTCATCGAAGGCGGAGCGTCTCAAGGTGATCGGCGAGGTTCACACCAAGAGCGCGACTGTGATCATTACGAAGCACGGGAACCCGTGGTCAAACTCGTCCCCCTCGAGGGCATGTCCCGCGCCCTCGATGCCGGGTGTCACTGGGACCCTGTACCCGGCGAGTCGTTCCGCTGGGAACAGCTGGGGCTGACCGTTCAGTTTATCTTGGTTCTGGGCCCTCATCGTCGACGAGGCAAGAAGCAACAAGGGCACCGCATATTTTCGGAGTAGCGTCATCGAAGTCACCTCATTAAGTTGAGCCAAGACGCGGTCAAACCTGAGCAGTCGGCTTCGTTATTGCGTCGATCGGTCTACGACAATGCCTATGATTAAGTACCTCTGCGCAACGACACTAGCGCGCGAGGTCGGAGGCGAACACCAGACGGATGCCTCGGGATTCGAGCGCGGGGGCCTCCTGCGCTAGGGCTGCGATTGTGGCGGGGTGCGGGTGGCCGATGGCGATGGCGCTGCCGTCGCGGGCGGCGTCTTTGGCCGCCCGTTCCAGCTGTGCGAGCACCGCTTCCTTTGTCGGCGTGTCGTCGAGGAAAACTTTGCGCGAGGCGGCCGGGACGCCGTCTTGCTCGGCCGTACTGTAGGCGACGGTCGCGGCGGTAGTGCGGCTGTCGATGAAGAACAGGTTGCGGGCGCGCAGATCGGGCATGAGGGCCTGCATCAGCGGGGCGTCCGCTGTGGCGCGCGAGCCTTCGTGATTGTTCACGCCCGCTGCGTGCGGGACAGTTTCGAGCATGCCCGCGAGCGTTGCGTTCACTTCGCCGGGGCTCATGCCCACACGCAATTCGATCGGTTCCTGCGTCACGCCGTCGGGTCCGCCCCCGCTTCCGGCCTCGGGCTCCATCGGGAGATGCAGCAGGACCTGGTCGCCGCGGCGGAAGGCCTCTTCGGCGACTTCGGTGGAAAGCGGAAGATGGGGCAAGATCGAAATCGTCAGCGGGATCGGCAGCGCCAGCAGTTCGTCGGCGGGCGCGCGGTCATGGCCCATGTCGTCGATGATGATGGCGAGGCGCGGGCCGGCCTCTCCGCGTGAAGGCGCGCCAGCGGCTGGGCGAGGACGCCCGGCCAGGGGAACGATGATGTGAATCGAATGCGTGCGAATCCCGGCCCGTAAGAAATCGACGCGCAGCATTTTGGCCAAGGACGATTCATCGACCGTGAGCATGTGCCGCCGCGCGATTTCAGCAAGCGACCGCTCGAGTGTGTCCGCCTGCGCTGTATTTTCCAGCGGGATGTAGAGGCTATCGGACTCGTGCTTCGTCTCGATGGCGCCCGTTTGCAGGATTTGCTCTTCCGGATGGATTTCGATTTCGAGTTTGTGGCCGGCGGCGCGCTGCGCCGCAGCGACGATTTCATCCGTGACAGAGCGGATTTCGGCCGTCGAGGCGGACTTCTTGTGGCAGCCGATCAGGCAGACGAGCGCAAAAACAACCAGCAGCAAGAAATGCACTCTGAAATGAAAAAGGCGCGCGGAAAAATTACCGCACGCCCGTGTCACGTTTGGCTAGGCGGCCTTCCGCATGGCATTTGGATCCTGCAGAATCTCGATGGCCTTTTGCACGTCGGGATCGCTGGGCGAGCTCGAGGGCGGAGGCAAAACCTCGTCTGCCGACGTGACGTCCTCAATCGCAGGCCGCACTTCGCGCGTGGGCGTCACGCCGTCAACGGGAATTTCTTTGCCGCCGGGCGTGTAGTAATTCGCCAGCGTGAGGATCAGCGCGGAGCCGTCCTCGAGCTGAATCAGCTTCTGCTGCGAGGCGGTGCCGTAGGTGCGTAGACCGACGGTTTCGCCGCGGTGATTATCCGCAATGGCTCCCGCCAGAATCTCCGCTGGGCCCGCAGTGCTTGTATCCATTAACACACTTACGGGCTGCGACCAGACTACTTTCGCCGGATCGGCCGCTGAAACCACGGGCGAAACGGTCTGTCCCTTGAGCGTGGTGATGGTGCCGGAGGAAAGGAAGAGCTGCGCGGCGGAAATTCCCTCCGCGTCGTCGCCCAGGGCGCAGGCGCGCAAATCCAGAATCAGCTTGTGCGCACCCTGATGCTGGAGCTGAACGAGTTCGTCGCGAATCTGCTTGGCCGCGCCGGGCTGGAATTCCGATACGTGGACGTAGGCGATGTCGCCTTCGAGCCGGTCCTCCACCAATTTAGGCGAGGCGAGCTTGGCGAGGGTGATTTCCATGTCCTGCGGCTCGGCTTTGCCGCGGCGGATCACCGAAAGCTTTACGACCGTGCCGGGATCGCCGCTCAGCAGGAGTTGCGCCTGCTCGATACCCATCTGGCCGGTGGTGAAGCCGGCGATTTTTTCGAGTACGTCGCCGATTTGCAAGCCGGCTTTTTGGCCGGGGCTATCGGGAAGCGCCGAAATCACGCTGATGTAGCCGAAGCGCTTGGTGAGGGCGAGGCCGGATTCGGCCTTGGCGGGCGCGGCGGATTTTTCCTCGTAGTCCTTGTATTCGAGCGGGCTCAGGTAGCTCGATTGCGGATCGAGCGAATCGAACAGGCCGTGGAGGGCGCCAGAAGTCACCTGGTGAAGATTGGGCTCGTCCACATATTCGCGCTGGATGCGGTCGAGCACTTCGCCGTAGACCGTGAGAGCGCGGAAAGCCTTGTCGTCGGACGAGCGCCCGCGGACGTACCCCACCGCGACGAAGCCGAAGACGACGACCGACAGCACGACGACAATTTTCTTGGTTAGAGAGCTCATGCCCGATCCTTTTCCCGGCTGGCGCGCCCCGCGCCGAGGGGAGCCTCCATTATACATCGGACGGTGGCAAAGCCGCGCCGGTTGACTGAGGTCGAGGTAGTTCATAGGATGTGTCCCGATCCACCGAGTTGTCGGTGGCCGACCTGCGTTCGAGACAGGCTGGTGCATACGGATCTTGAGGAGCTCAGTCTGAGGCGCTGGCGCTCGTCGAAACCGCGGCGGCGGTGGCTGGGATTGCGCCGGGGCGGTTGGCGAAGCCTTCCTTGATCAGCTTCCAGATGGTGCTGCGGCTTAGGAGGATGGTTTTCACCCAGGCCAGCTTGCCGATCTGCGGAAAATAGATGCCGCGGAAGCAGAGGCGGGCGATCAGGATGTTGATTCGATATCCCAGCGGTTTGTGACTGAGCGAGTTTACGGCGTGGGCGATCGCCTCCGGGCTGTAGGACTGCGCCCAGCCGTACTTCACCTCGGCGTGGGCTTCGGGGATGGTCATTTTGAGCGGGGTATGGGCCATGGCGAACGGGATGAACTCCTGCCAGTGCCGGGGGCGCGTGAGGCGGCCGGCGACCTGGAGCCGTTTGTAAAGTGGCGTTGCCGGCAGCGGCGTGAGCAAGCCGAAAATCGGCAGACCCGGCGGCCAGGTTCGGACCTGCTCGAGCGTGCGTTCCGCCACTCCCGTTGTGTCGTTATCCATGCCGAAAATGAACGACGTGATCGCGTAGACGTTTCGCTGAGCCAGCCGTTCGAGGACGGCGGCATATTCGCCCGGCTTGTTGAAACCCTTGTTCACATCTTTCAAGTTTGCCGGATCGATGGACTCCATCCCGATGAAGATCCATTTGCCGCCGGCGGCGGCGATGAGGTCGACGAGCTCTTCGTCGCGCAAGAGATTGGCGCTGATCTGCGCGACCCAATGTAGTTGGGCGTTGGCAGCGATAATGTCGCGCAAGAGCGATTTCGTGCGTTTCACGTTGATGGCGAAATTATCGTCGATAAAAAAGACGGCGATCTGGCCGCCTTCGCTGCGCGCGCGCGCCTTCAGTTTCAGCAATTCGTTCACGACGCTTTCATTGGTGCGGAAGCGAATCGAATCGCCGAAAAATCCGGTGACGGTGCAGAATTCGCAGCCGTAGGGGCAGCCGCGGCCCGATTCGACCGGGATCATTCGAAACGTTCCCCATCCTCCTCCGAAACGCTTCAGCAAAGGCGCGGCAATTTTGGGGACAAGGTTGAATTGATCGAGGTCAACGGACTCCCATGGAATCTCGGGATAAGGCCGCAGCGGCGGCTTGCGTTCCTTGCCAAGCTCATCCATCGGAACGTAGACATCCTTGAGTTCGCCGCGAGCGGCATCTTGAACGATCCGCGGCCAGGTTTCATCGGCTTCACCAAGAGCGACCGCATCCGCATGGCGTGGTCCGCCATCCCGGCCGAGCGCTTCCTCTGAGAGCTCCGTGACGTGAGGTCCGCCCATCACCACCGGCACTCCTACCGCGCGGACCGCGTCCGCCATGCGGTACGCCTTCGCGATCATGCGGGTCATCGCGCCGATACCTACGAGTCCGATATTTTGTTCGCGAACGAAGCGCGCGAGGCCTTCTTCATCCATGGGCTGTGCGTTTCCATCCATCAGGAGAACTTCGTGGCCGGGCGGCGTGAGCGCCTGAAGCAGGAACATCCAAAGATGCGGCATGAAATTGCGGGTAACGCCGTTGTCCGGATTATAAAGCAGAATTCGCATGGCTTCCTTTTGCTGCCGGCCCCGGAAATTCCCATCTCACGGCCGAATCGTCGCTCATCGGAACAAGCGATTGCTGGGATCAAGGCTAGGCCCAAAGGGCGGGGCGGATATGGTCAATATCGAACAGTTTCGAAATCGACATCTGGCATGGAAACTGCGGGGCTTAGTCGATGAGAACCACGTTGAGGAGGGAACTGTGCACGGAGAGACTGCCGTTGTACTCGATGAAACCGAGCCTCCGGAATTTATTCATGAAGAAGCTGACCCGCGACCGAGTGGTTCCCACCATTTCGGCAAGCGTTTCTTGGCTGATCTTGGGAAGGATGGTTTCGGGCTTGCCGGCCTTCCCGTATTGCGCGAGAAGAAGAAGCGTGCGGGCGAGGCGTTTTTCGCTGGAATTGAAAAGCTGATCCACCAGATCGGCTTCGAAACGAATGTTGCGCGCCAAAATATGCGCGATGAATCGCTCCGCAAAAGCCTGCTCCTCGCGAAGCACCCGCATCATGGCAGGCTTGCGAATTTCCAAAATCGAGCTGGGCGAAATGGCGGTTGCGGTGGCCATTCGAAGCGGCTGTCCAGCCAGGCATCCTTCTCCCAGGAAATCACCGTCACCCAGGATCGCGACGACGGCTTCCTTCGCACTCTCCGAGACGACGGTGAGCTTGACGCGTCCTTTTTGGATGTAAAAGATTCTTGCCGCCGAATCGCCCTGTGAAAACAAGACCTGTTTGTTGCGATACTGCACGATCTTCTTGCCCAGCCCGCCGGAATTCAAAAACGCGAGCAGATTGAACCGGGGGGTTCTTGACGACTTCATTCGCTCATGGCCTCCGCGCAAGTCTCAAGCAATTGCTAGACCGAGTCAAGCCAGCAGCCGACGGCGATACGTATCCCGATAACATGCAAGACGAGCCCGGGAGCGTTATTTGTGCGCGTAGCGGCGGCTGGCCGCGTGTACTTCGATCGGCGCGAGGCCGACCAGCGGCGCGGCGGCGGTAATGTAGGTTTGCGACATGCGGTCCTGCCAGGTGAAGCGATCGTCGTCCCAGACGGCCCAGGCGAATCCCAGCATCAGCGTGGCCCCGGAGATCAGATAGCCGAACGTGCGCCATATGAGCTGGCGCGTGTCCGGCAGGCTGCCATCCAGCCGCACGACCGTGAGCCCCATCAGCTGCATCCCGGGCGTGGCGCCGGCGAACACCGTGAAGATCGAGAAATAGATTGCGAAGAAAAGGTACGCGACCGTGAGATAAACCATCGCGTCGGTTTTCGCGAGCGTGAGCTGCCCGCCGGCCCAATGGAACAGGCCGACCAGACTGAGACACGTGAGCGCGAGAAAGATTGAGTCCAGAAAGGCCGCCCAGCGGCGATCGGCGAGCGGCGCCACCGGCACCAATGCGGTTTGCGGGCGCGCGCGATCTTCGGGTGAACTGGCGAAATTCAGCTCGGGCTGGATGCAGATGTCCACACGCTCGGCGGCGCGGGTGGAGCGCTGCGCGGGCCGAGGACGCGGAGGCTCGGGCACCTCGACGTCTTCGTCGTCCTCGTGAGCCCCGTGGACGGCGGAGGCGTGCTGCCGGAACGGGAGCCCGGATTGCGATTCGTCATTGCGCGCGTAGCCGCGGCGCGCGCGATAGAGCTCCAGGCGGCGCGAGACTTCCATGCGCCATTCTGGCTCAGGAGTCTCTTCGAGCGGCTTGGCAGCGACGGCGGCAGGTTCGGAGAACGCGGCGGCTTGGCCGCGTTCGGCGGCATCGACTGCGCAGAAGGAACAGCTTTCGGCGTCGTCCAGCAGAAGGGCGCCACACTTCGAGCAGATGCGTATCACTGGTGTGTTTTGCGCCGCGGAAGATCCAGTGGAACGCGGAGATCATATCACGATCATGCGCCGGCGGCGCCTGATGCCGTATCAACCTGTGTGGCGCATCAGGCAACACGGTTGGCGCCCCGAGAGTCTGAAACAGGGGGCCCGCACCGCCTACCGCTGCTGATTGCGGGGGCCGAAGGCGCGTGTTAGGCTCAGTTTTCTTTTTTTGCATTTCTCAGCTGATGCGCGAAGCGATATTCCCGAAATCTGTCCCTACACCGGCGCTCTGCGCCCTGCTGCTCGCGCTGCTGGCCGCGATGCCATCGTCACTGCGAGGCCAATCGCAGACCGCTCCGTCTTCGCCGCCACTGCAAAAGCCCAAGCCACTCGCGAACCTCACGCCGGGCGGCGAGGCGACCCTCGAAGCCGACCAGCAGCGCCAGGTCGGCAAAATCTCCTACGCCGACGGGCACGTCGACGTGCGCTACGAAAATGCGCGCCTGCGGGCCGACCACGTGGAATACGACAACGACGCGCAGGTGATCATCGCGCGCGGCCACGTCGAGCTGGACTACGCCACGCAGCACGTGGAGGCCGACGACGCGCGCTACGAGCTCCGCACCGGCCGCGGCACGTTCCATCACGTGCATGGCACGTTTGCCCTGCAACGCCGCCCGATGCCCACGCTGCTGATCAGTCCCAACCCTTTATATTTCGAGGCCGAAGAAGCCGACCGGTTGGACGAAAACACCTATCGCATCCGCAAAGGGTGGTTGACGGTCTGCAAACCGGGCAAACCCGTCTGGAAATTTTATGCGCCCGCGGCCACGGTGCGCCTGAAGCAATCGGTACGCATTGAGAACGGCAACTTCCGCGTGTATTCGGTGCCGGTCCTTTATCTGCCCTACGCCACGGTTCCCGCCGAAGAACGCCGCGAGTCCGGATTCCTGATTCCGGAGATCGGCGACACATCGCAAAAAGGATTTGTGATCGGCGATTCGGTCTACTGGGCGCCCCTGGACTGGATGGACATGACGCTGGGCGCGGCCGATTTCAGCAAGCGCGGCTGGAGCCAAAAGGGCGATTTCCGCATGAAGCCTTGGGAGGGCGCAACGTTCGACGCCAGCTACTACGGTGTGATCGATCGCGGCCTGAAAGTGGACGACGAGCCGCCCGTGCCGCAGGGAGGGCACGAAGCGAAGCTGCTGTTCACCTCCGATCTGCCGGGAGGATGGCGCGCGGTTGCCGATCTGGATCAGCTGACCTCGCTCACGTTTCGCCTGGCATGGTCTGAGACTTTCAAGGAAGCAGTGAACTCCGAAGTCCGCAATACGGCGTTTTTGAACAAGAATTTCGACGGCTTCAGCATCGGGTTCGCGGCGCTGAGCTATCAAAACTATCTGACGGCCACTCCGCAGGCTTCCATTACGCTGCGGACCGCTCCGGAAGCGAACATCAGCTCGGTGGACCAGAATTTTTTCAGCAAGCTGCCATTTTACTGGTCGTTTGACGCATTTACCGGAGGAAACTATCGCGCCGACGGAATCACGCCGTTTTCGACGCCGGGATTCGTCAACCGCAGCGAAATCGCGCCGACGGTCACGCTGCCGCTGCACGTGGGCGATTGGATCAACATCACGCCGAGCTTCACTTTCCGGTCCACCTATTACGGCGCGCAGCTGCGCAACGGAAACTTTCTCGATCAGGGGCTTTTCCGCGACACGGAGGAATTCTCGGTCGACCTGCGGTTTCCCGTGATCGAGCGCGTCTATGACCACGGCGAGACGAAGTGGAAGCACGTGGTCGAGCCCTACCTGGTCTATCGCCTGGTCAACGGGGTGAACGACTTCGGGCAGTTCCTGCGTTTTGACGAAGACGACACGCTGACGGACACGAATGAGATCGAATACGGTGTCACGCAGCGTCTCTATCGACGCACGGCCAACGGCGAATCTCAGGAATTCATCACTTGGCACATCGCGCAGAAATATTTCTTCGATCCCACGTTCGGCGGCGCGCTGGTTCCGGGCGAGCGCAACGTCTTTCAGACACTCGTGTCGCTCACGCCTTTTGCGTTTGCGGACGTGGCACGGAGATTCTCGCCGATCGTCAGCGACGTTACCGTGGCGCCAGGCAAGCGATGGGATACGCAATTCATCGTGAACTACGATCCACAGCGCAACCGGCTGACGGCGATCGGCACGCTGCTGAAGCTGAAACCCTACAAGGAATCGTTCATCACGCTGGCGCACTTTTACACGTTGAATCTACCGGTGAATCCCGAACCCCCGCCGCCGAATTTCCAGCAGCATTCGAATCAAGTACGCACGCTTTTCGGCTACGGCGAGCCGAACCGTCGCGGGTTCAACGTCGAGTTCGGCGCGAGCTACGATTTTGTGGCGCAGGCCTTCCAGAACCAGATCGTCGAGGTTTCCTACAACGGCTCGTGTTGCGGCCTCGGCTTCGAATACCGCCGGTTTTCGTTTGGCACCATCCGAAACGAAAATCAGTACAGCATCGTGATCCGCATCGCGAACCTGGGCTCGGCCGGCAACCTGCGGCATCAGGAAAAGATTTTTTAGATCGGCAAGCGTGACGCCCCATTCCGAATCCGAGCTGGCGTATTTTTCCATCGAGCAGGCGGCACGCCTGCTGCGGCGCGGCGAAATCTCGCCGGTCGATCTGGTCGAGGTGTCGCTGGCGCGCATCGAGCGATGGAGTCCGCAGCTCAACGTGTTCCTCACAGTGCTGGCCGAAAACGCGCGGCGGCAGGCGAAAGTGGCCGAACGCGAAATTCGCCGCGGCCGCGCGAAAAGCCCTCTGTATGGCATTCCCGTCTCGCTGAAGGACAATTTCTGGACGCGCAGGGTGCGCACCACGGCCGGGTCGACAATTCTGGCCAACTGGGTACCGAACGCGGACAGTGAGGTGGCCAAGTCGCTGGCCGAGGCCGGCGCGATTCTGCTCGGAAAGACGAACATGCACGAATTCGCCTACGGCATCACCGGCGAAAACCCGCATTACGGCAGCTCGCGCAATCCCTGGGCGCCCGAGTGCATTTCCGGCGGCTCAAGCGGCGGCTCGGTTGTCGCAGTCGCCCTGGGGATGGGCGCCGCATCGGTGGGCACGGATACGGGCGGATCGATCCGCATTCCGGCCGCGCTCTGTGGGATCGTCGGTCTCAAGCCGACTTACGGGCTGGTGAGCAGCGCGGGCGTGGTGCCGCTGGGCACGACGTTCGATCACTGCGGTCCGATCGCGCGCAACGTGACCGACGCATGCATCCTGCTCGAAGCGATCGCCGGGAAATATCCGCGCGGTGCGGCGCGACCCGGCTGGCGCACGCTGCGCAAAACGCTGCCGCGGCGATTTCGCATGGGCGTGCCGAAGGAATTTTATTTCGACCGGCTCGAACCCGAGGTGCGGCACTGGGTCGAGCTAGCCGCGAAGAAATTCGAATCGCTCGGAGCGCGCGTCGAGGAGGTTTCGCTGCCGCGCCTCGCCGGAGCGGTGGAGCAGGCGACGAACGTCGTGGTCGCCGAGGCGAGCGCCTATCACGAATCGCAGGGATATTTCCCGGCACGGGCCGCGGAATACGGAGACGACGTCCGCGGCCACCTCGAATTCGGCCACAAGCTGCTCGCGGTAGATTATTTCCGCGGGATGGGCGCGCGCCGGGACATCATCGCGGATTTTGAAGCGGCGTTTGAAAAAGTGGACGCGATCCTGGCACCCACCGCGCCGATTTCGGCGCCGCGCGTCGGCAAAACGCAGGTGCGCGTAACCGCAGACCGCGAAACCGCTACGCGCGCCGAGCTGCTGCGGCTCACACGCCCGAGCAATATCAGCGGCATGCCCGCGATCTCAATCCCCTGTGGATTCACCCGCGAAGGGCTGCCGGTGGGGATGCAACTGATGGGCCCGCGATGGGGCGAAGCGCGTCTGCTGGCGATCGCGCGGGCCTACGAACAAGCGACTGACTGGCACAAGCGCCGCCCGAATCTCGCCTGAGGCTCGGGCGCCGCTTCGATCGGGCGGTGAAGGTCCACCGTTTCATATCGTGAAATGGACGCGGGCGTCCGCGGAGCTGCGCGCGCCATACCAGAACCAAAAACCGGTGGTGCACGTCTAAACGATATGGTCAAATTAGCGAACAGTCGGACCTGCGCCCATGATCGGGGCCCTGTTCACCTGGGGGAGTGAGGAAATCCTATGGCTGTAGCCGTACTTGCTGGACTTTTTGTGTTTGCAGCTGGCTTGGGTTCTTTTCTGTCGCCCTGCGTGCTGCCGCTGGTTCCCGGCTATCTTTCGATGCTATCCGGCGTGGGTGTGGACAAGCTCCGGGAAGGCGAAGGGGAAACGAGCAAGCTGTTCAGCTCGGCACTGGCATTCGTCATTGGACTGTCCGTTGTGTTTATTACGATGGGAGCCACGGCGAGCGCCGTCGGACAGTTTCTGCTTACGCATCGCGACCTGCTCGCGCCCATCGCCGGCGCGGTGATCATTCTCTTTGGATTGCACCTGATCGGCTGGCTGATCAAGCTGCCCGTCCGCGCGGGACTGGTTGTCGGCGGGATCCTTGTCGCCATCGGCGCTGTGTTGAATCTGCGCACGGCTGAGTCGGTTGTGAAGCCGATCTATTTCTACGCGGCCTCGCTGATTTTTCTTTTCGGCCCTCCTTTGACTCGCTGGTTGAACCGCGATGTCCACATGCGCGATGTCGGCGGAAAAAATCCCGGCATCGTCAGCGGCTTCCTCCTGGGGTTTGCATTCGCGCTGGGCTGGACCCCGTGCATCGGTCCAATCCTCACGACCGTGCTGGCCATTGCAGCTTCGCGCGGCAGCGTGCGGGATGGCATCATCCTTCTTACGCTCTATTCCGCGGGTCTTTCGATCCCATTTCTGCTGACGGCCGTCGGCGTTGCCCGTTTCATGAAGTTCTATCAGAGATTTCGCAGGCACCTGCATACGGTCGAGGTCTGCAGCGGAGTGCTGCTGCTGATCATCGGCGGCTTGATTTTCACCAATGCCCTGACGCTCATCTCCTCTCACATCAGCGGATACAGTGCTGAGACCTTCGTTGAAAGAATGATGCCTGCCCGCGTAGCAAAATGGCTCAAGGAGAACGGAAAGCTGGGTGACGTAGGGGGGAATCTCTCGCCCGAACCCGATGTCACCTTCAAGGATCTCGCCGGCAAGGGCGTTCCACTGTCGAGCTATAAGGGCCAGGTAGTGCTGCTGAACTTCTGGGGCACCTGGTGCGAACCGTGCCAGCACGAGATTCCGCTGCTGATCGACATTCAAAACAAGTATGCGTCGAAGGGTTTCACGCTGGTCGGCGCGGCGACCAACGACGAAGACGCCACGGTCGACAAGTTCATCCATACCTCGGAATTCAACGTCGGCGGCCAGGAAATGAAGATGAACTATCCCGTGGTGATGAATAGCGACGACAACGTGACGAAGTTCGGCGGTATTCTTGGCATGCCGACCACCTACTTGATCACGCGCGACGGCAAGATCGCCAAGCGCTACATCGGAAGCCTCGAGTCAAACGAGGCGCAGCTCGAAAAGGACATCGAGAGCCAACTATGACATCTCTCACTCGATTCGCTTATGGCGCCGGTCTCGCGGCATTCCTGTTAATTTCGGCGTCGCGTACGGCCTTCACGCAGCAAACGGCGCTGCCTCCCAAGCCGTCCGACATCGTCTCCACGAAGACGTACGTCTCAATGGACCCTGTCCCGCGCGGCGGGGAATTTCAGGCCGCGGTGGTGGTGAAGATCAATCCGGGCTATCACATGAATTCGCACAAGCCCTCGGACAGCTACCTGATTCCGACGACGGTCACGCCGCAGCTTCCGGATGGTTTCACGCTGGTCGGCGAGCCTTCCTACCCGCTGGGGAAGAACGAAAAATTTCCGTTCTCGCCCGATAAGCCGCTGAACGTTTACACGGACAGCGTCACGTTTCGCCTGAAAATGACCGCGGAAGAAAAAGCTGCGCTGGGGAAGGCCTCGATTCCGGTGATCCTGCGGTTTCAGGCGTGCAATACGTCGGCGTGCCTGCCGCCGGTGAAGATTCCGCTGACGCTGGATGTGAATGTGGCTGCGGCGGGGAAGACCGGTAAGCCGATGAACCCCGAGATTTTCGCGCCGAAACCTTCCGGCTTCTAGCACGAGCAGGCGGCGCCGATTCAGCGTCAGCGCGCTCTCACCACGGGCACGGCTTTCCGCAATCGCTCGACCACGCGTTTCTGGCCGAGCGCAACCATGGTATCGAAGAGCGGCGGCGCCACCGCACGGCCCACGATTGCCACGCGCGTGGCGTTGATCAGCACGCCTGCTTTCACGCCCTCGGCCGCCGCCACCGCGCGCGACGCGGCGTCGCACGCATCGTGGTTCCAATCCGGCAGCGCCTCGAGCGTGTCGGCCAGCTTGGCGAGCATGGCCGGCAAGCGCTCGTCTTTCCAGAATTTTTCGCGTGCGTCGGCGTCGTATCCGAAATCGTCCGCAAAAAAACCGCGTGCCCAGCTCGTGAAATCACCGAGCAGCCGCGTCCGCGGCCGGATCAGGTCCACGGCGCGCGCGAACCACGCCGGATCCCGGCTCGACTGCGAGCCTTCCCACAATCCCGCGCGCTTCAGCTCGCCTTCCACGTACGGCAGCACGTACTCGACCGGCGTCTTCTGCAGGTATTGCGTATTAAACCATTCCAGCTTCGCGCGATCGAACACCGCGTTCGTCCGGCTCACTCCAGAAAGTGCGAATCGTTCGATCAGCTCGCTCGTGCGGACGTATTCCTCGTCTCCGCCGGGCGACCATCCCAGCAGCGCCAGAAAATTGCGAAACGCTTCCGGCAGAAATCCTTCCTCGGCGTAGGAGCCTACGCTCGTCGCCCCGTGCCGCTTGGAAAGCCGCGTCCGATCGGGCCCCAAAATCAGCGGCACGTGCGCGAAAATCGGCGGCTGAGTGCCCAGCGCGCGGTAGATCAGCGCCTGCTTGGGCGTGTTCGACAGATGATCGGCGCCGCGAATGATGTGCGTGATGCGCATGTCGATGTCGTCCACCACCACGCTGAGCTGATACGTGGGCACGCCGTTCGACCGCAGCAGGACAAAATCCTCGATCTCCGCGTTCTGCACTTCGCGCGACCCGAACACGGCATCCTCAAAGGGAGTCACTCCCGTGCGCGGTACCTTGAATCGAATTGCATACGCCAGCCCCGCTTTGTCTTTCTCGGCGCGTTCGGCATCGGAAAGATCGCGGCACGGGCACGCGGGCCCCTTCTCTGTCTTCGGGCCCTCGTCGTGGCCTTCGCCCTCCTGATCGTGGGCGCGCGCCGCATCTCCGCCTGCGTACGCCGCGCCTTTGCAGTAGCAGGGGAACGCCGCGCCGCTCGCGAGCAGCTTCGCCGCCGCCGCGCGATACATTTCCAGCCGCTGCGACTGAAATACCGGCCCCTCGTCCCACTCGATCCCCAGCCACTTGAGCCCGTCGAGGATGCCCTCCACCAGCTCAGGCTTATTCCGCTCCGCGTCGGTGTCCTCGATCCGCAGGACGAGCGTGCCGCCCTCCCGGCGCGCAAAAAGCCAGTTAAACAGGGCCGTCCGAGCCCCTCCCACATGCAGATAGCCGGTGGGCGACGGGGCAAAACGGACGCGCGGTTTGTCAGCAGAAGCCATGCGGTTCTCTTTTTCAGCTGGTTTCGAAACGATTCATCTTAGCGGAAGCATTCGCCGAAATCGAGGCGCGGAATTCCACAGCCAGGCCCATGCCGGTACCCAGGTACTGTTGACCCGCTGGACCATGCCCGCCATAGTGAATAGGACGATAACGGTTATTGCCGCGAAACCGGGTGGACACGCCGCGCTGACACGAGAGGTTTTTCTGCTATTCTCGGTGGACGATTGCCAGGACGACAGGTGTTAATTGCCTAGCTATCTCACAATTACCGGATTTGTCCTGCTGGCAAGTTCATTCCTGCTGGCCGGATATTTTTATTTCATTCATCGCTTGAAACGCCAGAATTACCTGCTTGCCTGGGCGGTCGCCTGGCTGCTGCTAGGCGCGCATCTTGCCACCGGCGCCATGAGCAGCGATCCGACGGGCACGACGTGGGACCGCGCGCTTTTAGCAGTGAGCCAAGTCATGATGGCCAGTTCGGCGCTAGCCTTTTATTGCGCCGCGAGGCTCTACGCCGGGCTCAAAGTCCCCGTTCGTGGAGTTGCAATCGCGTTCGTGATTTTCGCCGCGTGGCCCATCGCCCGGCTGAGCCAGGTCTGGAACATTCCGCCCACGGTGCTGGCTGTCGGCTTCATTCTGCTGTTTGTCGCGTACACGTTCTTGCAGGAAGGCCGCAAGCAGGAGTCGCGCGCCGACGTTCTGCTGTCCATCGCGTTCGCCGGCTGGGGCTTGATCTACTTTACGGCGGCATTTCGAAACTTTCTGCCCTGGGCACAGCGTTCGGGCATGCTGCCATTGATGTTCTTGCCGCAGCTTTTCACCTGCGTGCTCATGGTGATGGGCGTTTACGAGGAGGAGCGTCGGCGCGTGGAGCGCAACATGCTCGCGCTTTCCAGCCTGAACCTGGCCACTTCCAGTATCGTCGGCGGAGAAATTCAGAAGATGCTGGCGCAGGCGCTCGAGCGCGTGCTCAACGTGGTTCGCATCCCGGTCGGCGCCCTTTGCCTGCAAAATGACGACGGCTCCCCACCCACGATCATTATCGCGGGTCTTACGGATTCGTTCGTCAGCTCGATCCGGGAGTCAAATCTCGAATCGTATGTGGTGAATCTGGTCGCGCGCCTCGGCGGCCTGGTCGTCTTTCGCGACCTCACGCGTGACGCGAATTGGGAAGCCCTCGAAAAGGAGGAATCGTTTCTGCAGGTCCGCCGCGTGCTGCTCGCGGAGGGTCTGCGTACCGTGGTCGGCATCAGCTTGCAGACTAAGGAGCGCATCTTCGGCTCTCTGCTGCTCGGCACTCCGGATAACCGCAGTTTCACTCCTGCCGAGCGGCGCCTGCTGCTCGCGCTGGGCCAACAGATCGGCACTTCCGTCGAGAACAGCTACCTGATCAAGCAGACCGCGCGCCGCAGCGAAGAGCTGCACATCCTCAACGACATTGGCCGCGCGCTCAGCTCCACGCTCGACCTTGGTACGCTGCTGGGCCGCATTTATTCGGAAATGCGCCGCGTGCTGGACGTCAGCAGCTTTTTCATCGCCTTCGATCATCCGCGCACACGCGAGATCCGCCTCGAAATGGAAGTGATTGACGGCGAGGGGCTGCCGAAACGCTCGCGCGAGTCCGGCAACCATCTGATCGAGTACGTCGTGCGCACCGGACAACCGCTGCTGATCCGCGAAAAATTCATGGAAGAGGCCGAACGCCTCGGCTTCGAGCCGCTACGCGAGCTCGGTTCGGTCTGCGCCGTGCCTTTGATTCGTTACGACCGCACCGTCGGCGTGATGGCCGTGCACAGCGCGAAGGAGCACGTATTTGATGCTGGTCACGTCGAATTCCTGCGCGTGCTGGCGAGCGAAGCAGGCATCGCCATGGAAAACGCGCGCCTGTTCGAAGAAGAACAGAAGAAATCGCGCCAGCTCACGCTGATCAACAACGTCTCGAGCCACGCCATCACTTCGCTCGATCCCGATGAAATGCTCGCCAAGATCGTAGCGGAGATGGAAAAGCACCTCGCCTACGATCATATCGGCGTGGCGCTACTCGACTACTCTGCCAAGGAGCTGGTGGTGCAGGCCGAGGCCGGCGCGCGCCGCGAAGCCGCGGGCCGCCGCGTGGTGCTGGGCGAAGGTCTGGTCGGACAGGTTGCTCGCAGCAGCCAGACCACCATCGTTCGCCAGGTAACGGCTACGTCTCCCAAGCTGCTGCTTGAAGATTCAGCCGCCGGCGTCGCGCTGCCGGTCACCTACGGCGAGCAATTCCTCGGCATCCTCTACGTCGAATCGGCCGTAGCTTGCGATTTTCCCGACGCGGACGTCACTTTGTTGCGCACGCTCGCCGATCTTTTCGCCGGCGCCCTGCACAACGCGCTCACGTTCCAGAAAGCGCAGGAGCAAGCAATCACCGACGGCCTGACGGGCGTGAAAACGCACCGTTTCCTCATGGAAGCGCTCTCCGCCGAATGGAAACGGTCTACGCGCGCGAATCGTCCGCTCGCGCTGGTGCTGATGGACCTGGACCGCTTCAAATTCGTCAACGATTTTTACGGCCACCTCGAAGGCGATGTCGTCCTCCAGCGCGTCGGCCACATTCTCGAGCAGAATTGTCGCCGGTCGGATGTCGTCGCACGCTACGGCGGCGACGAATTCGTGATCCTGATGCCAGAAACCTCCGTTGAGCAGGCTCGCCAGCTGGCCAACAAACTTCGCGGATGGATCGCCTCCGATCCGTTGCTGCGCGACAAAAATATCACCGCCAGCTTTGGCATCGCGGCGTTCCCGGTTCACGGCTCCACGCCGCAGGAGCTGATCCAGATCGCCGACTCCTCCATGTATTTGTCCAAGCATCAGGGGGGCAACCTGGTTTCCAGCGCCGAGCAGGGCGACCCGAACGATCGTAAGCGCTGGAAGAAAGATGTCCTCGAGGCCTATCTCGGCGTCATGCTGAAGCGCCTTTT
>Ga0209007_1000187_pt1 | contig 33870 bp, 21 predicted proteins | sample JacPinW_OM1H0_O2_FD_187961 | JGI IMG/M metagenome (GOLD analysis project Ga0209007, IMG submission 187961) | Forest soil microbial communities from Algoma, Ontario, Canada - Jack Pine, Ontario site 1_JW_OM1H0_O2 (SPAdes) (version 2) | ecosystem: Environmental > Terrestrial > Soil > Boreal... | reverse complement strand
ATCGCGGCCGCCTGCGCCGACGGCCGCCACTGGAAGAGCTCGCAGCCGCCCGCGGGCGCCTGGCCGCACGCCTCGAGCAAGGCCGCAAGGCGTGCGCCATCTGACTGCAGTCGCGCGCGCGTGGCCTGCTGCCACGAGCGATCGTGCAGAGCGCGGCAAGCGATGAGGCGCGAGGGGCCGCTGACCGTCCAGGGTCCCAGGCGCTCTGCGAGCGCCGCCAGCAGCGGACGGGCGGCCAACACGAAGCCCACGCGCGCCCCGGCGAGGCCGAAGAACTTGCCGAGCGAGCGCAGCACCACGAGTCCCTCGCGCTCGCTCACCGGCGCCAGGCTGTCTTGCGGACTTGCATCGGCGAACGCCTCATCGACCAGCAACCAGCCGCGCCGCGCCGCGAGCTCAGCGTGCCAACGCAGAAGGTCGCTCCGTGCAAAACGATGCCCGGTCGGATTGTTGGGATTGACGAGGACCAGGACATCGAGCGTTGCGGCAGCCTCAGCACACTGCGCAGGCGTAAGCGCGATGACCTCGTGCCCTGCCTCCCGCCAGCGCAGCGCATGCTCGAAGTATGCCGGCGCCAGGACGCCGACGCGACCCGGCGTGCGCATTCGCGGCAGGTTGAGAATGGCCGCCTGCGAGCCCGCGATGGGCAGCGCCGCCGGCGCGCCGTAGTATTCCTGCGCGGCTTCTACCAGGCCATCGTTCTCCTCCGGCAGGCGCGCCCACGCGCACTGCGAGACCGTGGTCTCTCGCCAGGGCAGGGGATTCACCCCGGTGGAGAGATCCAGCCACCGCTCGAGCGGCAGACCGTAGCGCTCGGCTGCACGCCGCAGCTGCCCGCCGTGCTCAGGCATTGAGCAGCGCTCCCATGGCCGCAACCGCCATCCAGATCAGGAGCGCGCGCTGCACCAGTCGCATCGCTCGCGCGATATCGACCGGCTCGGGCTCGAGCCCCTCGCCCAGCTCAGGGCGCACGCGCCATTGTCCGTGATAGAACGCTCCGCCTCCGAGCCGCAGATGCAGTGCCCCGGCGCCTGAGGCCATGACGGGTCCGGCGTTCGGGCTGTCCCACTGGATTCCCTGCTGTCGCCAACAGCGCAGAGCCGCGCGACAGCTGCCGGCCAGCGCGTAGCTGAAGGCGGTGAGGCGGGCGGGAATGAAATTCAGCAGATCGTCGCAGCGCGCCGCCGCCCAGCCGAAATACCGGTAGCGCGGTGTGCGGTATCCCCACATGGCGTCCAGGGTGTTGACCAGCCGATAGAGCAGCGCCGCGGGGGCTCCGGCCACAAAGAACCAGAACAGCGCACCGAAGATCGCATCGTTGCCGTTCTCGAGGACCGATTCCGCGGCGGCACCCGCCACGCGCGTGGCGCTCATGTCGGCGGTATCGCGGCTGACCATGAGACCGACGCGACGGCGAGCCTCGGGTAAGTCACCCCAGTCCAGGGCCTGCTGAACCGCGCGCGCGTGGTCGTAGAGGCTGCGATGACCGATGACGAGGTACAAGACCAGCACGCTGAGCCCCATGCCGGTCAGCGGCAGGCGGCACACGACTGCGCACAGCACAACGAGCGGCAGCACAGCCAGGCACGTGGCGAGTGTACCGCGTACGCGACCTCTCAGCGGGCGCCCGCCATCGGCCTCAGGTACCTGAAGCCGGCGCTCGAGCGCTCGAGCATAGGCCCCGAAGCCGACGAGCGGATGCCAACGTCGGGCTTCACCCAGGCACCAGTCGAGGCCAAGCGCCAGCAACGCCGGGGCTAAGGGCGTCGTCACGGCTCACCTCCTCACAGCTCGATCCCGCGCTGCGCGCGCACCCCGGTGTCAAAGGCGTGTTTGACGCCGCGCATGTCGGTCACCGTATCGGCCGCCTCGATGAGCTCCGTCGGCGCGCCACGGCCCGTGATCACCACATGCTGCGCGGCGGGCCGCGAGCGCAACGCCTCGAGCACCGCCTCCAGCGCGACGTACCGGTAGCGCAGGGCGATACTGAGCTCATCGAGCACGACGAGCGCATAGGACGCTTCCCTAAGCATGCCGGCGGCGACCTCCCAGGCGGCCTCGGCCGCGCGCACATCCCGCTCGCGGTCCTGCGTTTCCCAGGTGAAGCCCTCGCCCATCACGTGGAAGCTCACCTCGGGAAAGCGGCGGAAGAAGGCTTTCTCTCCGGTCGCGTACCGGCCCTTGATGAACTGCACGACGCCGACCCGCATGCCGTGTCCGAGCGCGCGTGCAACCATGCCAAAGGCTGACGAGCTCTTTCCCTTGCCGTTGCCGGTGAGGACCAGCAGCACGCCACGTTGCTTGGTCGCCGCGGCGATGCGAGCGTCCACGGCGGCCTTCCGGCGCTGCATGGCAACGCGGTGGCGCGCCGCCGGGTCACCCGTGCCGCCGCGATCATCTTTGTCGGTGGGGTTGGCCACGCGCCTCTCAGTGCGTCTGCACCCTGGCGGGGGCGTGCGAGCGTTGCGTGAGCGCGGCGTGCAGCAGCGCCACGATCGCGACGTAGGTGCACGGGACGGCGAGGAAATGGCCGTACCAGCGGGCGAAGCTCGACCACCAGCCCGCGAGATCCGGGTGCCCGACGCGGCCGCTCAGCCAGTAGGAGCCCCCCTGGGTGAGGAGAAAGCAGACCGTGACGGAAATGAGGAGGCTCGCGACGAGCCGCGCCAGGTCGAACGGAGACTGCTGGTAGTGCCGGCGCAGCCAGGCACCGCCCAGCCACAGCACCGAGTACGCCGGCACGATGAACCAGTAGGCGACGGTCACGCAGTAGTTGCTGACGCCGAAGTAGCGGATGGCGATGCAGTCGACGGCGACGGCCTCGATGAGCAGCGCCGTGAGCGCCCAGCGCCATTCGCGCGCGAGGTAGAAGCCGCCGAGAAAGAACACCGCCCAGGACGCATCGGGCGGCAGCCACGGGGTGCCAAGGTGGCCGAAACGGGTGACCGCCATCGGCAACGCCAGCAGCGCGAACAGGGCGAGCCGTTTGGGAGTGGGCGCAGACATGCGGGGTGACTCCTAGGGTTGGGAAGGCAGGTAGCGCACCGTCAGATACGCGCTGATACCGGGTTGGTTGTAATAGAGCGCGGTCTCGTAGTTCTTGTTGAGCGCGTTCTTCAGCAGTGCCTGCAGCTCCCAGTGGGGCTGAAAGCGCCACGCGGCGCGCACATCGAGCGTTCCGTAGCCGCCCAGCCGCTCGGTGTTGGCGGGGTCCTCGAAGCGCGGGCCGCTCTCGAACAGCGTTGCGCCGACGCTGAACCTGCCGATGTCGCGGTCCACGTCGAGGCGCGCCGTGTACCGGGCTCGCAGCGGCAGGAGCTCGCCGTAATCCACGCCGGTATCGAGCGCATCGAGGAGCGTCACCTGCAACTGCGCGCGCCACTGCTGCACATGGGTGCCGAGCTGACCTTCGAGTCCGCGGATGCGGGCGCGATCGATGTTGGAGGCGCCAAAGGTCACCGGGTTGTATTCGATGAGGTCGTCAATTTCGGTCTCATAGGCGTTGAGTGTCCAGTTGAAGATACTGGCTAGACCGTTGAGGCCGACTTCGGTGCTGTGTGAGGTTTCCGGCCGCAGCGTGGGGTCGCCATAAAACGGGTAATACAGGTCATTGAAGCTCGGCGCCTTGAACGCCGTGCCATAGGATGCGGTCAGGCGCAGCGCATCGCTCCAGCGATAGGCCCATTGAGCGGAGCCGGTGAGGTGATCTCCGAATTGCTGATTGTCATCGTAACGCTCCGACAGCTGCAGCTCCTGATGGCCCCCCAGCCATTGGTAGAGCCCGAACACGCCGGTGTCGTTGCGTGCTTGTACGGCGTAGTCCGTGTCGCTGGCGATCACGTCACGCTCGAAATCCGCACCGAGCATGAACCTCTGCGTCGGCGTCAGCGACAGCTGATTGAGCCAGGACAAGGTATCGCGCCGGGTGTCGAAGAACCCGTCCGGCACGCCGGCGAAGTATGTCTGGCTCTGATCCTTGCTCTGACCCGCGGCCAGCGTGATGCTCAGCAGTGCCAGCGGGGTGAGCGTGACCGTTCCACCGAGCGCTTGCTGCGCTTCGCGTGATTCATCACCGCTGTAGATGGTGCCGTCGAACCTGGTGAGGCCGTCGGCGCGCAGGAAATCCACTGTCGCGGTGACGTCGTCCCAACGGTACCCGCCGCTCAGCGCCTCGGATCCGTTCCAGTATCCCTGCTGCGGCGTGGTCGTGTAGCAGTTCGCCGTCACCGGGGCGTTGGCGGCACAGATCGGGATGCCGCTGGTGTACAGGCCGCTGGCGCTGCCGTTGTACCAACCGCTGCCCACGCTGCCGGAGTAGCCGGCCTCGCCCTGGAAGGTGCCATGACTGCCCCCGCTCACCTCGAGCGACGGCACGCCGGCGGCGCCCGGTGCGCCGTGCCGGGTGAAGATCTGCACCACGCCGCCGATCGCCTCGGACCCATACAGGCTCGAGTAGGGCCCGCGCACGATCTCGATGTGATCGATCTGCTCCACGGGCAACTGCTCCCAGGCGGCGGTGCCGGTGGTTGCCGAGCCGATCTTGATCCCATCGATCAGTACCAGGACGTGATCGGAGTTGGTCCCGCGGACGAACACTGAAGTCGTCTTGCCGAGATCCCCATCGTTAGAGACGGTTATACCGGCGAGGCCCGACAGCAGCTCATCGACCGAGCGTGGCTGCAGCCGGTCGATATCGGCCCGCGTGATGACCGTCACGGACGCGATTGCGTCATCCAGGGGCTCGGCGAGGCGCGATGCGGTGACGATCACCTGGTTGAGATCGGAGAAGTCCTGTTGCGCAACGGCGATCAGCGGCACAGTGGCGGCCAGTGGCGCCACGAAGAATGCAAGCCTCACCTGTCAGCTCCTGCACGCGCTCCACGCGCGATCGGGGTTGATCCAGGAGCGACAGGGAAGGGGAGACAGAGCGCGCAATACCCGGGGTATCGCAAACGGTCTGGCATCGCCCAGCGCGAGCCGCCCATTGCCTGTCTCGGCCGGTCTCCGGGCTTGCGAGTGGATCTGTTCCTTGAGACCGCACCTTCCCGTGCTCTCGAGCACAGTGGTGTTAGCGGTCTCGGGCTCGCTTACCGTTGCGTGGGCAGCGCCGGCATTGCATTCGTTTAGCGAACGCGCACCGGCTTCCCGTTTCACCCCAGGGGCGCCTTAGCTACCCTGGGACACCTGAGACGGGTCGGACTCTACGCGGCTGGCCCCAGGCCTGCAAGCCGGCGGCCTCGCGCGTCGCGATCGGTCAAAGCGTGCAATGATCAGCGTCCGGACGAGCGGCACAGAGACACCTGTGAGCGATTTCAACGAACTCGAGATCGGCGCCCTGTATCGAGTCATGGCCGCGCGACGCGATATGCGCCACTTCCGCCCTGATCCCCTTGATGAGGCATTGCTCGAGCGACTGCTCGGGGCGGCTCATCTGGCTCCGAGTGTCGGTCTCATGCAGCCATGGCGTTTCGTACGAGTGCGGGATTCAAGATTGAGAACGAGCATTCACGCACTCGTCGAAGCAGAGCGCGTTGAGACGGCACGAGCGCTCGGGGAGCGCGAACAGGAGTTCATGCGTCTGAAGGTGGAAGGAATATTGGAATGCGGCGAACTGCTGGTTGCCGCCCTGATGCCGGGCCGCGAGGCGCACGTATTCGGCCGACGTACGTTGCCGCAGATGGACCTTGCGTCCGTTGCCTGCGCGATTCAAAACCTCTGGCTGGCGGCGCGCGCGGAGGGAGTCGGGATGGGCTGGGTGTCGATGTTCGAGCCGGAAGCGTTACGCCAGCTGCTGCGAATGCCCCCGGGTAGTCAGCCGGTCGCCGTGCTGTGCCTCGGTTACGTGCCGGCTTTTTATTCGCGTCCGATGCTCGAGGAGCAGAATTGGGCGCATCGGTTCGATCTCACCAGGATGGTGATGACTGACTATTGGAACGAGGAGGGCGGCCGCAACGTCTCAGCGACCGCTATGAGTCCTCCTCAGGGCGAGGCCGGACTCGAAGGCGCCGAGCTCGCTCGAGGTGCCGACAAACAGCAGTAGTGCTCAGCTTGTCAGCAGAGCACACGGCCAGTTGGCCATTAAGTCCGCCAATTGCAAGGACCGCGTGCCTTCGCGCGAAGCGACCGGGATCGTCGTTCCATCCATCAGATTGCGGTAAGCGCTGGCGGCCAGTTTGCGCGGCAGCTCGATGCGGGTGTCCAGCCAAACTTCCGCGCCAAGCGGCAGCAGGTGGCGATCGCCGAGCAGGCGAAAGCACAGGCGCGGGACGGCCACCAGGGTCACTTCGTCGTTCAGCTTGCGCGCGAACGCGAGCACGTGGACGGCGTACTTGCCGACGACACGCAGCGGCAGATAGCTGCCGTCGCGGAAAAGCGCTGCGCGCGCCCGACGAAACTCCAATGCGGTCGCGATGAGGTAGAGTTTGCAGCGGCCGTCATCGGGCGTGTCGAGCGCTCGGTGCAGGCGCTCAGGCAACGAATCGGCGCTGCCCGCACCCCAGGTCTTCACCTCATCCAGAAGACGCCGGCGCTTCACGTAGTCCACCGGACGGCGATTGTCGGGATCGACGAGCGACCAGTCCCATATCTCGGTGCCCTGGTAGATGTCGGGTACGCCGGGCGCGGTGATCTTGCACAGCGTTTGCGCGAGGCTGTTCAAGAAGCCGAAGCGCGCCATGCGGCGGCCCAGCGCTGCGACTTCCGCCGGAAACGGGTTGCCGTCGCGCCGCTCGAGGCACAGGCGTATGAACTGGCGCAAGGCGTTCTCGTAAGCCTCATTCACGTTCGCCCAGCTGGTGCGACGTCTGGATTCGCGCGTGGCCTTGACCAGATATTCCTCGATGCGCTCCCGATAGGCTGAGCTGGCCGCGTCGTCCACTTCGCCGACCGGCCACGTTCCGAGCAGCGTCTGGTAGAGGAGGTATTCCGCATGAAGGCCCGGCGCCGGCAGATCGTCCACGATCGTCCGGCGCCCCCGATTCATCCGGCTCCAGCGCTGTAGCGTCTTGCGCCAGGTCGTCGGTAGCTCGGACAGCACATTGATTCGCGCTCGAACGTCTTCCGCCCGCTTGGTGTCGTGGGTGGAGGTGGCCAGCATCTCGTGCGGCCAGCTGCGGACGCGGCTGCGGGCCTCGGCGTGAAACTGCCGGATGCTGGTGCCGAAGCTCTCCGGGTCGCCACCCACTTCGTTCAGCGACACCAGGCGCGTGAAGCGGTAGAACGCGGTGTCCTCGACGCCCTTGGCTGCTACCGGTGAGGTCACCTGCTGGAATTTGCCGGCAAATGCCCGCACCTGCGGGTGCCAGGCCGGCGCGACGTTCGCGGTGTCCGCCAGCAACATGGAACGCACAAACTGCAGCAGCGGCAGGTTGGTCGAGGAGCTGCGGCTGCGTGCCCGGGCCAGCGCCCAATCGATGTAGCGACGGTCTTCATCGGAAGGCACGTCGGTGACGTAAGTGCGGTAGACCGGGAACGCAGCGACGACCTCGATGAGCGCCTGACGGAGATTGCTGAGCGTGAAGTCGCGCGTGTGGCGATCGGCCTGCGCGATGTGCGTCAGCTGGTTTGCGAGCACATTGAGCTCTGCGGCGAGTGAGGTCCGCAGCACCATCACCTTTGAGTCGTACGCGGTGTCCGCCCAATCGAGATAGTCGCCGATGAATGCGCGATAAACCCGGTCGAGATGGGTCTTGGCACGGGCATCCACGAACACTCCATTCACTACACTGGTGAAGTTGTAGCCGGTCGTGCCGTGCACCGGCCAGCTCTGTGGCAGCTTCTCGAAGCTGGCCAGGATTTTTTCCACCAGCAGGTAGATCGGCCGCTCGTCTGCCACGGCGGCCGGAGTGTCCTCGGCGGCGATCGCCTGGCGTGCTCGCTCCTGCAGCTTTGCAAGGTAGCGAGCCGGATCGTATAGCCCATCGGGATGGTCAATGCGCAAGCCATCGAGCTTGCCCTCACGGATCAGCCTCAGTACCAGCCCATGGGTGGCGTCGAACACCGCGTCGTTTTCCATCCGCAGGGCGGCGAGATCGTTCACATCGAAAAAACGGCGATAGTTGATGTCATCGGCAGCCACCCGCCAGAAGGCCAGGCGATAGCACTGCCGATCCAGCAACTCATGCAGGGCGTCGAAGCTCGCTGCGTTGCCGGTCGTGCCGTTCAGCTCTTCAACAGCCCCGTCCAGGGCGGCGCGCAGCGCCGGGCTCGAGTCAAGCAGCGCCGCCAGGCGTTCCTTGTTGATCTCCTCGTCCCGCTCGCGCTCGATGCTCTGCTCAGCGCTGCACGATTCGCGATCCGGCAGATTGCGAAAGGCAGCCGCCAGGCTTTCGAGCTCGCGTAGTCCGGGTTCCGCACGACCGAGCCGTACGATGGCCTGCTCCAGCACCATGGGATAGGTACGCGGATCCAGCGGAAAGCGGTGCTCGAAGTAGAACACCGCCAGCGACCCCAGCCCCGGCTCATAGCGCAGCTGCAACTCGCCACGTTCCAGTACTGTGCCGTACGGGTCGCTGAGCACGGGCACCAGCAGCTTGTCGGCCAGCGCCGGGTTTGGCGACGACCAGTCGATGTCGAAGAACTCCGATGACCGCGACGCCTTGCCGTTCTCCAGAACGTGCATCCACGCGGCGTTTTCCGCCCCCATGATGCCGACGTGGTTGGGGACGAAATCGAGGATGTGTCCCATCGCGTGCGCGCGCAGTGTTGCCACCAATTGCTCGAATTCCTCGCGCGTGCCGATCTCCGGGTTCAGCGAGTTGTGGTCGACGACGTCGTACCCATGCACGCTGCCCGGTCGGGCGCGGAAATAAGGTGAGCAGTAGAGGTGGCTGATGCCCAACCCCGCCAGATAGGGGACCAGCGCCGTAGCATCCTTGAACGTGAACCCGGAATTGAGCTGGACCCGGTAGGTGGCGCGAGGAATTACCGTGCGGCGCGCCGGCACCTCAGCCATGCGGGCGCTCCAGACGCCAGGTGACGCTCCACGGCTGCAGCGTCTGATGCTGCTCGCTGGGCCCGGCATTCGGGCGCGTGGTGTAGATCACCTGGCCGGCGGGCGTGCTGGCGATGGAGGTGGGCGTATCGCTCAAGTTGGCGATGAGGTGGAGGATCGTGCCGTCGTCCGTGCGCCAGTGCACTTCGAACGCGCGCCCGTCGGACAGTCTGGTGCAGGTGCCGGAGGCCCCGATCCTGGGAACGAGAGGCATGATGTCGCGCTTGCGAATCGCCAGCAGCAGGCGATAGCGCTCCAACCACTCGGCATGGCCGGGCTGAGCGAGCGTGCGCCAATTGAGCCTCGCGGCCGCAAACGTGGCTGCGGATGTCGGGTCGGGAAGGGCCTGGCCGCCGCCGTCGGCGAAGCGCGCGAACTTCGCGAACTCGCGCTTGCGCCCTTCGCGCACCTTTTGTGCGAGGCCCGGCTCGAAATCGCAGAAGTAGGTGAAGGGCTCGGGTGCCGACCATTCCTCGCCCATGAAGAGCAACGGGGGCGAGGGCGCCAGCAGCACGATGGCCGTTGCCGCCAGCAGCGCAGCTTCATCCTTTACCAGCGCGTGCAGCCGCTCGCCGAACGCCCGATTGCCGATCTGATCGTGGTTCTGCAGGAAATTCACGAACGCCGTCGGCGGCAGGTGGTCGCTCGGCTCGCCGCGCGGCTGGCCTCCTTTGGGCTGCGAGACTTCCCCCTGATAGCCAAAGCCTTCCGCCAGACAGCGGCACAGCAGCGCATACGGGTCGCGCGCGTAATCGCGGTAGTAGCCGTCCGTCTCACCGGTGAGGATGACGTGCAGACAGTGGTGCACGTCGTCGTTCCATTGCGCATCGGCAAGGTCATCCCCGCGCGGGTTGCCGAGGAAACCGGCGGTGTTCGCGTAGTTCTCGAGCACCAGGTACACCTCGCGCAGACGTCCGGGGCCTGAGTGTACCCGCCGGCTGAGCTCGCGGATGAAGTGGATCCCGCCCTCGTCTGCCATGGCGTGGACGGCGTCGACACGCAAGCCGTCGAAGTGATACTCCTCGAGCCAGTAGAGCGCGTTGTGTATGAAAAAGTCCCGGACTGTGCGGCTGTGTTCGCCATCAAAGTTGATCGCATCCCCCCACGGCGTGCGGTGGCGGGGTGTGAAGAACTGCGGCGCATAGGCGTGAAGCCAGTTTCCCTCAGGCCCGAAGTGGTTGTAGACCACATCGAGCATCACGGCTAAGCCGCGCTGGTGAGCCGCGTCGATGAGCGATTTGAGCTCTGCCGGTGTGCCGTAGGTGCCCTGAGGGGCGAAGGCGAGCACGCCGTCGTAGCCCCAGCCTCGGTTGCCGGGGAAAGCCGCAATCGGCATCAGCTCGATCGCGGTGATGCCCAGTTCCACCAGGTGCTCCAGCCGCGACTCGACGCCGGCAAATGTGCCCTGCGGCGTGAAAGTGCCGACGTGCAGCTCATAGATCACGGCCTCGTGCCACGGGCGGCCGCGCCAGGCGCCATCGTGCCAGTCATAGTCGAGTGCATCGACGACCAGACTCGCTGCCTCGGCGTCGTCGTACGCCCGCGCAGCCGGGTCGGGCACCACAGTGACATCGTCTATGGTGAATTTGTAGCGGCTGCCTGCGTGCGCGTCGCGCGTGACCAGCTCGTACCAGCCGCCGGGCTGCCGGGTCATGTTCAGGGTGTGAGGGCGGCTCCGCTCAGGGAGCATCACGGCTACGGATTTCGCGCCCGGCGCCCACAGCCGAAAGCGCACGCCGCCTTCGACCAGCTCCGCGCCAAAGGGCATCTCATGGCGACTTCGCAGGCTCATCCTGACCCGCTTGCCGGCTCTGAGGCGCGCTTATCGGTACCCGTCGGGGATCTTCCTGCCGCTGGAGGCTGCGTGGCCGATGCGTCCTTGTCGCCAGCGCGATGTCGCAGCGCGGGCTGCGGTGTGGTGCTGACCAGCAGGGCCATGGACCGGCCTTGCAGCGGATACATGGCCCCGCCCTCATAGAGCTTATGCTCGAACGGCTGGGTTGCATTCGCAGTGTCGAGCAGCAGCTGCCACGCGCCGGTGCCGTGAAGCTCGGGAAGGAGAAACTCAATGCGCTCGTGGTGCGCGTTGAAGAGCGTGAGGAAGTTGTCGTCGGACACCGGCCTGCCGCGCTCGTCTACGCGATCGATGACGGTGCCCGCCATGTAGACGCCGAGGCAGCGGTTGTAGCCGGTTCGCCACTCGTTGTCGGTCATCTCCCCGCCGTCGGGACGCAACCAGGCCACTTCACTGATGCCGTCCTTGAGCGTGGTTCCCCGCAGAAAGCGCCGCAGGCTGAATACCGGATGCCGGCGCCGGAATGCCACCATCTGCGCCACGAACTCGAGAAAGTCGCGCTGCTGGTCGGACAGATCCCAGTCGAGCCAGGAGATCTCGTTGTCCTGACAGTACGCGTTGTTATTGCCGTTCTGGCTGTGCCCCAGCTCGTCTCCAGCCAGCAGCATTGGCATGCCCTGCGACAACAACAGCGTCGCAACCATGTTGCGCTTCTGTTGGGCGCGCAGCGCGTTGATGTCCGGGTTGTCGGTAGCGCCTTCGGCGCCGTGATTCCACGAATGATTCTGGTCGTGACCATCGCGGTTGTCTTCGCCGTTGGCCTCGTTGTGCTTGCCGTCGTAGCTGACGAGATCCTGTAGCGTGAACCCGTCGTGCGCGGTGACGAAGTTGACGCTGGCGTGGGGGCTGCGACCGCTCGCTTCGTAGAGATCCGCCGAGCCGGTAAAACGTCGCGCGAAATCGCCAAGCAGCCCTTCGTCGCCCTTCCAGTAGGCGCGAACCGTATCCCGGTAGCGGTCATTCCACTCGTTCCAGCCTGGTGGGAAGTTACCGACCTGATAGCCGCCTTCGCCCACGTCCCACGGCTCGGCGATGAGTTTTACCTGCGACAGCACCGGATCCTGTCCGATGGTGTCGAAGAACGAGCCCAGCCGGTCCACCTCATACAGCTCGCGCGCCAGCGCCGAGGCGAGGTCGAAGCGGAAGCCATCCACGTGCATCTCCGTGACCCAGTACCGCAGACTGTCCATCAGAAGCTGCAGCACACGCGGATGCCTCATGTTGAGGGTATTTCCGCAGCCCGTGAAGTCCATGTAGTAGCGCGGCTCCTCGGAGCTCAGCCGGTAGTACGAGACATTGTCGATCCCGCGGAACGACAGCGTCGGGCCGAGCTGGTTGCCTTCGGCCGTGTGGTTGTAGACCACGTCGAGAATCACCTCGATGCCGGCCGCATGCAGCGTCTTCACGGCGGTCTTGAATTCGCCGACGCGGCCGGTTGCGGAGTAGCGCATGTCGGGCGCAAAGAACCCGATGGTGTTGTAACCCCAGTAATTCCTCAAGCCGCGATCGAGCAGCTGGCGGTCGTCGACGAACGTATGCACGGGCATGAGCTCTACCGCCGTGACGCCCATGCGCAGCAGATGGTCGATGACCGGCGCGGTGGCGAGGCCGGCATACGTGCCCCGCAACTCGGGCGGCACCCCCGGATGGCGCATGGTGAAGCCGCGGACGTGCAGCTCGTAGATCACCGTGTCGTGAAACGGAACGCGCGGCGGCTGATCGTCACCCCAAGTGAACGCGGAGTCGACCACGCGGGATTTGGGCATGCCGGCGGCGCTGTCGCGTCTGTCGAAGGAAAGATCCTCCTTGGGATGCCCAATCCGATAGCCGAACAGCGCGTTACTCCAGCGCAGTTGTCCCTGAATCTGCTTCGCGTAGGGATCGATCAGGAGCTTCTGCGGGTTGAAGCGCTGACCGTGCTGCGGGTCGTAGGGTCCGTGCACGCGGTAACCGTACAGCAGGCCAGGTCTCGCCTCCGGCAGATAGGCATGCCAGACATCGTCGGTTCGTTCCTGCAGCGCGATTCGCTGCAGTTCCTGGCGGCCGTTGGAATCGAACACGCACAGCTCGACCTTGGTGGCGTTGGCGGAGAACAGTGAGAAGTTGACTCCCTTGCCGTCCCAGGTAGCGCCGCGCGGGTATGCCTGCCCGGGCCATACGGCGTTGATCGGCTTGGCCGCACGCTTGTCGGCATGCACTGCGGGTGCGGGCGCGGGCGCGGACTGATCCATGTCCATGGTTTTCCCAAGCGGCTTGAAGTCAGCTGCAGAATGCCACGAGGCTGCGCAGCGGTATATGCGCCCAGTCGGGGCGATTGCGCAGTTCGTAGCGCACTTCGTACAAGGCTTTCTCGATCTCGAACAGCATCAACAGTGATTTGGCCTGCTCGAGGCTCGCATACAGACCGGCGGCACGCGCGAGCCCGTCGTACACCCCCAGGAACGTTTCGCGGGTCTGCTGTTCCCAGGCTGCCAGCAGCGGCTCCTGCCTGGAGGCGTCTTCGGTCGCAGTCAGCGAGTACTGGTTGAGCGCCGCGAAGCGCGCATAGGTGAACGAACGGAACATGCCGGCGACATCCCGCAGCGGCGAATCCTTGGCGCGGCGTTCCGCCAGCGAGCGGGCCGGCTCGCCTTCGAAGTCTACGATGATGAAGTCGTTGTGCGTCAGCAGCACCTGTCCCAGGTGATAGTCGCCGTGATGGCGGATCTTGAGGCCGTCGGCAACCACCCCGGCGGCCGCCCGCACGATGCGCCGCTCCAATCCAGCGCGCGATGCAGCCAGCTCGCTGGCATAGGCACGCGCGGATTCCGGCAGATCGGCCGGCTCCACCAGCTGATCGAGTGTTTCGCGGGCATCGGCTTGAACTCGCTGCAGCCAGTTGCTCACGTCGGCGGCGGCGATGGGCTCCGGTTTGAAGGCCGGGTTGTCGGTATCCGTGGCCAACGCCACGTGCAGCTCCGCCGTGCGCTGGGCCAGCATGCGTGCCAGTGCGACGTACGTGCCGTGCACGTCTTGCGGCAACGGGCCGCCGGCAACGTGGTCCTGCATGAAGCGCACCAGGTAGTTGATGGTATTGTCCCAGCCGTCGCCCTGGTTCGTCACGAAGGCCTGCAGCAATGCCAGGGTGCTGGTGGCCCCGTCTTCCCCGCGGTACTCGACGGCGCCGGCTACCGGCACGATGTTTGGGAAGTGCGCGACATCGGTGAGGAACCGGCCGATTTCCAGCTCCGTGCTCACGCCCGGCTGAAGGCGTCGATACATCTTCAGGAACAGCTTGTCGCCCAGGCGCAGGGTCGTGTTGCTTCCCTGTGCCCGCGGCGGGTTCATGGTCATGTCCGCGCGGGCTTCTTCCATGAGTGCTGGGTAAGCGCAGGTCGACGAGAACCGGATCGTGCCGTGCTCGGTCCGGACGTCGCTGTCCGAGCCCATCGCCTCCACCAGCGAGCGGCAGAAGGCCTCGTCGAAGGCTGCGTCGGCGAGCAATCCCACCGTGGCTTGCTGCCTCACGCGTGCGATCGCGCCCGCCTGCAATTTCGCATAGCGGCCTTCCTCGACATCTTCGTAGGCGATGGCCAGTGGTACGAAGTAGCGGGCCGTATCCGCGGCGGTAGCAACGTCGAACTGCGCAAGCAGCCAGACGCCATGCCTGGTCCGCCAGTCGCCGCTGTCCGCAAACATCACGCGCTGGATGCGCGAGCTCTTCGCCGCGCACCAGCGCTGTGCAGCGACGTACTGCGGCAGCACGCGTAGCTCGAGCTCCGAGCGCAGTTTGGCAGCCGCGCCCGACCGCCACGACTGCACCCGCTCGGGCCAGAAACTCTTCCAGCCGTCAATCAGCACCAGAATGGGCAGGTCGTCTCGCGCCATCCGCTCTTCGTGCCACGTCGGTGCCTCGACTTCGCGGCTCAGCTTGAACCAGTAGAAGCCATAGCCGGGGAGGGTGAGCATGTAAGGCAGGTCGCCCACGGGTGGGAAGGGCGTACGACCGAGCAGCTCGATCGGCACCGTGCCTTTATATGGGCTCAGGTCGAGCTCGACCGGCTGCGCCGAGCGGGCCAGGTTCACGACGACCAGGATGATGTCCTCGCCATACTCGCGCAGATAGACCAGCACCTTGCGGTTGCCGGGACGGATGAACCGCATGGTGCCGCGGCCGAACGCCTGTGACTGTTTGCGAGTCAGAAGCATGCGCTTCATCCAGTTGAGGAGCGAGGAGCGATCGCGCGTCTGGGATTCCACGTTCACGGCTTCGAAGCCGTAAATCGGATCCATGATTGGCGGCAGATACAGCCGCTGCGGGTCCGCCCGCGAGAAGCCGGCATTGCGGTCCGGACTCCACTGCATGGGCGTGCGCACGCCGTTGCGATCCCCGAGATAGAAATTGTCTCCCATGCCGATCTCATCGCCGTAGTAGAGGATCGGCGAACCCGGCATCGACAGCAGGATACTGTTCATGAGCCGGATACGATCGAGGTCGTTGTCCATCAGGGGCGCCAGGCGCCGGCGAATCCCCAGGTTGATGCGCGCGCGCGCGTCCGCGGCGTACATCTTGTACATGTAGTCCCGCTCCCGGCTGGTCACCATTTCCAGCGTCAGCTCGTCGTGGTTGCGCAGGAAAATGGCCCACTGGCAGTTGTCGGGAATGTCCGGTGTCTGGTCGATGATCTCGACGATGGGGTGGCGGTCTTCCTGCGCGATGGCCATGTACATGCGCGGCATCAGCGGGAAGTGATACGCCATGTGGCACTCGTCGCCGTCGGCGAAGTAGTCGCGCACGTCCTCTGGCCACATGTTTGCTTCGGCGAGCAGCATGCGGTCCGCGTACTGCGAGTCGATTACCTTGCGGATGCGCTGCACCACCTGGTGCGTTTCGCGCAGGTTTTCGTTGCTGGTGCCCTCGCGCTCCACCAGGTAGGGGACGGCGTCGAGCCGCAAGCCATCCACGCCCTGGTCCAGCCAGTACTTCATGACGCGCGTAACGGCGCGCTCGACGTGCGGGTTGTCGAAATTCAGATCGGGCTGATGGCTGAAGAAGCGGTGCCAGTAGTACTGCTTCGAGACCGGGTCGAGAGTCCAGTTGGACTGCTCGGTATCCGTGAAGATGATGCGCGTGCCGGCGTAGCGGGTGGGATCGTCGCTCCAGACATAATAGTCGCGCTTCTTATGGCCGCGCGGCGCGTTGCGTGCCGCGGTGAACCATGGGTGCTGGTCCGAGGTGTGGTTGATGACCAGCTCGGTGATCACCCGCAGCTCGCGCCGGTGCGCCTCCTGCACGAAAGTCCTGAAGTCCTCGCGCGTGCCGTAGTCAGGGTGAATGTTCCGATAGTCGGAGATGTCGTAGCCGTCGTCCTTGCCCGGTGAGGGGTAGAAGGGCAGCAGCCAGATGGTGTTGACGCCGAGCCCGTGGATGTAGTCGAGCTTGCTCAACAAGCCGGGGAAGTCGCCAATGCCGTCGTCGTTGCTGTCGCAGAAGGCGCGGACGTGCACCTCGTAGATGACCGCGTCCTTGTACCAGAGCGCGTCGGTCATAAGAAGTAGTCGAAGTCGCGTTCGGTGCGAACGCGACGACGAATGCGGAAGATGTGCGCCGGCGCATTCGCCGGGTTCAGCGACACATAGTTGCGCGCGCCGCGCCACAGGTAGCGCGCGTCGGACAGCAGGTCGTGCACCTGATAAGACGCTTCGCTGTCGACCCCCAGGTCTGCGAGCTCGAGCGACAGCCAGCCGGAATGGGCGTGGTCGGGATCGAGGTTGACGATGACCAGGACGCACTGGTCGCCGTCCTCGCTGCTCTTGCTGTAGGCAATGAGTGACTCGTTGTCGATCGGGTGGAATCTCAGGTCCCGATTGCTCTGCAACGGGGCATTGTCACGGCGAATGCGATTGACGCGAGTGATGAGATCACGAAGGCTGTCAGGGCGGTCCAGGTCCCAGCTCCGCAGTTGGTACTTCTCGCTGTCCAGATACTCCTCGCCGCCGGGTTCGCGCGCCGCCTGATCCTGCAGCTCGAAGGCGGGGCCGTAGATGCCGTAGCTTGCGCCGAGCGTCGCCGCCAGTACCAGACGCAGGGCGAACGCGGGACGACCACCGAACTGCAGCACCTCCGGAAGGATGTCCGGCGTGTTGGGCCAGAGGTTGGGGCGAAAGAAGTCGGCTACCGGAGCTGCGGTGAGCTCGGTGAAGTACTGGACGATCTCGTGCTTGGTATTGCGCCAGGAAAAATACGTGTACGACTGCGTGAAGCCAGCCTTGGCCAGGCGATACATGACCTTCGGGCGCGTGAACGCCTCGGCGAGGAACAGCACGTCCGGGTGGGCGCGCTTCACCTCGGTTATTACCCATTGCCAGTAGGCGAAAGGCTTGGTGTGCGGGTTGTCTACGCGGAAGACATGCACGCCCTGGGCAATCCAGAAGTCGAAGACGCTTTTCAGCTCATCCCACAGCGCGCGCCATTGTGCGCATTCGAAGTTGAACGGGTAGATGTCGCGGTATTTCTTTGGCGGGTTCTCGGCGTACTGAATCGTTCCGTCCGGGCGCTTGAGGAACCACTCCGGGTGTTGCTTCACGTACGGATGGTCAGGGCTCGCCTGGAAGGCGATGTCGAGCGCGATCTCGAGGCCGTACTCTTTCGCCTTGGCGACCAGCCGGCGGAAGTCCTCCAGAGTGCCGAGCTGCGGGTGAATCGCCTTGTGACCGCCGCTGCTGGCGCCGATGGCCCAGGGACTGCCGTGATTGTCTTTCGTGGCGCCGGGCTGGTTGTTCGGGCCGCGGCGCTCGCTGAAGCCGATGGGGTGAATGGGCGGCAGGTACAGGATGTCAAAACCCATGGACGCGACGTAGGGCAGGCGGGCCTCGAGGTCTGCGAGCGTGCCATGCTCGCCGGGTGTGCTGCCTGCCGAGCGCGGGAACAGCTCATACCACGAGGAGAAGCGGGCGCGTTCGCGCTCCACCTGCACGCTGTAGGGCGGCTCGTGCTGCGAAACGAGCTCATCATCCAGACCGGTGGCTTCGAGTTGCTTGCCGCGTAACAGCTCGACCGTCAGGTCCTCGCCGGCGGCCTTTTTTTTTGCGACGTCACGGCGCCAGGTGGCGTGGTAATCGACCCAGGCGCGCACGGTGTACAGGTAGCGGCCGACTTCCCGCGGCACGAATCGCGCCATCCAGCGGTCGTTGGGCAGTGCCGACATGGAGACTTCGGTCCAGTTCGTCTCGCGTTCGAATCGATACAGCAGCTCGCAGCACACCACATCGTGACCGTCGGCGAATGCGTCCGCCTCGACTATGACGGCTTCGCCAATCACGCGTTTCACCGGGAACTGCCCGCAGTCGACCCGCGGAGTGATGTTCTCGATGACGACTCTCGCCCGGCTCATCCCCACAGCCTCAGCCCGGCGTCAGGAACAGGGTCGCGAGCGGCGGCAGACGCAGCGTGAGTGAATGATGCCGACCGTGCGCCGGCAGCGGCGCGGCTTCCACGCCGCCGAAGTTGCCGAGGTCGCTGCCGCCGTAGTACCGCGCATCACTGTTGAGACGCTCCTGCCAGTGGCCGCCACACGGAGCGCCGACGCGGAAGTTATCGCGCGGCACCGGCGTGAAGTTGCAGACGATCAGCACCACGTCGCTCGGGTCGTGGCCTTTGCGCAGGAAGGCGAGAGTGCTCGACTCGGTGTCGTTGCAGTCGATCCATTCGAAGCCATCGGGGGTAAAGTCCCTTTGGTAGAGTGCCGGCGTGTGGCGATAGAAGCGGTTCAGGTCCTGGATCCAACGCCGCATGCCGGCGTGATGCGAATACTGCAACACGTGCCATTCCAGACTCTGTTCATGCGTCCACTCGCGTTTCTGCCCGAATTCTCCGCCCATGAACAGCAGCTTCTTGCCAGGGTGCGCCCACATGTAGCCGGTGAGCAGCCGCAGATTGGCGAACTGCTGCCACTCATCGCCGGGCATCTTGCCGAGCAGCGAACCCTTGCCGTGGACCACCTCATCGTGAGACAGGGGCAGCGTGAAGTTCTCGGCGAACGCATACAGCAGGCCGAAGGTGAGCTTGTTGTGCTCGTACCTGCGGAACAGCGGGTCGGTCTGGAAGTACTTGAGCGTGTCGTGCATCCAGCCCATGTTCCACTTGAGGCCGAAGCCGAGACCACCGAGGTACACCGGGCGCGAGACGCCAGGCCAGGCGGTGGATTCCTCGGCGATGGTTTGGGTATCCGGCTGGTCGCGGTATACGGCGAGATTCAGGCTCTTGAGGAAATCGATGGCGTCGAGGTTCTCGTTGCCGCCGAACTTGTTCGCAATCCACTCGCCGGATTTGCGCGCATAGTCGAGATAGAGCATGGAGGCGACGGCGTCTACGCGCAGGCCATCGACGTGATACCGCTCCAGCCAGTAGAGGGCGTTGCTACCCAGGAAGTTGCGCACTTCGGCGCGGCCGTAATTGAAGATGGAGCTGTTCCACTCCGGATGAAAACCCTGGCGTGGGTCCTGGTGCTCATACAGATGGGTACCGTCGAAATACGCGAGGCCGTGCTCGTCTGACGGGAAGTGCGAAGGCACCCAGTCGAGAATGACGCCGATGCCGCGCTGATGGAGATGGTCTACCAGGTACATGAAATCCTGCGGCGCGCCGTAGCGCGAGGTCGGCGCGAAATAGCCGGTGACCTGATAGCCCCAGGAGCCGTAAAACGGGTGCTCCATCACCGGGAGAAACTCCACGTGCGTGAAGCCCAACTCGGTGACGTAGTCGCCCAGCTGCTGCGCCAGCTCGCGATACGTGAGCGACCGGTTGTGCTCCTCAGGTACGCGGCGCCATGAGCCGATGTGCACCTCGTAGACGGACATCGGAGCGCCGAGCGCGTTGGCCTGCGCGCGGGTGCGCATCCACTCGCTATCGCCCCACTCGTAGGTCGTGTCCCACACGATCGAGGCCGTGCGGGGCGGCGTCTCGCAGCGGAAGGCGTAGGGGTCGCTTTTTTGCACGGTGTAACCGCCGCGCGCGGACTCGACATGGTACTTGTAGAGCGCGCCGCGGCCCGCGTTCGGCACCACCCCGGCCCAGATGCCTGAGGAGTCCGGCCGTGCGGTGAGCGGGTTTGCGTCCGGCCGCCAGGCGTTGAAGTCACCGACGACGGCGACTCGCGCCGCATTCGGCGCCCAGACCGCGAAGTGCGTGCCCTTGATCCCGCTGCCGTGCGCGGCGTCACCCTTCAGCAGGTGTGCGCCGAGCTTTTCATACGCGCGGAAATAGGTTCCTTCCCTGAAGTGATAGATATCCTGTTCCGTGAACACCAGTCGAGACTAAGCAATGCGAATAAGCTCCGCAACCCTTGTTGGTCCTGGCGTGAGCGCTGCTGTCTGATCCAGCCAACAGTGATATCGTGGTTAAGGAACTGTTAAGGAAGTCAGGAGTTGGTGGACTCGCATCTGGCCGGCGGTTCACGGGACTTGAGACGAGTCGCGAGTCGGTGTCGGCGGCAGCCCAGGCCAAGCTTGAGAACCTGGACCTGGAAGAGCAAGGATGGCACCTTCGAGCATTCATCAACGGAGGTGGATTCCCGTGACGGCAAAATTCGCGCTGCTGCTATGCGGACTGTTGCTGGTGCCGCTCGCCGATTCAGCGCCCGCCGCAGCGAGCGATCCGGCAGTGACTCAGGTGCAGACCCTGACTGCCGCGCTCCTCAAGTCCATGCACGCGGGCTCTGGCGAATCCATGGCTGAGCGATATCGAAGCCTCGAGCCGGTCATCGAGCAGGTGTTCGCCCTGCCGCTGGTGACGCAACTCTCGGCAGGTCCCGATTGGACAAAATTCTCCCCGGAGCAGCAGAAGGAAGTGATCGCGGCCTACACGCGCTACACGACTGCCAATTACGCCTACAACTTTGACGACTTCAACGGGCAGAAATTCGTAGTCGACGACAAGGTGCTAACCCGGGATACGGACAAGATCGTCCGCACACAGGTCATTCCCGCTCGTGACCCGCCGGTGACGCTGCTTTATCGGCTACGTGAGGTGGACGGGGTCTGGAAGGTCATCGACGTCTATTCCGACGGGGTCAGTCAACTGGTGTTGCGCCGCTCGGACTTCGCCGCCGCGATCGCCGCCGGAGGAGCTCCGGTCCTCATAGCGCATCTGAACAAGGTCAGTGACGATCTCATGAAGAGGTAGTGTCGGCGGCGCGGTTCCTGGCTCTCGCCGGGCCCATGAGCGCCGGTTGGAACAGCAGCGCCGATGCCAGGGTCCATAGCAGAGAAATCATCAACAGCTTGCCCATGCTGGCCGTTCCGGGATGGCTCGAGGCCCACAGGCTCCCGAAGCCGGTGGCGGTGGCGAGCGCGCTGAAGAATATCCCCCGCGCAAGGCTGGATGTCAGCAGGTGCGAGCCGCCCGAGCGCCACGACATTACGAAGTAAATGTGAAACGCCACCCCGATGCCGAACAGGAGCGGCAGCGCGATGATGTTGGCAAAATTCAGCGGCTGCCCAATCAGGACGCACGTGCCCATGGTCAAGAGCCCGGTCAATACGATGGGCGCCATGGTGATCGCCACCTCGCGCACCCGGCGCAGCGCGATCAGCAGCAGGCCGCAGATGGCGATAAACGACAGCACCCCCGCCTCGATGAAGGCGTCGACCACGGCGCCCGCGTAGGCCTGCAGGTAGGCCGCCGTACCGGTCGCATCGGGCGCTATCTTCATTCCGGCGGCGACGAACCGTCTGAGCACTGCATCGTTGTTGGAGTCGCCCCGCGGCACAACCGAGACACGCGCCCGTCCATCGGCCGTCTGCCACTGGCGTACCAGCTCCGGCGGCAGCGTTTCGATGCTGACGGGCCGAGGCTGCAGCATGTTGCGTATCTGCTCGAGCGTCGTCAGGAAAGGGGGGATCAGCAGCTGCGTGGCGCGCTCGCGCGCCGCCGGGCTGCTTCGGGCGAGCGCCTCGAGCTCGGCACCGAGGCGGCGGGCGTCGGCCCGCAACGACGGGTCTTGGGCCTGGCCGAGCTTGGCGGCCGCACGATTCAGACTCTCGATGAGCTGCGCGTCGGTCGGCGGCGCCGCAACCGCCAGCGGATCCAGCGTGAGATCCATGAGGCTGGCGGCGTCGGTGATGAGCGCGATCTTCTCGCTCTGCCCGGCGGGAATAAAGCTTGAAAGAGTGCGGGCGCTGTAAACGAGCGGGTCGGCCCTGAACCTCGCGGCCAGCTGGTCGGCCGCCGCAAGGCTGGGGCGGATGACCTCGAGCGTATTGGGTGTTCGGTCCGGGTCGCGGATCAGATCATCGAGCGTGGCAACCGACTCCACCTTCGTGCTGCGCAGATGCATTGGATTGAAATCAAAGCGCACCAGCGGCAGCAGCGCGGCGCAAATCAATGCCGCGACCGCACCGGTACCAACCACCAGGCCGCGGTGGGCGAGCACATAGTTGTCGATCAATGTCAGCCCGGCGCCGGTCGGACGCTCCGGCGCGCCCGGCGGCCGAGTGAGCGCAATCAGAGCCGGTAGCAGGGTGAGGTTCAACGCCAGCGCAGCGAACAGGCCGACACCGGCTATGATCCCCAGTTGCGACACACCGTAGTACGCCGTGGGTGCAAAGGCCAGAAAGCCCGTGCCGATTGCGGTGGCCGCCAGGGTCAAGGATCTCCCCATGGTGCGCCCGGTCGCGAGCAAAGCCGGTCCGACGTCACATCCCGGTCGGCGTTCTGTCCGGTAACGCACGCCGAACTGTATGCCGAGATCTATTCCCATGCCGACGAACAAGGGGATGAAGGCGACTGAGATGACGTTGAAGCGATGAAAGAGCGCGAGACCGAGCGCCGTGGCGGTCAGCAGGCCCACCAGGGTCGTCGCCAGTATTGAGGCGATCAGCCGCGGCGACCTCACCGCGAACCACAGCATCAGCACGATTGCCGCGCTGGCCAGGGAGGCGATCAAACCCGCGCGTTGCGCCAGGGTTGCGAATTCCTCGTCCTCCAACGGCACCGCACCCGTCAGGCGAACGCGCACCCCATGGGCGGCATCGAGCTGCAGCCGCTGCGCGCTGCTGCGGATCGCATCGATAGGCACTTCGCCCGGTTCCAGCTTGGTGTAGTCGAGCAGCGGATTGACCAGGATGATGTGCCGCAGCTCGCGTTCGTCCGGTTGTTGCGTGGCGATCAGGGTGCGCCACGAAAAGAACGACGGCTTGCCCGCGCCCAGGCCGTGGAGTGCGTCGGCGAGACTCCCTATGGCAGTGCGCAGATCCTGCGGCACGGTCTGGCCGTTGTTCACGCCCTGCATGATCAGGGAAAGCGTATTTGCCAGACCGCGTAACGAGGGGTCGGACGCCATCGATCCGAGGAACGGCTGGACCTTCAGGAGTTGTGCGAGAACCGTCTTCACGTCCTCGGTCGAAGCGAACAGCAAGCGGCTGTGCGCCCAGAATGGCCCACTGTCCGGTCGCTCGACCGAGTGGAACAACCGCGTTTGAGTGCTCAGGCTCGCGGCGAGCCTGGCGGCCGCCATCTCGCTCAGCTCCGGTGTTTGAGCGTCGACTACCACGACGATGTCGAAGCCGTCCTCCGGGAACACCGCGTAGAAGGCCGTCCGTTGCACTCGCCACGGCAAGTTGGGCGACACCAGCGCGTGGGTGTCGGTGGTCATGGCGAAATGACGCGCGACGTAGTGCGCCATGACCGCGCAAAGGATGATCACCGCCGCCACGACCAGCCAGGCGCGCGCGACGCACACACCCACGAGGCGAACGATCATCGAAGGCTTGAGATTCGCTGGCGGGGACGACTCGATCATTCATCCATTGTGCCCGGCCGGGCACAATGCTGCTCAGCCCGAGCGTCGTTCCGTCGGCCGGAAAGCGAAGTTGGCGTCGCAAACGGCGGCGAGTCCCAGAGTCCCGACTCCCAGCGCCAGGTCCCGAGCGCGGCGCGCGAACGATGCGGCGAGCGCCGCAGCCGGCGGGATCCCGAACACCGCGCCGGCCAGCATGAAGCTCGCCTCCTGTACCCCGGCGGCGGCGGGTACCATGAAGCCGAAGGTACGCAGCCCCACGACTGCACCGTCAATGGCGAGCGCCTGCAATGACGTCAGATCTACGCCGAGCAGCCGGAAGATGACCCAGGCCTCTGCGGCGCCCAGACACCAACAGCACAGGTGCAGCGCGAAACCCGACCACAGCCGCCGGCGCTGACTGAGGAGGCGGCCAGCGGGCGCTGATGGTGCGCAGCAGCGTTGCCAGCGGGGCACTGAGTGAGCGGCGCATGAGGAGGAGAACGGCCACGAGGACGCCGCTCGCAACCAGACGCACGGCCCCGGCCGAGGGCGCGCAGCCCGAACACGACACCGCCGAGGTGCAGCAAGGGCAGGACTTCCGCCGCGGCGTCGCGCACGAACCGCGCCCACACGAATCTCGATTGCGAAGCCGGGGGATCATCGCCGGAAGCCAGCCACCAGGCACATCCCATGAGAACGACGATGGGCAGATGCAGCAGCACCAACACCAGCAGGCCGCCCATGTGCAGGCGCTCGAGCGCTTGCGCGACCGCGCCGGACCCCGCCTGGACGACGGCCGCCGCCATGGCGGCGACGCCGATGATGAGCGCGATGGCCGTGCCTGGCCGCACGTCAGACCCGGGCGCCTGTCCCCGCCTCTTCCGGGTAGTGCTCGATCTCGACGCCGAAGGTATCCGTATAGCGCGCAAAGCGCTCGCGCAGCAGATGCCTATCGAGGCCGAACTCAGCCAGCCTGTAATCCTGCCGCGGCCGACGGGCACTGGCTGCGGTGCGCAGCCAGTGGCGCATGCGCGCCTGCGCTTCCTCGGTCAGCATGCGACCGGAGTGCCGGTAGACCGCCTTGACGGCATCGATAGGGCAGGTGACAACCTGCCGATAATGCAGGTGTAACACCGAGTCGCCGCTCCATGCCGGGCCGCTCATTCGTCGAGCGCCGTCTATCCATGATGCGCTGACCGCGCGACCTATCTCCACCCGATCGATGCTGCGGGTGAAGGGCCGGCGCAGCACCTCCGTCAGTTTCGCGACCGACGCGAGGACCCGAACGGGATCGCGATGGACGAACACCAGGTGCGCGTCCGGATAGACCTTCCGCAGGTCGTCGAGGGCAAAGACATGATCGGGCGACTTGAGGATCCATCTGCGCTCCGGGAGCTGGGCGTCAAGATGCTGGAGAAAGCGCCGATGGAAGCGGTACGCATCAAGGAAGCCGCTGCGCTCGAGCCATCCGCTGTAAGAGGGAACGCGGTACATGCTGTCGAAGCGCGAGCTCTGGAACACGTGTGCGGTGATGTCCGTGCATTCCTCGGGTGCGTCGACCGCGACCGGGTGCAGGGCGTTGAGCTCGGGGGCGATCATGCGGAACACAGCGAGCTGCAAGCTGACCCAACTCTTGCGCAGCGCCGTATTAATACGGCTGCCCTGCAATGCATAGGGGTACACGAGCTGAAACAGCCGCGGTGCGATCGTGCCGGGATCCTGCAGAATCAGGCGGTGGAGGAAGGTGGTTCCGCTGCGCGGCATTCCGGTGATGAACACCGGGGCCTGGATGGGTCGCGTCAGCACCGAAGGACAGGCCGCCTCGATCTCATCGAAATGCAGCAGGTTTCTCAGGCAGCGCAGCACGTCGATTCTCAGCGCGCGCCTACCGAACGGGCTTAAGTCCGCCTCGTCGTTGCAGGCTTCGAGCAGCTGCTCCAGGGGGCGAATGAACGAAGGGTCGGCGAAGTCCCGACGCCTTGTGCGGCTCAGGGCTGACGCCAGCAGCTCATCGGCGCGCAGTGGCATGACCAGCCGCGCTCGCGCGCTCATGTACTCGCCAGGTGTTTGTCGCATGCGGTAAGACATTGTGTGCCGCGCTGATCCGGAGTTATATACCGCCGCGGCGCGAGCTCGATCCACTCACGGGAGATGCTGCATCAACGAGGCCAGTGATGTGCGCGCGAAGCTCCAGAATATCTGCTTTAGCAACTGGCACTTATACGTCATATCTAAAGTTGTTTGGAAGCTAGCGGAAGGGGCCCGATCTCGAGCGTCATGAACGTGCTGTTGGGATCCGGGTCGTAGTCTGCAAACGGCGGGCACACGCGAAACCCGTGGCGGCGATAGAGCTCGCGCGCGGGCTCGAAGTAATCCCACGACCCGGTCTCGAGGCTCAGGCGTGTCAGGCCGCCGCTGCGCGCCTCGGTGATGAGGTGGCGCAGCATCAACGTGCCGACTCCCCGACGCCGTGCTGCCGGCACCGTATGCATGGACTTGAGCTCACCATGGTCTGAGGCCAGGCGTTTCAGGGCACCGACACCGAGGAGGTCGGCGTCCTCCCACACGGTCCAGAAGCTGATGTCCGGGGCTCTGAGTGCGGCGATGTCGAGTGCATGGGCGCTTCCGGGCGCAGTCGCGCCGCGCGCGGTGTGTACGTGGTAGTCGAGGAGGGCGACGACCCTGGAGTCGTCGAGGTCGCCCGGAACGATTCTCATGAGCGGACGCTGGCAGCGCGGCGCCGCGCTCAGGGCTTCACCTGCACCCAGAAGGGGCGGCTCGGATCCGCGGCAACCGTGTCAACCGGCCCGAGTCCGAATATCTGAACGATCACCTCCTCGTCGCTGTTGGAGCCGTCCCAGTGCAGCGCCTTTGCCGGGTGGAACATGAAGCTCCCGGGCTTGAGCGGCACGGCATGCTTCGGGTCGAACGTGCCGCCGGTTCCCGCGTACCAGGTGCCCTTGAGCACGGTGACGTAGCGATCACCGGGATGCCAGTGCGGACGGTCCATGACGTGAGGCGGGAACTTCACGCGCTGCACGTAGACGCCATGGCCGGCCGGGTCGCCCGCAATGGTCGCCATCTGTACACCGGGGCTTCCAGGCACTGGCCGCCAGTCAACCTGCTCAGGCGTGAGGCGCACGAAGCCTGTCGCATCCGGGGTGCTCTGATCCGCTGCAGCGCCCAGGACCATTCCACACATCAGGATGCCTCCAAGAAGACTCGTATGCATGACTCGCTCCCTTGGCCGCCAGGCTTGTCATCGTCGCGCCTGAGGGGCGCGGGCTCAAGTCGATCAGCGTGCCACGGCGCAGCTCGAATCGAGCAGCAGCTCCGCTCCAGGCACCGAGCGGCCGGCGAGCAGCGCGAACGGGTTGGCGGCTCCGAGCCCGGTCCCCATGACGCGCATCGCCTGATACCACTGTCCCGCGATCTGCAGCGGCGACCAGTCGGACCCGATCCGGGCGGCATCGCGCGCCGTCCAGGCCGCCGCGTAGTAGTTGAGCGCACCGCGGGCACGCAACTCGGGACTCTCGATGCCGCGGATGGCGCGTGTCGGGATCAGCAGAAAATGCGCGCCGCCTTTGCGGTCCGGCATGACTGCGAAGCCGGGTGCATCGCGATCGCTGCCCATGAGCTTGACGGTCCGGCAGGGGGCCGGGTTGTGATGCAGCAGCCAGTCGGGCAGGCACTGCTGCTGCACGATGAGCCGCAGTCGGTCGCGCGAGCTGCCGTGGAGGATGCGGGTGCCGACCAGTGTGCCGGCCGCCGCCAGCGCGAGCAGCGCAGCGCCGTAGTACGCGAGCTTCGACCGGACCTGTGCCACGCCGCCTCATTATCGACGCGGCACGTGTAGGGCGCGTTACTGGTGGTACGCGAGCCCGATGTCGTCCAGAACTCGCCGCTCGCCCGGCGCCTGGGTCGCGGCGGCCACCGCGATCTCGCGCTGCAGGTCGGTCGAGACCACACCGCTCAGGTAGACGATGCCGTCGTGAGTGCGCACGTAGACCAGGTTGGGTGGCCGCAGCTCGGGGTGCTGCCAGATCCGCGCCTCGACCGCCGCCGCCAGCTGCTCGTCGCCCGTGCAGCCGCCGGAGGCGCACCGATCGAGTGCGCGGTTGCCGGCACAGCCACCGAGGGTGCTCGCGGCGGCGAGCACGCAGGCCGGGATGCACATCGAGTAGGTCGCTTTCATGAATTAATGCGCCTTCATGAATTAATGAGACACAGTGTTGGTAACTCACCCTGTTGGAGTTAGCGCCGCGGCCAATGGTTCCGGCAAGTTACCTGGCGCCCACCATGTACTGCTCCACGAGGCCGCCGGGCTCCGAGCGCTCGATCACGCGCAGCTGCCGCTGTCCGCAGGTGAGGTCGTACGCTCGGGTGATGAGTCCGCCACGCCGGCTGGTGTTCAGCAGCTCGAACGCCGAGGGCGGCCCGAGCGAACCGAGGCTGGCCCGGAAGTCGGCCAGCGCCCGCGGCGTGAAGTAGCTGCGCGCGTTGGCAGTCAGGAGAGCCGGATCGATCCGGCCCTGCTGCAGCCCCGCGAACATCCGGCGCGAGGCGGCAACCGCCGCGGCATCCGCGGGGGAGTCCTCCACGAACATGAGCTTGCTCAGGGCGTCGGCGATCTCTTCGGAGGCGTCGGCCGCATCCTGGTTGGTGAGCACGACGATCGCGGCGCCGTCGTCCGGGTAGATGACATTCTGCGAGGTGAAGCCGCCGACCTCGCCACCGTGCTCGAGTACCCGCCGTCCGGATTTGAGCCCCACGTCGAGCCCGAGGGCGTAGCGGCTACCCACCCCGTTGGTGAGCAGCACCTCCGTGGTGAGGTCGCGGTAGCTGGCGGGCTTGAGCAGCCGGCGCTCGATCAGCGCGATGTCCCAGCGCGCCAGATCGGAGGCGGTCATGGCGAGCTCCCCGGCCGCGAACAGCCAGCCGCGCCCCTCCTTGGCGGCCGGCCGTGGTGGCCCCAGGGCGTAGCGCGTGTAGCCGGTCGCATCGCTCGGCGGGAGCGGCGCCGCGTCGAAGTCGTAGACGCTCGTCATGCCGAGCGGGGTAAAGACGTGGGTCTTGAGAAACCCGAACAGCGGCTCGTGCGCGACCTGCTCGGCGATCAGGCCGGCGACCGTGTAGCCGGTGTTGCTGTACTGCCAGGCGCTGCCGGCCGGAAAGTCGAGCGGCTGATCCGCCCAGCGGGCGACGATGGCGCGCGGATCGATCGGCTCGAGCATCTCGGGCGGGTCGTAGTCCTGCGGCCAGTAATCGCGAACCCCTGAGGTGTGTGAGAGGAGCGAGCGGATGGTCACGCCTGCTGCCGGCCCGAGGCCCTGGAGGTACTTGCCGGCGGGATCGTCGATCGAGAGTGCGCCGCGCTCTTGGAGCATCAGGACCGCGGTGGCCGCGAACTCCTTGCTGATAGAGCCGATGGCGTAGCGCATGCCGGCGGTCGCCGGGCGCTTCGGCTCGAGCTGCGCCCAGCCATAGGCCTGCGCGTGGACGATGGTGCGGTCGCGCACCAGGGCTACGGAGGCGGACGGTACGCCGGTGCGCTCGAGTACGGTGTTGACCGCCGCGTCGATGCGGGCGCGCTGCGCGGCGGTGAGCGCTTCGGCACCCGCTGTCGGGCGTGCCGTGATGAGGAGCGCGGCGAGCGCGCCGAGGAGGAGCAGGGCGCCGCCGACACGCGCAGCATGAGGGGGGCACGGGGGTTGGTGAGTCACTCGGCGGGTCTCCTGTCAGCTGCGCAGGCGCAGTCCCTGTGGATCGTAGAGCGGCTCGAGGCGCACGGTGGCCGGGCGCATCTCGCCCAGGATGTCGATCTCAAAGCGCGCGCCGTCGCGCGCCAGCGCCGTCGGAACATAGCCGGCCGCGAGGCTCTTGCCGACGCAATGACCAAAGGCGCCCGAGGTGACGTAGCCGACCGCCGCGCCGTCTTTCATGATGGACTCGTAGCCGATGACGTCGGCATCGAGCGCCTCGACTTCCAGGATGACGAAGCGGCGCTTCGCTCCCGCGGCGCGCTCGGCGAGCGCCGCCTCGCGGCCGATGAAGTGGCTCTTGGTGAAATCGACGAAGCGATCGAGCCCGGTCTCTGCGGGTGTGTAATCCGGGCGGAAGTCCTTGTTGAAGGAGCCGTAGCCCTTCTCGAGCCGCAGCGAGGACAGTGCGCGGCCGCCGAAGTGTCTGAGTTGCAGCTCCTCACCGGCTTCAAGCAGATCGTCGTAGAGGGTGGCGAAGTAATCCGGCGTCGTCCAGATCTCGTAGCCGAGCTCGCCGGTGAAGCCGGCGCGCGTCAGGATCGCCGGCGCAAACCCGACGGCAGTCTCGCGCACCTGGAAGAACCTGAACGCCGCCGCCGAGAGATCCAGCCGCACCAGCCGCTGCAGCAAGGTGCGCGAGTCGGGACCGGCGATCGAGAAGCCGCACAGGGTCGAGGCCACCGAGCGCACCGCGACGTCGGCGGGCGGCTCCTGGGCGAAGAGCCAGCGCAGATGAAATTCCTCCGCGAACCCCGAGCCCACGACAAGAAAGCGGTCCTCGGCGAGACAGGCCATCGACAGGTCACCGACGATCCGGCCGGCGGGATTCAGCATTGGAGCGAGCGCCAGCCGCCCGGGCCGGGGAATCCGGCAGGCGAACACCCGGTCCAGCCAGGTGCGTGCGCCGCGGCCGGTGATCTCGTATTTGCCGTAGTTAGTCGTCTCGTAGAGACCGACGGCGCTGCGCACCGCCTGGCACTCGGCGCGCACCACGGGGAAAGCCTCCGAGCGGCGGTAGGTGGGTTTCTCGGCCGGCTGCATGCCTTGCGGCGCGAACCACAGCGCGTTCTCGAGCCCGAAGTTCGCGCCCATGACGGCGCCGGCGGCCTTGAGGCGATCGTAGATCGGTGAGCGTCGCACCGGGCGGGCGGCGGGCAGCTCTTCGTTCGGATAGGCGAGCCTGAAGCGCCGCGAGTAGTTCTCGGGCACCTTGATCGAGGTGTACCTGGGCGTCGCGAACGCCCCGAAGCGCGCCACGTCCATGGAGATGATGTCCTGGCCGGGATCGTTCTGCGCCATCCAGCGCGACAGCACCAGTCCGATGCCGCCGCCCTGGCTGAAGCCGGCCATGACCGCGCACGCGACCCAGTAGTTCGGCACGCCGCGCACCGGACCCACCAGCGGATTGCCGTCGGGCGCGAAGGTGAACGGACCGTTGACCGCCTTACGGATGCCGACCCTGCCGAGCGCCGGGAAGTGCCTGAAGCCAACCTCGAAGTAGGGCGCGAGGCGCTCGAAGTCCTCCGGCAGCAGCTGCATGGAGAAGTCGTCCGGCGTCTTCAACGGCGACCAGACGACGCCATGCGGCTCGTAGGTGCCGATCAGCGCCCCGCCGCGCTCCTGGCGCAGGTAGATCTCGCCGGCGTAATCGGTGGTGTTGACGATCTCCCGGTCGCGGCCCTTGAGCTCAGGCAGATCCTCGGTAAGGAGATAATGATGCTCCATTGCGAGCACCGGCAGCTCGACGCCGACCATGTGGCCGACCTCGCGCGCCCACAGTCCCGCACAGTTCACCACGTGCTCGGCGTGCACCGTGCCCTTGTCGGTGTGCACGTCCCAGGAGTGATCCTGTCTCGGGGCGAGCGACAGCACCCGGGTGAAGCGCTCGACCGAGGCACCGAGCTTGCGGGCCGCCTTGACGTAGGCGTTGGTGGTCCCCGACGGGTCGCAGTGCCCGCCGTCGGCGCGCCAAAGGGCACCGATGAAATGACTCGTGTCGATGAGCGGGTTGAGCTCGAGCGCCTGCTCGAGCGAGATCATCTCGGTCTCCATGCCGAGATAGCGGGCGCGCGAGCAGATGAGCCGCAGGCTGTCGAGCTCACCGCCGCTCGCCGCCAGCATCAGTCCCCCGTTCGGGTGCAGCCCGCACGACTGTCCGGAGAGCGCCTCGATCTCGCGGTACAGGTCGATGGTGTACTTCTGCAGGCGCGAGATGTTGGCCTCGCCGTTGAAGGTGTGCATGCCGCCGGCCGCGTGCCAGGTCGAGCCGGAGGTCAGCTCGCTCTTCTCGAGCAGCAGCACGTCGGTCCAGCCGATCCTGGCGAGGTGATACAGCACGCTCGCACCGACGACGCCGCCACCGATGACGACGGCTCGCGCGGAAGTCCTCATGCAAGTCGATCTCCGGACAGGGCCGTCACGGTAACATCCGCGGCGCCGTAAAACCCGAACGGCCGTGCGGTGGCGGCCAGCCATTCACGCAGGTGTCGCGCGGTGGTCGCGGGCGTCAGCAGCAGCAGCCCCGAGGGGAGCGCGGCGAGGATCACCGCCACCTGCGCCATCGCACAGGCCGCGGCGCTGCCGGCGGGAAACGCCGCGGGGGCGAGATCCAGCCGGCAGCCGCGCTTCATGACTTCGCGCGCCTGGGCGCCGGCGACCTTGAGCGCCGCCAGTCCCGAAGACAGCTCGATCGCAGCGCCCGCCTCGCCGCACAGCCCCTGCATCCTGAGGGCGCTGGCGCCCGGACGGGCGGGCGGCAGGATGAGCAGCCAGCGCTCGGGCCGCACGGCCAACACCAGCCCGCCGCAGGCGCCTGCGATGCGTCCAAGCGGCGGCAGCGAGACTCCGAGCTCGCGCGCCCGGCTCGCGAGCTCGGAGGCGCGGCCCCGAAACGCTCCGATCTCGACGATATCGGCCGCACAGGCCGCCAGCGCGACACCCGCCGCGGTATCGGCTTTCGGGCGCTGCTCAGGTGCGGACACGCGTGCTCTCCGGATCGAGCATGTGCGGGCTCACGACCTCGACTTCGGTCGTTGCGCCGCGCACGGGCGCCACGCCGAGGAGGCGCGCGCCGATGCGCGCCCGACCGCCCGCAAGGAGCGCGAGTCCCACCCAGCCCTCGAGCTCGACGGACGGAGTGGCTGAGGTCACGTAGCCGAGACTCGCCGCGGGCGCTGCGCGCTCGATGAGCTGGGTGCCGTTGGCGAGCGGCTGCGAGCGGTCGCAGGGCCGCACGCCAACCAGCTGCAGCCGGTCGCCGGCGCGCATGCCGGGGCGCTCGAGCAGCGCGCGGCCGATGAAGTCGCCCTGTTTCTTCAGCATGCGCTCGAGCCCCAAGTCGGCGGCGCTGGTGTTGCCGTTGAGCTCAGCGCCGGTGATGTGGCCTTTCTCGATCCGCAGCGTGTTGAGCGCGTCGAGTCCGTAGGGTGTGATGCCAAAGGGCGCACCCGCGGCGAGCACTGCGGACCATACCGTCTGCGCCTGCCTCGCCGGCACGGCCAGCTCGTACGCCAGCTCGCCTGAGAACGAAATACGAAACAGCCTCCCCGGCACGCCTGCGATCCTGGCCGCGGCGGCGGCCATGAACGGAAACGCCTCGTTGGAGAGATCGACACCGGCGACGACCGCGCTCACCACCTCGCGTGAGCGCGGCCCGGCGACTGCGAACTGCGCCCACTCATCGCCGACGTCGGTGAGCAGCACGTCGAGCCCGGCGCAGCCCGACTGCAGGTGAAACTCCAGGTGCTCGAGCACCGCGGCGGCGTTGGCGGTCGTAGTCGTCACCACAAAATGCCCGGCACTCAAGCGCGAGGTGGTGCCGTCATCGAACAGCATGCCGTCTTCGCGCAGCATGATGCCGTAGCGCGCGCGCCCCACCGGCAGCGTGGAGAAGGTGTTGGCGTAAATGAAGTCGAGGAAGCGCGCGGCGTCGGCTCCCTGCACGTCGATCTTGCCCAGGGTCGAGACATCGGTGATGCCGACCGCGCGGCGCACCGCGCGCGCCTCGGCCAGCACCGGCTCCCAGCCGCTCGGGCGTGAGTACACCAGTGGGCGCAGCCACAAGCCGAGCGCCACGAAGGTCGCACCCGCCCGCTCGTGCCAGTCGTGCAGCGCCAGCCGCCGCTTCGGCTTGTAGTGCTCGCGCACCTCGGCGCCCGCGAGCGCTGCGAACGGGACCGGCTGGGTGAACGGCCGGGGCTTCGTCTGACCGACCTCCGCGAGCGGCACGCCGCGCGCCGAGGCGAGCACCGCACTGCCGAGGAGGCCGCCGATGCGGCCCTGGTCGCTCGCCATGCCGTGGGTCGTGAAGCGCTTCATATGCTCGACGTGCTCGTAGCCTTCGCGAAGGCTCAGTCGCACGTCGGCGGTCGTGACGTCGTTTTGCAGGTCGACGAACGCCTTGCCGTTGCCGGGGATCTCCCACAGGGCGCTGAGCGCAGTCGCCTCGGGATCGGCGGGCAGGTCCATGGCGGGAGTGTCCCTGAGCGGCCGGCCGAGCTCGCC
>Ga0209007_1000186_pt1 | contig 34078 bp, 33 predicted proteins | sample JacPinW_OM1H0_O2_FD_187961 | JGI IMG/M metagenome (GOLD analysis project Ga0209007, IMG submission 187961) | Forest soil microbial communities from Algoma, Ontario, Canada - Jack Pine, Ontario site 1_JW_OM1H0_O2 (SPAdes) (version 2) | ecosystem: Environmental > Terrestrial > Soil > Boreal... | reverse complement strand
GGCGCTATCGATGTAAACGTGCGCGCCCAGTTTCTTTGCGAGCGCCCCGTTTTCGGGGCCGCGCCCCACGGCGGCGACCTTGTAGCCGAATTTCGCTGCGAACTGCACCCCCAGGTGGCCGAGCCCGCCGATTCCCTGAATGGCGACGAGGTCGCTCGGCAACGCGCCGCTATGACGCAGGGAGTTGAATGTGGTGACGCCGGCGCAGAGCAGCGGGCCCGCTTCAGCGGCGTCGAGCGATTCGGGCATCGAGGCGAGCGCCTCGATCGGCGCTACCATGTATTCGGCGTAGCCGCCGTCGTAATGGATGCCGGTCACTTTGTAATTTACGCAGTTTGTGAAATCCCCGCGGCGGCACGAAAGGCACGTGTTGTCCTGTCCGCCATGCCAGCCCACGCCCACCCGCTGGCCTTTTTTCCACGTGGTGACGCGCTCGCCCACCTCGTCGATCACGCCGGCGATCTCGTGTCCCGGTACGCGCGGATACGTGAGGCCCGGCCAGCCGCCCTGCTTCGTCAGCACATCGCTGTGACAGACGCCGCACGCCTGCACCTTGATGCGGACTTGCCCAGGCCCCGGCTGCGGAATGTCCCGCTCAACGATTTCAAAATCGGCTCCTGCCTTCGGTACCACCGCTACTTTCATTTTCGCCATGAGTGAAATTCCTTTCGGTGAGGTTCAAGTCCGGGTCTAGCCGCACGGACAAAATTGGATGCGCCCGCGCGTCGGCAGGATTGTGAATTTGATAAAACAGCGGCGACTCGCCGCCCGTTTTCTTCCGAGAAGCCCTACAAGCCCAGAGCGGTCAACCCCGGGTGATTGTCCGGCCGGCGGCCCAATGGCCAGCGAAAGAGCCGCTCTTCTTCGCGGATGTCCACGTCGTTGATGCTCGCGTGGCGGATTTTCGAAAGGCCCGCCTGGTCGAATTCCCAATTCTCGTTGCCGTATGCGCGGTGCCACTGGCCCGCAGCGTCGTGCGATTCGTATGCGAATCGCACCGCGATCCGGTTTCCGCCGAAAGCCCAGATTTCCTTGATCAGGCGATACTCCAGCTCCTGCGACCACTTCCGCTTCAGAAATTCGGTAACGGCCTCCCGTCCATCGATAAATTCGGAACGATTGCGCCAGTGGCAATCGGTTGTGTAGGCTCGCGCGACCCTTTCCGGATCGCGTGAATTCCAGTTGTCTTCGACGGCGCGAACTTTCAGGATGGCCGTTTCCAGCGTGAATGGCGGCACGAGTTTGAGGGCCGGTTGGGATGGCGCGCTCATGATTGTTTTCTCCTTTACCTAGCGAAGCCGGCCAGCACGCCGGTGTTGAAATTGACGGCGAGCCCGGCTGTCGCGTTTCTTCAGGCTGTTTGGTGTTTCGATTTTCCGAGCCCGTCCAATTCGGCGAAAATCGCGTCGTCCAGTTCCACGAGCGCGGCGGCGATATTTTCTTCCAGGTGCTTCACCTTTGAAGTTCCCGGGATTGGAAGCGTGACCGGCGATTTTTTTAGCAGCCACGCGAGCGCCACCTGCCCCGGCTCCGCACCCTGCCGCTGCGCGATCCGATCCAGGGCGCTGCCGGGCTTGGCGAGACGGCCGGTCGCCAGCGGAAACCAAGGAATAAAGCCGAGATTCTCGCGCGTGCAGTAGTCGAGCACATCTTCGTGCTTGCGGTCCGTGATGTTGTAAAGATTTTGAACCGAGACGATGGGTAGGACTTTGCGCGCCGCTTTAATGTCGGCCACGCTCACTTCAGACAGCCCGGCGTACCGGATTTTGCCCTCGGACTGAAGGTCCCTCAGCAGGCCGAACTGCTCATCTGCGGGAACTTTGGGATCGATACGGTGCAGCTGGAAAAGGTCGATGCGATCGAGACCCAGGCGGCGCAGACTCATCTCGCATTCCTGGCGCAAATATTCGGGCCTGCCGACCGGAGCCCACGCGTTCGGCCCCGTGCGCACCAAGCCGGCCTTCGTTGCGATCACCACACCCTTGGGATAGGGATGCAACGCCTCGCGGATCAGATTCTCGGCGACGTAGGGCCCGTAGGAATTCGCCGTGTCGATCAGATTGATTCCCAGCTCGACCGCGCGGCGCAGCACCGCGATCGCTTCGGCCCGATTCGCAGGCTCGCCCCAAATGCCAGGTCCAGTGAGTCGCATGGTCCCGAAGCCGAGGCGATTTACGGTTAATTGGTCGCCGAGTGAAAATGTACCGCTCTTCGCAGCTGGATGCGCAAACCCTGCATGTTTCGCTGTCTCGTGTTTGCTCATTTCAAGAATCTCCTGACGAATCTCGTTCCTTTGCGATCGACCATTCCGGCTTCCCCCGATTGGATGCGCCCGTCGCGGCGGCCGGACCATGACTTCAAAGCAAAGAACTAAGCGAGAACGCTCGCCAAAAAATCTCTCATTGCCGCGGCCACTTCCTCGACGTGGGTTTCCAGCGCGAAATGACCGGTATCCAGAAATTGGACGGTGGCGTTCGGATTGTCGCGACGGAAAGCCTCGGCGCCCGGCGGAATGAAATAGAGATCGCGTTTGCCCCAAATGGCGAGCAAGGGCGGTTTCGACGAGCGGAAATAATCCTGGAACGCCGCGTAGAGCCTCACGTTGTTGGCATAGTCCAGAAACAGGTCGAGCTGGATGTCCGCGTTGCCGGGACGCGCGATCAGCGCGGCGTCGAGCGTGTAGCCTTCCGGCGCGATCACTTCCGCGTTCGAGATTCCTACGGTGTATTCGCGCGCGATTCCCTCGGCGTTCAGGCCTTTGCGTATCGCTTCGCGGTTCTCGGTTGTGCGGTGTTCCCAATAACGGCGAATGGGCGCCCAGGCCGGGCCGAGTCCTTCTTCGTATGCGTTGCCGTTCTGCGAGACGATGGCGGTCACCCGCTCCGGGTGAGCCATCGCGAGGCGAAACCCGGTTGGAGCGCCATAGTCGAAAACGTAGAGTGCGTAGCGCGTGAGCCCGAGCGCGTTCGTAAAAGCCTCGACCGTTTTTGCCAGCGCGTCGAACGTGTATTGGTAGCCTCGCACGGCCCCCACTTCCGTGAAGCCGAAGCCGGGCAGGTCCGGAGCGATCACTCGGTATTTGTCCGCCAAGCGCGGAATCAATTCACGGTACTGAAACGAAGACGCGGGAAAGCCGTGGAGCAGCAGCACCACGGGCGCGTCGGGTGGTCCCGCTTCGCGATAGAAGACGCGGACTCCGTCGGCGTCGACGCGGCGGATATACGTGTGCGGCACCCGCGTGTTCGCCGCTGCCGCCGAGGTCCGCGCGACCGCTGTTGCCGCGCCGCCCGCACGCTGCTCGGAATGAGATTCTGAATCATTCAAGTTCACGGAATCCTCCTGCCGAACGCCCGCACGTTATCGGATGCTGGAATTGTGGATTTGTCGCGGGATTGAGCGGTCGTAATTTACTTGGTCGCCCAAAATCGCGAGATCGCACTTTGACGTTTCCAGGAAAAGCCGATCGATGGCACGTTAATCCGTGCTTCTATCTGGCACGATGCACGAGTGCCGGTGAAGCGGAAGCGTTGGGCGGGATTTTCGATCCGGATCGCTTCGCCGATTGATTTCCAAACCATCTTGAAAATCATGCGCGCCCGAGTCGCCATCGAATCCAGTGCCGGCCAGCGCGGCTGATCGACCACGGGAACATCCTTCATTTCAAGCGTCATAGTGTTCCCGTCTGGCCTGGTCGTCAAGCCACCCTCCGGAACCGGCACGACCCACTAAAGTCCGGAAGGTGAAATCGGCGGATGGCAATCGTGGATCGGTGCCGCCGTTCGCCGTCATCGGCGACGAATTCCGCGAAGCGCGGCTCGACAGCGGAAAGGCAAGCGGAAGCAGAGCAAGGGCTCCCGGTTCTAGGATTTCACGGCAGCTTGACAGCGCGCGCGACTGGGAAATCGATTTCATCGATCGACCTCACGATTTGCAAGACTTCGCCTGCTCCTTGATCGGCCGGTTACGGCGGTATCAATTTACCGTGATTCGGAGATGCGGCCCCATTTCGGCAAATCGCGGCGGCCGAGCATGGCTTCGGCGGCCCAATGCCCCAGGTAGCTTGAGAGCGCGACGCCGTGGCCCGCGAAGGCGCCGAGCACGATGGCGTCGCGGCTTTCCGGATGGTGGGAAAAAACCGGAGTCCAGTTGTCGCGGAAAAGAATCGGGCCGCCCCACAGGTGCGTGAAGGTGAGGTCGTCGAAGCCGGGCTGTAGGTGGCGGATGCGGCGCTCAAGCGATGCGAACATGCGCGCGGATTCGCCGGCGGCGATATCGACCTCCTCGACGCCGCCACTTTCGGGAGGCGTGACCAGTCCCGCGCCCCACACGATCGAATTGTCAGGGCAGACGCGTCCCCACAGGTATGGGAAATCGACAGTGTAAAACGGCTTTCGTTCGGCCAGGCCCAGCTTTTCAATTCGCTCTTCCGCGATCGGCGCCGTCATGGCTGCGAGTGTCAGCTTTGGATGCGCGCGGTCGTGCATGCTCGAGACTTCCAACGAAAACGCGTTCGTGGCGACCAGGATTTTGCGGGCGCGTAGCTTTCCGCCTGTGAAACGCAGCTCGCCGCCGCTCCCGCTCCACAGCACGTGATCGATGCGGGCGTTTTCGACGACGACCGCGCCGAGTTGTTCGGCCGCTCGCGCGAGGCTTGCCACCATTTTGCCGGGATTGAGCGTGCCGCCGGGAACGTGCCCGGACACTCGCAGACTGCCGGAATCGTCCCACTCGATCGGTGAATCTTCACGTGCTTTTTTCCGCGCGATTTCCCAGGCGCCGGGAAGCGAGAGTTCTGCGCACTCCGCGATCGGCACGCCGGATGCGCGCGAGAGCTCGCCGAGAATTCGTTGAAGCCCGGCCAGCACATCGCCGAGTCCCGGCAAATCGCCCGCGGCGGATTCGGCGAGGACCATTCCTCCTGTTCGGCCGCTGGCGCCGTGGCCGATGCGTCCAGCTTCGAGCACGACGACGGACCTTTCCGGCGCGTGGAGCCGCAGCGATGCCGCAGCCGCTAGACCGGTGAAGCCTGCACCGACGACTGCGAAATCGGCTTCGTGCGGAAGAGATGGCCGCGCGGGCGTGAAATCAATTTCCCACGGCGGTTGGCCCCAACGGTCGAGTTTGGCTTGCGGGGACGACATCGGGCAAAGGCCCCGGTTCAGAGTCGAGAGTTTAGAGTCGAAAACAAGAAGGCGAAAGCAACACCAGCGCGTCGCTTTTAAAGATTCGAACTCTCGACGCGATCTAGAACAGCGGCTCGGTCCAGTTTTCGAGCGTGTGTTTCACGTGGCCCATGAATTGATGCGCGATGGCGCCATCGACGGCGCGGTGATCGTAGGACAGGGTGAGGTACACCATCGAACGTATGGCAATGGCGTCGTCCACCACGACCGGGCGCTTTTCGATCGCGCCGAGGCCGAGAATCGCGACGTTGGGCTGGTTGATCACGGGAAGTCCGAAGAGGCCGCCGAAAACGCCGGGGTTCGTGATCGAGAAGGTGCTTTCGGCTACTTCCTCGGGCTTGAGCTTTTTCGACCGGGCGCGCTCGGCAAGATCGGTGACGGCGCGTGCGAGGCCGAAGAAATTTTTCTCCTCGGCGTTCTTGATCACGGGAACGATCAGGCCCCAATCCAGTGCCACTGCGATGCCGATATTGCATTCCTTGTGCAGCACAACGTTCGTGCCGTCGACGGAAGAGTTGACAGTCGGATACGCGCGCAGGGCCTCGACGGCGGCACGGATGAAGAAGGGCATGAAGGTGAGCTTCGTGCCGGATTCCTGTTCGAATTTCGCCTTCGATTTGGCGCGCAGCGCGGCGATGGCATTCACGTTCACTTCTTCGATCGAGTAAACGTGCGGAGAAGTGCGCTTCGACACCACCATGTGCTCGGCGATTTTCTGCCGCATGGTGGACATGGGCTGCACAACGTAATTGCCGAAGTACATTTTTTCGCGCGGGAAGCCAGCTTCCGCCGAGCCGCCGGCAGTTGGCGGAGGCATCGTCGGCCGCGCTCCAGGAGCGGCCGGCGTGGACCCAGCCGCCGGAGCTAGGGCGCGCGCGCCGCCTTCGCTGGCGGCGAGAATGTCCTGCTTGCTGATGCGGCCGCCGGCGCCGGTTCCAGGAACCTGCGAAAGATCGACGTTCTGTTCGCGCGCGATGCGGCGCACCAGCGGTGAGCTGCGAATCTTGTCGCCATTGCCGCCAGCGCGCTGCGCCGGCTCGGCGGCAACGGGCGCAGCTGCCGCGGGCCCAGGAGCCGGCGCAGAGGCCGGTTTCGGCGCTTCGGCCTTTGGCGTGGGAGCCGGTGCAGCTTTCGGTGTTTCGGTTTTCGCCGGAGCCGGCGCGGGGGCGGATGCAGCGGCACCGACGGCATCGATCGACGCGACCACCGTCTGAATCGGAACGGTCTGGCCTTCTTTGACTTTGATTTCTTTCAGGACGCCGGCGGCAGGTGATGGAATTTCGGCGTCAACTTTATCGGTGGAGATTTCAAAGAGCGGCTCGTCGCGCTCGATTTTGTCACCGGGCTTTTTCAGCCACTTGGTGATGGTGCCTTCAAAAATACTCTCGCCCATCTGGGGCATAATGACGTCGACTGCCATCGCTGGTTCCTCCACCTGCTTGCGGTAATCGGCCGATTTCGGACTTTCTTCTGTTCCGGCGCCCCCGGATTGATTGTCGATTAGGGTGCGTCCCGATCATTTGTTATCAGTCACTTACGGCAGGTTCTACCCCGCAGCAGTGTCGAGTAGAAACCGGTCTCGATCCTAGAATACGACGCTCGAATAGCAAGCGCGAAGGGCCGCGGACGCCCGCTTCGTTCAGGCAGCAGAGAGGCACTCTTCGTGCCAAACGCCGGGCACGCCTTCGAGCGCGTAGATTTCGTCGCCGCCGGTAAAGAACTCGACGGATTTAACTTTGGCGACGCGGCCGGCGTAGTCGAGCTGCTCCGGCTCGAGTTCGTTGTGGTACTGCCCGGCCTCGAGAAATTCTTCGAGGAAGGCGCGGTTAGCGATCCGGACTTCGGACCCGGCTTCAAATTCGGCTACGTTCAATCCCTTCGTTTTTCCCAATGCGCAAAACCTACTTTCTTCGCCACTGCGGGGCTGCGAAAAACAATCGATCGGCGACGGCCGGGGCTAACGCCCAGAAAGCAGAACGGTGGTTTTTCACGCGGGCAAAAACCCGCGCCCCCACCAGGCCCGCAACCATCTAGTATTTTGCCAGTTCACGCGCGGCGGCGACAACTTTTTCCGCGTTCGGCAGGAACCTTTCTTCGAGTGGCGGGGAGTAGGGCACGGGGGTGTCCAGAGCCGTCACGCGCGAAATCGGAGCATCGAGGTAGCCGAAGGCTTCCTCGCAGACGATGGCGGCGATTTCTCCGGCGATGCCGCCTGTGCGCGTGTCTTCGTGGACGACGAGCAGACGATTGGTTTTTTTCACGGAATCAAGGATCGTCTCGCGATCCAGTGGCAGCAGCGTGCGCAGGTCGATCACTTCGGGCTCGATGCCTTCTTTCGCGAGCAATCTGGCCCCTTCCATGGCCACGTGAGCCATCGCAGCGTAGCTCACGATGGTGATGTGCCGGCCTTCGCGACGGACAACCGCTTTGCCGAGCGGCACGGTGTAGTCGCTTGCCGGTACTTCTTCCTTAATGCGGCGGTACAGAAATTTGTGCTCGAAGAACAAAACCGGGTTGTTGTCGCGGATCGCGGATTTCAGCAGGCCTTTCGCGTCGTATGCCGTCGAGGGGTAAACGACCTTTAGTCCCGGTGTGTGCACGAAATACATTTCCGGATTCGCGGAATGAAACGGCCCGCCGTGAACCCCGCCGCCGGAGGGCCCGCGCACCACCATCGGCACAGGCGCGCCGTAGCGATAGTGCGATTTCGCGACCATGTTGGTGACCTGGTTGAAGGCGCAGGCAATGAAATCAATGAACTGCATTTCCGCCACGGGGCGCAGGCCGAGATAGCTCATGCCGCACGCCGCGCCAACGATGGCGGATTCGCTGATCGGAGTTTCGATCACGCGTTCGTGGCCGAAACGCGCGAGCAGGCCTTCGGTGGCTTTGAACGCGCCGCCGTAGACGCCGATGTCTTCGCCGATGGCGACGACGGCCGGGTCGCGGTCCATTTCTTCGAACATGGCCTGGCGGATGGCTTCGAGCATCGTGATTTCAGGCATCGCCGTTAGCGCCTCCGCCGCTTGTGGGGTTTGTTCTGATGATGGCGGGGAGGATGTTGCGGGCGTTCGGCGGCTTTGTCGCGTCGCTCGAGTTCGACGGAGCGGTCCTTCGGGCCGCGGCCGAAGGGGACGCGCAACGGAACTTCCTTGGCAGGGCCAGCGCCGTCCGGTTCGATGTCCGGGGATGCGGCGTCGGGAACGCTGGCTGGTGCGACTCCTGGAGCGGGCACGGCCACGGGATGGGCGGAGGCTTTGAACGCGCCGAAATCGGCGACTTTCCAGACCGCTTCCTCGCTCGATGCGGGCGGCATCACCTCTTTTTTCGGACGGCGCCATTCGGCTTCGATCGTGTGGCAGCCGTCGCAATAGACGCCCTGCTCGGCAAGTTCCGGCGGAGGCAGCGGCGATTCCTCGGCGAATTTCTGGTCGGCATCAAGCTCGCGATCGATGCGTGCGTCGATCTCGGATTTTTTCGCTGCGTCCCAGAGCTTGTTTTCGGTCAGAAATTTTTCGTAGCGCGCGATGGGATCCTGCTGCTTCCAGAAATCCATCATGGCCTTGGGGACGTATTCGGCGGGGTCGTGCTGCGCGTGACCTTTCATGCGCATGGTTTTCACTTCGATCAGAACGGGGCCGCGGCCGGCGCGGCAGTCGTCGACGGCGGCTTTGCTGGCGGTGTATACCGCGAGGACGTCGTTGCCGTCTACGATTGTGCTCCGCACTCCGTAGGCGACGGCGCGATCCGCGAGGTTTTTGATCGGGACCTGGCGCCCCACGGGAGTCGAATAGGCCCACTGATTGTTCTCGACGATCAGGACAAAGGGCGCGCGCTGGGTGGCAGCGAAATTCATGCCTTCGTGGAAGACGCCCGTGGAGCTGCCGCCGTCGCCGATCCAGGTCATCGCAACAATATTTTGTCCCAGGTAACGTCCGGCCATCGCAACGCCGGTCATCACCGGAATCAGATCACCCAGCATGGAGATCGGCGAGACCACGTGGCGGACTTTCAGATCGCCGAAATGGCTGGTGCCGTCTTTTCCCTGCGTGGGGGAAGTGAATTTCGCCATGTGCTGGGTGAAGATGTCGCGCGGCTTGAATCCCTTGACGAGCAGCGCGCCGATATTTCGGATCATGGGCGCGAGCCAGTCGCGTGGCTCCAGCGCGTAGGAACTGCCGATGGAGACGCCTTCCTGGCCCAAGCTCGAATAAACGCCGCCGACGATTTTGTTCTGGCGGAAGAGCGTGACCAGCCGGTCTTCGAGCCGGCGGTTCAGCTGCATGTAGTAATAGAGGTCGAGATGCTGCGCGGTGGTGAGAGCGCCGCCTGGTGCGGCAGTCATTTTTTCATTGGGCATGAGAGTTCCATAGTCTAACGCACGAGATCGATTGTCTGGCTCCGCTTCGAATGACAGGCACAGAATGCCGGGCGGAAGGCCCCGGCGCTACATTTGAACCTTACACCGTTGCTGTTGCCGGCGCGGTACGCAATGTTTCCGCCAGCTGTTGGCTGCTGGTCTTCGTTATCTCGAACGAGAAGACTTCCGCGAAGTGGGCGACGAGGCGGTCGCGGACTTCCTCGAGCAGGGCACGGCGGCCGAGGGCGCGTTCCAGCGACGTGACGCCTTTGCCGCTGATGCCGCACGGCACGATCAGGTCGAAGCCGCTCAGATCGGTCGAGACATTGTACGCGAAGCCGTGCGATGTGATCCAACGGCTCAGATGCACGCCGAGGGCGCCCAGTTTCTCTTCGCCGAGCGCCGTGTCGAGCCATGCACCGTGCAGGCCGTCTACTCGCTTCGCCGAGAGGCCGAAATCGGCGGTCGCGCGGATCATCACTTCTTCGAGTTGAGCGACGTACCAGCCGATGTCGCGCCGGTGCTCGGTCAGATCGAGGATCGGATAGCCGACGATTTGGCCTGGCCCGTGGTAGGTGATGTCGCCGCCGCGGTCGCTCCGGTGGAATTCGACGTTTTTCGCGCAGAGCAGTTCAGCGGAGACTCGGAGGTTGTTGCGGGTGCCGTTGCGGCCCAGCGTGATCACCGGCGGGTGCTCACAGAGGAGCAGTACGTCGGGGATGGCTCGCCCCTTGCGGGCGGCGACGAGCTGGCGCTGCAATTCATACGCGGGGGCGTAGGAGATCAACCCTTGGTCAATGACCCAGCAGGTTTTGGCCGCTTGTGGCAATTGTTTGCCTTCAACGAACGAGACCACTTCAGAGAAGCCAATCCTCCGCGTCGGCCGCAGCGGCCTAGAAATTAATTGTCAGGCCCCGGACGGAATTGAAAGCGTCCCCCATTGCTTCCCAGACGGTGGGATGCGCGTGGATGACGGCGGCCATGTCGTCGAGCGTGGCTTCAAGGCCCAGCGCGGTGACGGCTTCGGCGATGATTTCCGTGGTGAGCGGGCCGATCGCATGCACGCCGAGAATTTCGCCGTATTTCGCTTCGGCGACGACCTTGATGAAGCCGTCGTGCGAGCCGAGAATCGTTGCCTTGCTGTTGCCGAGGAACGGAAATTTTCCCGTCTTCACGTCGTAGCCCGCGTCGCGCGCCTGTTTTTCGGTGAGTCCTACGGAGCCGATTTGCGGTTCGCAATAGGTGGCAGCCGGGCAGCGCAGGCGGTTGAAGGGCTGCACGTCTTTTCCGGTCATGCGGCCGACGGCAATGATGCCCTCCATCGACGCTGCGTGCGCCAGCTGCGGAAGCCCGGCGACGATATCGCCGATGGCGTAGAGATTCGGTTCGGCGGTTTCCATGTAGGCGTTGGCATGGACGAATCCGCGTTCGATTTTGGCCCGCGTTTTTTCGAGCCCGCAGTTTTCGGTGAGCGGGCGCCGTCCCACGGCGATCAGGACTTTTTCGGCCGATAGCGCCTGCGATTTTCCGGTCTTGTCCTTGAAAGTGACGGTCGCGCCCTTCGGATCCTTTTTGACGGACTCGACTTTGGCTCCCGTTTCGATGCGGATGCCTTGTTTCTTGAATGCCTTTTCGAGCTCGGGCGAAATTTCCTCGTCTTCCAGCGGCACGATGCGCGGCAGCGCCTCGAGGATCGTCACTTCCGTGCCGAATGTGCGATAGATGGATGCGAATTCCACCCCGACCGCACCGGCGCCGACGACCACCAGCGATTTCGGAATCGCGGGCAGCTGCAAAATTTCGCGGTTACTCAGGATGCAGCTGGCATCGAGCTCGACGCCCGGCAGCGAACGCGCCTCCGAGCCGGTCGCCATCATCGTGAAGGTGGTTTCGATCTCGGTGGTCGCGCCATCTTTTTCAACCGCCACGCGTCCTGGACCGGCAATGCGTCCCCAGCCGGTGATCGAATCGACTTTGTGTTTCTTGAACAGCATGCCGATGCCGCCAGCGTGTTTCTTGACGATTTTGTCCTTGCGCGCCAGCATCGCGGGCCAGTTGACCTTGACATCCTTCACTTCGAAGCCGAATTCCTCGGCGCGCTGGAAATAGTCGTAAATGTCGGCGTGGTGCAGAAATACCTTCGTGGGAATGCAGCCCACGTGCAGGCAGGTGCCGCCGAGAAATGGGTCCTTTTCAACGACGGCGGTCTTCAATCCCCACTGGCTCGCCCGAATCGCCGCGACGTATCCGCCCGGTCCGCTGCCGATGATCACCAGATCATATTTGGCCAAATTCGTTCTCCCCGATGTATGCGCTGATTCCGAGCCGGACGGGCGCGCAGGCTTGATTACAAAACGATGGTTTCATTCGTCTGAACGATTTAGTTTAGCGCCGCGGACAGGCCATCGCAACCCCGTGCCCTTGCGGTTAGGATAGGGCGGAACGTTTTCGGTTCGTTCCGCTCTGTGAATCGACAGATGTATGAATCGGTTTAAGAAGGGAGTCTGAAATGGCTTCAGACATTACGCCGAATGCATCGAGTAGACCTGGTCCGGCAGCGCGGCATTCGTTCTTCGTGGGGCCGAGGGGCCTACGGGCCGGGTGGCGCATTCTGATGTTCTGCGGGATCGCCCTTGGGCTGGTGTTTGCAGTGTATACAGGCGTTGGGGTGGCGGCGACCGTGTCCCCCTCGGTGCACGATTGGGCATTGGCCGTTCAAGCCAACGTCAGCAACGGCACTCTTAGCGCGATTGATCAAATCGTGAACGAAGGAATCGTGGTCCTGGCCGTGATTGTCGCGGCGGGGATCATGACGCTCATCGAAAAACAGACGTTTGCGGATTACGGGCTGCCGTGGAATCAGGCGTTTGGGAAACGATTCTGGCAGGGCGTGACCCTGGGGTTTGCGATGCTAAGCCTGCTGTTGGCGGCGATCTGGGTGTTGCACGGATTTTCGCTCGCAGGGTTGGCGGAGACCGGCGCGCCGGGGCTGAAGTACGGCCTGCTCTGGGCGATCGCATTTTTCCTGGTGGGAGTCTTCGAAGACTTCACGTTCCGAGGATATCTACAGTCTGCGCTGGGAGAGGGAATCGGCTTTTGGCCGGCGGCGATCATCCTGGCGGTGGTGTTCGGCGCGATTCACTGGAACAACAAGGGTGAGGCTCTGTTCGGCTGCGTGATGGCAGGCTCGTTCGGGTTCCTGGAAGCCTTCGCGTTGAGGCGCACCGGCAGTTTGTGGCTGCCGATCGGGATGCATGCGTCGTGGGATTGGGGCGAGACGTATTTTTACGGCACGCCCGATAGCGGGGCGATTGGGGTCGGGCATTTGTTCAACTCGTCGTTCCATGGTCCCAGATGGCTGACCGGCGGCACGGTCGGGCCGGAGGGAAGCTTGCTCGTGTACGCGGTGCTGTTGATTTGGGCCCTGGCGATCCATTTGTCGTTTCCCGCCAAGCGCGCGCCTCTATCTGCGTGATTCCCGCCGAGGTGCCAGTGAATATCTCACACCGCGTTTAGCAACCTTCAGAGTCGGGCCGCATCTAAGTTTGGTCGAACGGTTTCGTAGCAAGCATCGATTGATGACGCGATGTTTGACAAGCCGCGCCTATGTCTTTAATATCGGGGGTTTTGAATGGCTCGCGAACCGCAACTGAAGGCCACAACAATGGATAAGAGGCGGCTGGATTACTACAAGAAGAAGCTGCAGACGCGGCGCGAAGAGCTGATGCGCGGTATCGCGCGCACGCAGCAGGAAGGCCGCGAAGCGGACGAGGATCCGACGGTGGACCTCGCCGACAAGGCCGCGAACTCCTATACCAAGGAATTCCTGTTCGGCCAGACGCATAACGACCGCGCCACTTTGCAGTTGGTCGAAGACGCGCTCGAGCGAATCAAGGACAACGAATTCGGCGAGTGCGTTTCCTGCCACGAGGAGCTACAGCAGAAGCGCCTTGAGGCCGTGCCGTGGACGCGCTATTGCATCACCTGCCAGGAGAAGAAGGAAAAGGGTCTGCTGTAAGAGCCTCTGTAAATCGCTCGCATCAGTCGTTTTGCGAATGTTCGCCGCTACCCCGCGTGGGGGTAGTGTGTCCGCGCACCACTCCGTCGACATCGCATCCTGCGGTTGCCCGTGATGTTGAAAGACGCGCTCGGCACTGGTCGCGGTGCCGCTTGACCGCGACCGCCAGCGCAAACGGGGTTATAACCAAGCCGAGCTAATCGCGTGCCGACCGGCCCGGCGTCTCGGGCTGAAGCTCCAGCGCGATCTGCTGGCCCGCACCCGGCCTCGCCCGCCGCAGCTCGAACATTGGAAATCGGTACGTGGCGCCTACGCCACCCGCGAAGGCCTGACGGTTGACAACCTCCGCGTTCTGCTGGTAGATGATGTATTGACGACTGGTGCCACGTTCGGTGCGTGCTCTAGGGCGCTCCGAAAGCGGGCGCTGCTGCGATACTGGGTCTTAGGTAGCGCGGGTAGGGTCGGCAGGGATGGTTCCAGGCGCCGTGGTGGCTGCGCATGCAGGGCGCGACCGGCGGAAACCAAGCCAAGTCATCTAGCATCTAAGAGTTATACGTCGATTTGTCTTAGCGGCGCAGAGGCGACGCGATGGAGAAACGGCACAGTAGCGGCCTACGCCCCCGGCCCAATCTCGGGCCCGGCGGAGGGGCGCGCGAAGTGGTGGCTCCCCAGGCCGTCCCGGCGCCGGTTCCAGTTTCCGCTCCTGCCAGTCGCCCCTCCGTGATGCAGGCTCCGGTGCTGGTCCTCAACGCGACCTTCGAGCCGATCAACGTGACAGCCGTGCGGCGCGCGCTGGTGCTGATGCTCAAGGGCGTGGCGCAAGCTGAAGAAACCAATCGCACGGAAGTCCATTCCACGTCGAAGGCGATTCAGGTGCCGTCCGTGATCCGGCTGCTTTCCTACCGGCACATTCCGCAGCAGAGCCGCGCGCTTTCGCGGAAAAATATTTTGCTGCGCGACCGCAACACTTGCCAGTTTTGCGGCGCGGCGCTGCCCGCTTCGGAACTCACGCTCGACCACGTGATGCCGCGTTCGCGCGGCGGGCGCTCGTCTTGGGAAAATCTCGTCGCATCCTGCTACAGCTGCAACAACCGCAAGGGCGATCGTACGCCGGAAGAAGCCGGTCTGAAATTGCGCCGCCGTCCGCGTCCGTTCACGCTGCATACGTCGCGCCAGTTGATGCGCCTCATCGGCCACCGCGACGAAAAGTGGCGCAAGTATCTCTTCTACTGATTTCCTCTTCCGGGTCTTCTGTCAGGAATCGCAAAAGGCATTTCGCGTGTATGCAGCTCATCTCGTTTCGCAGGGGTGAGGTCTTTCGGGCAATGTTTTTGGGCGTTTTTCTCGGCCCCGAAAAAATATGAGTATGGTGCAACCAAATTTCGCCCCCCGCGTCTAATTAATCAAACGCTTCTAGGACACACCCCGGGAGGCGCGATCGGCCAAAACCGACACGCTTCCCTTCCTTTTCTCTGAAGCATTCCTGCCTCCTGTCGGATCGTCTCCGGGCATGCTGTTACACACTTGGATTCAGCTTCTTATTTTCTGAGGCCAGGCTTGCGGCGCTCGCGCCTGGGCGAACGGGCCGTCGGTTTGCGCGTCACGAACTTGTACGCCATGCCGAGCAACTCCCGCAGCACATCCCCATTCACGCGAGACAGGCGAACGAGCACGGACGGGAAGCCGGCGTAGTGTTCCGTCACGTAGTAAACATCGGGCGCGGCGGATATTAGCTCCGCGCGGTCATCGAAATCCACCTTAACGACAAGCGAGTTGGGTTCAGCCGAGCGATGCGTGGGGACGCATGCCAGCAGCTTCCCATGTGCCTTCAGCGCCAGATTTCCGTACGCAGTGCCATCCTCTACACCGGGCAATGCGAGCCCGATCTTGCGCACAGCGTCGAAGTCGATCTTGTTTCGGGCCATGGGTCAGCGGGATTCCTTAGGACTCAGCGTGCCTTTTCCGCATGATACGCCGAGTCAAATTGCCGCGATCGGACCGCAGGGTCTACCAGGGAATTCTTGCCGTCGGAGGGAAATTCGCATTGCAGCGTGGCCAATTCCGCGAGCCATTCGCCGTCGTGGCGGACCTCCGTGCTGCCGGACGATGCCATCACGACCAAAGCGCGATCGAGCTCGGCCCACTCGTTCATGGACAAAGTGTCCTAAATCAACCAACGTTTTAGAAACAGGCGCCGCCGGCTGCTGATCGCTTACGGAAGGACCAAGCCGGTAATGTGGATCGCAGGATTCTGCTGGTCCCACGTCGTGGGGAGTCCCTGGTCGATCGCCAGGTTGAATTCGCGCTGCTCGCCCACCTTCAGGGGTGCATCGCTGCGATGGATCGGCCGAAGCGTGTCCTTCAGGATCACCTGCTTGAACGGGTCGTGAAATTCCACGAGGATTTCGACCGCCGCCACGGGGCGCGGGCCGTCATTCGAAATAATTCCCGCGATATAGGTGAATTGCTGGTTGATCAGATTGTCCGACTGCGAAAGCCGTAGATCCTGAAAATGAATTTGCGGCGCGTAGACCTGTTCTGTGGCGCCGAACGGAAGCGGCGCGGCCACGGTCTGCTGCGGCGTCTTCACGAAATGCGACAGCAGCACCACGATCCCGGCGATAATCGCGATCACCACCAGCCCGGCAACGAATGCGGCCGGGAACCGGCTGCGCTCCTCGTCTTGGATTCGTTCTCCGGGTTCCACGGTTTCCTCAGCGGCTGCGCGTTGGCGCCATAGGCACGATCCGAACTCAGCGGCCAAACGCGAGGCGCAAAATCAGCGGCTCGGGCAGTCCGAACTGCATCATGCGCTGCTGCACGTCCTGAACATCATACGGAACGCGCCAGAACTCGACGGAATGATTGTCGAGGTCCGCGATGGCGAACGCCGCGCGGGTGTCTCCATCGCGCGGCTGGCCGATCGACCCGGGATTCAGCAAATAAGATGTGCCGGGAACGAGCTGGATACTCAGCGTTTCATTCGGCAGCGCGGGCTTGGTGTGCAGCGTGGCCACGTCATGCCCGCGCAGCGTGAATCCGCCCTGAATGTGCGTGTGGCCGAAGAATACAATCGGCGTCGGCGCATCGATCAAGCCGTCGGCCGCCTGCTCCGGACCAAACACGTATTCGTCTTCGTCATACACCGCGCCGTGCACCATCGAAAATCCGCCGGCCGGCTGCGGACCCTTCGGAAGCTTTTCGAGATATTCCAGATTTCCGGGCGAGATGCGCTGGCGCGTCCACAGCACAGCCGCGTGCGCCACGGGATTGAATTCTTCCGGGTTGGTCAGTCCGGTCACGGCTTTGTCGTGATTGCCGCGGATGGTCGCGGCGCCAAGCTCGCGCACCAGTTCGATGGCCTCGTTGGGATCGGGACCGTAGCCCACCAGGTCGCCCAGGCAGACAGCCTTGTCCCATTTGCCCTTCGCCGCCTCAAGCACCGTCCGAAACGCCGTAATGTTCGCGTGAATGTCGCTAAGAATCAGATACTTCAAACCCAAACTCCCCTCGGCAAGGCGAACATGATAGACGAATACGCCTCGCAGTGCACCTCACGACGGTACCCGAACGCATTTTCTTGCGCCTTTACCGAATCAACATCGCGTCGCCGTAACTGTAAAAACGGTATCCGGTCTCGACCGCATGGCGATACGCTCGCAGCACCCGTTCGCGCCCCGCGAACGCCGCCACCAGCGCCAGCAAACTCGACTGCGGCAAATGAAAATTCGTCAGCAGCTGATTCACGACGCGGAAAGTCTTGCCCGGGTAAAGAAAAATCCCCGCCTCAGCTTTGCCCGCCGCCACGAGCTCCGCGCGCCCCGCGTTCTTCTCCGCAGCGTCTTCCAGCGCCCGCACGACGGTCGTACCCACGCCAAGAATCGCGCGATTGTCGCGCCGCGCTCGCCCGATCGCGTCCGCCGTAGCCTCTGGAATCTCGTAGCTCTCGGCGTGAATCTTGTGATCCTCCAACTGCTCGGCGCGCACTGGCTCAAACGTCCCCAGTCCCACATCCAGCGTGATCTCCGCGATCTCGATTCCGCGCGCCCGCAACCGCTCCAAAATCGCCGGCGTGAAATGCAGCCCCGCCGTGGGTGCCGCGACCGCGCTGCCCTGCCGTGCAAAAATCGTCTGATAACGCTCGCGGTCCAGTGGCTCGTCATCACGTTTGATGTAAGGCGGCAGCGGAATGTGCCCCAGCCGCCCAATCGTTTCCGCAAAGCTGCCATTCGAGCGAAATCGCAGCACGCGCAGCCCGAGAGCGCCGCGATCCTCGACCGTCGCCTCCAGCTCGCCGCCGTCGCCCTCGCCAAAAATAATCCGCTCGCCCACCGGCACCTTCCGCCCGGGCCGCACCAGCGTCTCCCACATGTCCGGCCCCGTCTGCCGCACGAGCAGCACTTCAATCTCAGCGCTCAGGAATTCGCCGCGCGCGGGATCGTGCTTCGCCGGCGGCTCGGCGCGGATCCCTGCACGGCGCCCAAAAAGACGGGCCGGCAGCACGCGCGTGTTGTTCACCACGATCAATTCGTCGCCGCAAAGCAAATCGGGAAACTCGCGAAACGCGCGGTCAGTCCAGACGCCCGTCGCGCGCCGCAGCAGCAACAGCCGCGACAGATCGCGCTCTGGCAGCGGACGCTGCGCGATCTGCGACGCAGGAAGCTCGTAATCGAATTCGCTGACGTTCATCCGCCGCTACCGGTCAGCGCTCGCCCGCCGTGCGTTCGGCGATGGCCGCCACCTCCTGCATCTCGGCGTGCACGCGCCCGTTCGTCGCCAGGATGTGCGCCCCGCCTAGCACGTACGGCGCGCCGTTTAAGTCCGTCACGGTGCCGCCGGCCTCCTCCACGATCACCACTCCCGCCGCGCTGTCCCACGATTTCAATCCAAACTCCCAGAACGCATCGAACCGCCCGCACGCCACCGCACAAAGATCCATCGCCGCCGCCCCATCGCGCCGCACGCCGTGCGACCGCAGCGTAAACTCCCAATAGTAGTTAATGTTCGCGCTGCGCTTCCGCTGATGCGTCGGAAAACCGGTCGCCACCAGGCTCACCGCCAGTTTCTCGACCGCCGAAACCTGAATCCGCGTGCCGTTCAACCATGCGCCTTCGCCCCGCGCCGCGCTGAAAAGTTCGTCCGTCACCGGATTGAACACCACGCCCGCGATCGGCCGCCCGTTTTCCGCCAGCCCGATCGACACCGCGAAGCACGGATACCCGTGCGCGAAGTTCGTGGTCCCGTCGAGCGGGTCCACATGCCAGCAATAGTCAGCATTGGCCGCCGCGTTGCCGCCGCCTTCCTCCGCGACGATCCCGTGCCCCGGATAGACCTTCCGCAGCCGCGAAACGATCAGCGCCTCCGACCGCCGGTCCGACTCCGTCACGATATCCACCTCGCCCTTGTACGAAATCTGTTTCGGGCGATCGAATTCCGCCCGCAGGATCGCACCCGCCTCGCGCGCCGTCTCCACGGCAAAATCCAGGAATTGGCTCATTGGATAAAGTGTACAGCACGCGCAATCAGGGCGTCGCGGCGGGTGTGTAGTATTCCTTTCGGTAGCGGACACTGTAGCCGCCGGTCACGTTGAGCTGCACGTGCCGGTCGCTCGCCGGCGGCGGCGTGGGCTGCGGATAATACGCGATCAAATACTGCGTGCGCAGCTCGCGGTCGATCTGGTCGAAAATGTCCTGCATCTGGTTCAGGTCGTCCAGCGTGAACATGTCGCCACCCATGCTGTCCGTGATGGTAATCAGCGCGTGCTCGCCGGCAGTGTTGCGCCCGCTTTCGTTTTTCACCGGGCGAATCAGCACGGTGTAGAGCAGCGCGGCCGATTTCACGCCCGCGCGCCGCGATTGGTCGAATTTCGAAACGCTCGTCGTCTCGCCGCCGTCCGTTACCAGCACGATCGCGCGCCGCCGGTCCGCCGGCCTGCCGCGCAGCGCGCCCGACCCCAGTACGATCGCGTCGTAGATCGAGGTGCCCGCGCCGGGCGTCACGCCGCGCACCGCCGATTGCAGCTTCGGCACGTCACTCGAAAAATCCGCCAGCCGCGTCACGCTCTCCGCGAATTCGAAAACGCTCAGCGTGTCGCCCGGCCGCACCACCTGGCGGATGAAATGCGCCGCCGCTTCCGTTTCGAATTTCAGGTCCTTGAAAGTGCTAATGCTCGCGTCCACCATCAGCGCCAGGTCCAGAGGCCGGTTCGTCTCCGCTTCGAACCGCTCGATCTTCTGTGGCGCGCCTTCTTCGGCGACCTGGAATGCGTCCTCGGTCAGGTCCGGCACGGGGCGGCCGCTTGAGTCGATCACGCTCGCGAGCACCGTCACCATGTCGGTCTGCGAGCGCAGCGGCGCGCCGTGCTGCGGCTTTGCATGCAGCGGGATCGCCAGCGCGATCGCCCCCGCGAACAGCGCGAGAACCAGAAATGGTTTGTCGGTCGCGGCTTTAGCCGCGACATTCAGGCCGGGGGGAAAAGACGGCTTTCGCCGCAGAAGCTCCCCGCTTTCGCCGGAGCGCCTTTTCCCCGAAACATGTTTGGTCATTTGGAACTAAGATTCGCCCGGGCCGGAAATGGCTTCCTGCGACGGCACCTCGCCCTCGGCCCACACCGCGCCGCCGGCGAAAAATTCCTTCTTCCAGATGGGCACGGCGCGCTTCAGCGTGTCGATGGCGTAGCGACAGGCGTCGAACGCCGTGCCGCGGTGCGCCGCGCTCACCGCAATCCACACGCTGGTCTCGCCGATTTCCAGACGCCCCAGCCGGTGCACGATCGCCACGCGATGCACCGAAAATTTGTCGTGAATTTCCGCGCCGATCTCGCGCATCTTCGCGTAGGCCATCGGCTCGTAAGCTTCGTATTCCAGGTGCAAGGTTTTGCCGCCCTTGAAATTGTTGCGCACGAACCCGTCGAACACCACCAGCGCCCCGTCTTCTGGCGCCTTCATCGCCTCCAGCAGTTCGCGCGTGCGGATCGGTTCGCGCACCAGCTGGAACACGTCGCCGTCGACAGCTGTCAGCGCGCCGCCCTGTGGTTCAGACCCCTGCCCGCCGCTCACGGGCGGCAGGAACGCCACCTCATCGCCCGTCGCCAGCGGGGCGCGGAAACCCGCATATTCCTGGTTCACGCTCGCCGCAATCGAATTGCGAAATTCCGCCAGCCGCGGAAATTTCCGCCCGTAGCGCTCGAACAAATCCTCCACGCGCGCCCCATCGGAAAGCTCCGCGTCCTCGGAGGTAACGCCCGTAATGTCCTTGAGTTGCCCGAAAAACAGCACGCGAACGCGCATGACCCATTCTATCGCGAGGCTCGGTGAACAAAAAGCGGGAGGAGGGGCGCCGGTGATTTCCTTTTTGAGTAAGATATGTCTGCCTCATCTAAGGAGGTGCACATGTACCGCAGGGATTTTTTGAAGAGGTCATTCCTGGCGGGGCCCAAAATGCCCGAATCAGCGGCCTCCGCGAACCGGCGATTCTGCCGGTTTTCGTTGCGCCGCTGGCGCGCGCTATGTACAATGCTCGCCATCGTTTTCTTGCAGAGGGGTGCTTTACAACCTATGAAGACCCTCATTGTAGTTCTCGCGTAGATCGGCACCGTCCGCCCTCGGCCGGCGGGCTCGCGTGCCATCAGTCGGATTCGTTTCCTGCGGTTCCGCACTTCGCTCTTTAGAACACGAGGCAATTTCTGCCGCGCTGAAGACTGCGGCGCTACATTCAAACCTTCGGGCGAATTATCCGACGGGGCCGGGCAAAAGCAAAAGGCTGCCCGCCTAACCGGCGGCCGCTACACAAGCGAGAGCCCACGATGGAGACAAGGAGTCGAGTCATGAACGCAGCAGTTGCAGAGGCGCAGCAGCAGCCGAGCTTGTGGGCTTCGATTCGCGAGGCGGTGCGCGGATCGCATCAGGATTTCACCGCGGGCAGCTTGAATCGCGCGATTTTGCTGCTGGCGATTCCGATGGTGCTGGAGATGGTGCTGGAATCGCTGTTCGCGGTGGTGGACGTGTTCTGGGTGGGGCGCGTAGGAGCGAACGCCGTCGCCACGGTGGGATTGTCGGAATCGCTGATGCTGCTGGTGTTCGCCGTCGGCATGGGGCTGAGCCTCTCGACCACGGCGATGGTGGCGCGGCGCATCGGGGAAAAAGACCCGGAGGACGCGGCCGTCGCGGGCGTGCAGGCGATTATCCTCGGCCTGACGGTTTCCGTGGCGATCGGAGTGCCGGCGCTGATGTACGCTCCGCAGCTGCTGGGGCTGATGGGCGCGTCGCCGGAAATCATCGCGACGGGCAGCGGGTACGCGCGGATTGCGCTGGGCGGCAGCGGCGTGGTGCTGATGCTGTTCCTGAACAACGCGATTTTTCGCGGGGCGGGCGACGCGGCAATCGCCATGCGGCTGCTGTGGGTGTCGAACATCATCAATCTAATTTTGGATCCGTGCCTGATTTTCGGCTGGGGGCCGTTTCCGCGGATGGGCGTGACGGGCGCGGCGCTGGCGACTTTCACCGGGCGCGGAATCGGCGTGCTCTATCAGTTTTACCGGCTGATGCGCGGAACAGAGCGCATTCGCGTGCTGCGGCGACAGATTCGCGTGAACCTGGATGTGATCTGGCGGCTGTTTCGCGTGTCGCTGGCGGGAATCTTCCAATTCATGATCGCGCAGACGAGCTGGATTGGCCTGGTGCGGATCGTGAGCATCTTCGGCGCGTCGGCGCTGGCGGGATACACGATTGCGATTCGCATCGTGATCTTCGCGATCTTGCCGTCATGGGGGCTCAGCAACGCGGCGGCCACGCTGGTGGGTCAGAACCTGGGCGCGAAGCAGCCGGAGCGGGCGGAGACGTCCGTGTGGCGCACCGGCTTGTACAACATGATTTTTCTGGGCAGCGTGGGGATTGTTTTTATTTTGTTCGCGCCGCAGGTGGTGCACATCTTCACGCACGATCCGGAGGTGGTGCGGCTGGCGGTGTCGGCGCTGCGCATCGTCAGCGTCGGAAATATCGGCTACGCGTATGCGATGGTGATGCTGCAGGCGTTCAACGGAGCGGGCGACACGATTACGCCGACGATTGTGAATTTTTTCGGGTTCTGGATGCTCGAGATTCCACTGGCGTACTGGCTCGCGATTCATCTGGGATGGCGGTCGAACGGAGTTTTCTGGTCGATTGTGGTGGCAGAGGGATCGATCGCCGTGGCCAGCATGTTTTTGTTCCGGCGTGGGAAGTGGAAGCAGCGGATGATTTGAGGCTACTGGCCGGCTTGCGATTTTGCCGCGGCTTCGGCCAGTTTCGTCACTTCGTCGAGCTTGGCGGCCGCGCGGGCGTAGGATGCGGCGAGCGCGTCGGCTTCGCGTTTCAGCGTGGGGGAGTCGCCGCGGTCGAGCGCTTCGGTGACGCCGGGGAGCGCGACCGCCGCGTAGCCGGTGTAGGTGCCGGGCGCGTAAAGCGGATGCTTGAACCACGGGCGGCCGACGAGGCCTTCGGGGACGAGGAAGGCCTGCTCGACCGACGCGAGCGCGTGATTGATCGGCGCGGTTTTCGCGGGGTCGAGCGGCGCCGCTGAAATCGCGTCGAGCGCGTGGGCGGCGTTGTTCGCGGAGATGGAGAGCCTGGCGATTCCGTCAAGCGCGGGTTCGAGGGACTGCTCGTCCTCATCGCGCGTGGCACGGCGGATGCGGTCGGTGGTCAGATGCTCGAGCTCGAGCGCGTAGGCGCGGTAGTCGAAGGGAAGCACGTCGGCTTCGTCGAGCCGCAGCGCCATGGTGCCCAGGATTTTCGCGAGCGTGGCGTGGTAGGCGAACTTCGGATCGCCGAAATGTTTCATCCAGTAGAAATCGTCGTAGGCGGAGTGATAGACGCCGTACGGGCCATTGAAGCCGATGTCGACCGACGGAATTCCCGCGTGATCGAAAAACGCGGAGTAGTCCGAGCCTGAACCGATGGCGTCGACGGGCGCTTCACCGCTGCTATCGGCGACGGCCGATTGGCGCGCGGTGCCGGGCAGATCGTTTTTCTCGGCCATGCCGTGCTCGCGCCACGCTGCGTAGACGGTGCCGCCGGTGCGCGGGTCCTCGACTTCGCGCGTTGCGTCGCGAATCAGATTTTTCAACGAAGGCGTGGCGCCGGCGCCGAAATTCGGGCCGGTGACGCCGACGTCGGTATTGAGGTAGGCGACGGCGTGCGCCTGCAATTCGGCGCCATTCGCTTCCACCCACTCGGTTGAGCCGATCAGGCCGGGCTCTTCTCCATCCCAGTGACACATCAAAATCGTGCGGCGAGGTTTCCAACCGCCGCGGACGAGTTCGCCGAGCGCGCGAGCGGTTTCGAGCATCGACGCAGTGCCGCTGCCGGGATCGGCTGCGCCGTAGACCCACGCGTCGTGATGATTGCCGAGGATCACCCATTCGTCGGGGCTGGTGCCGCGTAGGCGCGCGATCACGTTGTAGACGGGGCGCAGCTGGTAATCCATCACGAGCTTCACGTGGACTTCGGAGGCGCCGGGGCCGAAGTGATATGTCATGGGCAGCGCGCCCTGCCATTCGGGCGGCGCCGGATCGCCGCCGAGATTGCCGAGAATTACGGCTGCGTCCTGCGCGTTGATCGGCATCGTGGGAATGCGCGGGAGGCTGGGGGCGTCGGCAGGATCGAGGCGCTTAGCGTTGGCCGTGGCGGGCGTGCCGGGCGTGAGCGGATCGCCGGGATAGATTTGCGTGTAGATGATCGAGCCGCGCTGGATGCCGGTGAGCGGGCGCCAGGGACCGTTGGGGAAGGTGTCACCCTGGGTGGCGCCGTCGTCCTTCGGATCGGAGTAAAGGATTAGCGCGGCGGCTTTGTGATCTTCGGCGAGCTTGGCTTTCACACCGCGGTAACCTTTGCCGTAACGCGCCAGGAGGATTTTCCCTTCGACGTTAATTCCGGCGGCGGCGAGCGTGTGGTAATCGTCCTGCATTCCGTAATTCACGTAGACGACCGGAGCGGTGGCTTCGCCGGATGGCGAGTAGCGATTGAAGGCGGGGGTGATGCGCTTGTTGGCGGAGTCTTTGTCGGCGTCGATGGGCGGCTCGGGCGTGGCGAGTTTTTGGGCGATGGGCTTTGTGATTTCGAGCGTGATTTCGCGCGGCATGGGGAGCCAGGCGCTGTAGATGACGATGTCGGTGTCGAAGCCGAAGCTGCGGTATTGGTCGCGCAGCCATTCGGCGACACGATGGCTGGCTTCGGTGCCGGACATGTGCGGCTCGCTGGTGAGGCGGCGGAGATTTTCTCCGGCGCGGGCGGCGTCGGGTATGGCGCGGAGCTTTTGCTCAAGTTCGCGTTCGGCGGGAACGCGAGCGGGCGCGAAGCCGGTGATACCCGTGTCGGCAGCGGAATCCTGCGCGCGCCCGGCGCCAACGGCGAAGGCGAGCAGCACGATCGCCATTGCGCCGACGGCTGCTGCGGCCGGCGCTCTGCGATTCGCGGGCTGAGACGATTCTTTGCGCATCCCGCCTATCTTAGTGGAGCGGCGGGGAAGCGCAAGGACGGAGTGGTGTGGACTGGCGCTTCAGCTTTTGAACGGGACGAGCGCGCGCAATCGCGGTTCGCGGAGGTAGACGCCGAGCCAAGCGAGCACGCCGAAAACGACCGCGATGGCTGAGCTGAACACCGGCGAGTGGACGAGCACGTTCGCGCAGACCGCTCCGCCGAGATAGCTGCTGATCAGGATCGCGCCGAAGATCGACGTCCGTGGGATGACGTAGAAAATGGTCGAAACGAGCAGCGTAAGGCCGATGCCGAACAGCACATGGACGCCGATGCCCACCTTGGCGCTGGCCGCGACGACCTGGGGCACCCGGATGACTTTCGTAATGCTGTCGAAAAGCATGAACAGGACGACGAGCGCGGTGATGACGCGCCCGGTCCAGATCATGCCTTTGGATCCCGTTTCTGGTGACATGTGAATTCCCCCGTTGGATTCGATGGTGCGGATGGCCGAGCCGTTCAACCTCAGGGGCTCAGACTCCCGAGCTCCCGAGCCTGGTATGCCGGAGCGGAAGCTCCCCCCAAATTCCTTTTGTGCGTTCGGTTTCTGCTCGTCGCGGAGGCAGAAGAGAGATCCTCCGACTCCCTGCGCCGACGCCTTCGCATTGCCCGCGAAGGCGAAGAAAAACACCCGGCGCACGTCCTCAAGACGACGAGGGAGGCAACGCGCCAGCGATCGTTGGCTGCCTTTTTTACATCAGGAGGCGGCTACAGGGCGACCAGATATTTCTCCAGGCGGTCAAGCTGCATGCTCCAGCCGATCGGTGCTCCGCGTGTAGCGTCCGATTCGAACGAGTAAACCTGGTGAATTCTTACCTGCGTTCTCCGCTCCTGTTCGATGAACACGATTTCGGTCCAAATCTGGTGATCCGGGCCTTCGTGGATGGTTCCGATGAAAACCAGTTTTTCCGGGCTGACCACTTCGACGTATTCACCGTTGAACGGATAGTCTTTTCCGTCGGGGCCGCGCATGGAGTAGCGCCAGGCGCCGCCGGGACGAACGTCCATTACGTGAACGGTGGTCACAAATCCGCTCGGACCCCACCAGTGGGGAATGTGTTTCGGGTCGGTCCAGAGTTTGAATACGAGATCGCGCGGCGCGTCGAAGGTGCGCGAGAGGACGAGCTCGCCCTGGGGCTTGAACGGGAGCGCTCATCGTGCTCCTCCGACCCGGGAGCTACTTGATTCGCTGCCGGGTGCTTTGCTTGCGGCCACGTTGGTTCTCCTTGGTTTTCAACCCGTGCAGATAGTCGTCGAGGCGATCGAAACTGTCGGTCCAGAAACGGCGATAGTGCTCGATCCAGCCGGCTACGTCCTCGAGCGGGCCTGCCTCGAGCTGACACGGGCGCCATTGCGCTTCGCGGCTGCGGGCGATCAGGCCGGCGCGTTCGAGGACTTTCAGGTGCTTGGAAACGGCCGGGAGGCTCATTTCGAAGGGCTCAGCCAGCTCGGTGACCGATGCTTCGCCAGCGGAAAGTTTGGCAAGAATCGCGCGCCGGGTAGGATCGGCGAGAGCGGCAAAGGTTGCCGAGAGCGGGTCGGTCGACATGTTCGGCTCGTATTTAACCTAGTAGTTAAATACAACCGAGGCAGGTCCGGTGTCAAGTCCTATTGGGCGCCGATTGACGCGGCGAGGGCGGAGTCGTACGGTAGCTTGGGGCGGAAACGAACACGCCGGAGAAGGTCACTCCTTGAAAATATTGATTTCTGGTGCATCGGGGCTTGTCGGGAAGTCGCTCGCGAGCGCATTGCAGGCGGATGGGCACATCGTGGTGCGTCTGGTGCGGCCGGGCGGCACGCGGGCTGCGGGCGATGTGGCGTGGGATCCTCATGCGGCGACGGTGGACGTGGCCGCGATGGAAGGCTTCCATGCGGTGGTGCATTTGAGCGGGGCGAATATTTCGGAAAGACGCTGGACGCCCGCCCGAAAGGCGGAGATCCGCAGCAGCCGGATCGATACCACGCGGGTGCTCGTGGACGCCCTGGCGACGCTGAAGCAAAAGCCGAACGTATTTGTGTGCGCTTCGGCGATCGGTTTTTACGGCGATCGCGGTGAGGAGATCCTGACCGAATCGAGCACCCACGGTACGGATTTTCTTTGCTTGTTGGTGCGCGACTGGGAGGCCGAGGCCGCTCGCGCGGAAACGGGCGGTATTCGCGTGGCGCGCCTGCGATTCGGCGTGGTGCTCTCGGGCGAAGGCGGCGCGCTTCCGCTGATGCTGATGCCGTTCAAATTCGGGCTGGGCGGGCGGCTGGGAAGCGGGCAACAGTGGATGGCCTGGATTGCGCTCGAAGACGCGATCAAAATCATCCGCGCGGCGATTGCGGACGAGCGGCTGTCGGGCCCGCTGAATGTGACCGCGCCGAATCCTGTGCGCAATGCCGATTTCACGCGTATTACCGCCGGTGTGCTGGGGCGGCCTGCGTTTTTTGCCGCGCCTGCGTTTGCGTTGCGGCTAGCGGTGGGGGAAATGGCGGACGCGCTGCTGCTGGCCAGCCAGCGCGTGGTGCCTGCGCGCCTCGTGGAACTGGAGTATAAGTTCCGGTTCGCGGAGCTTGAGCCGACGCTTCGGTCGATTCTCGGCCGCAAGAGCTAAGCAGCGATCGCTCGAACCTGGTGGTGCACTTCGATAGCGAGCGGCTGCCGGCGGGGCGCAACGATTCGATGGATGCCGATCCGTTGGGGGACTCGCGGCGGGCGATTCGAGCGACGCCTTAAACGACCTGTGCGCGCCGGACGGCGGACCCGCCTGCACGACGTAAGCGGTGAATACGAATTTCAACCCGCGCATTCCACCGGCTAGGCCGTAACGGGGCCGGCGCAGCCCACGCCTGCACGCAACGCCCGCAAGAAAAACGGCTCTCCGGGAAGAATCGGAAAGCCGCTCTGACTGCTGAACTGCGAATCGACTACTGCGTCGGCATCAGCATCTGCGAGAAGCCGATGGTATTGACCGTGCGCAGTGACGGCGTGCGAGGCGGCAGCCATTGCGGTCCTTGTGTGAAATTGTTGTCGAACGCGTATACGCGCGACGGCGGGCTGTACGGCGTGCCCTTGTAGAGCCCGATCGCCTGACGGCTGAAGTAGAAGCTCACCAGTGAGCCTTCATAGGTCAGAGTGTCGCCTCCCCAGTTTTCGATGTAGCGCAGGAAGTTGTGCAGTCCGCCGTCGGTTCCAAAGTCGACCTGGCCTTCGCCCGGCGGAATCGCGAACGGAATCTGCTTCCCGGCGATGACCGCAACGCGATATTCGGTGTTAACGGCGTTGCGGAGGCCGTTGTTATAGGGACCAATGTAGCTGTTCACGTCGTTCCAGTTGTCGGAAAGCAGGGTGACAGCATCGGCCGCAACAGAAGCAGCGACCGTTCCGGCTGCGGTAAGATTTCCGCCCGGCGCGTTGTAGTCGCCCTGAATGTACACGGGATTTTCCGAGGCCACGGTGAGGCCGCACGGCGGATTCGGAGCGGCACCATAGCACGCCGTGCCGAGGTTGATGGTGCTGCCGTTGACGAGCTTGAGCGCGTGGCGGAAGAAGAACGGAGGATTCTCCCGCGCTTCAGCCGTCACTTTATAGACCTTCCACAACGGAAATGGGGCTGCAGCGCAATTCGGATTCGTTTGAAAGTTCGTATTCGGGCCCGCTGTGTTCATAAGGTTCAAAAGATTCGTAGGGAGAACCGGCTCGTACGCTCCTCCGTAGGTGCGCAGAACTCCATCGCCCTCGAGATCTTCACCCGAATCGAGAACGCCATTCGGGCAGGCCAAAAGGCTTGCCGGGTTGACGAAATCGTTGTAGCCGAGCGACCCCACTTTTGCGCCCGACGCAGGATTTCCCTGATTTTCCACGGCATTCCCGCGTCGATCGGAGAAGTACACCGAGTATCCGCCGACGGCATAGGCCGCTCCGCCGGAGTCCGGAGCACCGAGGGTGCCCGCAAACCACTTGTCGAGATTCGCGATGTCCAGCTCGACGTAGTACATGTTGCCGAGCGGAGTCACTGTGGAGATTGTCCCGGGACCAGTGGACGCCTCGGACTCGTCGCGCGGAACTCCTTCGCGCTCATCGAACAGGGCGAGCGGCCAATAATCCGTGTTGTTCATGCCAGCCACCCCTGTGCTACCAATGCAGGTGCTGGTTTTCACCCAGTTATGAGGATTGTCGCGAACTCTTGCGAAACGAATGATCGAGTTTGCGTAGAGCGTGTTCTCATTCCCGCATGGATTCGGGGCGACCTGAGCCCCACCTAAAGTGGCGTCGGTCGGCCACGGTGCCGGGTTGGCGCCCGTTCCGGTGGGGCCCTGCGGATTGATGTTCGGCGCGATATAACCGTGAGTAAGGAACTCGTTGGTGACGTCGGTGGCTACGCCGGCGGCGTTGAGGTATTCCACCTTCAGGCATCCGGTGATGATCGGGGTGTTGGGCTTCTGCCAGTAGCCGTCGTTGACGGTGTAGTTGCTGGCATTCGATGCGCCGGACTCGGGCATTTGACTGGGGTTTCCACCTAGGCTTGCTGACGCCAAGTCGGTCGGCTGCGTGCTGGAGATCGTGTCCAGGGACATCATATCCGAGTTGTTGCAAGCGCCCGCGCTGCCCGGCACAGTGGCTGCACTCGGATAGTCGTCGAGCAAAATCCGCAAGCTGGCGGTCATCGGTTGCACGTTGGTGAAATAGCGCTGCGCAAACTGCGCAGGGAGGGACGCCTCCTCACCGACCACCGGACGCCGAATCAGCGCGACGGGTGTCTGCAAGCCATTCAACGCGGTCGAGATCAGGTTCAGCTGAGGATCGCCGATCGAAAGCATGCCATTGTATCGCGACACCGCGGCGGCCCACGCGCCGTTCACCGAGCCGCTGAGACCGTTGTAGACGTTCGGGCCGGACATACTGCCCTCGGTCAGCGCGAGCGGCCACCACTGCCCGGCGATTTGATAGGGGGAATTGGGCTCACCCGGCGCAGCAGGAGGAGGATTCGAAGTCTCCCCGATAACGACGTCACCGCCATACTGGCCGCCGTTTACGGTCGCCTGGCCATTTTCCAAGTTGGAACGAATCACCTGGCCCGCCACCGTGATTTTTTGGCGGAAGTAGACAGGACCCTGGTTAGCCGCGAGCCAAAGGTTCCCGTTGGTGTGCACGCGGCCTCCGAAATCAAACGGAGGGCCGTTGAAGAAGGAGAGGTCGGTGTTGGAGAAGACTCCGAACTGGAATACCGGGATCGCCACCAGCTCGACCTGTCGCTGGAGCTTGACTTCGCCTCCTTCCGCGGTCTGCGCGGCCACTTGCAGGGTAAACGGTGTTATCTGCGCCTGCATGCCGGCATAGGCGCTCGGCGGCTGAACTGTCGCGAAGGTATAAGTTGGCGTGACGCACGGGAAGTTCGGGCATCCGATTTGATACGTCGACACTCCCAGCGCGTTGGTATAGGTAATGTTGTTGTAAGGCGGTGGGAACGAGGGCGGATTACCCGTAATCGTTGGCAGGTTCGCGGCAACGATTGAGCCCTGCTGCGCGAAGATCGTGCCCATGTCCGCGGTCATCTTCTCCATGCCGGCCTCGGCACCGTAAAAGGCCAGCTCGCGCTGCTGGTTGTTTCCGCTCAACTTCAGGTCGCTGACGACCATCCACGACATTCCCACAATGATGGCCGAGACCAAGAAAAGTATCAGCAGCGCGGTGATCAGTGCGACTCCAGCTTCACGTTTCGTTCTCACAGCAGTCTCCTTATGAAATCGTCCCAGCGATTCCGTGCGTTACGGCAGAATGCCCGGCGTCGGGAACAGCACTCCAAACGACAAGCTGCGAATGCTGACCTGGGTAGTCAAGCTGTTGCGGAGAAATTGGGGCGGATTCGTCCAGGTCCAGGGATATTCCGAGCGCCCGCCGAGGTACACATTGACGGCGCGGAACGCGAACGGCGTATCCGGAGCAAGGGCGGTCGGCGCGTCTCCAGGCCCGTTCGGGTACGTCCCGGCCGGGTCCTGCGTATTCACGATGTCGTAGCTGAAGCCCAGGTTTTCGATCACTTCGCCGACCTGCTGCGGAGGATTTGCGGCATTGCCCGCGGGATAATTCGGGTAGTTGACCTGGCGGACCAGTTGGGGTTTGGCCGGATTGGTGACGACGTCCAGATAGTAGGTCACCATGTATACACGCGAGATGGTGGTGGGAGTCGCAGTGACGGCAAGATTCCCTACTGTGCCGTAGGGCAATCCGGTTTGATTCAGGCGAGCAGGATCGCCTGCCGCGAAATTGATCGTGCTCCCGGATATGCTCGTGACGTATTCAAGCGCCGTGCCGTTGATGTTGTGAAACAGGATCAGGTTACCTACGGCAATGGGCGTGGGACCACCGGGCATCGTGAAGCAGTTGGGATCCAGCGTGAGACTGCTGCCGTTGGCAGTGATGGATCCGTTGCAGATGGGGGGGCCGACCGGCTGGTTCACCGGCGTTGCGGTGAGCAGCGGCGCCGCGGCGCCTCCAACACTCGATACCACGGTGTTATCTTCGTAGAGAATGGTGATGATGTCGGTGTTGAATCCGCCGGTCAAGATCGCTTTCGAGCTTGCATTTTGTGTTGTGACGACCGATCCGAGCTGTGAACCCGGGATCACAGGGGGCAACGAGGTGTACGTCACCGCCGGCAAGGACTGCGATTCAAAAATGCTCGCTGCGGGCGTGCCCGGCCTGACGATGTTCGAAACGCCCGCTGCGTTGTTCGGGATCGAGATGCCCGCCGCTGGGATTCCCTCGCCTGCCTGGGTGAGGTCGCGAACGATGAAGTGCATTCCGGCGCGCAGATTCTCCTGAACGTTGGCTTCCAGCGCCACCGCTTCACTCACATGCTGAGCCTGAATGATCGCGGTGGTGGCCACCGAGACCACGATCAGCAGAATGGCCATGGCCACCAGCAATTCGATCAGTGAGAATCCTTTTTGCAGCTTCATGCCTTGCTCCTCGCGCCTTTAGTTGAATGCCGAAATTTCGGTCCACATCGTGTAGGTGCGGTTGAACCGGCCCGTGTTGTAAAACACCTGAATCTCAATAGTGCGCAAGTTGGAGTCACTGGCGATATTGGTGATCGTTATCTGGCGGGTGAACTCCGTAAGCGGCAATTGCACGTCATCCGCTGTGCCCAATTTCTGGTCCGGCCCGGGCATCAGGATGTATTCCCGCGGTTGAGCGGAGTCGGCCACGGTTCCCACCAAACCGTCGGTAGCGCCGGGTTGCAGCACGGGTTGGGGGCCGGTGAGAAACAACCCGGTGGGATTAGCCCCGCTATAGTTCGACAACTGTGCCCAAGTGATTCCGTTCGTGTATTTCGCAGTGAAGATTGCTTCGGCGGCTTCTTCCGCTTTTTGCTGCGCGATGAAATCGTCCTGCGAGCCGCGCATGTACGCCAGCGCATCGCCCAGCATGGCCGCGAGGCCCAGAATCCCCACGAACAACACCATCAGCGCGATCATGGTTTCCAGCAGGGTGAAGCCCTTGGTCGAGCGCCGCTTGGCTAGTTCGTGCATGTTCGCTCTCTCCTTAGAACTGATACCAGGTGGTGTTGCCGGCGCTTTTCCAGCCGCGGACACGGCCCGTGGTGCCCAGGATCGTTACCGCGCGCGCGGTCGATTGCTGTCCGGGCATTCCCAGGAAAACCGAACCGTTGATGGGAAGAAACGTCGTGCCATCCAGGAATTCACCATCGCTTTGAAACACCATGCCGCCCACCGGGCCGTTCACGATTCCTTCGAACACCAGCGGTCCGGCGTTGCCGTAGCCGTCCGGCGTGTCCGGCATTCCATCCAAGTTAAAGACCAGAGGAGGTGCCAGCGTTATGGTTGTAAGCACGGGGTTCACGCCGCCTGCTCCCGGCGTTAGGGTGTTCATTTGCGTTAGCTGCATCTGGTTGTTCGCGGGGAACGAAATCTGGACGTAGCGGCGATTCTCGATCGAGTACTCTCGAGCTTGCCGGAACGTGTCGAGCACCTCCCGCATGGAGGCATCCAAGCGGGCTTGCTGGACGTTCGGCTTTAGCGATGTGACGGCGATCGCGGACACGATCAGGATGATCATCATCGCCACCATCATCTCAATCAGCGAGAATCCGCGCTGGCCTCGCGCCGCCTTCGATTTCGCTTCCCTGTTTTTCACGCTCACACCTCGAACCATCGGACTTTGCGCAATCGAGATACTCGTCAACCGGAATAGTGCACTTGACAGGCCAGCGGCGACTGACGGTTAACTGCTTATCAGTCATCAGCTTGTAGTACATGACGGAATTTGCTCACGCTGGGGTCGCAGGGGGACGGGATCGAAACGTAACCAATCCGAACCGGGGCTACAGACCCTAGGTGCGCCTAGAATTCAGGGTTTGAGCGGCCACAAGGCTGTCAGGCGGCTGATAAATCTCTGTTCTATGGTGGCCCGATCAATATATAAGGTCGGGAACGGAAATTACTGATGACGCAGTCGGCAGGAAAAGAAAATCGGCGCACCGCTCGGGTCGCCGTGTCCAAGGGTTTGTGGGTCGCCTGGCAAGGCGTAGGTTCGCGCAACGTTTCACGCGTGCGCGATTTGAGCGCCGGCGGCGTATTTATACAGACTCCGCTCAGCGTGGCGATTGGGACCGAGCTGGAAATGTTGTTCGCGCTGCCGGAGGGCGAAACGCGCATCAACGGAGTGGTGCGTTACGCGGACGGCAAGAACGGAATCGGAGTGGAATTCACCGGCATGGGCACCGCGGATCGTGCGCGCCTGCAGGAACTATTGCGCCGATTGAAACGCTGAAGCCGCCCTCAGCGGGGTCTAGTGCAGGGCTCTGTTCAAGAAGTCGATCGTCCGCGCCCAGGCATCCGCCGCCGCGTCCGGCCGGAATGCCGCCGTGTTCGTCGAGTTTTCAAATCCGTGCCCCGCGCCGTCGTACACCTTCACGAAAGCGCGCCGGTTCATGCCCCGCATCGTTTTCTCGAAGTCCGATACGTCTGCCGGAGTAATCCCGCGATCGTCCGCGCC